>Ga0207702_10000008_pt1 | contig 320479 bp, 532 predicted proteins | sample KBSCornC62_FD_184302 | JGI IMG/M metagenome (GOLD analysis project Ga0207702, IMG submission 184302) | Corn rhizosphere microbial communities from Kellogg Biological Station, Michigan, USA - KBS Corn C6-2 (SPAdes) (version 2) | ecosystem: Host-associated > Plants > Roots > Rhizosphere > Soil ...
CATTTTATGTTTTAAATAAGGTGAGTTCTGTTTTCTTTTTCTTGTTTGTGGTCATGGTCAACAGCCAATGTAAGCAAGCAAATCATACAATAGGGATTGTGGGACTCGAACCCACAAGAGCTTTCACTCGATTGATTTTAAGTCAATTTCGTCTGCCTGTTCCGACAAATCCCCAAAACTTATGCCTAACAAAATTAAATATACGAAAGAAATCCTGGAACCAATTATTTCAACATGTCAAACCTTTGCTGAGGTATTACGAAAACTTGGTCTTCGTGATGCTGGTGGCAATTATGCCACGATTCATAGAAACATTGAACGGTATCAAATCTCCACAGAACACATGTTACATGAATCAATCAACAAAGGCAAGGAAATTAAAATGTTTGATGGTCTTCGCAATAAAGAAGCCATTAAAAAGCGGCTACTAAAAGAACGTGGATATAAGTGTGAAGGAGTCGACTGTGGACTTTCCACTTGGAAAGGACAAGTACTTTGCTTAGAAGTTGATCACATTGATGGAAACAATCGAAACAACACCAGAAGCAACCTTAGGCTACTTTGCCCGAACTGTCACTCACAAACCCCAACTTGGCGGAATCGTAAAAGATTTTAGTGGCTGCCTGTTTCACCACCAGGGCTCATATGTTAACTACTTTTATCTCTGCGCTATGTTGCCATTCACTTTCGTCAAACAAGTAAATAATGGGAGGAGGATTTTCTGGACAGACATAAATGTCTATGATTGGATAGTAGTCCAAACACCCAATATTTTCTGAAGGTCCAAAGATCATTTCAACATCTAAGTGCTCTTTCAGATATGGTCGATATCTGTAAGACTGCTCAAGAAGAGATATTACCTCATACGAGGTAACGATATATCCATTACTTGAAAGACTTCGATAAATGAAACTCACCAAAGTTTCATTGTGATCCTTAAGGGAAATGCTCTCATCTGCAATACGCATCTTTCGAGGATTTCCAGTCCATATGTCAACAGGTTTATTTGGGTCAGCAGACCAAAACAGTTTTCCAATGGGCTGCATATTTCAGGTGGCAGATCCAAGAACATGAATTGACACACGTTCTTTGTCAAACGTTTCCTTGGAGGAAAACAGGTGAAGAATGTTTTCCTCCATCTGACTGTCTACCCACACTTCCTTACCAATGATTTCTCCTACCATCCGTGCTGGACCAAGAAAAACTTCTTCTGGAAGTTCCCCGTCAACATGAATGTAAGTGTAGGAGTTCTTTAGGATTTGCTCAATAGTCTCAGAAGTCAAAATGAGAGGCAGTCGAGGATAATCTCCAATCACCATAACCAAAGTTTCAAGCCAATCCTCCATGTTCATGGACCTAGGAACCAAAGTCTGACGAAGTGTAACCTCACCAGTTTCCTTGTTGACAAATTCCCCAAGATTTCGTGACCAGTATATGTTCTTGATGGACATTTAGCGTTCTCTTGTAGACTCAGCATTTCGTCGTCTAAAATTTGGCGTCATCGAGTGACAATTTGGGCACAGAACTTCAAGGTTGTCTTCTTTGCAGTTTTCTGCGTTTCCATCAATGTGATTCACTTCGACCAAGGGAAGATTGTCAACCGGATGACGTTTATTCCACCCACATTTAACGCATGTACAGTCGTACTTTTCAAGTAGATAACGTCTGAGCCAGCAGGCAAGTGCTCTTGTTTTTCCTCGCCATCCTTTTGTTAGGATGCCTGCTTTCCAAGCATCAATTCTCGTTTTGTATTGGAAATCTTGTTGACACTTTACAGAACAATAAAATCCAAGAGAACCACGACTCGGAATATGGGATTTGTTACAGTGCTTGCAAATTATTGTTTTCAAAAGCCTTCTCAGGGATTCGAACCCTGGGCCTGCATATTACAAATATGCTGCTCTGCCGCTGAGCTAAGAAGGCGTTAAACTACTGAGGCTAGGAACTATTACTCTTTAGTGCTCACAAAGGTACGATAAGCCTTTATAGCACACCTCTGTGCATGTGCACGAGTTTTCTCAATACCTGAACGTTTCATCAGTCCATGAGACAAAAACCACTCAAATCGATTGTCCTTGGTTGGAACAACCGTTGCGCTACAAGCTTCTGGAAGCTGACACCATGCGTCACCATCCTGGAAAATGCTATAACGCCATTGAGGCTTTTTAAGTCGTTGAACCATTTACTCTCCTGGTGGAAATTGTGTCGCAACAAGAACGCCAGACTTGAGAGCATCAATAATATCCTGAAATGGAAACATGTGTTCTTTTTCTTGACGGGTTTCAAGAAAAGCAACCCAACGAATAGTTGCTGCCGTCTTTCCAGTTTGCCACTCAAATCCAGGTGGTGGTAGTGCTCCAAATTTCCTCATGTAAACCTCTCAAATACCGAAGGTGGGACTCGAACCCACACGTCCTTGCGGACAGCGGATTTTGAGTCCGCCGCGTCTGCCAATTCCGCCACTCCGGCACGTTACATTAAACGCCGAATGTTACTTTTTCAGGTGTAATTGCGCCACCCGTTTTTGTTTTCTCTGTCATATTCTTAATCCTAGCATACTCGTAAGTAGTTGGCTAGTCTTCTCCTGTTGAGAGCTTTTTGCCTGGGGAGTACTGACTCATTACCTTCTCGACAATCTCCTCAGCCTTTTTTGCTGCTTTTTCCTTGGCTTCTACGTCCCTGATGCTAGCAACGATCATACATGCCTGGATGACCTCAATAACCCGCTGAGAGTTCAAGGAGACGCCAGCAAAAATGATGTTTGTAGCCAAGTCCTTGTCGAGCTTTGGAAGAAGCAAGGCAATGTTCTTTGCGGTGAAGATGTCCTCAGGGACATTTAAGAGATTGGTAGTCATGTGTCTATAAATACAATTCCTTCGACAAAATACTGTTGGGCTCCATGATTTTTGGTTCCCTGGCCGAAATCATCTTCCAACGTCCAAAACGATCGCTGTCTCGTGAAGACCAGTCCATCTGCTTGACAAAACGATACTTGTGGTTGTTGATTTGAAACTCAATAACTTCATCGGTTTTGAAGTTTTTAGCAATCAGTTCAAGCTTTTCCTCAAGGAAAGAGAACAGATAGCGCTTTGCAGTGTGGTACCGAGCCCACTTGTCATCATGTTGGCGCTTGACCTTTCTAAGTTTATCTGCCTGCCACCAATTTGGAACCTGACACAAAGCTGCTCTTGGAACACTTTTATGGTGTGTGGAACAGTGATCGCTCCACGAAAGAGAATCCTGAGTAATAACCTGATCTGGATAGAGAGGTGTACGCTGCCTTTCAATCAACAGGTAGTCAATCCGTCCAAGATTTCTGTTTTCTGAACCTGGCTCCCAATAGTGGAACCTACCTAGATTTGCCTTAAAGAGAGGCAACATCACCTCGTCATAGTATTTATTGGCACTGGCCTGAGCCTTGTCAACCATCGTCTGAATACGCTCTAGACGAGAACGCCACCCATTCCAAAAAAACTGGAATGGAGATCCACGAAGACCAGAGGGCAAACTGCCAAGCATGAAACGAATTTGAACGTTCTTTTTTCCCTTCTTGACCGTAAGGTAAGAACGAGTTTCATCCAAAGCCGACTTGTCAATGTTCCAATAATTCTCGATCTTGTACTTCTTGTAGTACTTATCGGGTTTGATTTGCAGATTTCGGTCCATGACTTTTCAGACTTTTTTGGGTTGTTAACAACAGAACACAGTTGAGAGTGATTAGACTTTTTTTCACACTAGATTTTCATAGAAAGACCATTTATTGGTGATAGTCCTTCTCCAACCTAGGCGCTACTTTTCTGTTGTCGTCAGTATACTTCGGAACCAACTTCCTGGCAAGTGGATTTCTCCACTTGTTCCCATATACCTTCTTCCCCTCCCTACTCCAAAAACCACAGGGGCGCACGTGAGTTTGAAGGATGCACCAGAATTTCTCCTGGTGAGTCACACCTACTAGGTATACCTAATTCCCAGTGTGAAATTGGGTTGTGTGGGGGTCGAACCCACGACCCTGAGCTTAAAAGGCTCTTGCTCTACCACTGAGCTAACAACCCAAAGAACTTAACTATCTCTACCTTAGCAGACTTCTTTCCTTCTTTCAACACAAAAGAAAATCCCCGGATTTCTCCGGGGACTTCTCAACAAGAAGCGTTCTGCGGAAGGAGCGGATTACTTCTTGGCTGCCTTGCTCTGTGCCGCCTTTGCAGCGTCAAGCGATGCCTTCTTCTTTGCCTCGATGTCGGCGATCGACTCGCCATTCGCGGTGTGGACCATGAGAATGCCGACCTTGCGGTGTGCCTTCATCATGCACTTGGGGTTGCTCTGCATGGCTGCGAAACAGGTCATGCGGGGCTCCGGGGGGCAATCTTCCAGGAAGAGCTTGTACTCGTCCGTCTGATCGTCCGTGAGCATGTTCTCGGGCTTGTCGAACCAATCCTTGAACTTGTGAACAAGCTCGACATACTTCTCGTTCGAGATCTCGCGCTTGCCGCCACCCGAAAGACGCGCCTTTGCCTTCGTCCAGTTGGTCAGAATGTCCTTGACCGAAACCTGCTTGTCACGCGACTTGCAGAAGTTCGCGAACTTGTGACCGACCTCCGGACCGAGGAAACCTGCCGCCATGATGAAGAACGCAGGCTCATCGGCATGGTCGAAAAGGTCGTTGCGCTGAAGCTCGCCATCGAGCTTGAACCACGAACGACGGTCGGGATACTTCTTGTTCGGCTCGAAAACGCCGTTCGCTCCCTTGAATTCCAGAACCTTCTCGCCTTCCGAGCGCACGAATTCGATCGTTGCCTCGTGACACTTGCCCTTGGCGTACTCAAGCCACTCAGCGAGGCTGGGCTCAAGCTCCACCGTGACCGTACGCGAGACCTCAGCCGGGTCACACGCCTGAACCTGGTAGCTCTCACCCACGTTCTCGGCGATCACCACACGGGTCTGTGGGTGAAGCTTGTGTCCGTAGAACTGGCGCGAGTCGCAGATCTCGAAAATCGACTGCTTGACGGCATCCAGGGCGCGATTGCGCTCGTCCAGGAACAGAACCATCGGATTGCGGCACGCATCCAGGAACCACTCGCAGGGCATGAACGTAGTGCCCTTTTCCGAAACGCTCGGCATACCGAGCATGTCACCTTCCGTCATCTGCGAGAGACGACGCATCTGAAGCGGCAGGCCAATCTCATTGGCAAACTGCTGGACAGCTTCCGACTTACCCACGGCGTGACGACCGCGAATGCTCACAACCACCTCAGGAGACAGACTCTTGAGAAGAGTCTTGAGCGTGGACATAGTAACCTGAATGCACTGATTCGACATGTTGTTTTCCTTCCGATTTCTTTCTTGTTGTTTCTGTTTTCTTCCGCGAACGAGTTAGTTGTAGCACTCACCTAGAGACTGTCAACCACTTTCTTTCGAACATCACACCTTCTGACCAAGACTCACAATGTAATCATGATAAGCATGATCACGAACAAGCTTCCAAGCATCACGTTCTTTGTCAGACATTTTGAAGTAAGCCTGAGTCAGAGCATCCCCATTTGTTGCAACTTGAACCATGTGAGCGGAAATATGAGGATGAACAGCAAACAATATAACGCGAGTCGCCTGTAGATGTGCCCAAATCGACAACGATACAGGACCGTTATTGTCAAGAATTGCCTTCACAATGAAATCGATGTCTTCCTTAGGAATTTGTGCAACACTTGCTGCACTTGAATTCTGCTCGATAAGGTGACGAGCAGCACAATAAGCATTCATATTGAAGTCGGTATCGGGGTTGAATGTGATTTGATTTTGCATTTGTTCTTTCTAGCAGTCTTCTAGGTCTCTGTCAAGTACTTGGCATAAGCCTCATTGCACTTCTCTTGAAGCAAAGCCATTTTCTCTGTGTATGCCTTGTAAATTTCTCGCTGCTCATCCGTCCACGTAAGATCATCTACAAAATCCAACGAATGAGAAAAAGAAAAGGAGTTGACCTCTTTAATACTTCGAAGTTTTGGAAATGCTCGAAAAAACAACTTGGGATTATTCCTGCCTAGCAACTGAACACAAAGATTAAAATGTACTTGAGATTTGGTGGCAATGTCACAAATCAAGTCAACCTTCTCAGAAGAGAAATCTTCAAGTTGTTTCGTTGACTCTACAAGATGCCGAACACGACAATAGTCATTCATGGAAAAGTTTGTTGTGTCGGTCGGCATTCGGGTACTCTATCATTCTCTACTTTAATGTCAACCCTTGCCAAGCATTTTGTTTATGATATAGTATGCACACTCTAATTGGTTATGTTCCACTGTTCACTAACGTTCACAGGTGTGAACGAGGGATTATATCCTACTGACGTACTGGTGACTTGCCTATTTAGATGAAAGTTCTTGACATTCTCTTCTCACCTGATAGGATACCCTCATGACCGACAACGCAAACCCGACCAGTGCCGCCAAGCCGTCTGACGCTTCAACGTCGAATGAAAAGTTCGATGGTAAGAAGAAGAAGGGCGCAGTTTACCGCTCGAACGAATTCAACTATGATTTCGTCAACGTCTACATGGAACAGCCTTTCTTGGGCGTGGTTTCCATGGAAATCACCAAGCTCGCCGATGAAGGTGCACCTACCGCTTATATGGGTGCTCGCAAGGATGGAAACGAGTATGAGCTTGTTCTCGGGTATAATCCCGATTTCTTCCGCTCTCTCACGCCTAAGGAACGTCAGGGCGTTATCTGTCATGAGCTTTACCACTTGATTTTCCAGCACGTCACGCACCGTACGGTCGTTGACAAGCGCATGGGCCAGCTTTGGAACGTCGCAACCGACCTTGCTATCAACAGCATCATCGGTCAGTCGAATCTTCCGGGATTCTGCCTTTTTCCTGGCAAGCGTCCGACCCGTAAGGACCCGAAGACGGGTCAGATGACGGATGCTGGCGACAAGGAACTTTGCGATTTCATCGAAAAGGCACCCGTTTTGCAGGCTGCCGATTTCTACTTCGAAAAGATGAAGGAAATCGTCAACAACCAGAAGAACAAGGGCAACGATGGCGAGGGTGACCCGACGGGTGGTCTTTCCACTTTGGACGATCACGATGGTTGGGGTGAGCTTCCTGCCGAGATCGAGGAACAGCTTGCCGAGCGCATGCGCGACCTTATCGAAAAGGCAGTGCGTCACTGTGACAACACTGCTAAGCAGTGGGGATCGATTCCTGCCGAAATCCAGGAAATGATTCGCAAGATGATCTCGCGTGAGATCGACTGGCGTGCAGTTATCAAGAACTTCATCGGTCGTTGTCGTTCGGTGGAGAGAATCGGAACGGTTCGCCGAATCAACAAGCGTGCCCCGTACTTGCTTCCGGGTGCTCGTCGCAAGCAGTTTGCGAATTTCGCTTGCTTCATCGATCAATCCGGTTCGATGAGTGACACCGATATCGCAATGCTTTTCGCTGAGCTTGAAGGTCTGTCTCGTGAGACCTCGATCGACGTGTTCCACTTTGACACCGAAATTGACGAAAAGTCCTTTACGGTTTGGAAGAAGGGGCGCACGGTTCCCAAGGCACACCGCACGCGTTGTGGTGGCACGGATTTCAATGCCGTTGCAGCTTTTTGCAACAAGAGTGAGAACCGTGGCAAGTGGTCCGGCATTATCATCCTCACGGATGGTTACGCGCCTACGATGGGTCCGATCGTCGGATCGAGGGTTTTGTGGGTCATCACGGAAAGCGGAACGCTTGAGGCAGTTCGCCCCGGTGATTTGTCCTGCAAGATGAAGTCGGGAGACAATGGTCAGTTCAAGCGTCGTTAGTCGGTCGGTGCTTGAATGGGAGCCCGGTTCGCTAGAGATTAAGTTCTCGGTGAACCGGGTTTTTCCCTATAATGAAATCCGTGCTACCTTACACGGAAAGTCAGTTGGGTTATTTAGATATCGCTTGTCTGACAAGTATCTTCGTGCCAACGGAACAGAAGTCTTGTCGGGGTATCAAAAACATGGTATTGGACAAGCTATGTGGTCAGCGGCTCTCAAGAAACACAAACCCATTGGTGTGGTTGTTTGTACTGTGAGTGAAGCGGGTGACAAGTTCGTCACAAAGCTCATGAAGCTTTATCCAGACCTCGAATGGGACAAGTGGTAACATGACTCAAACTCTTCAAATGAAAGTCTCTCAGTTTATTGTGGCTGGTCTAGCGCTACTAATTGGGACACTGTTCTATGGGTTTTTCGGATGGTTGGTTTGTCTGTGTTTTGGCATCATGCCTTCCGTGGCGGTAAGTCTGGTCACAGGCTTTATTTCAACCTTCTTTCAGGTTTGGGTTTCTCTCAGTAACACTGAGGCTCTTCAGGAAAAACTTCAGAAAAACACCCATGACCTTCCACCAGACGATGAACAGCCACCCGAGCTATGACACCTGAGGAAGTACAAAAACGGCAAGAGCAGTTTCGTGAGGAACTGCTCTTGCCCGGAATTTCCTTAAAGGATGTAGACCTACCCCCGGGGTGGTACCTCCTCCTAGCAGGTTATATCAAGACAATCAAGAATATTCTCCCAGATTTTTCTGGGGACTTGGTTCTTCAAGCCAAGCGAAAGTTCAATAGAACCGTGGTTTACATGAACCTTGGTTATCTAAGTACCAAACCTACTCACTTGGTTGAACAGGTTATCAACTATGAAAGCCTGTTCAACTATGTCTCAAAGTTTACCTGTGAGATGTGCGGAGAACCGACAGACCTGATTTATCGAGAAGTGCGACGTATGTCACTTCCCATTAATCCCAGGTATTTGTGTGAAGGCTGCATTGAGAATCACAAGAAGAACCCTAAGACTTCTTCCCTCTTTTGACAGCCTTTCCAACATTAACGATCGACACACCATTTAGGTGTTGACTCTCATGTTGGAAAATCCTTGCCTTGAGACCTGAGAACTTTTCAGTCTTCTTGACTGCTGTGCCGGTGTGATCCTCAAAATCCCACCAGGTGGCTTCAATCTCCACCCATCGTGGAACCTCGTAGGACTCGCCAGGAACGCTCAGGCATCCCTCAACCTCAAAGTGCTTGCCCTTGTCAGGAACTGCCACGTAGGACGGGTTAAAGAACATAGAAAATGTGTCTAGAAGCTTTCCTTGTTCGTCCATGTCACGGATGACGAACAAACGCTTCATGATACCAACCTGAGGTGCGGCAAGTCCGATGCCATCATCATTTAGACACACGGCGATCATGGACCACAGGGTACTTTCGAAGTAAGGCCAACGAATCATTTTCTTTTCGATGAGATCCCAAGGCGTTGACTTGAAGTTAATTTTGGAGTGATGCAAAATGGGCATCACTTTAGTTCCGGCAGGCATATCTTGGATCTTGAGTTTCATTTACAACCTCACCTTTACAGTATATCATCTAACTATGAATCTTGCAACTGAACAGTTCAAACTTCCTTGGGAGTCTGGTGAACCTGTCATGAGACGTATCACCAAGTTTTCCTTTAAAAACACCTATGACAAACTATATGTCATGTCACTTGATGATTATCTGGCAAGAGGTGAAGTTATGCATAATGCTGCCAAAAATTCTTATTTTACGAAGACAAGACAAAGTCGTGACATGAACTTCATGGCAACTAACATAAATCTTGAAGATGAAGATCTTGAAATCCCAGAGTGTTTTGGTACATTTCTTGGTCAGTTCATTCCGATTGCCAACTATGTTTCAGGTGTTCCATGGAACGAAATGACTCCTCAAGAAATACAGCTTCAAAGTGCTATATGGACAGATCAGTTCTTTGAACACTATTGTGAGTTTTGGTGTTTGATGCTTGTCAACACAACACATCCACTAAGCAAAATTCGTGAAATTGGAAACAAGCCTGTGTGGGTTAACTTAAATCGTCAACACATGGCATTCATGTGGGAATCACGTTATAATGATTTGTTGACCAAGGGACTAAGAGCCACTCCTGGATATGAAACTGTCATCAACCCAACGCCTGTAGAAAACATAAATGGCGTTGACATTTCAACCTTGTTCCCCTCTAAGCCAGTTGAACCTTGACAGTTCATTTTCTGGCATCCACACTACTTGAGAGTCACCATTTACGATAAGCACTACGTTGTAGAACTTGTTGTAGGTTTGAGTAAAGTCGTTTGTGAGGGTCATTCCTGTGATGATGGAGTTTCTTGAAGAGGACTTTGTCCACACAGGATGCCAGGCTTCATTTGACAAAACAACGACCGACAAGTGACTGTCATGGTCGAGGTGAACAAAATCCAACTCGACTGTGTCATCTGGCTTAAGGTTGGTAATCTTGTGCCCAACAATCAAGAATGCTGTGGAAATCGGTTTGTTAAGCGTTTCACAGGTTGCATTGCCAAACGCTTCAATCGTTTCCCAAGGTTGATTCATATAATGTCATTTTTCTTCCTTAGACATTTTATGTTCAACCAATTTCTGTTTTAGTTGTAATTTGAACTCTTCCAGGTAGGTTTTATCGGTAAACTCATCAAGGTCTTCTTGTAAAACCCAAAAGGAAACCTGAGATGCCATTCCGCCCTTAGACTGGATTATCATCACGTTGGCGAAAGTCTTTGTGAAATTATTTCTAATAAATGCCACAGGAGAATCAGACAGACAGACAGTCTGAAATCCCTTAACAACCATTGGTACCTTAACAGTTTCTTCCTTGCTGTAGTACTCGGCCATGACATATTCAGGCCAAGGATTTTCAGGTACAATACGTTCAAGCAAACCAAGAAGACTTACCCAATTCTGAGAAAAGTCTTTGGTGATCCTTGGAATGTCCTTCCAGCATTTCCTGTGGAAAGTTTTCTTTTGAGAAAACTGTACAAGGTCGCCAATCTGAATGGCAGACATTTTCTTTAAACCTGTGTTACGTCTTTTTCAACATATTCTGTTTGAAAAGGATCTTTTGGTGACTCTTGTGGAAGTCTCTGCTTGATTTCCTTGAGCGTCTGTGCCACAAGAACCATCATGTTCTCAAGCTTGTCGATGGACTTCTCCATGTCAGCGAGCTTTTCCGACTGAAGGTCGGTAAGTTCTTTTTCCTGTTGAGTCTTCTGGATTTTCTGGACAAGCTCACGGGTTTCCTCAATTTTCTCCTGGACCTCAGACTTTTGCTTTGGGGTCAGAGGGACAAAAGGAAGACTTTGCTGTCTAAGGTTTTCAACCGCTTCTTGAAGATTTCCTGCGCCAGTTCCCTTGGCAAACTCCTTCTCGACATATTTCTGTCCCTTTGGTGTCTCATCAGGTGGATTTACCACAGGGAGAACAGGCAAGTGTCCTGACTGTACTTTACACCCACACCCGTGACACTGAGGCTGTGGTGGGTGAATGCTGTAGAAAAACAATGGAATATAAACCTTTGACCCGCAATTTCCGCACTCACCAATACATTTTTGTGACATAAACTCTCCTATAATTGTGATAATAGTCTAACACCTTGCAGTTTGTTTTAAACCAACATGCTCTTGTTAGTCAATCACAACGGTAAGCTATAATTACTCACATGGCAAAAAATCCCATTCTTGAAGTCATTTTGGAGATAATTGAGGAAGAAATTGGTCAATTAATCCCAGAAGACATTGCTTTGGACATGTCTGATGACCGTAGAGAGGACTTTCGTAAGACAGTAATGTCAAATCCTCCAGCAGACAACTCAAAGGGCTCTCTCAAGGAAGAAGGCATCTTGCCAGACAAAAATCCGCCTCCACCTGACCCAACAAATCAAAATGCACCTCCATCTGGAGATTCCAGTCCAGTAGACGCTTCTCCTGATTTTGGTGAGCCAATGACTGCTGGTGCTCCAGGTGGGTCGACTTCTGACATGGGTGCTGCTATGGGTGCCGGTGGAGCTGGTCCAACAGGTGCGCCTGGTGGTGACCTTGGAAGCCCTGACGATGCCCCTGAAGGCGATGACGCTGGCGGTGGGGATTCTGGTGGCATGGGCGACTCTGGTGGCCTAGGAAGCGGTTTTGGAGGCGGTGGCGGGGGTGGAGGAGACATGGGTCTCGATGACTCCGATTCTGGTGACTCTGGGGGTGTAGATTCAAGTTCCCCTGAGCCAACCTATGACCCATTTAAGGATGCCACAACCCCTGAAGAAAGACTTCAGGTTATCTTGGACACGGCTCAGGGTATTGCCGAAACTACTCAAGACCCACAAAAGGTTCTTAAGGCCGTAAAAGGTCTTATTCAAAACGGATTTGCTGAACCTCAAAAGGCAGCAGCCGTAATTTCTCAACTTTTTGACACGGACAACCCTGTACTTCAACAAGTTTCCAGGCGTTTGGCATTGTTTATAGATGGGATCTGAATATTTAGACAGGTATTGAGGCAACATGCAGATTACAAAAGCTCAACTTCAACAGATGATTTCCGAGGCAGTTAGTGCCAAACTCAAAGAGGGTGCAAAGGAAATCCCAATTAGAATGGTTCTCGGGGACATTAAGGATGTTGTAGTCGGTAGCATTACCGAAGACCTAACCAGGGAACTTCACATGGATGAAAACGCAATCTCCATGGTTGTAAGTCGCGCCTTTGACAAAATGGTCAGAGAAATCGTTGTTGAACTTGATAAACCACAACTTGATACTGGTTTGCCTCGTCGTAGAGTTGTCGCTGTTGGCGCCTGAATAAAAAGGATAAAAACATGAAAGTTACTGTAAACGAAATTAGAAACATGATTCAGGAAGCTCTTGGAGACTATCTTTCTGAAATCGACTATCGTCAAAGAATTGCAGCCGCTGCTGGTGGTGCAAAAGACCAAGTGTCTATTGATAAACTCATGATGGCTCTTGATGGTATGGAGAAGAGTGGCAAGAAAGCCGTTTCTCAACAGGAACTTCAACAGCTCATGCGTCAGTCCATTCAGGTAAGTGCTCCAATGGGCAAGGGAAGCCCTCAGCAACTAGCTCAGCAGGCTTCTTCCAAAACCCAAGGTCAGCCTCTTGTGGCTCCAATGGGTGCAGGCAATGTACAGAATCCCCTTGGTCAACGTGAGAGCATCGAAATCTCCAAGTCAAAACTTCAGGAGATGATCAACAAGCTCGTTGAATCCAGACTTAATGAGTTTGTGGATGGTCAGAACCCAATCATGGCAAAGAGAGAAATTATTGCTCTCATGGATTCTACCTCACGTAACTTCGAAAATGAAATCATCAAGACATTCAAGCTTCAGAACCCTGACATGCTCTCACCTGAGCTTCAGCGTAAGTACCTTGAAGTCGTTGAAGGCATGAAGGCAAAACTCGTTGGCGCAGCCATGGAAGCCGTGCAACAGTTGATTCACTTCCCACGTCAGGATGAAGGAAACGGCAGTCTCAAGTCAAAATGAAAGTAACGAAGACACAACTTCAAAAAATGGTAAATGAGGCAGTCTCTTCATATTTGAAAGAGAACGTTCAGGACAAAGCTATCATCGAAGGTCTCAAACCATCATTTTACGAAGCTATCAAGCAAATCAAAGAAGGCATCAAAGCCTACCACCTTGTTATGTCTCAGCTTGACAAGGCTGCAAGTCCTCGTGTGAAGGATATTGGTCAACGTGGTATGGAAACTTCTCAACACGAGCTTGAGCGTTGGAATACGATTGCTGATGACCTTTATGTTGCTGAGTGGGAATTGGACTATGATGGCATGAGTCCAGAAGACCACGAGCGAAACGCACAATATTCTGATGAACACGATAACAGAGGAACACTAGGGGAACCAAAAATATGAAAATTACTCAGTCAGAACTTAAGAAGCTTGTCCAGGAGACAGTTGACAAAAAGCTTGCAACTCTCAAGGAAGACGTTGGTACAGAGGTTCCTTCTGCCAAGGGTGTTGTTGCCTTTGTCAAAAAGTTCGATGACTTTCTCACTGACACGGTGGTGAAGGCTCATGAACTTGCTGATGAGGGAGAAAAGTTGATTGACTCAAATCTTCTCAATCATCCAGAAGTTGGAACAAGAAATGAAATGCTCATTCACAGAGTTGGAATGCTTCGCACAATTGCAAACTCTGTGTCCACTTACTTTGAGCGTATCAAGAGATTTATTGCTTAATACTCACGTTGGTGCATAAACCACACCGCATAAGTAAAGTGCTCTAGAATCCGTTCATCGCCAAGCAAAGAGACGTAATACATAAGCTCGGGATTGTCCTTCGTTGTTTCCACCCACTGATGTTTTGTCAAACCTGACGCACATCCGTAGCTGGCATCCGAAAATAGACGCTCCCGAGCTTTAGTTTTGCCTTCATCGCCTGGATAAAGGGAATCAAACATTATACTGTTGAATTCCCTCGGCCTCATGATTAACCCTTGTTGATCATGTTCAGGAAGCCCGTCTCATTGATCACGGGAACACCCATCGAGGCAGCCTTCTTTGCCTTGGTGCTCTTGTGATTCGGGTCACCCTGGAAAGTCGTGTCTCCCACAACCAGGTAGCTTGTACGTCCCGTGACAGCGCTTCCGAAGGTTCCACCAAAACACTCCACGAGCGTCTTGAAGTACTCACGAGTGTTGCTTAGGGCACCCGTAAAAACGAACGTCTTATCCTTGAGACGCTCATCGGGATCCGTGACTGCCCAATTGCGATCGAAGTCACTGTCAACCGGAATCTCACCAGGAACACCATTGAAGATGACCTTGATCACCTTGACGGTACTTCGCCAGTAATGCGGATCCTTCTGCGTGCTCTCCATAAGAGCATACACGACCGTACCGACCTTCACATCCCAAGATGCACCACCGAGCTTGGTGGAATAATCATTGAAGGATCGCTTGGCAACAAGAATCTTACCAACGACACCATCCGTGACACTCTTAACACTCGATGCAATTCCAGTCATGTTTCTGTTCCCTCGTTTGAGTTCTTGGTTTTAGCACAACCCTAGTGTGTGTCAACCATATCTTTGATCACGTTTTCAATCGAAGATATTGCCTTTGCAACAGAGCGTTGTTCTTTCTCAGACAGGTTGCCAGGAAGCTTGGCTACGATAGACTTGAAAACATCCAAGGCTTCATGAAGTCCAGCTTCCTCGGTTGAACTTTCTCCTGGCATTTCTTTCAGAAGGAAGAACTTGCGAATCCACACAGCAGATCCGTCTTTCTTCTGCACACGTACCTTGGAGTTGTTTTCATCCAGAACAACCACCAGTTCAGGAAAATCAGTATATCGACAACGTGTCACTCCTGATCCTTGATTGCTTTTGACCGTAGAGTAAACGTTGTTGCTCGCCTTGAGCTTGAACATTTTTCCAATGTAAGCGCGAAATTTCATTGGGATCTGTTTCATTCTGAGCTTAATTAGAAAGCTCGGCTACGGATTTTATCCTACCAGATTATCGAGTTATTTGGTGACCTTAGGCTCCGTGAACTTAATGCCACGTGCCTCGATTTCGAAGGGGTAGTAGATTCCTGCCACACCGAAACGATTCTTGGTCATTTCAGCAGTACGACACCCGTAGTCTCCCGAGTAACGGTCTCGGTTAATGTCAAGGTGCAAGTGAGCGTCAACCCAATGCTTGATCGCCTGCTTACCAGAGAATTCGCCATTCTTGTTGACCTGACCAATAAGGAACATAATCCCATAGGTGGTCTTGCACCAGTTGGTCAGAATCTCTGTAACTTCAACCTCTTGGGTCTGTCCACCAGTTGGACGACCTTTTCGCTTCAAGGGCTGACCCTCGGCATCGAGCTTGATAATGAAGTTCTCGTCATACTCAATGTTTGGCACTTCGATTGTCTGTAGGGAGTCCACAAACAAAAACACCTGCTTTCCAGGGTTTGCTTTCTGGAAAGAAATGGCGTGTTCACGAAGGTCAAACACAGACCGAAAAGACGAAACGTTGAACCCATGCTTGAGACGAAGACGATTGCTCACCTTCGATACCTGCAAAAGAGATTCCTCACAGGTGTTATAGAGAGCGATGTGACCTTCCCTGGAAATGGAGTCTGCAAGCTGAAACATCATCGTGGACTTACCAGAACCGGGGACACCAGTCACCAGACAAGCAGTCGAAGGCGTAGCTCCGTCACCAGCCATGAGAACGTTGATTTTCTCATGACCCATGTTGACGTTGTTTTCCATCTGCTCGGGAACTTTGATACTGCGAATATTGCGTGCTTCGCCAACCTCTGGATCCTTCGTGTAAACGATTTTCTCGATTTCGGGAACCACAGGTGCAGCAACAGGCGTAACTGAAACGATAGGAGTTACAACTACCTGAGGCTGGAAATCAAGGACAGGAACGCCAACAGGTTCAACCCCCTGAATAACAGGTCCATTGGAAATATGAGTCATCATTTTCAGTGCAAGATTCATGTTTTGATCTTGGAAGGTTGTGGCTGCCGCCTCAAAATCAGCATCGGAGATGCTTCCATTTTCCCAAGCCTGCAACTTGCTGTCAAGCACGGCTTTATTCTGTTCGTTCTCAGCGAGGATAGCGTCTTGTTCTGTGATCTGGTTGGACATTTTTTCTTTCGTTTAGTATGTCGAAAAATGGGGTAAAAAGCTGACTTTTCTTGGGCTTTCGGGACAGTCTAGCAGACAACAAAAGCTTGTCAACGTCGATGGTTCTGGACACCGAAAAATGATGTGCTAAGGTTACCGAACAAGTACTGTCATGTCAATCGAATCCGCCAAGTATCCCCGAACGCCTCACCTTCCGTTCAGTCCAGGTGCAACCTCAGATGACAAAATGTTGTCGAGTGTTGATCATTTCCTCGGTGTGTCAATTGTGTTGACAGAAAAGATGGATGGTAGTAATCTATGTATGACAAAGGAAGCAGTTTTTGCTAGAAGCCACAATGGACCACCAACACACGAATCTTTCAACCTTGCGAAGCAACTCCATGCGAGTATTCGTCATTCGATCCCTGATGGTTTGTCAGTCTTTGGCGAGTATCTATTTGCCGTTCATTCCATTGCTTACACAGATCTTCCTGGGTATTTCCTGATTTTTGGAGTCAGGGAAGACCTCACTGGAAAGTGGTGGTCCTGGGAAATGGTAGAGGAAATGGCAAAAGACCTGGGATGTCCAACAGTTCCAGTTCTGTGTAAAACGGGAGAAGGCAAGGATCTCGAAAATTACAAAACGCCTGAAATGCTGAAGGCGTCAGTTGGATTTTTTGCTGCAACGACAAGCATGTGTAACCTTGGACGTCGAGAAAGCGAAGGCATTGTGATTCGCCTTGCTGGCGAGTTTACCGATTTTTCCATGAGCGTTGCAAAGTACGTCAGGGCAAATCATGTGACCACCACTCAACACTGGCAACAGAAACAGGTTGAAAGGAATCGTACTCGTGGCTAATAAGCCCTTAAATCCAGAAGTCGCCAAACGGTTCAAAGAACAGCGTGATCGTGTTCATTTTGAGGCCGAGGTAGAAGCCCTCATTACGCACTTCAATATCATGTTGGAAAATGAGGGCATCAAGAATCTTCGGATTCCACCAACAGCAGACAAAGTATATCGTGAAGCCTTAAAGCATTTTTGCAATGCTGGGTGGAACGTCCAGGTGGTCGATAATCAGTGTTCGATTTGGATTGACTAGAATACCTCAGTGTGCTATTCTGAGGAAATGTTCAATCTAGTCTTCACCTTTGATCCCACCGATGACTTTGCAGATGGTCTTGAGGAATATCTTGACCTGGATGCTGTAAGTGTCAATTATGGGCATCACATCACGAGTGTCGAGTTTGACATGCGTAATGACGAGGTTGGAGCACATCGTCTTGGCAAGATGATCACGGGCTCATTTCCTGAGATCGACTACTACGTAAAAGACATGTAGACCTGCAAGGGTTTATAGTTCTGCCTTGTGTGTTATCCTCTGAGACATATCGGAGGATGTAGATGAACAAGCAGACATTGAAGGAAGTTTTGCAGGCTGTGAACCCAGGTGACTTAATTGACGTTACCTTTGCTGGTGAGAAGTCTGTGTTGAGTGGTCAATATAAGGTTTTGACCTCTAAGGTCGGTCGTGGTAAATGTGGTTCTAGAATCGCTTCCATGCAGTCGATTGCAGATGGTTCTGTTACTTCTATCGGAACCAAAGAAAATGACGTCATTTTGAGCATTTCTCACAATGGTCAGAAGTTTGGAACAGATTCTTTTGGTGAAGGCTCGCTTTCTTCCGTTGGAAAAGACCTAACAAAGGCAACTGAAATCAAGGAGAAACTCAAGTTCCTAATTGGTTTTGGTGGTCGTCAGGTTAAAATCGTTTCCTCGAAAGAGCCAGAACTAAATGGGTCATTTACCTTGGACAGTGCTCAGTTGGTTAAAGGTCGTTATGGTCAACTCATTTTGAAGTTGACCAATAATGCCACCAACAAGAACGTGGAGTTTTGGTCCTATCGTCACAGTGGACTTATTGATTCAATCGAAGTTGAAAACTAACAGGAGATAAAATGGAAAGAAACACATTCAAGTCAAGTAACCTTAAGTCGATGGAATATGATCAGGGCACTCTTCGCCTCACCTTTAATGCTGGTGGCGTGTATGAGTACTACAATGTTCCTCAGCCCGTTGTGAGTGAACTACAGCAGGCACAGTCCGCAGGTTCTTACTTTCACCAATTCATTCGTGAGAAGTACAACTTCAAGCGCCTAGCCTAAAACAGGTCAAACATATTAAACAACAAAAAAGGCGGCAACATGCCGCCTTTTTGTTTTGAAGTGACCAGTGAGTTAGAGATTATGTACCGCTGATTGTACCAGAACCAACCATAACAAGGTAGTTGGTGCCGTCACAAAGAAGGGCAACCGTGCCGTTTACGGAAGCAGAAAGCGTAAGCTTTGAGCCAACGTAGGAGCCTGGAAGACCACCGACAAATGGAGCTTCGTTAGAACCCGTGAGAGCATGTGCCTTACCGCTTGTGTTAACAAAGGTAAACATTGCGCCTGGGTTAAGGCTTGCAGTTGGGAGCTGAATTGTTACAGGGAATGCACCTGAAACCGTCTGCATACCTGGAACAGCAAGGAAGCCTGAACCTGTGGTAGAGAGCGTGTGTGGGAAAACAGTTGTCTGCTTATAAGGCATGTAACCGCTGCTCGATGCATGCGTGTCAATCTGAACACCAACGCGAGCAAGTTCGGTAATTGGGCCGAGTTCGTTAATTCTTACACCAGTCATAATTTTAATCCTCCAAATGGATACCGATAAATATAACAATAAAATCCAAAATGACAAAGAAACAGACATGTGCTATGATGTGAAGTATGGGATACGACTCAAATGAACAAATAACCGTCTTGATTGGCGATATTCATGGCTGTTATCAAGAACTTAGAGAATTGCTCACTCTGGTGGGGTGGAACGAAGAAAATGAGCCCGAGGATAATCCTAGGGTTATTTTGCTTGGTGACTTGGTTGACCGAGGACCCGACTCAGGTAAATGCGTGTCTTTTGCTCGTACCCATGGATTCGAGTGTGTTCGAGGCAATCACGATGACAGATATGTCAAATACCGTGACCGAAAGCTTTGGCACTCTGCAAATCCCAACAACCCACTGCCTGCCTGGATGAAGAAGTATCCAGAGCGCGTAAAAATCCTAGAAAGCCTTTCTGAGGCTGACCTAGACTGGATTGCTGCCCTTCCAACAAAGATTTTCCTGAGGGATTATGGAGTCATGGCGGTACACGCTGGTTTCCTTCCAGGAGTTCCGTTGGACAAGCAGGAAGAAAACACCCTGATGCATGTTCGGTTCTTGTTTGACCGATATAAGCCTGCTCACCTTGACCCTAACAATGACCACAAGCCACCTCCGGGCAGTAAGTTTTGGGCTGAGGACTATGATGGTGAGTGGGATGTTGTCTATGGACATCACGTGTGGAACTATGAGGACATCAAAATCCATCATGCTCCAAATGGCAAGGTGTGCATTGGCATTGACACCGGATGTTGCTTTGGAGGCAAGTTGACAGCCCTTGAGTTGTCAAAAGACAAGCAACACAAAATCCATCAGGTAAAGTCCAGGAAGCCACCAAAGCCCAAGAAGCAGGAAACCTAAAACAAAACGAATAGTTGAACAGATAGGTGTCTCAGACACCTTGTCGTGTTGTTGTATACTTACATACATGACATTGCCAATAAACACTTACATGATGCTGATAATGCCAAACGAGTACAAAAAGGTTTGGAAAGAAAAAATGGGTGAGGGCAAAAAGCAACAAGTAAGCAGTGCATGGCGTCCCTACAACTCCGAAATCCCATCTTTGAAGTTTGCCGAAATAAGAAAGTCAAGTGGAAGAGTTGGGGAAAGTAGATATCGTTACATTGAGGAAATCGCTGCCATAACCTTGATTGAGAACTTTACTTCCCAAAAGCGTTGGTACAAGGCAATGGTTTCTTACACGCCAACAGGTACCAAGGATTTTGGTAGACCACCTGTTGAGTTCATGTACTTCTTTATTGACCCGTGGTCGTTACAGAAGTTGGCTGCTGTGGCGGAATACAAGAAATAGACCCATTCAGTTTTCCAATACTGACATTCACATCTTCTCCAGTTACGCCATTTCCGATACAGTCCCAAGTTGAAACAAGAGTTCTGGCAAAGATCTCAAGTTTGGAAATATTCGGCGTGAGAGTAGCTTCTATGTGTTGTCTAAAAACCTGAGGTTTGGTTGAGTGACCTTCTCTTGGAGCCATGACAATCTGTGGCGTGTTGAACTTCTGAAGCTTTATAGGTCTTCCAGCCTTCTTTGTTGTGGCACACAGAACAAACTCAGCCATGGGTTTTGTGAAAGTAGGGGGAACACCCTGACCATTTATCACTCCACCATCTTTTCGGGTTTTGACCCAAACAAAGGCAACTCCCCTGTAGTGAAGTCCCCAACACTTAATTGCCTCCATGGCATAATCTAGTCGTGGACCTGTTGCCCACACAAGGACCATTCCATCTTTGTTTAAGATGGACTTGAGATCCATGTTACAAATGTCGGTCTGAGTCATCAGTCCATAGTGACTAGAAGCACTTGCTGTACCAAAGTTCGTGTATGACCAAGGAGGATCAATGTAAATCAGGTCATACTTCTTTGTAGCAGTAATCGTAACCAAGGGCAAAACTGTAGGACTCATACCTACAGAATTTTTGATTTATAGATTATTGTTTAAATCCGCTTGACTAAAAAAACCTGACGACTGTAATTCTGTTCAAGTCCTTCTTTCAAACACGTGTAAACCTGTTGATCAGAAAACCGGAAGTATTTATAATACTCCTGTTCTATACCAACAATCATAAAATAACCCAAATCTTCGACATGGATTAAGTCTCCATGAAAAAATGACCGGTTGTAAGGTTTGGCCTTCATGAGGAATTCAATGATTATCAAGCCTTGGAAAGATTCCAGGCGGATACACACATGACACGTGAAGGTTTTCATCCTGGATTATGAGTCCACGATTTTGCTGACACTGCTGGACAAAGTCCTCACGATGAGACAGAAGACCTTCTTGTCCCCAGGTGAAACAATAACTCACCGAGGCAAAGCAAATGACCATCGCCACGAAAAACATGACATAGTACGCAATGTCATAAAGCCTGTTCACCATTTTAGTTTTCAAGTTATTTTTCATCGTTCAAAACCCTAATCATTAGTTCAAGACACCGCTTCGAAGGTTTGTTGGTTAGGAACCCTTTCCTAACGCCAAGGTGATATTGAACAGCAGACTTAAATTGACTTGCTGTTGGATCCAAGACTTTTCCAGTCTCATGGTGTTTTAGAAACCAGTGAGGTTCTCCCTCATGGCGAATAAACACCGGCAACCATTTTCCAGGATCTAGGTAATACATGGTTTCACAAACAACGTAACAGTGACCAGCTACGTTATTTGGATGACCCTTGTATTTATCCCGTCTCAAGTCATCAGAGACATGTGACAGAATCTTTTCGACTAATCGATTCCTCATAAGCGATGATTTCCCACCGGATCTTTTCAACAATCCGAGCAACCCGAAGGTCTTTCGACTGCCGGAAGATAGGCATGAGCTTTTCCTTGGTTTCGGCAATCTGCTTTGCCTTGAAAGCACTTGGAGAATTTTGCATGGATCGAAGATTGTGGAGTCGGTCACAAGCCTTTACAAGCAGAATGGCATCATCTGCATATTTTTGCAGACGGTCCAAGTAGCCTTCCTTAGGAAGCTTAGACAACACCATGACGTTTCCACAAACCTCACGACCAAACAAGTGATCAATGATTTGTACCGTGAGATCCTTCGTGTCCTCAAGGGAATCATGAAGAAGTGCAGTGACGATCAACTTCCAGTCACGAACCTCTGCCTCATCGATGAGAATCAGGGCAACACCACGGAGGTGTTCAAAATAGCGAATGGGGTCACCCTTGTCATCCAGGTCATTTCGAACCTGTGCACGATGAGCATACTTTGCCATCATGTAGGCAACTTCAACATTCCTCAGGTCCGAAGGAGCCATGAAAGGAGTGAGGCGACTAAAGAAGCTTTCTCGGTTTTCCATGTTACTGATCTCCCATGAAATCGATGACAGTGCCTTCTTTAATTTCATGAACTTCAATATCATCTAGAGAAAGAGGCTTCTCACGATGCTTAATCCAAGGTCGACTCTCATTGAACTTGACAATGGCATCTTCAAGGGACGTGGCAACTACAACAGTGCCACCAGCCCAGAATTCGTCAAATGAATAAATTTTCAGCATGACAAAGCTTATCACGCTTTCATTGTCTTGTCAAATGTAGTGATAATTGGGTTTGTTCTCGATAAGTGTGTCAACTTTGAACATGGCACCAAAAGCCCACATCGGACGATTTTTCACTAGAACCTTGAGAAAACACACGTCATCCACTCGAAAGGTCTTCAAAACTGTAAAAAGCGTTCCTTCTGGAAGAGTCGTGTCCCACTTGGCTTTCTCGTATCCAGCCTCGAATAAGTCATGAATGTCATAAAGAAGATAACATGGATGAACGGACATGACAAGGTCACTAGGAAGGATTGAGTCAAAAGAGGCTTGCCAGTCTTCCTCTATCTTCTCTCTGTCAAAAAACTCTGCCTCGTCAAGCTTAATGTAAACCTTGTAGGACACGTCCTGGAAGGAAACATAGAACACCTTCTTGATTTCATCGGTGTCTTCATCTCTTGATACTTCCACAAAGAAGCCTGTGACCTTCTCCATAGTGTAAACATCAACAACGTCTTTGGCACTATATGGAGAGGTTTCCATGTAATATGCCAGATTTGTTCCTCCGCAGATGTTTTGGAGCATTCTAATCGGCAAAGAGACAGGTTTTCCCGGACTTGTATCCGCTAGAACTTCCAACTTTTGCTGAAGAGTAATGTACGTCACGATGACATCACTCTTAAATAGGATTTTATTTACCCTATTCTGGAAATTATTTGGATAGGATCGGTCCAGGTTGGACTTATTTCAAGTGCTTTAATTGAAGGCAACGACACGCAACCAATTGTGATCCACCAGATTTTATAGCAGTCGTCTTCTGTACCAAGAATAAGACCAACACCTATATCTTTTTCAAAGATAAGGTCGCCTTGTCGATAAATCATCGACTTTGCGCACTGAGCACAAAGTTGCTTCGAATGAAGTCAATCACCATTTGTGGGTCAGCCTTGTCGGAAAACACGATATTAGGTCCATGTTTGTCCAACATCACAGCCGCCAGGTGCTCATTCACACGAATCATGCCAGTTGCTGTGTTAATGCCACACTGATGAGACCCACACTCAAACTCTTTCTGTGACCTGACAGGAATAAGAGAGTGTGGCTTCATGGGACAGTGAAAGTGGATTATGCAGTTAAGGTCGTCAAATCGACTGAGGACTTCGTATTGGCTTCTGGCGCCAGCACTTGGCTTTGCCCCATAGGCGACCTGACGATTGTCTCCAAAATCGACTTGAACCAAGTCACGACACTCCGGACGGTTGAAGTTCTGACGCCTCCTAGAGGAGATTAGGGTCTTTCCGCCTGCTTTGAATCCAAAGTGACCTACCGTAACATCATTGAACGCCTTATAGGCTCCATCTGCCACAGCAGCATTTACCACCTCACGGAGGACTGCTGGAACATGGTCACTATTCCAGGGAATCAACTTAGAAGCATCTCCTACAATCTCAGTTCTGGCAAAAGTGTTGCTGGAACGAGAAAGAGCCATGTCAATAAGCTCATTTAGAACCTTGTCTCTGTCGCTGGTAATAGAGTACGTAGCAAGTTCTGGACACACAATCATGTTGAGTCCATTTTGGACGTCATTGGCAAGAACAAGGTTGCAGGAGTTCTTTTTCAGAAGACTCAACCCTGCCTCATATTGTTCATCTTCCTTGGCTCCTGCGGTTGTCTTGAAACCAACGAGAAAGATATCCTTACGCTTGGCACGAATCTGACCAATCAGTTTGTCAGCCGGGCTTAGCAACATATAGTTGTTTCCCTCTTTTGTTTTTAGACGAGGTTCTGATTTGCCAGATCGGCTCATATATGCGTGACTTGCACTCAGTTTTTGTTCTTGAGGCATTCCGTCCAATAAATATCCCTTGTAGTCACACAAGGCGACACTGAGGAAAATCATCTTTGTGTCAGGGTCACTAACGATACGTTCAAGAAACTGAGCTACATCCTCATTGGTTTCCCCAATAAGGTGAGTGTGTTGAAAATCCCTGCGATCTGAAATCCCACCAATTGCCATCTTGGTTAGACCAAGGTGAACTTGTGTGTCCAGGTTTCCGGACATGGACAACTTGTTTTGGAGCTTTTGAGTTAGAGAGACAGCAGACTTTCCATATGCCGGTGCTGAAATTGCCAAGTGTGGACGAACATGAAAAACGGTACCGCCACCTAACACGTAGATTTTCTTCATTTTGATTCCTTAGGGCAAATAATCCACATAAACAAAGGAAGAAAATCTTCCTCTGGCTTTTTCTTGTTCTTCGGTTTGTGGTCGTTGATTTTGTAGGGAGAGGTCAAGGCAATGGTTCTGTGAGTTCCATCGATTACCTGATAGTGCTTCCCTCTCTTCAAACACAAGGGAGCCAAGAACTGAACGTTCTTTTGAAAATCGTCCCTCGTCCTCTTGTCGTTAACATAACTTTGACAGATTGCCTTGTATGCATCAACCTGAACAGTGTTCACGTTGTTGTTAGGCGTTTGCATTACCTCGGAAATAAAGACGGGTCTCATTTCCCATTCTTGGACTTTTTCGACCTCTGGTAATACCTTGCCATATTCCTTGGTCAACATGAACTTGATCTTGTCCACGACAGACAAAGCAACAAAGTCTTCTCCCTTTTCGGTAAGACTGCCACATGGATAGATTCTATCCAGAGTCTCTCCGTAATAATCTCCTGAGGCTTCAAAGTCAAAGGTCTCACCAGGAAAGAACCTACGAATGAACCAAAAGTTCAAGGCTGGTTCAAGACCATATTCTTTGAAAGTATCCAACTCACAAAATAGTCTGTAACAGCCATCAAGTGACTGATCAACCGTTACGTCTGTGACAACTGCACAACGACAAATGGAGTCACAACCGGATTCCTCACAAGAATATGAACGATCATAGTCATGGTGGACTATGTCCATCCAGTTTTCTTTTCCACCGTAGTTGACTCTTCTAAACATAATTCTATCAGGGATGTTGGGTCTTTGAGATTTTGTGGCTGTGGTTCATCAAGTCGCCACCATACAGGCTCTTTGGTCCCTGCACTATAGCACTCAAGATGCAACATTGCAACAGGCTTTCCCTTGTCTTTTTTCAGGACACGTTTGACACATCCAAGAAAATCACCCTCAAACACAAAGTCACCTACTTTGAGGTCTTCACTTGGACTGATTTCCCCATATAGAATAACACCGGAGTCTCCTTCTACCATAATGGCTTGTGTGTCAAGCCACCAAGGAGACTCAGCCATGATACCTGTAAAGGGCACAATCGCCACAATCGTTCCAGATTCCATGGCAGTAACCCTTGCACCCACATCTGCATACAGGTCCACACCTGTGTGAATGTCGTGTTTACGAATCGCACCAAAACTTCCCTCGGCTGAGATTGGGTGCATTGTTTTCAAGGGTTGTCGCATCGTGCCTCCAAAAATAGTTCCATCGACCAGGGAGAATAGAGCAAATTGAAAGGTTTGTTGTCTTTCACGTTTAGGCCATTTATGATATGTGCCCTCTCAATTTTTGAGATTGAGGTAATCACAATGAGATAGTTTTTCTCACGCCAGTCTGTCTTGAGAGGGTCAAGCTCGATTCTAATCAAGTCTCCAACTTGAACATCATCAATGTTCACATTGCCAGGCTTACGTGCTGCAAAGAAGTGAACCATTAATCTGACCCTTTTGATACAAGTTCACACAAAACTCTATATGAGCTAACGGAAAAAATTTGGCCTAGATCAATACTCCAAAAATGAAATATTCTGTCATCATTGCTAAATACGTTTTTCTCCCTGGTGTGGGCAATTAACAAACAAAGTCCAGGATCCTTTTCGTTGATAATTCGCAGATAAGGATAAATTATGACATGGATAAGGTCACCAATTTTCAACGTGGAATTTTGGTAAATCGTGGAATTTTGATAAACCATGGTTCCGGTCATTTTGGACATAGTTCTCGAAACCTTGTGCAAAGTCCGTTGTAAATAGGACGATAGGTGGACTGATAGTCCATCCACTTGTTTGAGGGATTTGTCCACATTTCCCACCACCAGTCATTTGCTGCCTGATAGTCGGTGATCTTCCCATGTTCCGCAATCTGACAACCAAATGTCATGATACGAAGAGAATGGAACAGACTCTTCTTTCCTCGCTTGAAGTCACCTTCCACCTCAAACTTTTTCTTGGCCTTCACAAAACTGTGAGAAGCCTTCTGAGAGAAAGACTCACGGATTACCCGCTTCTCCAACTTGAAGTCCCACACCCGATCCTTGAGCTTTAGAGAAGGATCAAGGAAGTAACACTCTAAGGCATAAGGCTCATGTGCCCAAATGCCACGCTGGAATGTCGTGGGATCATGAAGTACAAATGAAAATCCATCACGGTCCAGAATCTCATGCCTTTCGGGCATTCGTTTGAGGACAGTGATGAAATCTTCGTCGGAATCCGCTACAGCCGTGCCATACACACGGGAGCCATAGGGATAAATTGCTACAACCTGCTCGTCATGCTTTCGCAGAGACTTGAGCAACGTTTCGTACTTGTTGGCTATTTCCAACGTTGGTGGCTGGGATGATAGTAGCAATGACATGTTTACCGTCAGCACGAGGCTGTGCCTCTACTTTATGCGGTCCTACACTCAAAAGCAACTTCTTTATAATCTCCGTTGCCTGTTCGGGATGTGCTTTCTCTCTCCCTTTCAGTCGTACGATAATTTGAACCTTGTCACCCTCAGCAAGCCATTCCTTGACATGTTCTGCCTTCACGAGAAGATCATGCATGTCTGTCACTGGACGAAGGGTCAACTCCTTTATTTCCTGGATGACTTGATTCTTGCGGGCTTGTTTTTGTGCCTTGGACTGTTCATACTTGAACTTGCCATAGTCCAGGATTTTGCACACCGGAGGATTGTTGTTACGATTCATCTCCACCAAGTCAAGATTTTGACTGTAGGCTTGCTTGAGTGCTTCCTGAAAAGAAACCAATCCAATCATCTTACCAGAAGCATCTACAAGTCGAACCTCGTACACGCCTCTAATCTGCTCATTTATTCTATTTCTAATATTCTGTGTTGCCAATTTATCTCCTTATCGAACTCTAACACTTTCTGAATCAACGTATTTTGCGACTGTCCATGAACCAGGCCCAAGAGGAATTTGAGGACCATATTTTTCTATAAAGGTTACAACAGGTCTGTCTTCCATGTGGTAATATCCGCTCGTTGGGGATACTATGTCCACCGAAAACCCAGACAATTTCAAAAACTCAAAGGCTTCTGGCGTTTTCATACCCTTGAGGAAATCTTTCAAATAGTTTTCGAGGGGAAGGTCTTGCATCTGCGTCATCCAAATCTGATTGTACGAGGATGTACCCACTGAACAAAGTGATTGCCAGTCGTACTGTACGTTTGAAAGGAAACTCTGTTGGGTTTGTGGTCTCTTGTGATAACAGGATAAGGCCAACCTTCTAACCCAATATCTGCTAAAAACATCAAACCACAATCTTTTGACATGTTTGTCATCATGTCAACGATGTAATCCTTTTCTTCTATTGACAGATTCATCATTTATCCAAAAATTATGGTTGACTCAATGACACGATGTTCTGGGCATATTTGGAACTGGACTCTTTTTGGATTATGGTTTTTTGCTTGATACAGGGTTCCATGATGAGCCATGTATCCACACTCTTGCAAAAATGTACCAGCGGTTTCTACTGGCATTCCTCTCAAGAAGTCTTTGATGAAGTCTTTATCGTTGTTACCGAAGTTGTAATGAAACTCAACATCAATTGCCATACTTATATTCTCCAAGCATTACCCAGATAATGTACCAATCTTGGTTCGTCCCAAGAATATATGTGTTTGGAGCAAGAGCTTGAGGTGATGATGGCGAAGGTTTATATCCTATGTCCTCAAGGAAATTCTCAGCCTGAAATTGGCTTACGCTTCCTTTCAAAAAATCTTGAATATAGTCTTCTTGCGGTGTTGGCTGTCTAGGAATTATTTTTTGGTTTGTGAATGTCACACCGTGCCGCCGACTGTACATAGCCGCAGCTCTTGAACGTCTATATTGCCGTCTGTTAACCAATCCACGCACGAGTTACTTTTCCATTTTTGATGTCCATGTTGACTCGGGACATGTCGAAGTCTGTATTCACTGTAACAGGAAATCCGTCTCTTGTAACCACATTGGGTTTTCCATTGCCGATTGCAATGAGGCGACTTGCCTGGTGTTCGTCCATTCCAACCAACTTCTTCGTGTCAATGCTAACTGTCATTCGTCTTCTGCTTTCTTTAAAATAATATCATGCCAAAATCGAACCAAGTCGGTTCTGTTTGGATTGCCGAGTTGAGATGAGTGCATGATCAAACCCACATACTTGACTCTGTTAAACTCTGGTTTCAGAGAAAATAACTGGTCTGCGTACCATGTACTTTGCTTAACGCTAACTCTGGCAAACCAGTGTTCCTTGGTGTCCCAGGCAGTAAACTTTGACTTATTTGAAATGTTGAACTTGTCTACGTCTGACACAATCAAATACCTGTCTGGAGGACTGTCTCCCCAGGCATTTTGAGCATTAAGTTGGATTATGTCGCCGACGTTTAACAGCAAGTCACTTATCCTTTTCGGACTCTTTTAAAGGCAGAAGATTTTTACGTGCCCAATGGATTGTCTTTTTTGTCACGTGTCCACTCATAGAACGAACCGTTACAAAAGAATCACTAATCTCTTCCAAATGGTAAATCACCATTTTTTCTGTAGTCTTAGCATACCGATGAGGACCAAGATGCAATTGTACATCTTTGTATTTTTCAAACTCTTCTAGGTATTTGTTTTGACTTGTCATCTTAAATCGGGGCGATGGGGTATGATCCCACATGTAACCAATTAACCTTTCTATCCGTTATAAGCGGAAGGGTATACGCCCCGTAATGTCGTTAATTATCCGACTGTGAAAGAATTGTTGATCTTTGGATAGTGATACTTAGCATACCCCGTGTGAACTTCAAGGTTAGGTGCTGGATTACACACACCTTCACTGTGAGTGTGTCCACACAAAACCGTTATCTTTTTTGTGGGATTTTCCTGGGCAAGCCTTAACAGGGAATCTCCCATTCTCTTGGAAGAAAAGTGAGGCATCCAGGTGTCATCGCTTGGTTTTCCCATGTGAACCGCAGCTTCCCTAAATGGAGGGATGTGAGTTGCCACATAGATATGGTCAAAGGTTTGGAGAGCTTGTGTGCCAGTTTTGTACACATAGTCGGCTGCCTCTTGGGCCAAAACCTGAATCTTGGCAAACTTCTCTTCTCTTGAAGGTGCGCCAACCGTTCCAATTTCATGAATGACATAATAGTCCATCATGTCTAGCTTGGAGTCGTGCCAGGACGCATATCCGCCATCGTACCACCCGTCATGTCCAATGAGGGCAGTCGTGTCAGAAAGCTTCACAATGCCCTTGGAGGGCAGCCAGTTGTCTTTAAGGGACCCTGTGGACAAGATATCCCTGACATTGGCAATCGAGCCGCGATAGAAGTCATGATTGCCACACACAAAATACAGTTCGGAACCCTGTGCCTCAAGCACCTTCTTCCAGCCTGTCATAAATCCAATGAGACTTGGAGCCTCAGCAATATCACCTGTGATAACAATAGCATTGCCTGACTTGAGAGTTGTAGCAACCCCTTTGAGGAAAACCTTGTAGGAAATCTCGTCCAGAAAGTTCAGGTGAATGTCTGTAGCCCAAAATAGCTTTTTCATACTTCTTTTCCAGTAATGATGTCGAACTTGGCAATTTCAAGCCAACCATCCTCATCATTGTCTTCTATGTATTGTTCGGCTTGTTCTTGTGTGCCAAAAACAGCATCTGGTGAGTCGCCACCAAACTCGTAACTGGAATATACCACCCAAACGAAGTTAGTTTCCATCTTGTGGAGGAGTGTACTCCAACGTTGGAATCATTTCTCGTCCACTTGGTTCAATGAAAAACAAAGAGTGGTTTGTTAGTCGTCTACAAGGAACAAGTTGGTTAATTGAGTGCTCATTATATCTCAAGGTTTGACTTGGCGTAAACCAGGCATTATGAACCGCACACATTTGTTGATGAGCGACATATGCGTCATGTGCCCGATGAGCAACACTTGCCAGTTCAGCATGAGCACAAAGGCAAAACAACCCTACAATAAGACAAGCCACACCAGCAGGCGTATCAAAACACAAATAAAGTACGTTTTCCCAACATTGCCTTACGAATGGACTTACCGTTGAAATAAACTCTTTGATCTTTACCATGATAGACCTTTTCTTCTCTGGTGGCTTACTCGAAATTCTATAAGCACCCATGTCTAGAAAACCCATGTGTCACTCCTCATTTGGAACGAGTTCACGACCAGTGTTTTGAACAAAAAACAACCTATGGTCAGAAAGACGCCGACATGGACTCATGTTTGGGATGTTGTGACTTGGAACATACCACCCATGATGAACACGACAAATTTCCTGATTGAGCACATATACATCATGTTCACGATGCATTCTTGCTGCGTCATCTGCATGACCAAGTCCCATAACCATTGCCACAAGTCCACCAAGGACTACTGCAATTAGTCCTAATGGAGTGCCTATAAACACAAAATGAAGAAAATTTCCGATAGCCTTTGTGACACGACTCATAAGTGATTCCTTTGGTTCTTGTGGCTTGTCTGCCTGTTCTCTATAGGGGTTCATTGATATTAGTGTTCCTTCCTTGTGAGAAGCGTAGGAAAGAGTACCACGTCCCTCAAAGACTTTTGACCTGTCATCAAACACACAAGCCTGTCAATTCCCATGCCAAGACCTGACATTGGAGGCATTCCGTGTTCCATGCACTCAAGGAAATCTTCCTCAAGCATCATGGCTTCTTCGTCGCCACTTGCCCTGGCTTGTACCTGTTCTTCCAAAAGCTTACGCTGCAACACGGGATCAGTAAGCTCGGTGTAACACTTGACGATTTCCCAGCCCTCACAGATAAATTGCCACATGTCTGCGGTATTTGGGTCACCAGGCACACGTGCTGCCATTGGAGCAAGATGCGCTGGATAATCTGTGACATATGTTGGTTCAACCAACTTTGGTCGAATATTTGTCTTAAAAATCCTGTCAGCTTCCTGAGCAGAAAAAGCCTCAGGATATGAGCTTGTTTCCTGCATAAACAGGTCACGATACTTCACATTTCCAGGAACATATTGCCTAAATACCCTCGGAGTTTCCTTGGCAACATGTCGAATACCAGTAGAAGGGTCAATTTCTCCATAAAGTTCTAGTTGGAGAAACATGAGCAAACGATTAAAGGTCATCCAGTTGTCATTAGCATTTTGATATGCAGCATACCACTCCAAGGAGGTAAACTCTTGCAAGTGACTTGGGTCGATTCCCTCATTACGGAAATTCTTTCCGATTTCGAAAACTCTGTCAAACCCTGCTGCTACAGTTCTTTTGAGATATGTCTCAGGAGCAATACGCAAAAACAAGTCTGCATCAAGAGCATTGTGGTGTGTCACAAACGGCTTGGCTTGTGCTCCTGACGCCTGGGCAGTCAGTGTAGGCGTTTCCACTTCCATGAAGTCCTTCTGCTCCAAGAAAGTCCGAATGGCGCTAATGACCTTTGAGCGCGTTCTAAAAATGTTCTTTACCTCGGGGTTGATTGCGCAATCCAGGTAACGCTTGCGGAGACGAACCTCAGGGTCAACCAACCCATTTACCTTGTCAGGGAAACTCAAGGTTGCTGCCTGCAAGAGCTTGAAGTCCTTGTTGACAAGGATTGTCATCTCACCTGTGGAGGAAGCCCAGGTCTCACCAGTAATGCCAATAATGTCTCCAAGGTGGATTTGATCGGTCCACTCACGGAATTGCTCTTGGCGTTCGAAGCTCTTCTTCTGGAAACAAAACTGGATGCGTCCCTTGTTGTCCACAAGGTGTCCAAAGGCAATACCTCCCTGACGACGAAATCCTACGACTCGTCCAGCCAGGGAGACATTTTCACCTACATCTGCAAGAAGACAGTCAGAGGCGCTTGAAGTTACATTCCAGAAAGACATCAAGTGACTCTAGCACAACCGAGTGTGAAGTCAACTGGTCGTTTCTGCTTCACAGCCACTGCTGGACTGCATCGCCTTTTTCAATGACAAGCTCACCAGCATCATCGCTCTTGTCAATGCAGTCATCGAAATCTGCCAGAAAGGCTTCAATCGAAGCCTTGTCGTTGGCACAGAGAGCTTCCTCATACTCTCCAACATTCGAATACTGGCTCTCATTAATGAAGAGAACCTTGTGCTTGCCCTTGGTGAGCCAGGTAACGAAGAAACGTTTCTTGCGTCCAAAGTTAACAATCTTATCATTTACAACCCACCCACGAACATTCGTGGGTTCTGTGGGTTCTTCATCCTGTTCCTCAGCCCACTCCTCAAAAAGAGCAAGCTTGATCAGGTCATTTTCTGGTAGGTTATTTGAAGAACCCCAAAAAATGTTGTGGACAACAAAGGGAACAACGTCGGTTTCGCAGGAGTGACTCATATAGGTGTTATAGCACCAGACGGTTATCAAGCAAGCAGATTCTTTTGCTCTACAAACCCACGCTCTATCTTATAGAGATAGGAACAGTTTGCAATGAAAGTGCTTTGTTTAAGCCTTTCCACAAACCGTTCTTCCGTGTGTGAGTCAATACAATTTAGCTTGCAATAAAGCTTACTGGACTTGTGAACGAAGTTTACCTTCTCATCAGAGATAATCATTCCTAGACGGGTGATTTCTGCCTTAAGTTCTTGACGAAGGACAGGAGATATGCAGTCGAAGATTTCCAGAATGTAACTGCTCACCATATTAAGTACGCTTATGTCCACTTAATATTCACAGAAATGATTTGATTTCCGTCGTCCTCTACCCAGGCACGCAAAACCTTACCACCCAACATTCCACCAATAAACACACGCATGTTGGTCTTGTTGTAAGTCCTTTTCTTGCTCTCACGTGACCAAGCCTTTGGACTTGGTTCGATAGCCGCGTTGATTAACTGGTTATTCATGGTAACAAGGTGCACAATAAATACCTTGCAGTCATCCGTGCTCACTTTGGCCGAGGGCTGTTGAGGCGGAATGTGAACACAAGGCGCTCCAAAAATCTGGAATGCGCTATTGTTGGTTGCGCTGCTACTGGTTGCCACAGGAACAGACGGAGTCCACATTTGGTTATGTGAGGCACCACCGAGCAATTTTGTGAGAGCGGCATCCCACCTAAAACCCTGTCCTACCAAGTTGGCATGCATTTGAGCAGGATCATTGGTGAACGTGCACTCATAATCCGCTTCCTGCAAACATGCCCAGCCTTTTGGCCCAATAGGCATATGTTGGTCATAAACATAGCCTTCTTTGATAAAGTAAGCCTCAGGTGTAATGGTTGCAATATAAACCGGGGGCGTGGAATCCGGGTCGATTCCAAGAGCGAAAATGTAGTCTGACGGATTGTTGGAAAGACTGGGATCAAAGTCTTCATCCTCATCCAGATCTTCATCTTCTTTTTCCCTGGCGTCTTTTTCCATATCCACAAAGGTCGAAGGCAACACGCTGTAGTCAAACTTCTCAGACTTTCTGACAATTAGCGGAGCTTCTCCGATAGAAGACATGATGATTTCGTTGTTAGAAGAACGAGCATCCTCATCTTCCATTCCAGAAATCACTGGACGAAAATCTGTGACATAAGCCATCTGACCTGGTCCAGCATCAAAAGATGGAACATTCCACCCACGCTGCTGGAAGAATTCCCATCCATCTCCAAAATCGTCCAAGGTTGCACTCTCAAGACGAGAGAAGGTGTCCACCACGTTTCCGTGACAAATATCCTCGAAATTCAGACGAGTACCACACTTGGAACAAAACGTGAGATTGGCATCTTTTTCCAGTGCCTTCTTACAGCAAGCATTCCAAGTACGATTCCAGGCACGTGCTTGTGCCTGTTCCTTTTGAGCAAAGCTTTTTAAAGCTTCAGAAAAATCGACAATAGCCTCTTCTGCCGTGTCAAAGCCCTTCACGTGCTTGATAAGCATGGAGCCCAAGGACTGGCTCTCAACGTATCCTGTGGAGAGCATCAAAAATTGAATTTTGGGTGAAGTCATGGCGTTTAGGATTTCGAGTAAATGGTAACACAGTCAACAATGGTGCAAGGACATTTCACGTCAAAGTCGTGAAGATGATCATCAAAAATGAAATCGGATGAACCGATCTTGTCTCGGTCTTTTCGAGCCTTACGAATTTCTGCTGCCAGACTCTGAGCGTCCGGGTCAGTAGAAGCCGCCATTGCTCCAACGTCAACAATGTTATTCCAGGCTTGATCTCCATCTTCTGGATAAGCAAGCACACAAACAACTTCATCGGTTCGAACAAATGCCTTTTTCTTTGCCATGTTACTTTTCCTCAAGCAGCTTCCGAAGCGTTTCCACTTCCTGAATCAACGCCAGGACTGTCTGTCCGTTCAGTGGACAGTAAGCTCCCATTTTCAGGTTCTTCTGCACGACTTGTTTTACCTTTTCGAGGTCTTGCGTCGTCTTTAGGGGCATCGGGGAAGGTAAGTTCGTCATTTTCAACTGCTTTGAGGCAAGTCTTGCATGTCGGACGCTTCTTGTCAAACCCTCGAATAAAATCTCCCCAAAGAGTACAAATAGTCCAAGCTCCATCATTGGAGCCTCGTCTGTAAATTGGCGGAGTTGCCTGTTCTTGTGTGCAGTGCCAAAGGTCATTAACAAAAACACACTGATAGAGTTTTTCGGTCATGTTGCTTCTATTTTTACTTTAAGAACCGGAAAATAACCACCAATGACATTCATGATCTTCTTGTAAAGAAGATCACGTGGTTCAGGTTTAAAAAACGACCAAAAAGTATTTTTGCCATCTTTGTAAAAGAGAACAACTTTAAATAGAGATGGTGCATATTTGGCGTGTTCATTGACAGTTTCAATTCTTAAAATATCCTTAACGAAAATGGCAATATTATCATTAGCGTTTTCAATTTCAATCATTGGATTTTGATTGAGATCAAAATATTCCTCTTTGACTTTACTGCTATCTTCTGACACCGTGTCACTCTTGCGTGTCATCTGCTGCCGTGTCCTTGATGACAGCCATCTTAGACGTGTTCACATCAGCAAGCTTCGTCCAGAAACGAATCTTCTTCAAAACCTGCTTCTTTGCGTTTTTCTTGCCCGAACCCGGCTTGTAGAAGCGAGGGTCATTGATCGACTTGAGACTGAAAGTGATGCTGGAAAAGTTGCTCAGTCCTGCACGGATGTAAACACGATCCACCCTAAGTTCAGTGTCTTTGGGCAGAGTGACAAAGTCCACAGCCTTCCCATGAGTGGCGTAGTCGTACTGACGATTCTCTCCAAGGAAAATGTCCATCAGAGATCCATTTCGATACTCGTTGTAAAGAGCAAACGTCCAGTCCTCTTCCAACTTCACAATAGTGCCAATCTCAGGAATACGCAAATAGTTGTTCATTTCTTGCCCGCTTTCTTCCTTGCCTTAAGGATTTGTTCTTCGTCAGTCACTTCTTTAAACTCTTTGAGAAACTCTTCGTGGTGAAACTTGTCAATAATGACTTTTTCAGACCGATTGTCCTCAAGGACAAAGATGTTGTACTTTGTGTAAATCGGTTTTACCTTCTCAGATGAAACGATGAGAACGAGCGACTGAAATTCTCCATTGTTTGGACGAGCGCTTCCAAGTCGGTCCCAAAGATACAACTTCCCTAACTCAAGAGTCATGTGACACTATACCAGATGACTGAAATGCTGTCAAGGGTCAACAAGTTCATAACCCTGAGCAATATAACCATCCAAGTCATCAGATATGTGTATTTCGTCATCGTACCAGTCCGGATCTCCAAGGGCTGTGTGAAGATTATCTCCCCCCGACCGTTCAAGATATTCCTTGACTTTTTCTGACCACTTTGGCGCAGAAACCCACTTAGATTCAAAGAAAGCAAGAGTTGCTTCATCGGGCTCTACATGCAAGTTTCCATTTGGAATGGTAACCTTGAACATGCAGCCTTCAAGAAAGCGATCGCCAACAGGATAACCATCCTGAAAGGCATGATCTACAAGCCTGATTTTCTTTTGGTCCTTTGAGAACTGAACAATGTGCCAGGTCATTTTAGTAGTCGTTCCTGATTTCGAAAATCATACACCCATGACTTCGGATCACTTGAACAAATGCCCAGAAGCGATCCTTGTCCTCAAGATCTGCCCTTGAGAAAGACATGACAACCTTTCCATCTTTCAAGAGCTGCCACGTCTCATGCCAGGGCAATCGAAGATTTTCGGTGTCTGTACAATACTGAGAGATTCCTTCTGCCATGATTTTGTTCAAGTCAGAAGGGTTCTGAATCATGCCTGAGTGGATTTCTTCCTCATAAGGCACATTTCCAGATGCCCTAAAGACGAACTTTGGCTTTTTTGCCACTGGCATTTGTAGGGTTATGTCAGTGTCTTTGGTCTTTCTCTTGGTCATGCGAATTCCGTGACGTTGTCGCCCTTGCGAAGCAAGTAGCCCTCAGAGACGCTCTTAAGCTGCGCACGACCCCAACAAGGCAAATCCTCCACGTTGGTCCGCTCAACTGCCGAACGAATCACCACGCCCTCACGGACGTGACTTCCAGAAATGGTTTCCTTGCCATTGGTCCAGGCGTTCACAACCAACATGTTGTAAGGACCACGGTAAAGAACCGGAACACGAGGAATGTTCAAGTCCTTACACACCTGATCGAGGTGCATGTCGTTCAAAAAACGACCAGATCCCGGATTGCCAACATAACAGTCGAAAATCCGAAACTCAGCCTGCTTCAACCCATAACCAAGATCTTGAACGCCAGGTCCAAAAATCTCGCCCAAGAGAAACACAGACTGACTTGCGCCAGCAAATGCCTTGTCCACACGATTCACCAAGTCAAGTGCTCGTGCTGTACGAACGTAAATGTTATTCTGGTTTGCCTCGGCATTGGGCTTAAATGCAAGTCCACGACCAGCAACACCCTTGGAAGCAATAATGAGACGCTCACCATCCTCGGGTATGGCTTGACTCTTGCTCATGACAGCAAACATGGCAAAAGTTCCATGAAGCTTCTCAGTCATGACAACCGGATCTCCATCACTGAAAACCCGAGGATACTTCTTGATATTCTCGATATCGTAGTGAATGGTGCGCTCGCCACCAACAGCCATAAGTTCACCCTGGAAACCAGCAGGAACCACAGGCTCATACTTGAAGATGCCAAGCTCAGCCGAAACGTCATCGCCCTTACGCCAACCCTTGCGAGCAGGATAAACCAAACCCTGCGACAACACACCACGAAGCTTTACAGCCTTCACGCGGTTCTTGTCAGCGCCAGCAAGACGACCAGTCAAACCCATTTCTGCAATGAGTTCCTCAGGCAACACAGCGCCCTCCGGAATATAGGCAACGTGATCGCCATTACCAAAGTCACCCTTGCGGACGATTGCCTTGTAGTCACCAATACAAGCGACCTCAAGCGTGTCCGCATTTGGATGAGCCTCGATCTTAACAGGGAGAACGGTTACGGTAAAAGTTGCCATGATTCCTCAGTGTAGCACGCGTCACTTGTTTGTCGAGGACATTTGAATGGCTTCAACCGTGTAGTATTCTACATGTTTCAGATTGATTACGTGGTCTTGGTTTTTCGAAAAACAAATCAGACCTTTTCTCATTTTAGGACGGCTATGGTGGTTTCCTGGCTCCCACTTGTCCACAAACATCTCATGAATGTTTTTCATGTGGGTTGATTTTTGATAATACCCATTATTCATGGGTTCACACTCAAACTCAACACACTTCCCGCTAACCAAGTACACGCAAACATGCATCGTGTACAACACAGGGACCTTCTTCTCAGGAGGTTTTGCAGATTCGCGATACGCCATTCAAGACTTATAGCATTGGAATGACGAAATGCAAGAACAAGTAACACAAGATCGGAAGGCTTCCGATAATCAGCAAAGAGCCAATGATCAGACATCCACTTGCAACTTTTGCACCACGAGGACCAAACACCTTGGAAGCCAGTCCAACGACAATGAAAAAGATGCCAGCCAGGATTAGCAGTTCCATGTAAGTTCTCCGATGCTAGAGTAGCACCTATGGAAATGCCGTCAAGTATTTTCGGACCAAAGGAAAATCTTCTCCGCTTCAATAAAGATGCAAGTTGGAACCTGCTTGACTGGAAATAGAAACTCGTCGTAAGACTCAGTAGTGATGGGGAAGACCTTGTAAAGATGCATGGTTTTCCACATTTCGGGTACTTCATGCTCGTCATCTATTATCCCGATAATCAGGAAGATGGAGTTTTCCTTTACCCGAAGAGCTGTTTGCTTTCCTGAGGAATCTGAAGCCATTGCAATAATGTGTTTCGGTATCAAGACCAGGGAACCAACAAAAGAATGAGAATAATCCACTGTTTTAAGTAGGGTCGAATTCTTCCTCTGGAACCAATTCCAAAAATTCTCCAGAAATCCAAAACCAACCCGCAGGATTTTCCTGTGACAAGAGCCAGTCGTTTCCTGGGAAGGAACTTTTTGGAAACATGACCAAGGCATAGTTGGCAGTCACATGTTCCGTTAATTTACACTGCTTGAGAACGGTTCCCATCAAACCAACAGGCAAATTTGCATAGTCCCGACAGTGATAATATTCGTCAAAACTCAAGTAGCTTTGCCAGTCATCTACCCACGAGGGTATTGCCCAAACTGACCGTCGAATGTCCTCAAACTGATTAATGTAATCGCTGTCAACAATTCGAACAAGCTTTCCAAGCAACTTTGCATCTACTTGCATGAAACAACATCACCTAATACGACGATGACTTGGGACTTTTTCCAAAAGCTCTGACAGTGTGTGCCCAACAAAGATTAGGTCGCCTGCTTGATTTCCTGTGACAATCTCCATCTTGTAGAACCAAGAACCCGGCTGAACTTCTGTAAGTCCAAGACAGTTCAACATAATGCCATCTTTTAGTTCTAGGGTGTCATCACCAAATCTAGCGGGGATGCATGGAAGGAATTCATAGCCTTTCGGCTTTGCTTTCACAATACAAACGTCACCATCAAAAAACTTTTCATCGGGTTCTTGCATGATATGCCATCATAAGTTAGCATACTACGACCCTCACTACAAGTATCTAGATTTACATACCAGGGGAGGGGGTAGCTGGTGCTGGGGGCGCAGCAGTTGCGCCAGTTCCAGTTGGAGAAATAGGTCCTTGCTGTTGACCATTTTGTGCTGGTGCCTGACCAGATTGTTCCGTCTGAGAAGCATCATCACCACCTGTACGAACATTTACCATGATCTTAGAAATATCTTGAAGGTACTGATCAATCACTTGGTTTTGATCTGGTGTCATTTTCTTGAAGTATGTGACAATTTGTCCATAAACCTCAGGGTCTGTGAAGGACTTACCACCACGAATGACATTAAGTCTTTCGATCATGGTGTCGATCGTCATTGGAGGTTGATTGCCCTGTTGATCAGGCGAAGGTGGAGTTTGCTGTGGCTGAGGTGGCTGATTTTGCTCAGGTGGACCAGGAGGTGCCGGAGGTGGAACTGCACCTGGACTTGCCGCAGGCGTCTGATCTTGTTCAAAAAGCGCCAAGGTAACAGCTTCTCTAATCAAGTTTTCAAGCTTCAATGTACGAATTTCGGTCTTTGACATACCAGTAATTAGGCGATTAGAACAACCTTTACGGTCTTCTGTTTTGTTTTCCTGTTTTCTATGACTGAATATGTTTTTATTCGTCCAGTAAAGGTCTCGCCATTTATGATAATCGTGTCCTCTGAGGAAGGATTGTTTTCCTCATAAATGTGTTTAACCTCAGGGTCGATCATGGAAAATGGGTCAATGGAGGACTCGTCAAAGTCGTCATCCACAATCATTGTTCCAGCAGGAGTTTCGATCTTTTTACTCGGCATTCACACTTCCTTTTCGTCTGCCACGCTTCCCTTGAGGAAATACCTGTCGAGAAACGCACAGTTGAGCGAGATTGAACACATTCACCGTCTTGGAAAGGTCTTCCTCGAAGATTTCGATAAAATCCTCCCTGGACAGGTCTTCCTCACCCTTAAGGTCCAGAAGGTTTTGGAAAGCTTCCTTTTCCGTGTCATCAACCACCAGGTTGGCGTCAGAAAGGCTTACAAGCTTGGACTGTGTAACCTTCTCAATGACTTCCGAAACCGTCTGAGAGGCTGTCAGGGCGTCAGCAAAAATGCCTGCTGTGACCATCTTGGCATTGTCAATCTTGTCCTCAGCTTCCTGTGCCAGCCACTTGTTGTCAGAACCAAGAGCCTTGAGCATGGCAGAAATTTTCAAAACTGCTGTGTCAGAGATTTTGTTGACCATGGCTGCGGTAATGGGACTTGAGCCCAAAACCTGACCAATGTCAGCAAGTGTCATTTCGCCTTTGATGTAGTTACCACCCTTTTCGACAGGTTCGTCTGTGTTAACAGACTTTAGACCTTCTCGGAGTCCTGGCAAAAGCGACCAGACTTCTCGGATAGCACTAGGGGTTTGAGGGAACTTGTTTCCAGAGTGTGAAATATACTCAAGGACATTTTCCTTAGAAATGTCAGGCTTGAAATAGATTTCCTGGGAATGCTTTGTGGGGTTGAAGTACACCCGCATCAACCAAGCTCTCAAGTTTTCTTCGTCACGAACACCTTCGAATAATGGACTGATTGTCCAAGTAGGATTAAGTTGCATTGAGGTTACTATAGCAGTCCCTCTAGGTGTGTCAAGACTAAGTTTTCGGATCACCCTCAGGAATTTCCTCTTCTTCCGGTGGGGTAGCGTTGTTTGGGTTTACGCCAAGTTGTCTACGAGCGTCAACCTGTGCCGTGTGCCATTTTCTGGAGAAGTAAAGAGTTGCGATAGGAGCAAACCAGATAGACGCTCCCGATGGATCAAACTCCCTAATGTCCACATGAAAAACCTTGGTAAACATAGACAAGGTCAACCACACAGTTAACACAGTAAAGGTGATAACCAACATCGTGTAGGAAACAGACTTCTTGCCGTCAGAATCGTTGAGCAAATACCACTGAGCCATTTTAGCCTCTTGGTGGTAAATATATTATCTGACAATCAATCCGACAATAATACCTGCGGCAATGCCTAAAATAAGAGCGCCACCAACCCAAAGAACCTGTTCCCACCACTGTCCGCCACGATTCCTAAGTTCTTCATTTGTTTGGAGAAGTGTCTGAATTTGGGCGTCACGGGCTCCAAGTTCAATGGTGTGAACCTGAGCAAGTGTATCAATGCGCAATTGAAGACGATCGGTATCGGCCGTGAGACGTGCCCGGATTTCTCCAACACGACGGGTGACAAAAAGTTGACACCTTTGCTGCACTGCGTCAGGTTCTGCCTCAAGCCAGGCAGCAGCGTCAGCATTTAGGAGAACGCCCTCAAATGGAGCTGGTGCTCCCTGAGCAATACCTTCAATCCTTTCAGGACCAGAAGGAGGTGACATTAATGTAGGAACCGTGTCTGCGGAAGCATCATCGGGTGGATTTGGATCCTCAGGTGCAGAAGGTACAGCACTTGGTGTAGAGACTGCAACGCTTGGTGTAGGAGAAGATACAATACTGGATGGTGGAGGTTGAGGTAAAGTCGTTCCGGGAATAGGAAGACCAGCACATCCACTTGCACTCAAGGTAAGGAACACACAAATGACAGCAATAATTTGTTTCATTGTGGACTCCATCCTAGACGTTGTCTGAGACGGTCTGCCATCTCTGTTGGGTGTCCAGTTGTTTCTGTAACAAACTGTTGACGTCTTTGAGTTGTCCTATTTTCCAGGTCTGTGATTCTGGTGTTGTAGTCTGTTTGAAGATGACTTATGGTTTCGTTATATTGCTGGTTAATGACTTCCTGTGCAGCATGTTCATGCTCATAGGTTTCACGCATTGCAGCAAGGTCTTGAGTGTGACGAGCAAACTCTTCCTGACTCTGCTTTGCCATGTCTGTGATCATTTGATTTTGCATCACATGTTGGTACCAGAAAAATCCTACCAACCCAATGATAACAAACACAACCCAATTGTTTTTACACCACTCCCATATTAAACTCATATTCAAGTTCATGTTTCCTCATGAACTAAATACAACTGAAGAGAAAATTTAGCCTAAGATGAAAAAATCAGTTCCACTGACCATTCTTCTTGTTGTTCTTGCCAAGCTCATCGTCAATTTCGTCCACAATACTCTTGGATGAGGTTGTGGACTTTTGTACGAGGATTTTACCTTGTTCAAGTTGGTAAAGGAGTTCCTCATGGATTGTTGCGATGGCTACCAACATTTCTTCTTGCTGTTTAAATCCCTGAATAAGATTGATTTGGTTCTTTGCCAGAATGTTGATTGTCATTTGAAGTTGGCTGACTTTTACGATCAACTCCTGAAGTTGATCATTTTCAATCTTCTTCATGAGTTCAACGGCTTCCTCAGGCATGACTAGAGGAGGCGGAATCATTTCGGTGTTAGTGTGTTTTTCAGCAGGCACTGGTGACTTGAAGAAGAACGAAACCAACTTTGCAAAAAATCCCATAATGCCTCACTTGTTATTTTTCTCTAGGTCCTGACGTTCAAAGAGGGAATAGAGGTTTCCGGTATTTACTTTCATGACCTCTTCTCTATTTCCTGCCGACAGAACATTTTCATTAAACTCAATGGCTCTCTTGAGTAAGTCTTTCGCAGATGGGTCTTCTAGTACAAGACGATGCAAAACAAACGTGATGTACTGCTGAAAAGTCAGGTTGTTCTTGAATAAAACCCTCTTTGTGTCTATGAGAAGCTCGTCCTCAAAGGACAAAAGGACGCTCTTCTTGCCGTCCTGCTTGCTCATAAATCAACCCCCACCCGCATAAATTGCATTGCTTGCTGGAGGTGCCATTCTTTGGTCACGCTCTGCTGGCTTTGGATTTACACCAAATTGCTCAGTCATGACTTCTTCGAACATTTTAGCAGTTGCCTCGTCATAGTTGACTCTGACATACTCCTTAGCTCTGTTGAAAATCGTTGTCTTTGGGTCAAGCAAGGCTTCGTAGTTGTCTACAAGGCGAGCCACTGCACGACAGTAGTTGTTCATGTTCATTTTTGGTGTGTCGACAACTGGTGGTGTCTTTGGAGCCGCAGGTTGATCTCCACCCGTGTCATCAAGTCCGCCTCCAAGGTCATCACCACCGCCTGGTGCGCCACCACCTCCACCAAATCCACCACCGCCAGCATCACCAGCCGTAGCGTCGTCATCTGCCTCAAACAAGAGCGACTCAAGCAAGCCACCTTTTACAGAACGACTCTCATAAGGAGGAAGTGGACGAGCTGCACCGCCCGTACCTGTGCCACCCATAGAAGAGTTTGCGGCATTCACATCAGCCTGTTGAGCCATGTCCGTGTCATAAATCGCAGAAGAAGGAATTGCTTCTCTCTCATAACGGACAAGGTACTTGTCTACCTTTTGGTCAAGAGACACGTCTGGTACTACAACTGGATCTGTTTCTGATGGCGCAATAGCACTCTCAGCCTCAGCGAACAAAGATTCCAAAATGCCTTTGTCTTTCATATTTTTTCCTTCTGCCATCTCTTTGTTAACTAGTTGTCCACTCTGAGCTAAATGCGTTGCGACTCCACCATCGATATTTGACTGAACCTTGTTGGTGATCAACATGAACTTGTTCTTTGCTGTCTTGTAAATGGCATAAAGCGTGTTGTTTACAATGACAACTGGTGGATTTCCTACAGGAATCTCCTTTTGTGCACGATAATAGTACACCTGACCAAGTTCAGGAATTGGAATCACGACATGCCTCTTTTACCCTGATCTCCCGTCTGTGGACCTGGATTTGTTCCAGTAACCTCAGAGGATTGAATCTGGTCTTTTTGGATAGGTGCTGTGTTGTCAGCGCTAACCGTCTGAAGGATTCTATCAGGAACCGTGTTGACGATTGGTTGAATCTTGAAGATAGCATCGAGTTGTGCACGTTCTGCAACGACCATACGAGCCTCAATAACGTTCCAGTTGAGTTCCTTCATCATGGAGTTGACATAGCTCTTTTTGTCATCCGTGTAGTCACGGAAATAAGAGTGAGCCCACATGTCCAAGACAAGGATAGGAATGCCACCAAGAGGAATGTTGGTCGAGTGACCATCAATAACACAGTTCATGTAGACGTTTTTAAACGGCTCATAATATGTTACAGCCCAACCCTCACGAGCGGACATGGCACATGCACGGAAGTCAAACTGCCACTTGTCAAATGTTCCGAAGTCTCGTGCAAGTCTCATATAGGGAATTGCATCAACCGAGATTTGACTTGCTGCGTCAGAAACGTTCGTGAAATAAAGCTCGTGAAGCTTGACAGCATTCAAGTTATATTGCTCGTCAACTTTCAAGGACCTGAAAGGAGAGTGATTTGAGTTTGCTTCCTCAGGGTTCACTGCATCCAACAAGGACGAGGTTTTGTTGAAAGCCTCAACATAGCCCTTGTAAAGGGTCTCATGAGCTTGCTTTGCTTTGGAGGACAGGAACTCTGTCTTCATCAAAAATGACTTAGGAAGGAGAATAAGAGCTTCCTTGAGGGTTTTGGCTGCTCTCTTAACAGACTCCACAAGCGGTTTCTTCACCTGTGGTTGTGGGGCTGGCTTATTGAATCCAGCCTTGTCAAATGTCTGTTTTACAGAAGAGGAGATAATATTTTGGAGGTCAGGGCTTAGTTTCGTCATGTATTACCTTCAGAATGCGGAAATCTGTAGGTAATTAGGGTTCTTCCAAAAGGTTTGCGAAATAAACCTCAGGTAGGTTCCTTCGAAATAAGCATGGTAATCCAATCATCATGAGAGTCATCAAAATCCTCAGATTTTGGATGCAAAGTCCCGAAAGGAAGCATTTTTGCTACGGTAGTGACACGATAACGCTCAGTCAAGATCCTGTTGTTCCCAGGATTGCCACGAAGTTGTTCCGAGGGATTTAGCTGAACGATATACTTGAGAGCCGCTTCACGGATTTGTTTCCAAATGCCTGGGACTTCCAAAGGTCCAAGGTCATCCACAAACTTATAGGAAGGTCCAATGACAATTTCACTACTAAAGCTGTAGGTACTCATGCTTTTATATTCATGATCCTTTTCAAACATTTCGAGCAAAGAGTTCTTCTTGGACTCAAGAACTCTGAAGTTTTCCTCTTTGGACTTGGCATCATTCCAAATCTGATTAATGTCCAAGAAGATATGGTCATTTACTGACTTGAATGGATATTCAAGTCTCTTTGGACGAGGAGGCTCAGCCCAAGAGTTTCCATTCTGTTTAAAGAACTGGTTGGCATAGTAGCCATTTTTGTCATTTACCTGATTTACCCAACTGGTGTAGTGATCCAGGACAGGGTCGGTGTTGCGATAGTCATACTTCGGCATTTGAGCTTCGAAGTATGTTGCAAATCCAAGATACAAGTGAACGTTACCATTCTTCTGCTGGTAAACGTGCATGGGAGTAAGTTCCTTTTTGGAAAGAACCTTTTTCTCCTTACGAGCAGTCGAGTTAACCAAGGCATCATAAAGCTCAGATCCAATACGAACAAGCTTCATTTCCGCGCCAACCTTGGCCCAAACATACTCTCCGTTCAAATAGCCACCCTCAGAAACACCAACGGTTCTCATGAGGTCAAGAAGAACGTCCTCACGAAGGTCAAAATAATGACCTTCCTCGTCACCACACTTCCAGGCACGTCCACCATTATAGCGAATATTCAACCCGAAAATACGAAGCTTTTTGATGGGATCGTTTGGACGTGTTTTTTCAACAACCGTCCACACCTGTTTGGTCTGTGAAACGCTCTTGCCATTTACTGTGACCCAAGAGTGTCTTGTTTCAGTACGTTTGGCCCAAGTACGTCCAGTTGACAACGTTCCAGGATTTGTTGCATCACTGACAAAGGTTGGAAAAACCTTTTCGGACTTGATAACGTCTCCGTCTTCCTCTTCGGTGTCATCCCAAGTGATTCTAATGTCCTCAGGTGCAGCAAGAATATAGACAAGCTCTTTTGGAATACTGCCGGATCTTACTTTCATTTTCCAGGTACCTCTTGAAGTTGACCCATAAGGGAAATCGGACTAAAAAGACGACCAACCACCTCAGCATCCTCATCGCGCTGAATTGCTTTGGCAATCATGTCATTCGACATGACCGGCTTTCCTCCACCGTTCCGATTAACTGCAATCGTGATGTGTGGATATTTGTTCTTTATGTACTTGTCCAGGTCTTGAGGGACAACTACCTGAACAGCCGCAACCTTGTCATCCATGTCAAAGGAAATTGCCCTCAAGGTGACAGGAAGTCCAATGTTCTGTCTGAGTTCCGCAGGAAGCGGACCCATGTTTACCGTGCAGTGATGGGCAATGATTTCCCATCCCTCGGGAATACGATGCTTGAAGGTCGTCACCAACTTGTTGTGAGACTCATCGGTAAGAACGATGGCGGAATATGCGATTTTCTGTGTCATTTTGATTTTGGGATCCAGGAAAGTGCCTTTAGGATTACTGGCTTCCAGTGTACACGAAAGAACAGGATAGCAAACAAGAACCACACAGGCAAGAGAATTTCGACCGCTTGAGTCAGAAACAAATAGATCAAGGTTATTAGTACGTAACACAAAACGATTGCCAAGCCTTCGTCCAGTCTGCCATCCTCACGAAAGAAAAAGGAAAGGTACCTGGAATCAAAGGCGAAGGCAACTTTGTCCTTGATGGACATGCCTTGATTCCAAACCCTGTTTTTCTGTTCAGTCCTCGTAGTCATTTACAGCCTTCGTCATATTTTCAGCAGAGTCTGCCTTGACTCTGTAAACCCTACGAAGATTTGTGCTAAGACCGAAGTCGTTCTTTTGGAATGGAGCAATGATGATACTGTGTTTTTGTATCTTCTCGTTTTCTTGCATTGTGTTTCCGAAAGCCCACACGTTGCAAGTATGAATGGAACCATCAGATCCCATCAAGGACAACTTGAGATACTTTTTGCCAGTTTTGGTGATGGCAATGCTTGAGTTATTTACAATGGCCCAATAGCTTTGATTCTCGGATTCCCAATTCTCAATACTGTCCACGTCATTCTTGGCTAGGAAAAGCTCAATGTCAGGAGTGCAGATAAGACCTAGGTCAATACTTCCAGAAAGCTCTGCCTGGAACTTGAGTTTCTCTTCTGTTGTCCAGTCTGGAAGATTCTGAACGTCAGCAATTGCCTGCTTGAGCAACTCTTCATGATTTCTGTTCTTCTTGCGTGCAAGTGCCTTCTTGAAGGTGTCGCCCTGTTCGACAACTACCTCATACATCTGACGATAGTTTTTAAAGGTCTTATCCGGTCCTACAAGGCCAAGACTGTCAAACGCCTCCATCTTCACCAAGGTCGACAAGGCACGCTTGTTGAACTTACTGTGACGCCACACAGTATGCAGAAGGTTCTTTGTCCACAAAAGGTCTTCAAGGGTTTTGTAGGGACGATAGTCATCCATCTCACGAACAACGGTTGCACCAACATATTTCAGGGCAGCAAACGAAGGAATGAGAGTCTTTCCTTTTAGGATGTACTCGTTGGTCGACAAGTTAATGTCAGGCTTTCCAACATTATATCCGAGTGCCTTTGCCTCATTGAGAGCGATGACCTTTGGATCTTCCTTTCCAGCTACCTTGCCTTTTTCTGTGGCAGAGTAGTCGATGTAAGTGGCAATCCACTCATCAGGATAATAAGTCAGGAACCAAGCACACTGATAACTCGTAATAGCGTAAGCAACGGCGTGTGACTTGTTGAAGGAATAAGCCACGAACTTTTCCATTTCATCAAAAATGTCATAGGACACACGCTTCTCGATTTGGTTCACAGCCAAACAACGATTTGCAAAGTCCTCACGCATGACCTCACGATCCTTGGCAGCCTTTTCCTTGTTGGAAATGTCCTTCTTGGTAAATGCCTTACGCACTGCGTCAGTGTCCTCAAGAGGAACACCAGCAAGCTTGTGATAAATCAGTTGAAGCTGCTCTTGGAACACAATGAGACCAGAAGTGTCTGCAAGCACTTCCTTTAGAAGTGGATGCTTGTACCTGACATGACCTGGATTCAAACGATTTTCCAAGTACATCTTGTCAGCACCAATACCCATCGGACCAGGACGAAACAAGGACGTTGCAATAGCAATGTCCACAACATTTACTGGCTTCATTTCAGCCATGAAGTTCTGAACGTTCTTTTTGACGAACTGGAACACACCAGCATAACGATTATTCCAGTAAATGCTCTTGTAGACATTCATGTCAGCAAGGTCATTGTTGTCAGGGTGAAGTTTTGTCCAGAACCACTCACGAATCATGTTGAACGGAACATGTTTCATGCCAGTTTCACGCTTGATGATTTTACGAATACAGTTCTCGAACATTCTCAAGGTTCCAAGACCAAGAATGTCGAACTTGAGGAAACCAAACTCTTCCAAGTGACGGAAGTTCAAACCTTCCGGCCAAGGTGTTTGGAGTTTTCCACCAGACTTGATGATGGGCATGTTCTCACGAGGCTTGTTCGTGATAATCAATCCGCCTGCGTGACGACTGACGTTGCGCATTTGTTTGAACAGAACATCCAAGGCTGTCTTAAATGCTGGGTACTTCTCCATCTTAACCATAAACTCACGGAAGGATGGTGAGTCACGGTTTGCTACCTCAACGGTAAACTGCCACACCTGAGCATCAAAGCCTGGCTCTTGTTTTGCCTTTGCCATGGCTTCGTTACGCATTTTGTTGGTATAGGTGTTTACCTCATCAAACGGTACGCTGTAAACCTTTGCCAAGTCCTTGATAAGAGAAGCTACTTGAAGCTGAGAGAAGTTGCTGACCGACAAAACGTTCTCTTCTCCAAAGTACTCAGCAATCAGTTGGGTTGCAAGTTCTCTGTCTCCGAAGTCGGAGTCAATGTCAGGGAAACCTTTTTTTCCTCGCACCAGGAAGCGCTCAAACAGAGTTCCGAACCTAAGAGGGTCTAGTTGTGTGATCCCAAGACAGTAGGACAACAGAGAGCCACCAGCAGAACCACGAGCATTTCCAATCAACATGTGACTGGACACGACTTCCATGATTTTGGCATAGGTTAGAAAGTACTTGGCGAACTTGAGTTCCTTGATAACTTGAAGTTCGTGCCTAAGACGATCGATGTAGTCCTGTGAAGCCTTGTTCTTTTTGAGAAGACCAGCCTTGGCAAGACGTACAAGTTCCTTGTATGCCAGGTCGTCTTCTGACGCCTCAGGATTTTCTTTCTCCAGTTTCGACTTTTGATCGAGTGACACAAGCTTCTCAAGCACAGGAAGCTTCACTGTCTTATCTGGCTTGATTTCTCCAATTTGCTCATGAGCAATGGTCCAGGTGCGTTCAATGGCATCTGCTACCGTCTGGTCATCATAGAAGTCATATCCCTGAGAATATGCCTTGTAGGACTCCCACATTTGTTGAGCATTTTTTGGATAAAGTTCGCACTTGAGTTCCTCAATCTTCTGAGGAATTGAAGTGGAATCAAGGTCGCCCTTGGTTTTGTTCATCCAAGCCATGAGCTTGTAAAGCTCACGTTCACGCCAGTGATTTGGGTCAGAGTAGTGAGCATCTGCCGTGGCAACGAGTTTTGTGTTTGTTCTCTTTGCGGCTTCAATCAAGTGATAATTGACAAGGTGTTGGGCTCCAAGTCTGTTGAACTGGATTTCGAGATAATAGTTCTCTTCTCCAAGAGCATCCTTGAATTGTGCAATTGACTTTGCAAGAGCAGTCTGGATTTCCTCAAAGTTGTCCAGAGACGGACCCCACTTTGTCCAGTCTGTTTCTTTCTGGAAGTCGAAAATCACCTTAGCTGGATATCCTGCAATACAAGCACTTGAGGCAATAATGTTGCCTTGTGCCTCACGCTTGAGCATCTCAAAGTCCATACGTGGATAACGATAAAAGCCATCCATGTAACTGGTGGACACCAAACGATAAAGTGCCTTGAGACCAGCGGAGTTTTTTGGAAGAAGCACAAGGTGATTTCTTTGGTAAAGTGGGTCCTTTACTTTGGAAGACTTTGATTCTTCTTCATTTTCAACAACTGTACCACTTTCCTCTTCATCAGGAGCGGTAATTGCGTCGAGTTCTTGTTTGGTCGTTGCAAGAGGATCACCAATCAAGTCAAGCTGTTCTGGCTCACTTGCTGCCTTGGTGGCTGCCTTCTTATTTTTCTCAGCAAGCTTTTCCTCAGCACGACGTTCTTTTAGAGCTGCCCAATCCTTGAGCGAAGGAAGAAAATATGCCTCAACACCAGGAATAGCCTTGAAGTTGATTCCCTCTTTCTTTAGTTTCTCTGCTGCCAGGAGTTGATGACTGACACCATTCATGTTTCCGTGGTCAGTCAGGGCAAGAGCGTCCATGCCGTTTTTGATAGCAAACTTGATGTGGTCGGCTGGCGTTCCAATTGCGTCTCCAATGGAGAAAGTGCTGTGGGAATGCAGACCAACGAATTTTTTAGGAGGGATCGTCATTGGTAGATGGTAACTAGTCTTTGGTGACAAGTATACCTCGTATCGAAACCGAAGTCAACGATCAAAATGGCTTGTCGAATTCGGCCTTACTTAAATCGAAAGCCATCCCAAACTGAGCCTGTGCTTGTGTTCTAGGAGCAAGTGATTTTCCAGTTGTTTCAAATGCCTTTTTCCACTCACCACCAAGAGGGAAGAACAAAATCAGTTCATCTTGTGCAGCACCAATCAAAAGTTGCGTCAAAGCTGGAAGTGTAATTGGAGCACGTGGGTAGAACTTGAGATTCCAGGCATATTGTTGAAGGATGTGCTCACGAGACTCTGTGTCTGCAAGTCCTTTAGGAAATCTTTGCTGATATTTCTCAAGTCTGTCCAAGTTGGACTTGGCATGAGTTTGTTTTTCCTTGAGTGTGTCAAGAATAAGAGCAGTCTGACGACGATATTGCAGTTGAAGATTTTTAATCAAAGACGGAACTCGTTCATCAAAAACCAACTCCAACATTTCTGGATATAAGTCTTTGTTTTGATTTGGTCTAATTGCCACCTTGGAGTTCGTGAAGTCGAAGGAGTCAAAGGTTTCCTCGACAGTACCAAATCTTGCCTTAATCAACTGATAGGTGTTTCCATCGTAATGAAAAGTGGAAGCACGAATCGACTCACCCATATAAGGTCTCGTTTCAAGTGACTCGTCTGTGTAACCAGTAAGGTCTTTCACATATTCAATTGCGTTTTTGTAGTCTTCCGCAGTGGGGAAGTAGAAATCAAGGTCTCCAAAAGGAATAGCCTTTTGTTTCAGGCTTAGACACATGTAGTGAATTGCAAATCCACCAGCAATATATCCGTTGAAGTCGAACATCAGTTTTTTGATTAACTCTGTCGACTGTTTGTTCATCAACCCAAATTCAAAATCGGTTGGTGTGTTCGATAGTTCGATGCAATTAGGAGCTGGGCAGGTCTTATTTGACATGAACACAGTGTACAAGTGACTCAAAAGAGTTAAATGTCATTCCACTCTGAGGTGTGGAGCTATTATGTGAGCATATGTCCGTGCACCAGAGGGTGTAAGGTGAATACCGTCAGGTGTAAGTGAAAGTAGGGGTCTGTAATACCTGGGTACTGTCATGTGATAGATAATCCTGGTTCTTCTAGGAAGTTGACGAATCAAGGTTTCAAGGTGACGTTCAATTACTTCCCAAGAAATACCGTGTGACCTGTCATTTCCTCCAAGAGAAATCAGAACTATTTCTGAAGGTCCACAAACTGTTCCAAAATCCCCAGAGGCAATCCACTGTTGTGTTGTCCAACTTCTTCTTCCATGAGCCGTAACAACATATTCTGGCCCAAGTTCACGTTGAAGATTCTCCACAAGCATTGAACCAGGTTCGACCTGTGAGTCTCCAATGGCACAAACGGTGTGAACCTGTGCTGAAGCCTTCAAAGGTAAGCACAAGAAGAACGCAAACAACTTCACAAACAAACGTCGGCGATTTATTACCACGTTTTAATTAGTAATTCAGTTCCTTGCTTTTTTCGTCTTTGTTCTTTTCCACCAATAATCCACGCAAGGTCAATCTCTTGTGTGGAATATTTGCTAAATGCTTTCTTGACTTCTTCGTGATTTGAGTTGGAAATGAGAACTTTTGCTCCCTTTTCCACACACAAGTCAACAAAGTCAGCAAGAAGTTGAAGATCTTCATTTGTGAACATCACACTGGTATATCCAGCAAATGTTCCATAATAGGGAGGATCGAGATAAATGAAGTCCCCAGGTTGAACCATAGGCAAAATACTCTTATAGTCCCCATGAAGGATTTTGGTGTCGGTCTGGTTCTTGAGGAAGTCACCAACCTCAAGAATGTTTTCAAAGTCAAAACTTGGGTTTGCACGCTTGCCGAAGGCAACGTTGCACTTACCCTTTTTGTTGACCCTATACAGCCCGTTAAAGCCACACTTGTTGATGTAGAGCATTCTGGCGGCTCGCTCTTCCTGAGAGCTTGTGGCGCCATCTCGGATTTTATAGAAGTCTTCCTTGTTGTTTGGGTAGGTCTTCAGAAGGTCGATAATGCCTTGAGGGTTATTTTGGATTCCTTTGTAGGTTTCCACGAGTTCCTCATTCAGGTCACCAATAACTGCCTTCTTTGGTTGAAGAGCCAAAAACAAAGACCCAGCACCAATAAATGGTTCATAGTAAACGTTGAAGGTTGCAGGAACATTCTTCTGAAGTTCTGCAACCAGTCTCTGTTTGCTACCAGCCCACTTTAAAAATGGTTTCACAGGGAAGAAGGTGTAATGTTCAGTTCAACCTGCATGTCAAACAAACCACATGTCTGAATGAAGGTTCTTGTACGAGCATATCTCTCACGCCAGTTAGCATAACTGTTTGTTCCAAGACCCTTTACAAGTTGTTTTGCAAAATCAAGCGGTCCAAGGTTTCTAGCAAGAACATCCATCAAAACCTGACGTGCCTTGCCTGGCGCATTTACAGAGAAAGAGTGATACACGCACATTGCCAGGTCAAGTTCTGGTGTAATGTTAACACCAACTACAGCAGCAGAAGCGTCATCAATGTTACAATATCTCTTGTAGACCTGAGACTCAAGGTCTTTCTGTGAGGTCAAGAGGTCATTCTTTGTCTCACGAATCTGAACAGAGAATGTTGCTGGGTCTGACATAAGATTGTGCCAAATAGTTGCCCACTTGACAGCCTTGTCATATAGTGGACCTGATTCTGGAACCATACCATTTAGAGGAGCAAACTCATTTCTAAGTTCTGCACCTGTGACAGGTGTTCCTGTGTTCTTGTGACGAATTACGCCTCTTGTGTCAAAATACCACCCGGCATGGGTAAACTCATTCAACAAGGCTACAAGATTTGGGTTATTACTTGGAATGCCCTGTTCAATCTTTAGAAGAAACGGCCAAAGTTCACCTTGCTGCATGGTCTTTGGGAACAAGGCAATCTTCTGGTCAATACCACAAGAAATACCTGCACCGTCATAAGACTGAACAGTTCCAAACTTTGCGCCAACCTCTACTGCTGAGGTCAGCCAAGTTGCCTTGTCTAGGTGATTTTCCTTGTGGATCGTACTTGGATCCCACTTGACATCACCCACAATTGAAATACCAGCGAAACTTCTAAACGTTACTCTTCGTGCTTGGATTACCATAGTGCGAGGATAGGAAGTCCAATTCCCTTTGGATATTCTCGCGTGCTGTCGCCTCGTACTTCTTGTAAAAGTAATCCGTTTGGTAAATCCGAGGACGATTCATGAAACTTTGCAGGACTTTCATGCGTCCCTGAGCAAACAAGTCATCAGGAACCTGACGATATTCTTGTCGAATTTCCTTGGTGTAGTCGATATAGTGCTTGCGTGCCAACCCATTTAGGCTGGCTGCAAAGATAGCTAGGTCAATATCAGAGAAGTATTTTTCTGCGGGCGTGACAGGCTCGTGCATGCTTGTCTTGTTGATCATCTCAGAAACCTTCCTAGCCATTGGGCGATAAAGGTCTCCATGGAACCACAGCCAGTTAAATGCCAACTCAGACGACTCTTTCTCGTTTTGCCCTTGTGCAGCCATCGGGTCATAAATGGCATCATGAAACCAAATGGCAAATTCAATCGCCATTATGTCTTCTGACTTCAAGGCAGACAAATCTTCGTCATTATCTAGCCAGTCGTGGTATTCCCTCATGCAGTGATGAATATGCGCAAGAGCGTGATAAACTCGCTGTGGTTGCGAGTACAAAACTGTAAGTTGGGCTTGAGTGGCTAGGTCTAAACTCATTTTGGGTCCAGTGGGCTTTTTCTGTCCACCAGTGTAACATTGTCCAACACAGGAGTCAAGTCAAAACTGCTAATTCCGTTTGGAACAATCTCAAACCTAACCTGCCAAACCGCATTTCGTTCACCAGCCCCCATGTTTCTCATGTAGGACTCAATAAATGACAACATTCGATGCTTTGTTGCCTCGGTCATTGGTTTGTAGAGAAACTGTCGCTCAAGCTCATTTTGAAGCTTGTACATCACTCGTTCAAGGTCGTCTCGATAAACCAAATACATGTCACTTGAACTCAATCTTGGAAGCTATTTCCACATGAAACTCTGGAATACGAATTTCATTGATGATGTTGTGCTTCTTGGCTTCAACCGGATTCATGAACCAGTCAGACTTCTTTTGTGCCATAAGCTTTTCGAAGTAATCCTTTTTGTGACCACAGTTGCCGCTCATGATTTCCATGATTTTCTTGTTCACACGAACAAGTTCCTTCACATTGATTTTCATCTCGTCAACGTTTCCGAAAGCACCACCAGAAGCCGAGTGAATCAAAATGGTAGCATGCGGTGAGGCAAATCTAAGTCCCTCATCACCACACGTGAGCAGAAAAGCACCACAACTCATTGCCTTACCCATGACAATCGTTGCAACCTTACAGGACGAAGCCTCAATAATGTCAACCATGGACAAGAGGGCGTAAACATCACCACCATAGGAGTCGATGACAATTGGAATAATGGACTGACCACTGTTTTCGGCAGCATGGAAACTGGCTGCGAAGTCGCTTGCCATTTCCTCTGTGAACTCACCACGAACCTGAACTACCTGTGGTAACTTGAGAATGTCACCAATATTTTGAACCTTCAGTTTGTTGTCGATTTTTGCCTTCACCTTGATTGGTGACTTGTGTTCTTCTCCACTTGAAATGCCAAATTGAAACAGGTCGTCTGAGTGTGCCTTGTTGTTTTTCATAGTGCTTTTATCATTTCTTTGAGAACGTCAATTGTTGTTTCGACATCTGCTTCCGCCTCATGTCTCACACGAGGTTTAACGCCAAAATACTCCGAAAGGTTATTTAGGGAGATTTCAAAGTTCATTGGAAGCTTTTCCTTGAGTTGCAAGGTCAAAGCTAACGAACCTGTGTCCAACAAATGTCTGTGGAATCTCTTGCGAACCATTTCTTTGCCGATTATTGATTCCAATTGAGCATTGTCCCAATGAACATTGTGACCACCAATCCAGAGTTTGTTCATTCCACTATCTGTCCACAACCACAGCCAGTGCTCGATTTCATTCTTACACTCCGTAAATGACTTAGCCTTCTTGTCATGAGCAACCAAGTCAATATGGTTATATTCAAGGGCTTGGATTTCCACCTTGTAGATTTTGTCATCAGGTCTGAAAAACAAACTCAATTCGCTAAGTTTGTTGAAGTTTTCATCCGTAATGCGAGCATAATAGGACAGAATGCTCGTGTTTTCATACCCTCCGGTTTCAAAGTCGTGGAAAAGATAGAGACGTTTGTTCATGAGAACATGATACCTGCCGGGTGTCAAAGATAAACCAAAGCATTTTAGTGGAACATAACCAATTAGAAGAGAGATATTTAGAACAATCAATGACGAAAATATTCAAAAAAGAAGAAATCGACTCAGACCTTCAAGAATGGGCTGGAGATGGCTTTGCTGGTGCTCCCTCATTCCAGGGTATGGCATATGGATATGGAGGCAGAGCACAGCTTGCAGGACCTCCAACGCCCTATCCTCCTGACTTTGAACAAGTTATTGATGGTCTCGTGTCAGATGAACTGAATGACATGTTTGGTGGTTCTGAGAAACCTATCTGGACTAGAGAAAACAAGAACATCCAGGAACGTAACTCCTCAGATGCCAACTATCATGATCTTCCAGGGTTTCCTGCTACAAACACCTTAGTTGCCAAGCAGAACTATGTTCCGGTAGATCCGGCGGAACAGGACAATGTGGACTTTCTTGGTCCTACAGTCAATGGTATGGCTCTTTCTGACATTCCCAATAACACAGCCAATAACTGGAAGGCAACAACTCCAGAGAAGCGTGGCAAGCAGATCATTGACATAGATGCTTTGGTTAAAAACTATGCTCTTCCTGAGGGCATGATTTCTGGTGCTGGTCTTAGTCCTGGAAGCTCTTCTTGGAGTGGTGGACAACTTGTTGCACAAAAAGACTGGTCAGCAGAAAAAGAAGAAAATGCCGGTGGTGATGGAGATGCCAACAATCCCCTTGGTGGAATGGGCGTTATTGTCAAACCTGAACGTTTTATTCCAGACAGTGCCGAAAATCAAGTGAGAATGGAAATAATTAACCCTCAAGGACGCAATATGAGCAAAAAAGACCCAAAATCCGAAGAACAGCCTCTTGAAGAAGTTGAACAGGTTGGAGCCCCAGACCTAAACCAGAAGATGATTGACCAAATGACTGCCTTGTCAAAGCGATATGGCGGAAGGGGTCTTGAGGACTATGCTCAGGTTGTACCTCCTGCTGAACAGCAAAAAATGATTAAGCAGGGTGACTTCAATGTGAAGTTGGGTGGCATTCGTCAGGCTCACCAGGACAGAGCCACACGTCAAAAGATTGCAGCAGCTCAGAAGAATGCCCCACTTGTACAGGGTCTTAAGGGACTTGCTGGTCAACAACCAAAACAAGATGTGAAGTTTTTTCCACCACCTCCACTCAAGAACGAAGCTCATGCAGCAACCGTTGGAAATCCAGATGCTGCTGATGAACTCACAACGTTTATTTTAAACAACCCTGTTCTTTATGAGAGAGGCATTAAACCAGTAATCCTCAATCTTAGAAAGAAGATGGTCAAGGGTTCGTACAATCCTGACCTTGCCTTGAAGTTGTGGTTCTATGTCACAACAGCAGCAGCTAAGGAATATGCCAAGGAATTTGGTATGGATGAGTGGCAACAGACATTTAATGCTGGAACAAGAAGAGATGCTGCTGAAGCTCTTGCCCTTCACTTTTCTCAGGAACTTCAAGGAAAATAATCATGGCAAAAATCAATGAAAAAGTTATCGCTCTTGAGGAGTTTCTTAGAGAGAAGATTAGAGAGTCCATTGTTGAACAGATGATGACTCTTACAGAATGGGACCCACATGAACCTGATGAAGGTCCAGAAGATCATCAACCACTTCACGGTGCAGTTCGACATGACCCATACTATGGCGAAATGAAGTGGAGTGAGCCTGATAGAAAGTGGGTTGAGGCTGCTGACTGGGATTCAGAGTTTGGTGGTCCAAGAGACCCAGAACTCGACATGCACCCAAGCGACAGAGAACAAATGATGAACTCCCTTCTTAGCATGGAGTTTGACGAAAACAAACAAGTTCACATGGAATATCTTAACAAGATGATCAGAGAACATGTGAAGAGATACATGAAGGCATCAAAATGACAGACGAATATTGGAAAAAGAGAGCAGCAGGTTTGGACTTGTCCAAGCCAGGAACGATGAGATCGGGTCCAAACTTTGGTATGAAACCAAATGGTCCTCTTCCTCGTAACGGTCAGGACTTTGACATTACAGATGCTCTTCAGTCACGTGTGGCTCAGAGAGCAATGGAACAATCCACAGGCGGTAGAACTGCTGACCTGGTTGAAGGTCTTCCTTACTACACCAACCTGAAGTCTCAGGCTTTTGGTCATACTATCGCCTTGTTCAAGACTGCTGGTGTGATTGGTGGTCCAACATCCAAGGGTGTTCAAGTCAAGGGTGAAGTCAAGGGTTACTTGATTGACAACCTTAGTTCTGTTGACATGTCCAAAATCAACGAAGAACCAGAACGCATGGTTGTGTTGGTTGAAGTGAATGTTCCTTATCTTGGAACGTTCTTGGTTAAGAAAGAAGCCGTTATTGCAAGGTCCCCAGGTGGTTTGGGTGACGGCAGACAACTTCTCAAGGGTTGAGAGTTAAGGTGGCTTATGAAAAGGGCACTTGTGTTGAGTGGAGGCGGTTCTAAGGGAGCCTATCAAGTTGGCTCTTTGCTTGCACTTACAGAAAGTGGTAGAACTTGGGATTCGGTTCACGGTATTTCCGTTGGAGCCCTGAATGCAGCATGGATTGCCATGCAGAAACCCCAAGACCTCAGTGCCTCCATGTTTGGTCTTCTTGAGATTTGGAACAATGTCAAACGCAATGAAGACATATACAAGCGTTGGGCTCCATTCAACCTCAAGTATATTTTTTCAATGTGGAAAGGCTCTCTTCACTCAGGCGATCCACTTCGTAAGATAGTGACGAAGTTTTGGAACACCGAAAGAGCGAGGCAAAGTGGTGTGAACCTGACCGTTGGATGTTGTTCCCTTACGACTACCCAATATCACTCGTTCTCTCAGGACAACGACAACATCCTTGAGTACATTTTGGCATCAAGTCACTTGCCAATTATCTTTGAACCTTTGTTGATTGACAATGAACTGTGGATTGATGGTGGACTAAGACACCAGATACCCATTCTTGAGGCTCTAAAGGAAGACCCTGACGAGATTGACGTGATTGTCACCCAACCTATCACAAACTACAAGACAGCCAGAGAGCCCAACAAAAACCTTAGAACGGCACCACAGGTCAGCATCAGGGCAGCGAACATCTTCTCAGATCAGGTTTACTTTGAAGACTGTCTAAATGTAATTCGAGTCATTAATGGAGAAGGCAGAAAACATAACGTGAAGGTGAACTTTTTTGTTCCTTCGGTTCTGCCAAATCCTGACAGTATGTCATTTGATGGCGACACCATTCAGCGTGTAATTAAAATGGGCTACGATGAAACCGTAGCCAAGTTGGAAAAGATTGCAAATGACCGAGAGTAAAACAATCGACGAAATTCTTGAGGAGTTGGAAACAGAAGAAAAGACTGTTCTTACAGAAAACGCTGGTCCATCTGTTGGTTTAACAAGTCCTCAACGTCAGGTGTTGTTTTCCAAACCAAAGCCTGTAATCCAACAACAAACACCAGAAACCAAGTTCAAAGCATCCTTAAAAAACTTGCTTAAGTCGGCTCTTGAGGAAGACTAACAAAGGTTCAGTTTTTCAGACATCCCAAGATAGATTCCTTGAACCATTCCTTGCTGCCATCTGGAAACTGAATGTGGTACTCGCGACAAAAATGAACGACGGTAGTTCCAAGAACTGTGCCTTCTAGTTCTCTGCCGTCTACCATCAACTTGACAACGTCGCCTTTTTTAACACTTGGCTTGGTGATTGCAATATCTTCCATTTTAATCCTGCTTGAACCATTCATTTACAAACTTGAACTTTGGTTCCTCGGGAATTGGAGGTAGAGGGCCAAGATAAACCCCTTGTGTGGACAGTGACTGTCTGTTTAAGGTCATAGGTTTTGAATTCACCACCAAAATCAACATACATTGTGGTACGTGAAATCCACCTTCACTATACAGGTAGGCTCCTGATTCTGTCAGTTCTTCTAATAGATGCCACTTCATCTGTTTTCTCCAAGTCGTGTCCATGTAGAACAAAAGTTCTCGGCCATCAACCAACCACGATCGGTTGGTTCGAACCTGGCGACAGGGGACTTCACTGACTTGTTAGCAGGAAAGAAGTGAGGGTCAATTGCCTTCTGATTTACGAGGTCAATCATGGTGACGTTTTCGAACACCAAGATTTTGTTGCCCTCATAGTTCGTGCAGTCAGGGTAGTTCATCTTGAGAATAAGATAATTCCCAATCTCTTTTGCCTTGACGATTTTCCAGTTGGAGGGATCAGGATTTCCCTTGACCTTGGCAGGCGCGGGTGGAGGTGTATATCCTGCATTGGGGGAAGGAACTGGATTGCCAAGGGAGTCAACCCAATGACCCGAAGGATAAGAAGACCTTCTAACGGCTACACCAATACCAGAACTTGAACTGCGACGAGGACCAATACCCATAAATCTATCTCTACTTTCTTAGAAGCGTGTGGAACGGCGTTTTTCTAGAGGAATCTCGTTTGGGCTGCGCTGCTCGTAACCGCCATCCAGTCCTGTCTCCTCAGAACCACCCAAGACACCATTGAGAGTGGTTCCAAGCGGAGGAAAAACCCACCACGTTGCCTTGACCAAGAATCTCTTCCACCATTTTGACTTGTCAATCATTTTCTGTCTCTTTCGGTGCTGAAATGCGATTAACGATCATTATCGCCAAGAAATATATAAGTCCAACAGGCCAAAAAACTACGGTATACAACCAGATGGTTATGTAAGGGATTAGGTCATCCGCACGCATCAACCCGCCCGCCAAAATACTAACGACAATCGCAATGATTATGCTTACAACGGCATACAAGATCAAGAAAATCGTCATCATTTTAGTGTCCTTCTTCCCACTCTGCTTGATAATCCTCAATCCACTTTTCAGGATCACCGGATTTCAAAATCTCAATCCAAACCTCAAGTCCCCTTGACATTTCTTGAGTATATTCGTCATCCTCAGCTTTTCTGCTGAGTTTGCCAACTTTCTTGTCCAAGTGTTTAAGGACTTTTAAGGCAGATTGAATTTCTTTCTTTGTAGGTTTCATTCGTAGTCCCTTGCCGAGACAAAGCTCGGAAAACGCGGTACGCCCTCGGTCGAAAGTTCCTGATAACGGAAGGTGATCTTGGAACCGATGCTCGGGGGATTTTCACGTTCCTTGTCAGTGAGTCCAGTTCCAACTTCGAACTTCACGCTATTCCACTCACACTCAAGTGCACCAACACGTCCCTTGTGCTTTCCACGACCAGCCGTGTGTCCAGTGACAACAGCCTCATCATCGAAAAAGGTCTTGACCTTGAGACAGGTTCGCGAGCGTCCCTCTTCGTACTCAGAACCAGCCTCACGGAGCATCACGCCCTCAGCACCAAGAGCCTCAAGCTTTCGCAAGTGCTGTTCCAGGTGATCAGGTCCAGTACACTTAATCTGCTCCACAACCTCGGCAATACCGCCACAGTTGGCAGCGTGATCCACAATCTCTTCCTTGAGATACTTCATGCGATCTTCGAACGGACCACCAGCCTCGGGTGCGTCGAAAATCATGTACTTGACATTTTGCCACTCACTATCCGTGGGAACGAGCTTTCGAACAGCCGAAACTGTTTCCTGGAAACGCTTACGACCAATGAAAAGCTCTCCATCCAGAACAATCTGAGGAAGTTCTGCCTTGAACCAATCCGGAGCATGATATTCATTTCCAAGGCGCGAAATAAACTTCTCACCATCCCACCAAGCACGAACACCATCCAGCTTTTCTGACATCCACATTCCGGTGGGATCTTCATTTTCCCACTTGTGAGCCAGGAGACACGGAGGAGCGGTATCCTTAACCACAGCCCCACCAACTGCCGTGGAAATTTTCCCGGTCTTTGTAAGCTTTGGTCCTACAGGGGTACTTCCAACCACCACAGCAGGTCCTGTGCCAGTCAGGGCGGCATTGATAGCCGCAGTCATGGGTGCAGCCAAACCCTTGGCAGGAAGGCTCACAGAGCCATTAAAAATCGCCTGAGCCTGAGGGAGAAGGCAAGCAGGGTCAATGTTGGCCTTGATGTGCTTACACACCCGGACGTCAATAGGACCACCCAGGTTTCGCCAGGCAGGACAGGAACAGTCCACAACTCCACCAGTCTTCTTGACGATGTAGGGCTTTTTCCCCGAACCCTGGATTTCTACCTTGTCGCCCTCATTCAAAAATGTGCTCATGACTCTTCTTCCTCAGATTCAGGAACAATAGCATCCTCAACCTTGACTGTCAAACCCTCTACATTTCCAGAGAAATCTGAGATGGTTCGGGTGAATTCATCAATGATTTCCTCGATTTCTTGATCTGCCTGAGGATTATCGGTCATAATGCAGATATTAATACGTCGAACCTTTCGGATTAAGTCACTATTAGTCATGCCTGGAGTGTATCACCAATCATTTTGCTGTCAAGCGTCTTCTGACAGTTAATTGACACGCCATCAATATATTTAAATGGCATGAGAAACACTATTGACACCAGAGGCTTTATTGAGGAACGGGATGACACAACCGATTCCTTAACCATTAACTCGGGCAATATTACTGTTATTGGTAATTTGACGATTTCTGGTTCGTCTTCTGTATCTTCTGCCTCTCTTGGAACTCAGTTGAATCCTACATGGATTCCTGATCCAGGCGCAAACAGAGATGCCAACACCACAGCTCTAGTTCTCTATAATGCTGGCGAAGGTATTAGCGTTTGGAGTCCAACGGCTCTTAGAACTATCGACGTTGTCAGCGCTCCTTCCTCAATGGCATTTACCGTTGTGAAGATCAACACTGCCGCAACAGGTATACAGGTTTCGGGTTCTGGCTGGACGGGCAATGGAACTCTTTACAACAGCGACCAGGCAAACTCTGGCTCTTGGCTTGTAAGACTCGACAAACCAAACAAAATTATCATCACAACTCCTGGAGCTTAATCCATGCCATTTCGAGCTGGACATAGTGCTGGCAGAAAGTCAGTAACACCACCATCAGCTCCTGTTATTGCTGGGTCTGTAACTATTGGTAGTAATTTAACTTGGTCCGCTGTTCCTACTGCAACAAGTTACACTCTTTTTCGTAATGGTGTAAGTGCAACAACAGTAACAAGTCCATATACCTGTGTTGAAGCTGACTGTAGTGGCAATCCAATCACTATTAAAGCAAATAATTCTGGTGGTTCCAGTCCATCAAGTAATGCATTATCATATTCTCCATCAGGACTTACAAATCTTCGTTCTTGGTTGCGTACTGACTCCATGACGGTTTCTGGAACTAATGTAACTGCATGGCTTGATCAAAGTGGTCATGGCAATGATCTTTCAACGCTAGCTACCAGCCCAACCCGCGTCTCCAATTATAATGGAGTAGCAGGAATTTTTGCAATACGTGGTGATGGTGCTGCGGCTGGTCTTCGTAAAACTACTTTCGACTGGGGTGCCGCAGTTGACCAGTATACGATTATGTCAATTGGCACCGTAAACTCCTTGACTGCTGATGCTCTATATTGGCAATATAATGGTGGTGGTTCACAGATTCCATACCTTTATGCCCTAAATGCCTCTAGTGGTTCTGCCAAAATGTTTGGTCCAGGAAACGTTACTACAACTGGTGTTGAATCTGGTCTTCAACCACAGGTTGTTGTTGCTTCTTGGGATGGAAGTACACAAAAAATTTATGACTCTGCTCGTCTTGGTAATACATCATCCAACGCAAACGCAGGACCTCCAAACAGTGCTTCGTTCACTGCACTTGGCTCAGCAGTAAACACACTATTCCTCAATGCAGATCTTGTTGAAATGGTTGCTATGCGAAAAGCAATCACGCAAAATGAATTGCGTTCATTTTCTTACTATGCACGTTGGAGATATAATATTGCCACGCGTGTTATTTTTTGCGGCGATTCAATTGTTTATGGTTATGGTCCGCCATATATTGGTGGTTATCGTCCAGAAGTACTTACAGCTTGTACGAATGCTGGCATTAATACACAACAAGTTGGTTCAGTCAATGGTCCAAATGGATTTCATCGAGGTATTGCTGGAGAACAATTGGCAGATGTTGCAGCCAACTTATCAACACTTGACAACATTTTAACTACTAATAGTCCATCTCGTCTTGCAGACATTGTTTGTGGAGCTTGGGGTACAAACGATGCATTGGTAAACAGTGGTTCTGATGTAAGTGCAACCATGTTGACAAATGCTGGTCTTATTATGGATCAGATGAAAATCTCTTTGCCAAATGCCAAGTATCTTTGGCAAACATGTACTCGTCCAACTGATCCTTCTTTTTCAGGATTGTGGGCATCTATAGATGGCTATAATGCAGGTTTGCCTGCATTGTGTGCAGCTAAAGGCTTCACACTTATTCAAATTCCAAATACCGTGACTTTCCTTTCGGTAAGTGTCCACCCTGATGTTGCTGGTTATACAACCATGTCTGTTCCTATTGCAGCCGCTGTTATTACAGCTTCAAGAAATTAAGAAAGAATTTCAAATGCCTTTTAGAGCAAGTCATAGCGCTGGTAGAGCTTCACTCATAACAACTTTAACCAATTTCGTTTCCACACGTTCTGGTATTTTGCTTGACTCCCAATTTGGTACTGTTTTTGAAACTGGTCAAAGATGTACTTCCTGGACACCTCGTACAGGTGGTTCTGCTTTCACGGCTGCATCCGCAAGTACAGCTCGTCCAACACTAACCAATGGAAACATGGTTTTTGATGGCGTTGCCAATGTCATGAAGGGAAGCACCGGTTTCTTTGCTGGTACTCTTGGTTGGACTTGTGTTGTCGTTGGTAAAGCCACAGGTGGTGGCACAGAAAGCTACCTCGTTAATGCTGGTGATGCTAGCAACTATCTAGGCATTTATTGTAGAAACACACCAGTTTTTGGTGGTGTCATCGTTGGTGCTGGACCAAAGGTAAACGAATACCAAAGTTACAAGGATAGTTCTGGTTGGGGTATTTATGCTGGTCGTGCCACATACGCAAATGGCATAAATGCTGTCGCCCCACAAACACTAAATGGTACAACTTTGTTTGGTACTCTTCTTGGTGGCAGTCAAAGCGTGGCAACTGTCACGATTCCTTCGACACCAGTTGCTCTTGGAGGCGTGAATGCCAGTGCTGGTACTTTTGCTGCAATGACAGCTCGCTTTATTGTGATGTTTCAAACAGCACTTAGCGATGCAGACTTAACCACTTTGACAACCTTGTTGATGCAGGTTTCTACTTCAAGAAAATACCAAATCAAAAACGCACCTTATACAGACACCGTTGTTCCAAATGCTACAAATCCAAACTATGACGTTGTCTCCGAGTTCGCACGTCTTATCTGTTCTACAGACGCAGATGAAATCCAACTTCTGACAACTGCCGTTACTTCTACGCCTCAATATACCATCGGCTGGAGATTGAATGGCGGTGCAAGAACTGTTGTAGACGTAGGTACGATTGCTTATCCTTTGTTGTCTCTTGGTTCGCCAGGTACAACAAAAACTGTTGAAATAGAAGTTGGTCCGCAGTCTTTCAACATCACACAACCAAACGCAGGCAACTATCCTACAGAAGCCTGGGTGCCTCCAGGAAGAAGTCTTTCCTTCGTTCCACAGTCAGCACCAACCCGTAGACTTGTGGCTGTAGGCGACTCTATCTTCACTGGACAGGCTGCTACTCAATATCAAGCAAGTGGTTGTGCCATTCTTACCAGAAACACCTACCCAGGTCAGGTCACTTACCTAAGTGCTGGTGTTTATTCCTTGTTTGAACTTTCAACACAAAAATATGCCAATGTAACAACTCTTGCAAATGCAATAAATGCCCTTGCTGATGGAACTGGAACAAACGAACTTTTGTTGCAGGTTTCTACGAATGATTTCGGCTTAAGTCAATGGTCAAGCGTTGCCAACTTCCAGACTGCTTATCAAAATCTCCTTACCTTGGTTGGCCCAAGTTTCTCAAAAGTCTGGATTCAAACCGCGGGTCAACGTACAGACATCCCATCCAACTCCTTTGGACAACTGATTTCTCAGTATAGAACTGCCGTGTCAGGTGCTGCTGTCGCAACAGGCATTGGAACTGTTATTGACGGAACAACCTTGTACACACTTACAGGAAGTTCTGACAACTTGCATCCAGCCGCATCTGAACAAATCAACTACGCTGCTAACCTCAAAACAGCCATGGGTTTCTGAAATGAAAATGGCGACCTTTTGGTCGCCATCTTTATCATAAAACTGTGAACTAGGTCAATCGTCAACAGCAGCCGTTTGCTGCATCAACTTACGTTGTGCTTCTGCTTCCTCATTGAGCTTCATTACCATCTCATTATATGCCGAAACATATTCTGGAGTTACGGTAAGACGATCGTGACGATCCGTTGTGGGCTCAAGCTGAATTGCACGAAGATGGTCCACAATGTTTGTTCCAGTCAACAGGGACAACTGGACAATCTCACGAATCATGGAGATTGCGTCATCGGACATTTGGAAAATGGCACGATTACTTGGAGGCGTTGGGGTTTGATTTTCTTGATCTGACATTTCTCGGTTCCTTCTTTGGAAGATTGGTTAAAAGCATTTTAGCAAGTTTTTCTCTATCTGGATGACTTAAAATAATATCTTCATATTGAGTGTGTTTGCTTGCTGTGTTGCCAAAGACGTACTTGCAGGCAATCCACAGTCTTTCCCACCATGGCAAATATTGGTTTAACTTCAGTTCCACGTAAACTTCATTGTCCTCAGGGTCATATGTTACAAACATATGATGTGTGGGAGTATGACAGTTACAGTGGAATGTTTCGATTTGAGGTTCGTTCATCTTAGTGACAATATAGGGAATTCAACAGGTGAGTGTCTGAGTCTGTAAACCTAATAAGGTCAAGAGTGTCAGAACCCTGTGCTGGTTGCGTTGGATACATGATGCTTGACTCAAATGGGTCATGAGCAAGTCCAAGTGCATGACCAAACTCATGAACCAACACACGGGTTTTACTTGTTGGGTCAGTTACGTTCACCGTTTCAACAACGGCAAACATCCTGCCAGTTGCGCCTCTTACGTGGCGACAAGACCCACCAGCATCAACTTCAATGCCATTTGGAGCAACCTGTGCTGGTTGATCAAGGGCAACGTTAATGTCTGCCGTCAATCCAGCGCCTGGGTGGAGCCTGAGAACCTCACAACCAATCTGGTGATTGACTATGCTGACTGCCTCAGAAACCTCAGAGGAGTCCGGTGGAGCGTCTACAATAAGCGGAATGCGTGCTCTATCCCACTGTAAGTTTGCAGGAGTTGTACACGGGGCAGTATAATCTGCCGTGCCATCAAGATTCCAGCAAACGCTTAACAAACCTGGCTCTGTGTGAGTCGTAACTCCAACAATCACGCCAACAATTGCTCCAACTGTCAATAGAGCAAACACCACGTACATTACGATATTTAGAATATTTTTTGTCTTTGTGTCCATATCTGACCTCAATGGGCCAGTATGGACTTCAAAGAACGCTCTTGTTCAACGACTCAGAAATGATTTTCTCACACAAAAGGTTGAGACGTGCATGGTCTGGTTCCCTAGGAAGAACCGTGGAGGTTTTGTAAAGGGCGTTGAGTTCCTTTTCCTGGGTGTTGGACCAGTCAATCAGTTTCTCGTAAGACCAAATGCCATGGTTTTTGATAGCAAGAAGTTCCTCACGGTCATCTGTACGCTTAACCTTGACCTTACCTTCGGTCAAAATCTCCTTGCACATCTTCATCAGACGAACAAGGTGACTTCCATGCTTTGTGTCATATCCGAACTTGCGTTCAAGTTCCGCACGCTTTGGGTTACGGGTCTTGAGCCAGTTCTGATACTGATCCCACTCGACCATTTTGGACTTGTAGGCACGTTCCTTCACAAGGTGGGTCAAAAGGTTGTCTTCAAACCCAAGAGACCGACCAGTTCGAAACCACACGTCATCAGACGTAAGTTGCATCTCCGAGAAGAAATCGGTGATACATGCCTGTAGGTTGATACGTTGACTTTCATCCAAGACAGACCAGTCGAAGTCAAAGGTTTCGACCTTCTTACGGATCTCAGCCTCAACCACGCCCATCTGGTCACGAGAAATGGCAGTGAACTCTGGAAGGTCAAACTCGGCACGAGTCGGAGGAGCCTTTGGAGGATTGGAAATCCAACGAAAGTGTGTCTCAATTCGCTTCAACTGAGCATGAGCATATCCAGAAAATGTGTGCTTTGCCTTCAAGGACAAAAACATATCCTTGTTGTCGAGCAACTGTTGTCCAGCATCCGTAACATGGATATAGACACTTGGGTCTACATGCAAGACCTCAATGATGTTTGGGTTGCAAGCAGCCGCTAGCTTGAAGAACTTACGAACCTCATAAACCACAAGGTCATAAGGGTCTTTTCCTTCTGCCTGCTCAAATCCTGAGTTGTACCCAAGATACACTTCCTTTGGAGCAACACACACACCCTTGACATCAATGTCAGAGGTTTCCGTGTTCAATCCATAAGCATGAGACCCATGAAGACAAGCAAAAATGGTTCGATCCTTGAGCCACTTTACGTTGCCCGAGTACATCTTCTCAAAGGAAAGCTGGTCTTTAATGTCGGTCATCTTGGCATTCTACCAGCATTTGGAACTGGTGCAACCAGATAGTGAACTCCTAGTTCCTTTCCTCGGGTATTTTTTATCGTGTCATATTCGTGAATAATAAATTGGTGTGTCAAAAGTTCCACACCTTTTTGATAATCACGATAAGACTGTCGAAAATCAATGACATTTGGAGCTTCTACTTGATCAACATACAAACTAATGTATTCCAAGTAAATGTCTGGTGAAATTCCATAGTAATACTGTAGGTCAACTAGAGTCTCTGGCGTTACTGGAAACTTGCCATTAAAAAATGCCATGATGCCCACTAAATTGTCAATCACATATGGAAATCGTTTTGTGTCAATGAGGCCAAGTTTTTTGATTGACTTCAAGGCTTTTTCGTATTGGTTTAGGGTCATATTGTTCTGTCAATGGGGCTTGACACATACCAAGTTTCCAAGTGATGAAATGGCTCTTCTTCTCCAGCGGTCCAGTGAAAGTGTTCTTCAAGAGTCAACTTGTGGAGCAAAAATGTTCCATCATTTTCTATAACGCAATGATCAAGGACTATTTGAGAATCTATGTCTACGTTTTTGACATATTTTGAAACCTTGTCTAATATGTCAACTGGCATTATGTTGTAATCAAAATAGAAGTCTCCAAACATAACAACCGACGCTGAGAACTTGCCATTAAAAAAGTCCAGATAATTGTGATGGATCATTAGAGAATCATCATCGCTACCAAAATAAAGATAGTCCCCAAACATTTTTGGGTTGGCTAAAAGGAGATCTTTTTTTTTAATGAGGTGTCTCGTGGGTCTTGCTGCTTTGTGCTTCTGGCAGATCGATGATTTCCATCCCATTTGTTTGACAATCTCATTATCATTTTATGTTTGGATTATCGTTTTGGGTTTGTAGAACAGCGTTAAGAGCCTTTATGTCTTCTTGTGGTTGTTCGTCCTTTAGGACTCCTAGTAAGGCATATCCGGCAATGTCCCTGTAAGGACTTTCACCAAAAGCATCCTTCTTGGTTGCGATTCTCTTTAGTTTGTCGAACATGCGGACAATGCAAAGTGCATCCGTGTAAGAGTCTACTGGAATGCCGTTTGGATATAGGATTTTCAGGAAGTCACCAACTTGCCCGAAACTATTTCCATATGCTGCGTTCTTTTCGTCTACCAATGCACCAATCTGCTTGCCCAAGTCTTCGTATTTGTTTCCCATAGACACATCGTAACTCATAGACACTTTGTTTTCTACGACAAACGCTACTTACATAAATGGCTTCTTTGACTATTTCCGAGCTTCGAAAAAGAAACAATTTCGAGATATTGCTCAAGAAAATTCAAGAGGGTCAACCCCTAGAACTCATCAAGGAAAAACAAGTTCAACTTGGTGTAGAAGCGGTCATTATCAAAGAAAGTCCTGAGTTGATTTCAGGTCTTCAGCAACTTGCGGAAGATCCTGAAGACTGCCTTGAAACAGTTTTTGGAGATCTTGTGAAGAACAAGTGTCTTCTACTGGAAACTACAATTGGCACACACATCACCTCAGGTGCCCTTCAGAAGACATGGGAGTTTGGAAGCCTAACTTCAGCCATGGTTTACGAGAAGGAAAATCGTGAACAGAAGAACATTCAAAAGAACCTAAAACAACTAACAGTGTTTGGACTCAAGCCAATCACCTTGGTTATCAGGAGTCTTGGTGGACACACCTACACTTTTGAAAATGTGGCTGCTGTCAAAAATGCCAACAAGATGACAAAGGGCTGTTTTGGTAAGGCAGACTTTGACTTCGTAGACCTAGATGGGAATGTGATTTTTAACGCCTCTCACAAGTTCGGTAAGCGACCAAGACACTTTAGACAATGGTCTGGTCTCAAGAACTTTCACGAGCATCCTGAGGTCAAGCAGTTCGGAGAAGACCTGAAGGTTGCCATCGAAAAGGAACTGGTAGAAACCCTTAAGACCAAGGTTTTCCCTAAGACACTTTCATTTGCACGAGCCATTCAGGATAACAATCTAAAGAAACAAGCCATCTTTGGAGAAAATGAAGTCAACTTCGTTATTCAGGGAAGATGTGAATTTGTTCCAACAGACATGCCTTTTAGGTTCGAACTAAAGGCTGGAATGATCTTAAGTCCAGATGATGATTTAAACCTGCTTGCTGATGGGTATCATCCTGTAATTCTTGCCAGACGTGGAGACCTAAAAAGAGGAGCGTTTGGCATCAAGGGTTGCAGAGGAATGATTTATCCCAAAAAGGGAAGAGCGATTCACAGATTTATATGAAGTCACGTAGAAAGTTCGGACAAGAAAAGCTTCCAAAACATCAGTGTGAGATTTGTGGGTTCTCCAAGAAGAAAGCCCTGAACTATCATCACATAATTCCTCAGGCTGACTCAAGGTGTACAAATGACAACACAAACCTTGCTGTGTTGTGTCACTGTTGTCACGACTTAGTTCATGCTGGAGAAATAACGATTATTGGCGTCTACAGCTCTACAGCCGGACGCCAATTAATGTTCTTTCACAAGGGAACCGAACCTCCTCTGGAACATCAGTTCTGGAAGGTTAAGGAAAATCCCTTGGTTGTTACTTTGTCTTCCAGTGATAGGCCATGATAATGTCTGGCAAGTCCGCTTTTCGGATTTTCTTTGCCCAATAATACGCAAGAAGTCGATGTGTGCCATCCACAACCATGTCGTCTTTAACAAGGGCTTTGTGAATAGCAGGAAATATTCCTTGCTTTTCAAGTTGCTTAACTAAAGCAAAAATATGAGCCACGTCAGCTTTGGTCTTCTTTACACCTTTGAATGTAAATCCCGACTTTGTCTTGTGAGCTTTTGCATACTTTTTTGCAAAAGCTTTCATAGAAAACTTCTCAAATGGAGACTTCAAATCTCCTACTTCTTTCACTTCCATAGTAACAACTGCCATACCTGTCGAAAATGACATTGTGTCAGCAATCCACTTACGACCTGAAGCAAAAACACTAAATCTAAGTTGATTTTCTAATGGACTTTGAAGATCAGGAGACTCGATAAGTTTGGGAGAAATCAGTTTGACTTTTTCTGTTAAGGCGTGATCTCCTTCAAGAACAGAACAAACTGCCGCATGAACCGAACAGTCTCTTACTGTTTTCATTTAAATGGTTCTGCCAGGTTTCCATTTTCATCCTTAAGACCAAAAGCCTTAAGGGTAACTTCGAACTGACCTGTCTTGTCTACCATCTCAAGCATCTGTCTTGCAAGGTCTCTTACCTCAATCTGAGCATGCATGGAGTATCTCAAAGTCAAGAAGTGGTAAAATGAACGCCAGTTGAACATCACGTCAGCCTGGATTTGATTTCCATATGGCAAGTAATAACGAGCAGATTCCTTTGCGCGCTTTCTGTCCATACCCTTAGCTACAAGACGTTCTACTGCTCCATGATAGGTTCTGAGAGAATCCTCAAGGTATTGCACATAAAGCAAAACTTCATCTTCGGGCCAGTCTTGCGGAACATAGAACTTGTCACTCTTGAGTTCCTTGTATCTTGCCGACTCTCCATTTACCGAAACACCTACTCGGTGTTTGATGATGTGGATGTGTGTGGCAATGTCTGTCGTAACCAAGAAGTGAATCGTGGACTTTTCAAATGGAGTCTCGTGATGATTCTCTGCAAGCATCGTCAAAAGTTTTGGCACCCTCTTCAGTTTATCTTCAGTTAACTCACGACTGGTTGAGGTCCAAGCAGACAAGGCATGCGTTAAGTCTCCACCATAGGTTCCAATGATCTCTACTTTGTTTTGGTGAATATCCTTGTGAGCTTGTGCAATTTCTTTATAGTCAAATCCTTCACTCATTTTGTGTCCTCGATTAATTCTATCTTCTCGATCTCTTCTCTAAGCAAAAGATAGCCAAGAAGACGTTGATTGTTTGCGTCCTTCTTTACGACATTTAACTCAAGGAAGTCGATATTCGTTGGCTTCAAACCAAGTTGCTGTTTTCGGATAACAAAACCCTCCACGTATCCTCTTTGAACATCTTGCGAGTCCAAACGTTGATATGTGAGGGATTGTGTTTCGGATATTATTCCGATTTTTCTTGGATCCTTCAAAAACACTCGTATGAAGTCTCCAGTAAGGAGGTCATCCCATCCATAATTGGAGCTAGTGTTCTTTGAAGAAAAAAGGTTCTTGAGCCAATCTAACATCGGCCAAGTATACAGTGAATCGACTTAGAATGAACCAGAGACCGAACCCGACATAAGCTGCCAGATTTGATTTGCAATATTTTGTTCAAGCTTGAACACAAGAGTTGGCTTACCACCATCATGAAGGTTCTGAAGCTGAGCAATTGGCACCTGTCTGATGCCAACATAAATGCGCGACACGCCATCTGTGTCTACAATACGACGTACTGTGTACGAAGAAGTAAGATACGTGTTTGTAAAGCCAAGAAAGGTTGAGTCAGGTGTAGTCATGATTTTAATTATTCTCCACCAATCCCCATTCTTGGAGGATTATGGGAATATGGCTTTCTGTTGAGATTTTTCGAAACCTTTGCCATAACAGCCTTGGGTCCCTTTTGGTCAGAGTCATGACGATCCATGTAAACCTCACCACCGCCAACCATGTTACGTCTAATAGAGTTTGTAGCCTTGTGTAAGCCCATCTTATCCAGAACGTTTTCCAGAATTTCTTCAACGATTTCCCCAAGATAAGCTTGTGTTTGCTCTGACTCTGGCGTTGGAATGCCAACAAGGTGAGTTGTGATGGTTTCTGCTACATAACGAATCTTTGGTGGTTGAGCACCTGGCTTGTCTCCTTGCCAGAAGAAATCCCTGATTTGATCTCTGTGTTTTCCGTCATGAGTAACTGGACCGCTGGTTTCTCCGAAATTGTTAAAGTTCTCATCTGCGAGAGTACCGCCTCCATAAGGGGCAAGTAATGCTGCACCAGCAGAAACGCCATTAGCTTCTGAAACTTTCTTTTTGTCACCAGACCACATAGTCTTGTGAGCTGGACCCATGTCCATTCCAAGGGGAGCACCACCAGTTGCACTAACTGCACCTGTTCCTACAGCGTTAAACTCGTCCAACTCTTGTTGAACCAGTTCCTCTATTAGTTGTTTAATCCCCATGTGTCATTCCTAGGTCGATACAGACGAGTCTGTTGTCTGGCGTAATACCCCAATGATCAAATCTGTCAATGTCGTCCATTCCAGCTTTTGTTAAATAGACGAACTTCCTGATAAGATCTTTTCCTCGTTTTGTAGGACGAACCTCATCGGCTTCTATGGGTTTCTTCTTTTTTTCGAATTCTTGAAATGCCTGAGCAGGGTCTTTTGGGGAGTTGTAGTTCTTCAGGAAGTCACCAAAGTGAATCAGCCAGTTTTCCGTAAGTCCGGTCGAACCAGTGAAGTCTTCATTTGTAGGCCATGTTTGTGCCCGTTCCACAATCATCCAGGCAAAATGTGGGTCATGGTCATAAATGACAGGACAGAAGTCCTTGCCAAAAGTCTCAAAGGCAGAGAACTCCATGGAACTTTGTTGAGCATCTGAGGCTATTTTGAGAACTTTGGTTGGAGTCAAGGCATAGGCAGTTCGTGCCATTCCATGCCCCAAAAGGACGAGTCCTGACTGTTTTGCATAGGCATTTCGTTCTTTATAGTTCCGAAGCTGCTTAAAATGCTCAAAGTCGAAGGATGCACCCTCGAAACTCTCCACAATTAAGGCTTCTAGGATTTCGCTTAGGAGTCCCACTCGGTTAATTATACCGGCAAACCCTTGGAACGAAGAATTGCTTGCAACTTTTGCATGGAATCTTGTGGATTCTTGTGCAAAATGGCAATTCCGCCAGCGCTTTCAAACTTGGTCGTGTACTTGGTACGGTCATCGATCAAAATCGAGTTAGGATTTGCGTACTTGTCCTTGTCCTGAGTACACACGAACTTGTCGAACATCCCAGGAAAATGGGAATCCATCCACTGTCGCTTTTCCTGCATACAGCGTTCAATGTTGTTGTCTACAGGTGCCGTGAGAATACTTGGCTTACGACCAGTCATGGCTGCTGCCTGGGCAAGCATTTCCTTTGCTCCTGGCATTTCTGGAAGATTGGCAAAGAAGCCCTCACGACCCGTCAGGGCGAACTTCTGTTCACGGTAGTGCTGCCATGCCTTCTTGAGAGCCTTGAGTCCAGGATCGGCTTGAGGACCCGCCAAACGCTTACGAAGCTCATCATCCGTGATGTGCATCAGGTCCGGGAAGTTTTTGAGCAATGCCATGTAGGTGTCACGTGCCTTTCCAGCACGTGGGTTTCCATCCAACACGCCTTGGTCGAAATCCGCCAGAACGCCATCCATGTCAAAGTAAATGACAGGCTCATTCAAGATGGACATTTCTGCCTCAACAATATTCTCGACCAAAATCTTTAATTCATCACTCACAGAGCAAGTCTCCTAAAAAGTTCTGTTTCTCTACGTTCTTGTTCTTGTCCAAGCTCTTTACCAGAGAAACCCTGAGCCTGCAACTCAATTCCGGTTACTGAGTGTTCAAACTTGATAAATGCCTTCACCAAGTGGTCCTCAGGTTTTCCAACCATGTGGGAAAATTGGACCAAATCAGAATCTGACAACCGGGAGTTTTTGAAAAGCTTCTTTAATTTGTATGCATTCATCACAGAAAGTGACAAAAACATCGACAAAAATGACACTTGTGCCACTTCGTCCGCAGGGTATTTTAACTGATTGAGTTTGTTCATGAGAACCTTCCAAGGATTCTCTCTAAGCAAGTACCCAAGCATCACAGGAATGTTTTTTGATTCCTTGAAGTCACGTGAGACAAGAAGTCCCGGAAAAATCTGTTCCCACAGATTGTACTCGGAAATCAGGTGAAAGAACTGAACCACTGACTTGGCACTTTTGATGCCTTTCAAAAATTCATCCCTGATACGTTCGCCAGAAACTCCCTCAAGAGAGTTATTGGCCTTGATGGCTTGAGAAGTTGCGGGATCAAGTCCAGAACCAACTCGTGCAGCAAATCGAATTGCCCTGAGAATACGAAGTCGATCTTCATCGAATCGTTCTTCTGGTGAACCCACGGTACGAATGACACCCTTTTCGATATCACCCATTCCACCAACATAGTCTACAATCTCTTGTTTCTCGATGTCGTAAAACAAGGCATTGATAGTCAAGTCACGACGTTGAACGTCCTGGTCGATACTGGTAAATGACACAGCATCTGGACGGCGTCCTTTTCCAATGTCCTGGCGGAAGGTGGCAATTTCGTACTCGTTTCCCTCGGGAGTGATAACTTTTACCACACCAAAGGACTTACCCACCTCCAAGATTTTGTAAGCAGGATTCTGTCTAAGAATCCCAACAACGTCATCCGGTTGAGCGTCTGTGGCAACGTCTAGGTCTTTTGGAGGCAGTCCCATGAGTGCATCACGAACAGACCCACCCACAAGGAAAAACTGTTTTCCGGCAGACTGAAACATCTTCGAAATCTGAAGAAGGTCTTCAGGCAGTGGAATATGAAATGACTTTCTTACCGGCTCAGCAGAAGACTCAGCAAGGATTTCATCAACATACTTGTTGACAAACTCAGACAGAAGGATTTCATGGGGTTTCTGCATTTTCTTGCTTTACGAGATTTTTGAAGGTCCAACCAATGATTGCTAGGTCAAAGGCTACTCTGAACTTAAGAGGCTTTGTTTGTGGTGTCTCAACTGTGGAAGTTTGTTCACATCCAAGTTCATAAACAAATGTTTCTGCTGTAGTTTTGTTGGCATCCTCAAGTTGCCACACACCCTTTTTCCTAGAGACTCCAACGGCTTCTTGAAGATTGTAAATAGCCCCTCTGTTCTTCTGATTGCGGAAGAGGTAAGGTTCATTGTCCTTTATAGTAGTATCCTCGTGAAAGTCAAGGAAAAACGTTGGATTGAACTTGATTATTTCCTTACGGATATCCGTGACGTACTTTGGAGGACGAACCTTGGCAAACTTAAATCTTGACTTGGTCTCATTTTTGCTTATCCAGACTGAGTTGAGGTTGATCTTGTTGTTCTCTTTACGCTGTTTGTTGTTCCAGGCGTCATGACCAACAAGAGGAGAAATCATCAAGGAGAAGTCCTTGCTTATCAGGGCACCTTTTGGGGTATTTTCTAACCAGGTCAAAAGAGCAATTGGACCAGCACGTTCTTCTCCGTGAATACCTGCATTAAACAATACCTTTTGGGGTCCTTTACCCAAGAAGTACACAGATCTGCCAAATCTCATACGTTTAGCGCGAAACCCATGAACCTTTGCTGCCTTGTCAAAGCGTTTCATGAAGCTTTCGGCAGACAAGTTGTTTATTTTGTACAGTTTTGGCAAAAAACCTTCAAGTTTTGCCACTTCTGTAGTAACAATTCTCTTTCTCCATGCAGATTTGGTTCGGGGAGTGATTGCCATAAAGGTAACTATGGCAACCTCGTTCCCAGGGGACGCATTTTTGGAGAAGACTTTATAAGCCCCTATAAGCCTTCAGGTTTTTATAGGTCGAGACCTACCGGGAAACCCTTTTGGGGTTTCCTAGAGCTATCTGAAGGCTTATAGGCATATTTCATCCACACTTGCTGTGTCCGCAGTCTTGGCAGGACACACAACCCTCTTGGTATATCAGTTTAATAGAACCGCAGTTTGGACACTTCTTCTCAGAAGCCTTGGTGCCGTCCTTGATATAGTGCTTTAGAACTCTGGACATTGCCCTGGAGAAAGAGAACAGGTCGTCTTCCTTTTCTGAACCCTTCTGGAGCTGTTCCACGATAAACTGAACAGGTGACCCATGTCTCAAGGCAAGAGAAATAGTTCTGGTAAATGCAGAGTGAGTTGTGTTGTTGAAGGACTGAGCAATGTCCTTTACGATCGTCTCGTCCTCTGGACCCTTTTCGTAGTCATAGTGGAAGTCATAACGTGCCACAGGATTTTCCTGACCATTATGTTTGACGATCTTTCCTGTCTTCACTCTCTTTGGCATTGAGATGTGTTTTGACAAACCACCAAGAACCTCATATGGTTTTCCATCATACAAGCCAACGAACACCGTCCATTTTTCGCCATTCACCGTGAGACTCATAACGTCACATGGAAGTTCCTTAGGTCTCTTTGGAGCATGACGATCCGTAAACTCTTGCTTGTCGTCTTTCTTAGCAGAAGATGAGGAAGTCTCAGTAACGAGCACACCCGTACGACAACCATCACGATACACAGTCACACCCTTACATCCAGATTCCCATCCGGTCATGTAAATGTCCTTGATGACATCAACGGTTGTGTCACTTGGAACGTTTGTTGTGTTCGAAATGCTATGGCAAATCCACTTCTGTGCAGCAGCCTGAACTTTTACCTTGGCAACCCAGTCAATGTCATTTGCACGTGACTTGAAGTATGGAGAGTTTTCTACGCCAGACTTTCCAGAGACTTCCATCCACTTTGCATATTGGTGATGATAGACCTCATACTCTTGCCACTTGTCACCCATGTCATCAATGAAGTCAACTCTGGCTTCCTTGTCATTTGGGTTGATTTTCTTGCGGCGCTTGTAAACGACCTCGAATGCTGGCTCAATGCCAGAGGTTGTTTGTGTGAGCATCGAAACAGAACCTGCTGGAGCTGTTGTCGTAAGTGCCACATTTCTTCTGCCAAACTTTTTCCACTTTGCAGCAAGGTCTTTGTCCTGAGAAAAAATCCTCTGCAAGAATGGATGATCTTTTTCTAGCTTGTAGTCGAACGCAGGGAAACATCCGCGCTCTTCTGCCATGTCGACAGTTGCCTGATAAGCTCCCATAGCCAACAAACCATAAACCTTGTCGGTCATTTCGATAGACTCTGGTGAGCCATAACGCATGCCAAGAGCTGCGAACATGTCACCAATAGCCGTTAAACCAAGACCTGTGCGTCTACCACGTGTGCAAGCTTGCTTAATCTTGTTCCACAGGTTGCGTTCAATTGCCTTGACGTCTTCTGGCTCAGGGTCGCTTTCAATCTTTGCAAGGATTTTATCAACACACTCAAGCTCAAGGTCAACAAGGTCATCCATGAGTCTCTGAGCGACAATCACACACTCCTTGAAGTCTTTTTCCAAGAACTCTGCATTTTTCTTAAATGGGTTCTTCACGAAGGACAGAGCATTTACCAAAAGGAGTCTGCATGAGTCATAAGGACTGAGAACAATCTCACCACATGGATTTGTGGAAGTCGACTTGAACTCTGCGTAACACTCGGTTGGAGTCTCTCTCTTGACGGTGTCCCAAAATAACAATCCAGGTTCTGCGGAAGCGTGTGCACCCTCAATAATCTTGTCCCAAAGTTCACGAGCACTTGTCTTCTGAGAAATGATTGGAGTTTTTGAGTCTACAGGAAAACGAAGTTCGAAGTCTTCATTGTTTTTCACTGCCGTCATGAACTCATCAGACAGACGAATAGAAATGTTGGCGCCCGTTACCTTCTTGAGATCTCTTTTGATCTTCACGAAGGTTTCAATCTCGGGATGATGAACCGAAATTGTGAGCATCAAGGCTCCTCTGCGACCACCCTGAGCAACCTCACGACAGGTGTTGGAGAATCTCTCCATGAACACACCAATACCATCTGTGGTTTTTGCAGCGTTGGAAGTAGCAAGACCTCTTGGGCGAATGGTGGACACGTCAAAGCCAACACCGCCACGTCTCTTCATCAACTGAGCTTCTTCCTGGTCTGTCTTGAGAATGCCACCATAAGAGTCATATGGGCTCTCAATAACGAAACAGTTGCTCAAGGAGACTGTCTGATATGGATTACCAATACCAGACATAGGAGAACCCTGAGGGATTATGTACTCAAAGTTCTTCAACCACTTATAGATCTCTGCTTCTGAAAGTGCGTTCGGATATTTCTTTTCAATCCTGGCGAACTCCTTTGCAAGTCTCTTGTGCATGTCATCTGGAGTTGGCTCCAAAATGTCACCAAGTGGTTGACTTGTGAGTGCATACTTGCCAAGAAAGACCTCTGCCGCTAACTTGTCTCCATTGAAATATTCGGTTGACTTTTTTAATGCTGACGTGTAATCCATTTCAAATCCTATTAGTCCACTCCACCTGATCTCATGAGTTGCTGGTGAGAGTATCTAGTTTCTCTATTTTGACTGAGTCATTTTGACTCTGCTTGTAAATTTGTCGCAGTTTGGAAACTGCACCATTCACATTCGTCTTGCGTTCGTTGTTATTGAAGTTGTTTTGGCTTGAGGTAGAAGGACTTTCCATCGCTTCCATTTCCATCTCGCCAATAATCTTCAACTTCGACTTTGCAGTATCGAGGTGAATGTTGTACTGAATACCATCTTTACCGGCACGATTCTTTGCGATAAACAACGTGCCAAGTCCGGTGGACTTCAGTTCGGGCTTTCTGTGTAGACCCAAGATGACGTCACAAGCGTGACTTTGTCCATAGGACTCTGCCATGTTTGTCATGTCAATGAAATCAGACTTCGCGCCCTCTTTGTTCGACTGAGTTGCAGTCCAAATTGGAACGTTAAGTTCCTGAGCAAGTCCACGAAGTTCTTCGAAAATGCGCTGAAGCTCCATTCTTGGAAGGTCATACTTTTCGGTAGATCTCATAATACCAGAATAGTCCACGAGAACCAAGTCTGGCTTAAAGCCTGTAAGAGCAAGCCTGTCGAGGTGGTTTCTCAAGGTTTCCACAGTTGCAGTACGAGTTGGGAATTCCTTGATAATCAGCTTGCCGTAGTTATCCAAGTTGATTTTATAGTGCTCTTTGATTTTGTCAATGTTCTCTGAACATTCCAGAGAATTGAGATCGCAGAGATAACTGTCATAACGAACTCCCATGATTCTCTCACGAAGTTCAAAAGAGTAATGAACAACATTTTTCCCACGTTTGATTGCCTCTGCACCAAATCCAATAAGGACGTGACTCTTACCAACACCAGACATGGCGATGATTGTACCAATTTCTCCAGCACCAAGACCACCATTCAAAATCTGCTTGGCATCCAACTCAGGAATACCAGTTTTCACGGGACTTCTGAATGTCTCTGAGTAACGAGTGTCAATGTCACAACCAAGTTCAAGACCTGGCGTGGTCGTCATACCGGCTGCCAGAGCCTCTTTGATGATCTGAGCTACCTTGTCATACTTCTCGTTGACAATAAGCTCCACAGACTTTTCTAGAGCCATCTGAAGCCCTTGCTTCTTGCAGAACTCCAAGGACTTTTCTTTTACATAAGGAAGGTCACCAAGATTTTCATTCTTTGCAACAAGAATCAAGAAATTGTGAATCTGCTGACGAAGAATTGCATCTCTGTCTGACTTCAGTTCATCCACCAACATTGTCCTGAGAAGTTGATCCGAAGGAAACTCCTTGAATTGCTTGTGGTATGTAACATATCGATTTGCAATCATCTTGAGATATGCATGTTCGAAGTAGTTAACGTCAAGAATTTCGGCAAACTGAGCTGCCCAAATCTTGTCTGCAATCATTGCTTGGACGATTTTTTCTTGAAACGACTTGTCAAAAGTGAAATGTTTACCTTGCGTTTTGTCCTGATTTTGTGTGGACATACGTTCTCCTTGGGTGGTTATCTTTTATTTTAGTTGTTGAGAGGACTGGCTATAGGTTAATGCCTATCCATATTCACTTAGACCAACCATCGTCTGTTTAATGATGCTGCTCGAACCGTTTCTTCCAAAAATTTCTGAAAGAAAAAGTTGTCACTCGACGAGGGTTGTTTTAAACAAAATGGACAGTCTATCGTAGTCAACATCCGTGACCACTCCTGCATCAATCATAGTACGAATCAATCCGAGTTTATTCATGTTTGGTTTGAAGTTATCTAGAGCAAAATCAACCTTTTGTATCTGACTTGCACTCAAGGTTGAAGAGTCAAGATACATCAGTTGCCAATTTCTTTCTAAGATAGACTTCGAGGTCAAAACGTCTGAATATGCTTTGATTTTCGACTTGCCGTCCACTTTTTCTTGTGAATACTTCATAATGTCCTCAACTTGAAGATCCACAGTGGTGTCGGCAAGAATAGGGAATCTCTTGGCAGCGGTTTTCAAACCAATACCGTCGATTCCAGGAATATTATCTGAATTATCTCCAACTAACGTTCTTGCAAGGCAAAAGTTTCGTGGAGCTATATTGTGCTCGGTAAGAATTTTCTCAGCAGAAACCAAAATTTTCTTGCCTGGGTCGTAGATTTCTATGCTTGGGTTTTCCAAGAGCTGATAGAAGTCCTTGTCAGAAGACACAAGTACCTTTCGAGCATTCTCTTGCGCGAACTTGTTTCTCAACAAGTAGGAGATAATGTCATCACACTCTGTTTCACCCACATAAATCTGACAGACTGGAAGTTGCTTGATGATCTGTGTGAGAAGGTGAAGTTGCTTGAGTTTGTTCTGTGTGTCTGAGAGCAGCCAGGCACGCTTGGAGTCATCCTTGTTGATGTCCTTGAAGGTTTCCTTGTCCTTGGCTCTATTGGCTTTGTAGCCTTCGTAGATTTTCTTACGACGTGGAGAAGCTCCACCTTGTTCCCACACCACGACCATTTTCTTTGGAACGAAGTTGTTGGTGAGGAAGTTGAGATACTTCAAAAACCCAACAACACCACCCACAGGGTCTCCACTCGTCGTTGTTGTCTCGTTTACAACGAACATCCGAATAAAGATGTTCATGCCGTCGACAATCAAAATTGGACGTTCGGTCTTGTGATTTGGTTTAAATGTTAGGTTTACTGGTGTCATGTGTTCCAACGACTTTCTCTGGCTTCGTTAAATGGAAGACTCAACAAAACGTACTCATGGTTCTCATCTTGTCTGAGAGTCTGTAAAGCCTTCTGGCATTTACGTTTGTGGGTAAAGCCTGCAACCAATCGACCTGTTCCCGACTGAAGGATTATGTGAACAAATCGAGTGGAAGCAGCCTTTTTCCTTTTACGATCAATCATTGATCCTCATCAAAGTGGTTGTAAGAAACACGATCAAATTGTTTCTTGATTAGATCTCGTTGTGTTTGTTCGAATTTTGCTAGTCTTTCGAGCATGACAGCGTACTTCTTCGCAAGAACTGCATTCTTTGGACTCTTGATGAGCCTAAGAAGTCTTGCAGCATCTCTCATCCTCTCAGGTGTGAAGTCGTTTTCTTCTTGATCCAACATAAATTGGACAAGTGATGATTTTTCGTCCATCAAACCAAAACTCCTCTCCAGGACAATCCATAGCGACTAGAAGAATGTGGTGGTAGGGGATATATCTGCAAAGGCTGATATATGTACACGGTTTGACCTGGTTGAGAACCTAACAAGTATTCCTTTACCAGCTCTTCGGAAAATTCACTTATGTTAGATGCGGAAGGATCAGCTTCTACTTTTTCGAAAAGCTTGGAAGTGACATTTTTTATGTTGTGAACTTCTGCAATATGAGCCCTGTCATCTTTGCCGATAAACGCAGGTAAGTGTACGCCTTCAACAGAAGGCAAGTGCAAAGGAATTTGTGCAACTATCTTGAGAACCAAGTCGTTCAAGTCTGACAAGTGTGGATAATCCAACAAATATCTTGCTTGATTTTCAAGCAGAAGCGCAGGTGTGTCTTGCTGATCTTGAGTCAAACGTTGATCGACATATCCTGCTTTAACCCATTTTTCTGTGGTCTTATTCATTGTCCTGAACTTCCGAAACCAGCACTACCACGGACAGACTCCGTGGTCTTGTTTGTCTCTTCCATAAGAACTTCACCCGCAGTTCCCACTTTATAAACCACAAGTTGGGCGATGCGATCACCTCTCTTGAAAGAATAACTGGTTCCAGAACCAGATATCCAACTAAAGAAGTTACACGTCAACACAACGAACATTTCACCACGATATGTTGGGTCAATAATCCCACCGACAGGAAAAATGCCTTTTGCTGACAAACCTGAACGTCCTTCCATTTTAAGGAAAATCCTGTTCCTCTCAAGGTCCATTGTTGGCATGTCTGCCAACTGAATACCTGTCGAGATTTTTAGGGTCTGTCCATGAGAAATGACAAAATCCTGGTCACAGAACACATCAAACCCAATATCGCCCTCACGGACAGCATGTGGGATTTTTGCGGTCTCCGTCAAGCGTTTAAACTTGATTCGGATAAAAGGATCCGCCTTGGGAATGTTTGGAGCAAACCAATTTGGATCCTCTGTCTTGTAAGAGGATTTTGCCACGGGTTCCTTTTCGGTAAGTCTTATCGACTCATTGGGATCATGGTTTCCTAGTGTCTTTGTCATAATCAAGCCTCAGCAATGTCTCCAGCAGACTTGTTTGCCACTTCTGCTGCTTGCACTTCCTCAATAGAGTCGGTGTTTACGCCCTTGAGCGTTGGGTGTTCTTCCTGAAGAGGCTTCATGATGTAAGCCTCGTCCATCAAACCATCCAAAAATGGCTTATAGACCTTGTCTGCCAAAATCTCGTCAAAGTTGGACTTGTTAAACTTCTTTTCCACAATGGACTTTCCATCCTTAGAAATCGAAAGTGTCTTCCAGGCCGAAACACCATCAACCGAAACCTTATGACCATTTACCATAGCTGGTCCATTCTTTTCGCAGTGCTCACGAAGGAAGTCGAAAATCTGTTCGTGTTCCTTGATGCCAACACCGAAGTGGATTTCGAAAGTGCACTCACGGAATGGACGTGCAACCTTGTTCTTGATGGTTTTTGCAGTTACCTGAATACCGATAACCTGTCCATCCTTGTTTTCAAGCTGCTTACCACCTGTGAGCTTGATTCTGGTGGATGCCGAGTAAGGAATAGCCATACCACCTGACGTGGTCGTTGGATCTCCGTACATAACGCCAATCTTGGTGCGTTGCTGACTTACAAGCATAAGCAACACCTTCTGACTCGAAATCACGTTGGCGATTTTTCTCATGCCCTTGGAAAGCACACGAGCCTGAAGACCAATTGTGTTCTGGTCATAGTCACCCTCAAGTTCAGCCTTTGGAGAAGACTGAGAAACCGAGTCCCAAATCACGATAACAGGAACATCCTTTGTCATCGAGCGAGCCTTGGTAATCGTGCTTTCGATAACCGACAGAATCTCTTCTGTGCAAGCCGTCTGAACGAACACGAAACGCTTGGAAATATCAATACCAAGGTCTGCAAGGTTGTCGATGTTTGTTGCGTTCTCTGTGTCGACGTACACGCAAATGCCACCCATCTGCTGAACAGAACGAGCTGCCGCAAAACACAAGTGACTCTTACCCAAGCCTGGCTGTGCCTGGATTTCTACAATACGTCCTTCTGCCCAACCACCGCCATTGCGATTGCCAATAACATAGTCAAGCTGACGAGAGCCTGTGGAAATCCACCGCTTGATTTCTGTCGGTGCGTCATCGGATGCAAGGTTGAACGCGATGTTGGAGCCGTGCTCCTTGTTCAACTGTCTAATAAGTTCTTGCGAGAAGTCGTCATGCTGCTTCATGCTTGCTGCTGACTCATAATCTGGCTTTTTTGTTGTCTTTGGTCCCATTGAATACCTCTGTCTTAGATTCTAACCGTTTGTCATTCTTACATAAACCCGTTTGAGTACAAAAAAGCCCCAAGAAGGGGCTTTGATGTAACCGTATGTCAACCTCTCACTTTTCAGTAAGATGAAGACAACCCTATTTTGTGTGAATCACTCGATGTCTTTGAAAGCTGCATCGACGTCGGCAACTGCCTTGTCGGAACTTTCTGTTTGACCGCGAGATGTACCCTCAACCGTAACCTCACCAGCAACCTGTTCACCAGACTGAATAGCAAGGAAGTTGTCACGAATTTGGACAAGTTCATCTGCCGACTTAACCTGTGCCTTGAAGTATGCCTCAAAGTTTGGAACAGTCTTCATGAGAGCCTCAACCTGCTCCTTCTTTGGAAGAAGTTTCGAAGCCTTTCTGCGTGGCTGCAACTTGATTTCCTTCACAGGGAAGTTGTTGAAAGTTTTGTCAGTTGCCGAAACGGTGACCGTGAAGTCATAGCCGTTATCTGCCGAGAACATGTCTTCATCGGCATAATCTGGGTGAACGAGGATTCCGTAGATATCCTTGCAAAGCTTTGGAGACAACTCCCAAACCTGCAAACCCTTTTCCTCTTCGCCACGGATGATGATTGCTGCGTAGTAACGCTCTCTTGGCGTAAGCTTTTTACGAACCAACCAAGCCTCACGGGACTTGTCTTTTGCAAGCTCCATTGCTGCTTCCTTGATTGGATCTTCCATTCCGAACTGCGAAGGAGCTACAAAGCGTCTTTCCGAAAGTTCTTTGTTGTCGTAGTACGACACTTCATAGAATGGCTGTGCAAGTGGATTGCCAGAACCATCAAGCAATCCGACGAATCTTACGTCGTATGTGCCGATGCCGAGTTTTGCCCAAGTGATCTTCGCTTTTTCGGTGGTTGACTTTTGGTTTCCAGTAAGCGACGTGATCTTCTCTTTGATGTTGTTTAACGTATAGCTACTCATTGTGTTTTCTCCTAATAAAAAGCCGGTATAAGGTAGGACCGGACTAGTTCTAAGTATGTTGAACAGACCCTAAGTTGTATCAAGTTTCTTCAGAATTTTGAGCTTGGAAACCCTTGAAATCATTGGGTTTTTTGTTCTCAAATTCAGCGGTTTTTGGCATCAAATTGTAGACTGATTTCAACACGTTAATGGCGCCTTCCATTCCGTAAAGAATCTTTGGAAGATCATCCTTGTCCAAGGTGCCAGCATCGATCTGATCTTGAAGACCTTGCATGCTAATAACGATGAGTCTGTCGAAATCCTCATTGGAATTTCTGTACTCCCACACTGCTACACCAGCCTTCTTCTTTTCAGAAGGGGCAACAGGTGCAGTCTCTGTTGGGGTCGTCTCAAATAGGTCAATTTTCTCAGTGGGTGCAGTGTTTATAGTTGTTTCGTCGCTCATAGTTTATTTCCAGACATCCAAAAAACCTGATTTGCAAAACCGGGAATGTCTTTAGAGCCAAGACTACACAGCTTAGGGATTAGATGTTCAACGTCATTGTGCACATCCAAAATCAAAGCATCATGCAACAGGAAAATTGGAGCTATGACTTCTAAGGAATTTGGGATGCTTGCAAGTTTCTCAAGAATCTTCTTGAATCCTAACAAGGCAACGTCCACAGCCGTTGACTGAATGTAGTAGTTTAAAAGCGCGTGGGGCTTGCCGTCCTCGGGGGTGAGGTGTCGGCAGTAGAAAGTTCGAAGATGCCTACAATCGGTTTTTACGTAGCCCTGGGACACGAATTGACGAAGGTCGTCAATCCCGAAGAAGTCATTAACCATTTCAACGACCTCATCAGGGTCTCGAATATTATGTTTCTCAAGTGCCTCAACCGTCAGAGACTTGGATTGTCCATAAAGCTGACTCAGGACAATCTGTTTGATGTTGTCACGAGAAATGTCCTTTGACATTTTCAGTGTCTTGAGTGCATATGAATATACATCTTTTGGCACTGGCTCTGTGATCTCATATTTCAATATCTCCATAAGTGGAGGATAACCAATTAGAAGAGAGTTTAAGATATATGATTTAAGACTTAGAGCCACACGAGGTTCAAGGGAAGTAAAATCTAAATACCAAATAGACCCTTTTTCACCAAAGCGACTGGTAATGATGTCCCTGAATTTCTTAGGCAAAAGCAGAATGTTTGGTCCTGACTTGATTTTCATCCTACCTGTTACACTCTCATTTAGAGAGTAAGTTGGCACAGGCAAAAATCCATATTTGTCAGGAGTCCAATTTAGAAGATGTTGACGGTTTTCTGGATTTACCGAGTGCATCTTATGCTTGACGAAGTTTATTTTTGCGGGTTGCAAGTAGTCAAACACGGAATTTGTCTTGGAGTAGATTTCCTTGTAATAATCTATATCTGTCCCAATTTCCTCTAGGGCTCCAGACACTTGATTGTCATGTTGGGTTTTTGCCTGACGATAAATGTCTGTCGGCAAAATGCTTTCCCACGGTAGACTTCCTGAGGTGTGAGGAAGAACCGTTCTCATCATTTTTTTGTAGTGTTCGGGTATGGTATCAGGTAAGTGCTTTCCATACACCTTGAAAATGTCATTATGATTCACAAGTAGAGTCTACCTGAGGAATTATGACTTTTATTCTCTTGGAACTGCGGCACCTGTTGCTTGATCGGAAGAGGTTGCATCCTGAGAGGATTCTCTCAAGGCAAGGGCAGCATTATTCACACGCTCAATAAGAGAACGATATGTGCCATAGGCGTCAAGTGGAGCAAGTCTTGCTTCTGTGTTAAACTCACCAGCAGAAATCCTGTGAGAAATACCTACAACACCGTAAATGTTGTCAACGGAGGTTCCAGTCTGGAAGTCAATGAAGAACTGTTGAGCAAAGTCAATAAATGGACAACCAAAAGTCGTGAGTGACAACTCACATGGGATAATCTGAAGAGGTAAGCCTCCAGGTTGTTCACCATTGGCATCAAGTTGAGAGGTTTGATAGGATCTCAACATGTTGACGGTTGACAAAGCTGCATCCTGAATGGATGTCAAGTTTGCCTGTTTGATTGTTGTACCTTGAGCACCAAAGATGATGTAAGGCATGGTTCTTCTAAGGAACTCTTTCAAAACTGGAGTTCCTCCTCTGATACGATACATCTCACTATCTGGAATACGTTCAATCAAACCAGCAGAAGATGCTGCGTTGATAATTTCGTTTGCTGCCTGAACTTGGCTTTCAATGACACCTTCATCGCCACCAGAAAGATTTGGAATACCCGAGATATTTCTTATTTCTTCTTCTCTTGCGGCTGCAATCAAGGCGCCTTGTGTTTCATAGGCAGTTGTCTGTCTGTCAAACACGTGAATTCTCAAAATTGTCTTGAGGGTACCTGTGTCATCAACGTCTCCCTCTCTGTCAATACGCTGAGGAAGACACTCAAGGTAGAAGTCCACCTGAGGCATTCTGAAGGAAGCATCTGGAGTTACGCCCTGAAGAAGTCTTTCGATACGATTCTGAAGTTCAACAGAGTCGACCGTAGCTTCAGTGGTTGAACCACCACCGTCTGATGACACACGTCTAAACAAGGCACCATCTCGACCAGCAGTAAACAAGCCATATGACCTAGCTGCATGGTCATCAATGACAGTTGTGGCAATGAACTGCAAGAAGTCCTGAAGGTTCATGTTGGCTGAACGTGACAAGTTCTCAAGTCTGGTTCTCATGTAGTTCTCATAGAAGAATCTAGTGTCAACTATGAAACTGCCAATATTCAAGTTGCGGGCATAACCTGCACCACCATTGAACGGATAGAAGATGAACTGAATGTCATCAAACTTTCTTGTCATGGCAAGAGGTTCACCAACAAACAAAACCAAAAGCTTAGCAAGAGAAATGTCTTGTGGAACGCCACGCAACTCAGAATCCAGGGTTGCTCCCGTACGTGTGTCGGCATGTCCTCTGGAGTCTCGTCTCTGGGCAGTCAAGGAACCAGAACGGGCTCTTGCCAAATAAGGATGGTCCTGAAGAGCATTGGCTCTCAAAAATGGATCTGGAGTTGTGCTCAAACGAACCATCTTAGCTCTAATGGCTTCTTGCACAGTGCGTCTAATGGCGTTTACAAGCCCTCCTGAGGTAGAAGAGCTGCCGGTACCACTAGCACTGCCATAAAGCTCCTCAAGGCTTACAGAGAGCTGCCTTGCGGCTTCGCTGCCAGTAGACCCAGCTCCTCTTTGGGACAAGGTCCTTTGAAACTGTCTAAGTTGGGTTCTAAGGTTGTCATCTAATATGATGTTATTGCGTGCATCTTCAGCGGCATCCAAGATTTGGATACCACGAACTTCAACGGAAGATGGACCACTTTCCTGACCAAAGATTCTTCTTCTGTAGTTGCCAATGGTTTCGGAGAGTTCACGAATTCTAGACAAAACCTGATTTACGTTACCAGTTTCATCTGTGGAAATGGTTTCAGAAGAAGCATCAGAACCACCACGCATGGCAAGTTCAAGGGTAATGTCTACAAGTCCACCATCCTGGAAGGTAAGGCTTGAGTTGACAATACCATATTTTTCTCTGCATCTCATGGCATTAATCAACTCAGCATAGTAGTTGTTAATTGCCTCAGTTTGAATGTTGGCTTCTGGGTGATTCCAGCCATATTCAACCATGAGTTCTGTACGAGCATAAAGGTCAGGACGAATGAGGTTGGCAATTTCAGCAAGACGTGAACGATCATGCAAAATGAAGTTGAGTCGAGCAGTCTTGAACGACATAAGACCAGTACTTGGAGCTACATCAACCGTAAGTTCTTTCAAGGTCAACAAAGGTTGGAACTTGTCCAAAATTGGGTTAACTCGGTCTGGGTTGTTGTAGAACTCATTGCCATTCACCAGAGTTTGGGGGCTTGTGAATATTTCCATGCCCGTTTGGGTATAGGTTGTATTTTGTTCTGTAGGTTCCTGACCTTCCAAGAAGTCTGCATTGCGAACTTTGTTGGCAAGAGCAATTGTCGACCTAACGTTACCTGAGTCTGAGTCTACTTGAACATTTCCTTCCAAGAATCTAAACAAGGAGATATTCTCCAGTCGACCATTTTGAGAAATTGGACTACCAGGAGTAAGAAGCTGAATATTCAAGTAAGGAACTGCCTTGGCTAGTTCAATGGTTGGGATGCCATTAAGAAAAACCGAAATAGCATTGATATTACGTCCTGTTGGGGTGATTCGAACGTTGTTGACCTTGATGACAGACAAGTGAGGAGAAATGTCCTTGTCTGGGTTATTTGGGTTGCTGTTGATGAAGCTGTTTGCCAAAACATCATTCATGGACACGGTATTTTCCGCACCATTCAAGTTGGCACCCTCTGGACCTGTGATTTCGATGAATCGATTTATTCTTTCCTGGAGTCCACCAGACTCTCCAGACACAGGTGCTCCAGCATCACTACCTTCCGCCGTTTGAGGAGCCGTCATGGTATTGTTGATTTTGTCAACAAGCTCATGCATCAAGTAGGCACCTTCAGAGGTATCTACGATTGCAGCTACAAGATCAGTGATTTCTTGTGGAGGTGGAGGTAAGTCGAAGTTGGCAGTTGTGGAGTTGGCACCAACGATGCCTTGCAGTTGTTCAAGCGCAATTCGACCAGCAAGATCTCTGGCCGTATAAAGGCCAAAGTATTTTGCTAGTCTATTTGTAGCTGCATATAGTTTTTGTTGGTCGTTTGGCATGTTAGCCTATGAATTTTTGCACATCTGCAAGTTTAGGAATTTTGATTCTTGTACCTGGAGGAGCCTGAAGACCCCAACCCACGTCACTTGCGGCAGCAATAATCCACCACAAAGATGAGTCTCCATAGACTTGACCAGCAAGAATGTCGAATCTCTCAGCTTCATCCAAGTAGGTTTCGTCAAAACGAATGTTGCCAGCCTTGATGTTATTTCTGATGATAGGAATGCAGTAACTTGTTCCATAAGAGAAACCAAGTCCAAGAACAGGTGTTCTAGCGTATCTCTTCATGAGTTCCTCCTATTAGCACCAACAGTGATTTGTGTATTTTGTCTATAATCTGTCTCTTTGGCTGCCAAGTCAGCTTGACTCTTTCTTGTAGCGTTCTTAGTAAGAGAACCAACGTTATACACAGGAGCGTTGTTGAAGCCGTTATGGTCAAGACCTGGCTGAAGGTCATGAATAGGATCAAACTGGAAGCTGATCTTCACAAGTTTTGGAGCACGATTGTTCAGGCCAACAGTTTCCCAAGGGAACTTCTGGTCGATGTTCATGGAGAAGTTTCTGATAAATCCAGCAAGACCTCTGCCTCTGACGGATTCAAAGGACTTGAAGATTGGGTTTGGATTGTCGCCTGTTGGCGTGAAGAAGGCATCAATAGCCTGTCTGTCATCACTTGCATCAGATGCTTCAAGGTCTGTAGGATTGATACCAGCTTGTTGCTGTGCCTGTCTTTCGATTTCAGGTTCATAAACTGCCAAGGCAGGACGGTTTCCCAAAATAGAAACGACAAACTCTCCCTGTTCGCTTTCATCAATAGGGTTGTTGATTCTAACCTTGATGCCACCAAGAGAACCATCTCTAAATCTAGCATTTGGATCAACGATTGTAACCAAGGCTGGAGTTGCAAGAATGAGATTGCCAAGAGGAGGACTTGCTCCGTCTTGTGGAAGTGGATCTGAAGCACCTTCCTGAAGTACTCTTTCATAGGTGTCATCTGGAAAGGTTGTCAGGATTGGATGAAGGGTTGCAATGTCATTTGCTCTCCAGTCACCGCTTTGCATTCTGTTACGAATTTGAATTCTGGCACTTTCCAAGTCAGCTTGTTGCTGTTGATTTCTTGCCTGAGCTTGGTTTTGGATAAAGAACTCTGGACTTGCAAGACCAAAGACTCTTGCAAGGTCAAACTTGTTGTAGTTCGACTTGAAGACGTCACCAAGTCTAAGACGAATGAGAGGAGAAGCTGCTGGAACCTGAGAAAATGGTTGAATGAAGGAATCATTGCCAAACTGAAGACTTCTACCTTCTGTGTACTGTGGGTACAACAAGGTAATCAGTTTGTCAATTTTGAACCACATGTCATCGAAGTCGTCTGTGTTCGTTGCAACAACAGCAAATCCAACGTTAATCTGTCTTTGAGTATTTTTGTAGGTCAATACTTTACCGACACGACCATAACCCTCATTTTCTGTATAGTCCACGGTATAGGTGTCAGAAATGTCATCCAAGAAAGCATGGAATGAAATAATTTCGTTTGTTCTCAAGTCATGGAAGTAAAATGGCATGTAGTCTGCCTCAAGATAGTCTTCCATTCTTTCGACTTCTTCAGCAGAGAACCTTCCTGTGTCTGAGGTTTTAAATCCCTTCTCTGCCGTGAATGCAGAGAATCTTCCATCGTCTCCATCAAGACGATTTGCTGCTGTCTTGATTTGGTTTGGAAGGAGATACATCGATTTTACAGTATTGCTACCCCAGGCAAGTCGATTGCCGAATGTGTCGCTAAGTCTCTGCTTGGCATGAAGAACACCAAGCTTTGGGAATGTTGCTCCATCTGGGTCCTGACCAATGTCATTGATTTGATCAATGATGGTAGTCTGATTTGTGATGCTGTAAAATGCTGCCTCTCCAATAAGAGCCAAAATATTCATGAACTTCAAAATCGGAGAGTTATTGATCTGTTGAACGTAGGTTACTGCGGCTGTTCCAACGTCAACCGCAACAGCTCCAGTACCACCAAGATTTGGGTCAACGTCATAAGCCTGACGATGTAAGCCGGCACTGTCAGTAGAAATAACATTTGTCAAAAGATCGCTGGTTGTTCTAAGAAGATTTCTGAACACGGTGTTATACCAACCAGCCGATAACTGAATGTTGTTGCTGTTTGCAATGACAAGTTGATTCGTGTTGTCAGTTCCAAAGAAAACCGAGATACCCTTTTCTACACACTTGAAATATGGGTACTTTGTTTTGACTAGATTAATGACGCTGTAGTCCTTGTATGGACGATATGTGGCACTGTCATCCTGTTTGCCTTCATGACTTCCAAGTCTCAGTTTTCGTGCTTGGGATGGAGACACGTTGTTGGTGATAGCGTTGGTAGAAAGAAGTTTTTGTTCTTGTTCTACGGCATTGAGAACCGTGTACAAGGTCTTTACCATACCAGCAACGGTGAGAGCCAGGAGTTGTGCACTAGCCACGCTAGATGCCGACAAAAGTCCAGCAAAAGGAACCAAAGGGTTATTGGTGTTACCATGAGACAAAATGTCTGGACCCTGAAGTTGCTTGTTTCGAATTTCCTTGTTGTATGTTGGCTCAAGGTCATTAAGGATTTTGACCTGGTCAAAGCGTCCGACAGGAACTCTTTGTCCAAGTCTTGCCAAGCCTGGTGCTGATGCCATTTGATTTGCACCCATAGCCAAAAATGGATCACTCAAGTCCTTTGGAACGCTAATCTCTCCAGAAGCATTTAACAGAGTTGTCAAACCGAAGTTCTTCAACTTGTCGATAGGAATGGAAACGAAGTCACTTCCTTCGCCATCAGCTTTTTGCGGAAACTTCTGAGGAACGTGTTGACCAAGTTTTGGTTGAACGATTAGTGAACCGATGGTATTTTGAACACCTTCAGCTTGACCTGAAGCAAAGGCTGGACTAGACTCAGCAAATCTGTTGTTTGCAAGCATGGTCTTTTCGATTCTCTGTGGAACTTCAGCATTTCCACCCTTGGAATCAATGTCGCGAAAATAGTCATTGCCTGTTTTCTCAGTGCTGTCTGACTTACCCTTTTTGATTTGAAACTTTGTGTCAGTGTCTAAGAGACCTGACTCACTTGAGTGTTCAAAGATAGAACGAGCTTGTTGACCAGCATCTGTGGATGCCACGTCATCCATGTAGGTCTTTACGGCATTGGAGTTGACGTCAGAAATTGGAGCCGGGTTTCCTGAAGGAGTTCTCTGCTCAAAAATGGTAGAGTCTCCACTGATAGGATAGTCGTTTTTGTAAACCTGTTGGGTTTGGTAGGCAAGATAATCCCCAAGACGCTTTCTTTCCCTTGGGACAAGATCGTCTGAACCAATGACTTGCTTTCCCTGATCCGACTTTGTCGTCTCTGGAAGCGGTCTTGGTGGGACATTTGGATCCGAATCTGATAGATCTGCCATGAACTTAACTATTTGGTAAAGGACTTCCTGAGAGGGATTACAACATTTTGTTCAAATTCGGTCAAAAGGTCACGGGTTGCTTTTTCGGCCAATTTTCTCTCTTCATCTGACATTTCGGACAAAAGTCTCTGATATTCAGGATTTTCAATAAGTTCCTTAAGAGTGTCTGACATTATCTACCTCCACCACCTGGACGTGACATTATTCTAGAGTTTGGTCTCTCAACCAAAACTCGTTCCATTTCCTGTGCATCAATGTTGACAGTTACGTTCACGTCAATGTTAAAGTCTCTGTTACGGATTGTAATTTCTTCACTGTCACCAAGACCAAGTCTACCTGCAAGTGCCTTGAGAGACGTGTTGATGTTTACTGGTTGAATTGCACCAAGATCCGTTGCAATAGAGTTGACCTGTTCAACCATCGCAGAGATATTTGTGCTAAGGTGTTGGAATGCCTCACTCTTGAGAACTTCAGCGTTTGCCTGAATGCCCGTTGCAAGGTCATTGAAGTCAATATCACGAATAACATTCAAGGAACTGATGCCCTTGGAGATTTGTTCAAGTTTAGCTGCTGGATTACCTGCAATGTCAGGGATGTTGTTAAATGTTCCAACCATCTGTCTGAAGAATGCAGGAAGAGAAGCTGGGTGTGCTGCGTCATCATAGAACAAACTAATAATAGTTCCAAGACGAGCAGTAATTTGTTCATATTGTCCTTGGGTACCTTCACTCAAGCCATCATACAAAGACTTGAGGGCTGGAGGAAGGCTGACAACAGCTTCAATCATTCCCTTGATTGCATTAACACCAGAAATAAGGTTTGCTGCATCACCACGAGAAAGACCAGTGAATAATCCCTTGGTGCTTTCAATCAAACTGGTTATGACATCTCTGATACCGTAAAGCATTGTGCCAACGATAGCTCTGATTGTGCCGATTGCAGCTCCCTGGGACTCCGGAGAGACACCAGAAACCAATGTACCGAGTCCTGCCACTGTGTTACCAATCGTGGCAATAGCCTCAAATGCGGATTTTAGAACAGGGGCAAGTGTACTGAGACGACTTACGTCTCTTTCACTCAAACCAGAGACTTGAGCAACCATCGTTTGAATGAGAGTTGTCATCGAAGAAATAAGACCACCACTTCCACCTGTGAAAATGTTGGTGAGAAGAGTGTTGATAATGTCTGTTACTGCTGGAAGTCTTGCAGAAAGTTCTTCTGTAGACAATCCTGAATATTGTTGATTGATGACAATCAACAGACTTCTGGACAAGTTGCCAATAATTTCCAACATGTGTCCAACAGCCTCAAAGCTTCTAAGGGCATTTTCGGAGAAACCTCCACCTGTTGCCAAGTTTTGGAACTGTTCAACGACAGCCTTCAGGATTCCCTTCAGGGAACTTCCAAGAACTGTCACGAACAAACTTAGACCATTTAGACGTTCATCTATATTTGAACCAAACAGAGAATTGTCTGCCTGAAGTAAACTGTCCGGAGGTTGAAGGTTCTTCAGGAGTTCTCCAATGCTTGTCATGATTCTTCCGAAGAGTTCAGCCTTCTGAAGTTGTTCTGGAGCAACTGCAAGAGAGTCAACCTGACGAATCACTCCCTTAACCAAGTCCATCATCTCATGACCCAAGGTTTCAACAGTCTTTCTAACCGCAGCCAAGGAGTCGATTTGTTGTTGGGCCGCATTTCCGGTAAACCAACTCCAAATAGAAGAGTGAGACGTTGACTCAGAAATGCGAACAATCATTCCACCAAAATCACTTACAGCCGAAAGAACCGTTGTAAAAATAGAAAGTCTACGATCAATGTCTCCAGGAATCGACATGTGACTGATGGACTCAATAATGTGGTTGATTTCCTCAATCATTGCTTCAGAGGTTGCAGCGATTGCGGCAATACCAGCAACAGCAGCAATAGCTCCAACACCAGAAGTTGCGATAAACAAAGCACCTACTGCTGTAGCAGCAATCAAAATACCTGCGGCAGCAGCAACGAAGATTCCGCCTGCTTCCATGGCCTGAACGGCATTATGAAGTTGTCTGTCATCAAATCCACTCAAGGACTCAACAGCATACACGATACCAGCAGTCATTGCGGCAGCAAAGAGACCAACTGCTGCCAAACCAATAAGAGCACCAGGCAAGCTACCTTGGATCAAGTTACCTGCTTGACTTACAAGAGCCACAGCTCCAGCAATTTCAATCATTACCAAACCAGCAGCACCAAGTACTGCGGCAGAACTCAACATTTGTGTGGGTGTGAGATGTCTTGCTCTCATAAGTTCTGCAAGACCCCAAATGCCCAAAACGATAGCTGCTACACCGATCGCAATGACAGCACCAATTTGCAACATTCTGGGAATTACGGAAGCATTGGCAGTTGCAGAAGCAGCTTGTGCAGCAGCACCAGCTTCACCAGTTGCCACAGTTGCGGCAGTTGCTGCCTGGATAGCCTGAGGATTTGCCACCGAGCCAATGATGGACGTAAGACCACTCTGTGCAGCTTGTCTTACGGCAGTGCCTGCAAAGGCTTTTGTAAATGCCTCAATAAGACCCTTAGTCAAGGATCCTCCAACTGCACTTACCAAACCACCAATGAGGGCTCTACCAAAAGCAGGACCAAACAACAACAAAGAAATTGCGCCTGCATGAGCCACAAGGAAGTCTCGTACTCTCGGCCAGATTTCTTGTTGCCACAAGTCCTCAAGAGCTGCCACAAGTGGCGGCCAAGCAGCTTTAATGGCTTCCAATATTGGTTGGAATAGTTCCATGATGAAAGACAAGGCACCTGAAGCTTCTGCTCCACCACCCAGACTCTTTCTTCCCGACAACAAGTCAGTTATAAGACGTATACCAGAAGTTATGCCCTTGGCAGCTTCTGTAATAAGTCCTGCGATAATAACGCTCATTGCCTTGGAGAACTTTCTCACGCCATCCAAAATACCTCTGCCGGCTGCTGTTGAGCCATTGAAGTAATTCCAGAACATTGTCTTGAGACGTTCCATCAAGTTCTTGAAGGAATCTCTTCCTGAGGTGCTTGTGAGACTAGAAAAGAAGTCTCTGAAAATGGTACGAAGGCTCTTCGTCATTTCTCGGAAACGATTTCTGTCAAAAAGGTTGTCGAGTCCCTTCAGCACTTGCTGAATGCCAGGGAACATTTGTACGAATGCTTGACCAACAGATATACCTGCCAGATACGTTTGTCGCAAGGCCAAACGTATGTCAATCATTAATTTTCGGAATTCCCTACTTCGTATTATCCCTCGTTCGAATCCTTGGAAGAATCTTTCAAAGAATCCTCCTGCACCCATACTACCGGATTTAACCAAACGTTCAATAGCTCCAGCAATTTGCTGAAGAGCTTCTGCTTGGGTAAGTTGTGACTTACGAGCAGCATCAGATTTCTTTTTAACCTGCTCATAACTCTGACTTTGGTTCTTTTGACTAAAGACAAGGTCCAGGGTACTGTCCTCCAAACCTGTCTGTTGTGCCAAAAGGGCACGCTCTTGACGTGTCATGTTTTCAACAGAACGTCCTGCGGCAAAGAATGCCTTTCGGATTTGTTCTGTTCGTTCTGCGGGGTCCTGTGCCTTAAGAAGTTGCAAGGCATCAAGCTGAAGACCAAATGCCTGAGTAAGTTGAGAAGCTGACCTTGCAGCATCCTCAAAGTTGTCAAACTGGTCAATAACGCCAAGAAGACCCTTGACTTCAACACCAAGTCTACGGGCATAGACAGAAATCTGAGTAAGAATCTGAGGAGCCATACCTCCAAAGTGTTGGAAGTCGTTCATCATGTCGCCCACGTCCTGAGAGACTTGGGCGGCGGATTGTCCGAACTCATCCGCCAGTTGAACAGAATAGTTGGCTATTTGCCGGGTGACTTCGGTTAGGTCTTGTCCTAGAGCTTGCGCTCGTATACCAACGGCTTTTTGTCCTTCCTCCGTTAAGTGCAGACCTTTAAAGTATGCACCCACCGCCTCACCGTTCTTCATGAACTGTGTAGCAAGGTTGGCAAAGGTATTTCCCATGTTTTTGGCGAACTCGGCTATGGTTTTCAGTCGTTCTGCCAATCTACCAAAGGTTCTCCATACACTGAGTCCCGTGTTGGCAAGTTCACCCTTCATTCCTCTAGAAATGTCAATAATGGCATTTGCAGAAGACTTTCTAAGGTCACCGAACTCCTTACGGATGTCCTCAAGAGCCTGACGAAGACTGTTGTCACCTCCACCCTGACTTGCGAAGTTGATGAGGTTTCCAAGGATTTTGAACGGGAAGCTAATAACCGACAGAGCCAGTTGTCCCAGAGCTTCTATGGCTGTGGAGGTCGTAGACCCGAATAGTTGTAGAGCATGTGAGGTTCCACTTATACCTGCCGTAAATCCTTCCCAAATACCACTAAAGGCAGCAAACTGTGGCAAAAGCTTCACAGCCTGTTTTAAGGAACCCACAAGTCCTTGACCGCTTGTAAGGCTTTTTTTGAGAGAATTGGTGAAATTCTTCATTGTGTTGCCACCACCGAGTTTATCAGCGGCTTTAGCAGCATCTTCAAGGGTTTTTTGTTGTTTTTCGAGATTTCCAACAGTATTGCTGGAAGTGTTGTTCATTTGAGACAGGGAGTCAGAAATTTGACGCACTATGTCAAGCTGACTTTTCAGCGACTTAGTCTGAGCTTCCACAAGAGAATTCATGTCCTCTTGCAGTTGTTTCAATTGTTCTGCGATTTTAATATTGTCTACAGCCACAGACTAATCCAATCGACTCATAATTACATCTCAGTTGGAGTTTAGAGCCATGTTAAAGAAAAAACCAGAAACCCTTGATGAAATAATCCTCTCAGAAGCCAAAAAGGCCAAGGCTAGAGAAACCCTTATTACTGAAGGCAGTCTTTCTACAACTGGAAAGATTTTGTTTGCCTCGGTCGCTGCATACCTCGCTGGCAAGATAGCCTCTGGGTCATTTTTAAAGCTCCGTGGCAAGCCTGAGGAGCTTCGTGCAATGGCAGACGCTATCGTGGCTTCCAAAGCCTTCCTGGACGAACTGAAGCGTCCTGGAGCCACCATTGACAGCGTTATTGACAAAATGAACCTAAAGAACGTCACAACTGCCAAGTTTAAGCAGATTACCGGTCAAAACTGGCCATTATAACTTTTATAGGTCAGCAATGTCAGACTCAAAACTGCAATATAAGAAGATTCGAGAAAAGAAGTTCAAGCTCCTTGATAAAGAGTCTGGCTATGACAAGCACATTGTTTTAAAGTCCTTCGAAATGCCAAATGGCATGACAGAGAACTTCTTTATCGACGACAACAAGAGTTCTGTGCAGATTTTTGCCATAACCGATGATGAACAAGTCTTGTGTGTCAAACAGTTCCGAGCTGGACCCGAGAAGGTTCAACTGGAAATCCCAGGTGGCGGATTGGAAGACGGGGAAAATCCACAAGAGGCAGCAGCAAGAGAACTTTTGGAAGAAACCGGGTATGCCGGTTCTGTACCTGTGTTTCTAGCTGCCTTGGACTATTCCCCATATTCTTCTGGCAAGAGATACATGTACATGTGTACCGAGTGCCAAAAGAAAAAGGAACTCGACTTGGATCCAAATGAGTTCCTTGAAGTAGTTCTCGTTCCCTTGGAACAATTTAGAAAACTAATGATTGAAGGCAAAGTAAGAGGTCATGACACAGCCTACATGGGGCTTGACAGACTTCATCGTCTGTCATTTTAGAATTGTCGACCTCTAAGTTTTGCTGGTACCTGTGGGCGAAGTTTGCCCTGAAGAGACCTAATGTCTGGAGTGTTGTGATGAGCTGCCTTTGATGGAGGTTCTTTACCTTCCTTGGAAGCTTTCTCAAATTCTTCGTTCAGTCGTTTAATCAACCATCTTCGGTATGTAAGAGGGAAGTTGTAAAACGTCACCCAATCCATACCGAAGTAGTAAGATAGCGCAAAGAAGGGCTCAAGAATTAGGAGTTCACGATTTTCTGGCGTTGGGCCAAAAAAAGCTCGGACCGAGTGGCAACGGCATGACCTCCCAGTGTTCACAGTTCTTACATGTGAAGTCAAACTTCATGTCAATACCTGGTTCAATTTCATCCATGTACTGACGAAGTGCAATGGAGTCCTTTGCTGGCATGAAGGAAATGAACTGAGCAAGTTTCGTCTTGTCCTCAATACCTCCAACCGACACAATCGAGTGAAGCAAACGAGTTGTGACAATGTTGTCATTTTGAATGCCACGCTTTTTCTTAGCTTCAAGCGTTGCCAAAATCTCTTCTTCTTCCTTGCCTGTCAAGAACTTAAAAATAACTTCCTTCTTGGTTTGTGGTAAAGTAAAGGAAAACTTGTTGACGCCTGCCTCAATAGGAGATGCCTTAAGGTCCTTCACTTCAAGACCATTGAGGTCTACAGAAATCTCGTTCTTCTGTTCGCACTTTGGACAATCCATGGAGCCGGCATACTCAGCACCATAACCAAGAATACGAATGGCAATCATGAGGGCGTTTCTGTCGCCACCAATGAGGCTCTGTACGTCCACGCCATCTGTAACGATACAGGACTTGATAAGTTCGGAAATAACGGTACCCTTACGAATAAGGGCGCGAGACATAAGAATGTCTTCTTCTCTTGTGGTCATACCACGGATGTCCACAGTCTGTTGCATGTGTAGTGGACTATCAAGAGGATAAATCACACCACCGCTTGGAAGTGGTACTGCGGAGACTGGAATATCCAACCCGAAGTCACGCCTCATGACCTCTTCTTTTGAAATCGAATTTGCTGAAGATGCTCTTTCAGCAGCTTCTCTTGCTGCAAAAATTGCGTTCTTCGTCTTGCGGTCATCTTCATCTGACATAAATTAAAAACTCCTAGTTCACTGGTTGTAGCGTACTAGGAGTAAATACATTTGTCTTTAAGTTTTGGGAAAGATAGGATTTTACAACTTAGACATGTCTAGCATGTCTTCTGTAGAAGGTGTTGGTTGTTCTGGTTTTGGGTTATGGCTTTTGTGAAGTTCAAGGGTTGCAACAGCGGATTTAAGAAGAGCAAGTGCTTTTTCAGGATCTCCACCGGCTCCTGCCATGGCGGTCATAATCAAGCTCCAGCGTCCTTTAAGTTTGCCTTGAGCCTGAAGGAGTTTCATTTTCTCCCAATCAATACCGAACATTCCGGCTTCCTGAAGCTTTTTGTCAACTGCCTCTCTAATGAGAGACCTAAGTTCTGTAAGGGAAATTTCCATATTAGTTCAAATAAATGGTTAATATTTCAGTACTGAAGAACAGCGTTATCAAAGCGAATGGTAAGTGCGATTTCTGTCTGATCAGAACCTTCGTAGGTAATATCGTTAAAGTTAGCTTCCTGTACCCAGGCGCCCTTGATATCCCAAAGCTGAATGACTGTACCAACTGGATCAAGCATTTTAATCTGAATGTCACGCTTGTAGAAGTCAGCGTAACCAGAACGACCAGTTACCGACTCGAAGCAAAGACGAATCCACTCCATAACCTGCTGTGCACCCGATGGAGCAATGGCATCATGGAGAGTTACAGCCATCGTACCGAAGGTTGTCTTACCAGCAACATAACGTGTGGAGTTAATCCAGTTAATTGCCACTTCTTCTGTCGTGATCGTTGGACGAGCAGCGGTTTTTACCAAAAATGCGTCAACGCCTTCAATCGCAAGCAAGAACTGACGTTTTGCAATCGGTTGAAACTTCGTTGGAAGCATCTCTGTTACATCTAAGGTTGTTGCCATAATCTTTTATTTCTCTCCAATATTTCTAAGTATTGTTCTCTAGGGGTTTTAAATCCACTCGAATCCAAGGTTATCCATAATACTAGAAGCCAAATTCTCAGCTCTTTCGCAGACACCCGCAAACTCTGGGTCCTCGGACTGACAGTCTGCCAAAGCCTGAACGACTACTTTCATACCCTCTGGTGTGGACATTTTAGCCTCAGCCTCATGTGGGTTAAGTCCTGCAACTTCCATTGCAACTTCAAAAGCCTCACGGTCAGAACGACCAAGCTTCCAGTGCCAACCATTTGCCATTGCCTTGTGCCAAAGCTCTTCAGAAGGCATTTGTCCCCAGGTCATTTTGGCCAAATAGCCATGTTCATGACGGTCATAGGGTTTTTCTGAAGGCTCCTCAGCTAAAGGGCTGGCTGCCTCTCCCATCTCATCAGACATTCCAAGCTTTTGCTTGAGTTCTGCCTTTCTGTGTTCGAGAGATTTTCTGGTCATGCCAGAAAGCATGTTGCTACCAGAAAGTTGGGATTCAATTCTCTCAAGTTCTGTGTGTGGATCTTCGCCTGGGTCAACATTGTGGTTATAACCCATTTCTTTACCAAGTAGGTCAAGTTCATCTGGGCCAAGTTCATTCAAGTCATCGGCAGTTGCCAAAATCTGGACGCCTGCAAGTGGAACAGCCTGCATTTTAATGCCATCACGGGTAATAGCAACCTTGTCACCACTAACCTGAACGACATAACCTGTCTTGCCATGGAATGCCACGAGGTCGCCTTCTGCTGGCATTTCACCCATGGACTCACGGAGCATCCTATTTTCCTTCAAACGGGCTGAGATGGCTTCCTTGACCATTGCACGAAGGTGTTCTACGGTAATCTTTTGAACGCCTTCATTTTGAGACTTCTCCTTGTCGTCCTTGATTTTCTCACGACGATCAGAAGCACTTTGCTTGGACTTGTTGAGTTGCAAGGCAACTGCCTCACGAACCATTTTCTGGAGTTCCTGAATGGAAACTTTTGTTACTTTTTCTGTCATACTCTTGCTCCTGCGAAACCAGGCGTTGCGGGTTCATCTTCTGCATCTACAACTCTTGAACCTACTACTCTTGGAGTTGCTTCTGGTCTATAACCTGCCAAAGCCTCAGCATCCTGTTCAAGGTTGTAACCCTGAGTACCTGCCTCTTTTGCCATAGCAGAAAGATATACTTCAATTCTCTTCTTCTCTTCCATCAAGGCATTATAGAACATGCCTACGACCTGAAGAACCTCACGCTCATACTTGCCTCTGGATTCCTGAGGAAGCGAGTCAAGCAAGTTGTAAAACTTACCAAAAAGGTCAAAAACGGAGTTTTGGAGAGTGTTGATTGCTTGTGAACTTCTAATGGCATCTGCCTTGAAACTTGTTACTTGCTTTCTGGCATTTGCAATCGTCTTGTCCAACAAACCCTGGACCTGTTTAGGATCCGAGGTTCTGTGCTGAGGATCAACAAGGACGTTCTTGTTGTAGAAGTCCTTAGCTTTCATGTCGGCACCTAAATACTTGTTCTTGACCCAGCTCTTGGCTCTGTCAATCCAGTCAGCCTCATTGAGGTCCAACATTTCATTGATAAGAACAACTCTGTTTTCAAGCATGATTCTTTGAACCTGCTTGTTCTCAGAAAGTGCCTTTTTGACTGACTCGTTTATGGTTGCCTTAAGCAAGGCGGGTGTAACTTTGCTCATTTGTTATCCAATCAAGTAATGTTGAAGTTGCCTTGGTTCGTAAGTACGAATGTAAGGTCCAAGAACTCAAGGGAACGAACTGGGACAATGAAAATCTTACCACGAATGGTCTTGTTCTCAATATCCACCTGTGTGGTTGTGGTTGTGTCAATCTTCACAAGGAAGGACTCAACACCCTGCTGATCTTGAACCTTCTTCAAGATAGGCTGGCAAAGTTGCTGGAATCTTGCAAGGGTGGATGCACGGTTTGGTTCAAACAAGAATCTGTTTGCAACCTTACGGATTTGACGACGAAGGCTAAGAAGAAGACGACGTACGTTGACTCTTTCAAGCGCACTTGGCGTTGCAAGAAGCGTCTTCTGACCCCAAACAACCGTACCCTCGGAACCTGGGAAGGCGACGATTGGGTTAATGTTGACTTGGTAAAGGTCATCCATGTTTCCACGGGAAAGTTTCACAGCAGCCTCTTGAGTTGTGTCAAGAGCACCACGAGAGAAACCTGCTGGAGCAAACCATGGGAAGGCAACAGCGTCGTTCTTGGAGAATGCACCAAGGACAGCAACAGAAGGAGCAACCTCACGAACTACGTTCGAAAGCTGATCTCTCAAAATCACGTTAGGGAAGTATGCAGCACCGAAGGAGCTGTTAAGACCACGACCTGTGAAGTTGTTGACAGTATTTCTTACAGAAATGATTTGGTCTTGTCCACCAACCATTGTGTGAGCCTGCGAGTCAAGTTCTTCAATGTCCATCAAATAAATGGCATCGAAACGATTTTCTGCGACTGCAAGAGCCTGGTCAGTAAGGTATCTGTGACGGATACCTGGAAGTGTCATAATTTGAATGTCAAGCTCAGATGTGTCGTTCATGATGGACAAGGAACGCTCATAAGCCTTAACGGTTGGACCAGAAGACAACAAACGGTTACCGTTGTTGAGTTCTTGAACAACTGCTGTGTTGCTCATGTACTGACACTCACGATCGAAGATTCTTACACCGTCAAATCCGCCTTCAACAAAGAAGGAGAACTTGGCTACCTGGCGAACCGTTGGGTCTGCAAGGTCATCAACTGTCAAAGCACGGGTAAGACCAACCGTGTCGGTTGTGATGCCGCCAGCACGAACGTAGGTCCAGTTCTGGAGGTTGTTCATGTCTGGGGAGTTGCTTGCCGCAATGTAAGGTACCTTGATTTTCTCAAGGGAGAACAAGTTGTTGTTAAATCTGTCAGCATCCAAGATGCCGTTGCTTGCTGTGTCAGCCACGCCCTCATTGTCTCTTACAACAACGCTCTGCCAGTCTGTGTGGAAGTTTGGCAAATATTTTGCAAACGAACAAACGGAAGTGTCTGGAACAAGCGATGCATTCGACTCAGAGATGGAAATAACCTTTTCGAACTGAACACCCCAATAAAGAGCACGGTCACCAATTTGGTTACCAGATGCACCACGGGAGAGGTTTCTACGCATTGGAACTGGTGGTTGTGCAAGGTTGAACCATGGGTTCGAAGCAACCAAGTTCGTTGCGTCTGCATAACCGCCCATTGGGCCTGTACCAGAAACCATCAAGTGTTGATTTCCTCTGAAGCCTACTGGAAGTGCTGTTGGGTCAACGTTTGCGTCATTTACGCCAGAAGCAACTTCAACACGAATGTACTTGGAGTTATTTGGGTAGTCGCCATCAACAACAAGCTTCTGTTCGCCATTTGCGGCTTCGAAGTTATAGAATGTGTGGTAGTTACCAATAACACGTGCAACGTAGTTGTCAGCATTTGGATCAAGGGACAAACCTCTCCACTGCTCAAGAACTGCACGGCTCTTGTCTGTGTCGGTTCCATCACGAACAAGCAAGTCGAACTTACCATAAAGGTAGGTGTCGCTGAGGCTTGGCGAGATATTTTCGATGGAGATTTTTACTTTACCAGTTGTGTAAGCACCGTCATCCAAGGTGTGAACCTTGAACAAGTTTTGTGGCTTGCCACCAAAGAGCTGGGATGTTACCCATGGGCTCTTTGCTGTTCTAAATCTGTCTTCGAAGTTTTCAAAGTTAGGAGCTACGGTTGAACCAGAGTTTCTTGTCTGGGAACCTGTGAGCAAGAATGCTGCTCTTTCAAGACCGGCCGAACTGGAGACGATTGCACCAGCGCCTGTTACGACTGCAACTGATGGGTAAATGTCCCAGGAGTTGTAGAGAACGTAACCAGCCTGTTCAAGGCGGAATGGGTCTTTGTTGAAAATGCTACCGAAGTAGTTTGGTGCTGTTGGGTCAAAGGATGCCGTAACAACGTTTGGATAAGAGAGGTCCAAACCACGATGACCATTAAGGAGCATAACGAACTCTTGTTTGGAGTTCGCAAGATTTACAGAACCTGTCTGACCACCACGGATGTTTGCACCAGCGGCTGCAAGAGTTGTGGATGGAGCTGAGTTTGTACCAACCGAGTCTGAAAGTGTCAAAACGACACCGGATGCTGCCATGATCATGCCACGGACAACTGGAAGACCAACACCAACTCTACCTGCCTCAGAGAACCATGTCGAGCCATTGGACTCGGACATGAAAGCACCGATCATGTACATTCTGCCAAGAGGACCGACATCGGTACCCGAGGATGTAACTGCATAAGCATTGTAGCCAAGAGCACCAGAAAGGACGCTTTGTGGCTGTTGATCACCGACTACGAAACCTGCGTTTGTAACCTTGCCCTTGTTGTTTCCAGCCGTTGTACGTGGGTCACCAGTACCAATACCAAGAACACGAAGGAAGGTTGCTGCCTGAGCATTTCTAAGCCACTCAGATACTGCTAAAGGACCATTTACTGCGCCGTCTGTTGTCTTACCGAACACAACAATAAAGTCTTGTGTCGTTGGAACAGTCATTGGCACGAATGCTGGTCCTTTCTGAGCAGAACCAACAACACCAGCAGGGATACCCACTGGTACAAGTGCTGTCGGACCAGTCAAGTTTATTGTTCTTGCTGATACGCCCGCTGATTTGAAGTTTATCTCAGTCATTTTTTCTCTTCCTTGAGCTTTTTCTAAGTATTGGCCTGATTTACTTTAATATCCCCTATCAGACGAACTGAATACCGCTATTTGTGATAATGAAATCGATAGCAATGAACTCAGCAGCGCGAACTGGAACCACCTTAATGGAGGCATTCATTCTGTTTGCCAAAACATCTTGGGAGGTGTTGTTACGTTCGTCACAGATGATTTCGAATCTCTCGATACCATCGCGGATTTGAACAGTTGACAAAATAGGCTTAACCAAGTCAACGAATCTCTGGCGAAGTGCCGGAGTAAGCTGTTCGAAGATAAGGCTATTACCAGCATTTACGATTTGTTGCTTAATGCTGATAATCATTCTGTTCACGTTGATGCTCTGAAGGGCAGTTCCTGCCTGTTCAAGCGTCTGTTGGGAGAAGATTACAAATCCCTCATTTGGGAACTTGGTGATTGGGTTAATTCTAACTGCGTAAAGTCTTTCACGCTCAGGCTGGTTGACCTTGCTTGAGGTGTTGGTTACGAAGTCAAGGGCTGCACGATTGAAGCCGGCAGGCGCAAACCATGGGTAAGCTACCTTGTCGTTAAATCCGATTGCTGCAAGAGCAGCAACAGAAGCTGGAACCGTTACCTTGCGGTTGTTGTTGACAGTGTCTTCCAAAACGATATTTGGGAAATATGCAGCAACGAAGTTGTTGTCAACTGCACGAGACTCAAACATGTCTGCCGTTCTGTTATTGGAAGCGTATCTTGTGGTGTCACCATCGAAAATACGAATGGAGTTGGAGTCGTAGTAAGGAACGTCCATCAAGTACTCAGCCAAACCGTAGTTTTGTACTGCTGTACCAATGTAGTCCGTTACAAGAGGGTCTCTCTGACCTGGAACTGCCAAAATGTTGATGTTGCTTACGAATGGATCCGTAATAAGAGCACCTGCCACACGGTAAGATGCAACAGCGTTGTTCTTTCTGGATGTACCCGACTGATTTACTGCGAAACCGGTTGGGATATACGCAGAATTTGCGCCACCGCCAGTTTCGGCAGATGTACCCTTGTCGGTCATGCGTGCCTGCTCTTTGTCAAGGATGTTCAAACCATCAAAACCACCATAAAGAACTGTTGTGAACTTGGAGTAGTTTGAGAAACGGTTGAATGTCGTAGCGTCACCGTTCTGCAACAATGTTGCAAGAGTAATACGGTTCATGTACGTGTCGTTGATCTTGTAGTCACTTGGGTTTGGCTGACCATTTCTGATATAAGCCGCTTCCTTCATGTGTTGGTCTGCGGATGCAGTCAAGTCTGTGATTGCAGCGTTACCAAAGGCAACTCTTGCAAGAGAGAACTTGTTATTGTTGAATGCGTCTGCCTGAGAGCCCGTTACAAGCACGTCAAGCTTCTTGATACCAACGAACTGGGTGTATGCACCAACAAGGTGATTGATTTCGCCATTGACGTTGGTGTTCAACACGTCATTGTTATTTCTGGTAACCTTAACACCCCAGTAAAGGCGTGCGTCAGCAATTTCAGTTGGACCTGGTGTACCGATTGGACCGATTGCAGAAGTGATTGCACCACGAGTAACCTTAAATCTGAAAGGAAGTGGTGGAACGATTGCGCCAAGCAATCTTGCTTGTGTGGAACCAACCGTACCCGAGGCTGCCAATCTCGTAAGAGCTGGAATCGAGGAAGTTGTGTCCGTAAGAAGTGGGTTTGTGTCGATTGTGTTTACGCCACGGTAACCGAATGGAAGGCATTTTGCTGGAATGACCTTGTCTTCAACACCCTTGGACATGTTCACACGGATGTAGTTCGAACGGCTTGGGTACTTACCAGTCTTTACCAAACGACGGTCGTCTTCATTTTCAACGTCAAAGTTGAAGAAGACCTTTGTGTTACCAATGACACGACCAACATAGTTGTCCGAGTCTGGGTTAAGGTTGCAGTTGTTGAACTGTTCCAAAATCTGGATGTTTACGTCATCGTCATCAAACGAGCGAACCAACACTGCGAACGTTCCGTAAGGATTTTTTGGATCTGTGGATGCCTGTACGTTTGCAACAGATGCCTTGATTTTGCTATTGCTGTATGCGCCATCATCCAAGCTTTCAATCTGGAAGAGGTCGTACTCTGCAAGACCGAAAGGCTGTGAAATGATCATTGGGGTTGCTGGGGTTGTGAATCTTGTGTCGAAACGACCAAAGGCATTTCTGAATACAAGAGAAGTGTCACCAGACGTCTGAGACGTGTTGTCAGAACCGGATGCAATGCACACGGAAACAGAGCTTGTAACAACCGAAGCAATTTCGTTATCTACAGCGAAATCAGCATAAAGCAAGTGCTTTTCGGCACCAAACTTGATTGGATCACGGTTGAAGACCTTAGCGAAATAATCCTTGGAACTTGGGTCAAAGGAAGCTGTGAAAATCTTGATGCCAGTGTTGCCATCGGCTGTACCGAAAGAACTACCGGCAGAACTCGAAATAACCACCTTAATCTTACCATTGGTATCTGGGGTTGCAAGGTCGTCAGTAAGATTTGAGAAAGACTGGTTGGTGTCGAGAATCATAATTCTCGTGTCGCTTGCAGCAAACAAAATACCACGAACCAAGTTTACTTCATTAGAAGAACCTGTCGTGAAGAAGGAACTGTTGTCAGAGAACATTGGGAAACCGGCGACTTCTGTGCCAGTTACAACGTGTCTTGCTGTGATGAACTGAACCGAGTGATTGTGACGATTGTCAACGCCAGGGTTTACCTGGGAACCACTAAGCTTGAAACCTGCGTTGAGTACAGTACCCTTTGTACGGGTTGCATCCATGTCTGAAGATGTTTCGTTTGCACCTGCACCCAAAGTACGGATGAAGGTAAGAGCAAACTTGTTCTTCAAAAAGAGATTAACACCGTATGGTGCTGGTAATTTGGAATCAAGCGTACCGAATTTCGTGTTGAAATCTGCGAAAGAACCAACTGTGGTTGGAACGAAAGCGGGACCTTTTTGGGAGGTTCCGATTACGCCAGCCGGGATACCAGTTGGACTCTGTACTTCGACAGTAAGATCGATTTCTCTGTCGAAAAATCCGGGTGCTTTAAAGATTTGTTCTGCCATGCGCTTCCTCGTAGGATTTAAATATGATGAGGGGGCTACCCAACCTTTGGTTAATTAGAGCCCCTTAAAGTGATTCCCAAATATTCTCACTTATCCTCCGACAATAGGAATTCTTGCAAAGTCGCTATATCTGAGGCCGAATACACAGTTTCTCCCTTTCGTTGATTTCGTTCAATCTTTTTGATATATTTTGTACACTTTTTGCCCGTAATTGGGTCAACAAAGGTCTTTTTGAATAAAAACTGTTGATTTGTTGTCGGAGCTTGTTTGGTAGCTGCTTCCTGATTTATGTCGCTCAGCAAGAATTTGCTGTCGTTGGGGTTGACAAGAGGAGGAACCGTCAAATCGCGGGGACTTAGAATGTCTCCTGTTGGGGCTTCATTGATTTCAAAGGAAATGGTTGGAGCACTTAGGTAACGTCTAATAGGCACTGGGTTAGCTGGTCCATTTGGGGCCAAAACGAATCCCTTTACCGTCATGGTAAAACTATAACGGATGATTCTTTCATTATTGGAAAAATCATCAAAATTGTCCTCCGAAGAAAGGGTGTCGTCTACATAACCCATAAACCAGTATCCCTTGTCGGTTCCAAGGCGGAACATTTTGCCCTGAGGTAAGAAGGAAGACATGAATGTCTCAATAAGGTAGTTCATGTGCTGGTGATAGGAGGTCCAAAAGGTGATCTCATAGGTTGCCGTAAAGAACTGAGGTTGAGGGATTGTAAAAATCTCAAAGATGTTCTGTCCTAGGTGTGGAGACAACAAAGCTCCATTAAGAACATCATGGTCATTTGCTAGACCCTCAATTTTCTTTGTATCTGTGGATCTTGGTAGATCTGGGATATTTTTGAAGGCATATTTGTTCAAAAGACCCTGAAAGTCCTGATCTTCTGGAGCTAAACGACGCTTTATGACAAGATCTCCAGTAAACTGGTTCATACCACGAGCTGTGATGTCATCATCCGTCTGTTGAATGCCAGTCCTACGGATAGAGATGGCAGGAAGTAACAAAACCTGATTTTTATCTCTTGGTGGGCGAAGCTTCTTGGCAAGAGCGAACTTTTCACCAGTTGCAAAGATTACTTGTGGCTTTTTAAGATAAATCGCCTCTTGTCCGCCACCATAGGTTTGAACAGAAAACTTGATAGTTTCATTGAACAAGGCATGAAGTCCCTTGTCACAGTCCTCAATGCCACACGGAGGAATGGTGTAGGTCTCAGATGCAGCTCCACCGCCATCAGCATAACCGCTAGGTAGATTACCTAACGTTTCTCCTGGCTTAGGTTCAGGAATGTTATGACGTGTTATGTTAGTATCACGTGGTGGTGAAATCGGCATACCTATAAATAGGTACGCTTAGGCTCTTCGTGCTGGACGTGCCGTTTTCACTGAATCTTGTGGAGGTCTTGGAGCTGCTGGTTCTTGTGAGGCAGGCTGCTGTTGAGACTGTTGTCCAACCAAGCCCTGAGGTTCTTCTGGAGTCTGTGATTGACCTTCTGGTGGAGCTGTGTGATCCATGGCATGACCTGAAGGGGTGTAGTACTTACCAGAAACCTCACGAGTAAATCCATAGTCAAGCAAGACAACTCGACCATCTGCGGTGTATCCGTAGTGACCAATGGTATTGTCATCGGCTGCATCAAATCTAGCAACGTCACCCACAGACAAGCTTTCGCTGACCAACATCATCATGGTCTTAACGAAGGGACTTTGAGCAGCTTTCTGATATTGGTCTACTCTACGTTTTGTAATCAAGTAGATTTGTTTACTTGCGTGTTCTGCTTCTATTTCTTCAAGTCTCTCCTGCCACTTGGCAAGGGTTGCCTTAAGGTAGGCATCTGGGTTGCTTTGATCTTCAGCTTCATTCCATCCGCGAATGACATCCACGTAAGTAGTAAATGACAAACCTGTGAGTTGTTGAAACTGGTCTGCGGACCTGAGAGGGTTTGCAATTTCTGACACAAGCCAGGAGAAGGCAGTTTTGTCCCAGTCAAAGATAGCAGTGACTACACCCTTTGTTCTTGGGTCTCTAAAAATGTCATACTCTGCACGGTTCTGTGCAAGACCAGCTTTATTGATGGCGATCTTGAGAACCTTGCCACCACTGAGAGCAAATACCGCTCTAGAAGAACCATAACCCATTTCTGGAAGGTTCTGTTTGGCATAGTCAATTCTTAGATTTGGAGAACCAAGGGTTTTGAACTGAGCAAAGTTGAACTTACGAAGAACTTCCGAAATGGCTTCTTCTGTGAGTTGTTCTACTAGTGTCTTTAAAATACTCATACGTCCTCAGTAATGCTTTCTCATGACTTCCATGGTTGCACCGAAGTCGAGAATTCTAATCTGTCCATCTGCCGTTCTACCAAAATGATTTGGGAACAAGTCATGTGGATTTAACTTGTGGGTATACTTCATGTTGTCAACATCAATCCAAAACTTGTGAGACAGTGGGTCATTAAGCAAGTCTTGTAGTTGATGATATTTCTGTGTGTATTTTTGCAGAGTACTTTGGGCATGAGCAAGATCCCACTGAGAAGTGTTTGGATCTGCCTTGGCTTTATTCAACTTGAGTTCCCAGTTTCTGATGTCGATATCGTAAGTGTCAAGCCAACCCTCAACAGTTTCTGGAGTTTCCAATATTACAGTCATCCAAAACTTTGGATCTATGTGGGTGTATTTCTCAAACTCTTCCCACTGAATTTCCTTGACAAGTTCTGAAATGAGCCACTTATAGTCAGGACTATAGTCAAAGATTCTTGTAACCAAGGAGTTATCCTTGTTGTGAGTGAAAATCTCAAGCTCAGCTTGATTTTGAGAAATGCCTGCTGGATTCAGAGCAACCTTAAGAACCTTGCTTGAACTCAAGGCAAATGCCACACGAGAAGAACCTCTACCAAGTTCTGGAAGAAACTTCTTGGCATAGACAATCTCTGGGTGTTCCTTGCCAAGCCAAGCAAAGTCTTCTTCTTCGGATCTGTTACTAGGACGAACGTCTCCAGCAGAAATTTGCTTAAAGGTATTCAAGTTGAAGCCTCTGAAGGCTTCAGCAATTAACTCGTGAATCAGGTTTTCTAAAATACTGACTTTCATTCATCCTCGTCATTGTAGAAGGAACTTGCCTTCTTGTCAGGGTCCACACTAACAACTCTTGGTCCTTCCCCAAGAGCGATTTCTGCCATGTCTTCCTTGAGACGCTCGTGCATTTGTCTGACGTCTCCAGTAGCGCCTTCCAAGGAGGTTTCACCCAAACCACGTTGCTGTTCGAAGGTCTTTTGAACTTGTGTTTGTTCGTAGTTGCCCTTGGAATCCTTGTTTGGTGGGAAGAAGTTCTTTGGGTCGAACTGACCAAGACGGGCTGGTTGTCCTAGAACCTTATAGCCAACTTCATACTCTTCCTGACCAAAGATGTTTCCAATAACCGTGAAAGAGGCAACTTCAAATGCCTGGTCGGCAAACGTAAAGAAGTCACCTTCATAAAGAGTGAATCCCTTGTCAATCAAGTCACGAGCCTGAATGAACACTTCAATCTGAGCCGTCTTTTCAAGACCGAATCTATTGCTTTTGATTTCTGCCTGAGGCCAAGAAGCCAAAACCGGAATCTTGATTGGATTATCAAAAATCTTTTGTACTGCCTCTTCATACACGGGGTGAATTCGAGTCTTCAGTGTGCTGACAGGATAATAGTTGATCGTCTGACCAACAACGTCCTTTACGAATTCCTTCGTAACGTCATTGATGAAGTGAATCTCACGTGATGTAATAAAGAGACGTGCCATTTAGCGTAAATACCTTGCTCCCTTTTGAAGTATCTTGAGAGCCTTTCTAAAAAATACCTGTGCCTGTTGAAGTTCTGCGGTACGAATCTCCACTGCTTGCTTTTCAAGTCTTGACATCTTAGTTGTGTCTACAGGTGGAAGATTTGTTATTGTGTTTATGAGTCTGTCGACCTCTAACTCGATTCTGTTGATCGACAACTTGACTTCATTATTTTCCTTCTTTGTCTTAGCGTACTTGTTTTCCAAAAATGACTTGAGCATGATTTATCCCATTCTAATGATGTATGCCGGTGGCATTGGGAGATAGTTCATTTGTTTCTGAAGGCTTTCGGCCAAAGTTGCTTGTTGTTCGGCAAGGTTTGCATAGGTAAGTCCATCCAAAGTTGCACGAAGTCCACCATCTCCATTAAGGAGACTATCCTTGTCTTCCCTTGCTTGTTCAATCAAATCATCACCATTTAAGGTAAGTTCGCCAGAAGGAATTGGGAAGTTCTTGAACTTGCTTCTGATCAAACCAAGAAGTTCCTTTGCAAGTGCAAGAGTGTACTCATAAATCCAGTTTCTCGACCAAGGGTTAAGAGACTTATAGTCAATCAAACCAAATGGAACGTTGGCAGGATTGGACACACCATAAATCGTTGCATCTGGGAAAGACTGGAACACGTTTATATTACCAAATGGCAAGGCAGACCCAGAGACAGAACCTGTAATCAACAACTCTGGAGCTGGAGACATTGGGTAGGAAATACGAATCCACAACTTGTCATTATAGCCAGGAACCATGTTACTTGGAACTGGTAAAATACGAATGTGACGACCAGAGATTCTGTAGGAGTAGTGAGAACGTCTCACGCGACCAGCAGCTTCCAACATACCTGCTCTAAGAACGTCCTCAAACAACGGAAGAACATAAAATCTGGTATCTGGGATGTAGGATTCAACTGGCAAACCCTGAGCAACAAAGTTACTTGCAAGGTTTGAGTTAAACACATACTGAAGTGGTGCAAAGTGGTACACCTCATGGATTTTCATTTTTCCGGCAGTTCCTGAGGGCATCAGGGCAGCAAGGGGAGTTCCTGAGTCATCCTTGAGTTCTGTGTAAAGGTCATAGTCCTGACGACCCATGTCAAGGGTAATGGAACCTGAGTAGGTGTCTTGAATGCCACCAAAGCCAACCTCGGCAGCATATGGTTCAGCCTGACGAACAAGGAATTCTAGGGTAGGTCTGACGTAGGTGTTCGTAAGGTTAATACTGGAAAGATTGGTGTTTGTATTTAGGGAACCTGTAGGGGAACCCAAAAGGCTTGAAAGATTGCTTTTTGCCTGGTATTCTATCATCAAAGCATTGAAGTTCAGGGTAGCTTCTTCAAAACATGCCCATATTTCCTTTTTTGTGAGTTCAACCGACAAAACATCTTCACCAAGTTTTCTAAGGACGAAAACAACAACTTTATCAGCATCCACCTGGTATGCTGGGTCTGAGTCAAAGAAACCAAACGGGGTTGGTTTCAAAACGTTCATGAAGTTTGCCATTATTGTGCTTCCTCGTACGAGGGTAATTAGATGAATACACCAAGCATTATTACAAATAAGAAACTATGCGTTTTTGATTTTGACTTCACCCTTGTGGCTTCAGAAAAGCAGTATATCACTGTTTATCATGAAAATGGGGGACAAACAGTTCTGGACAGCTTCAACTGGTCAGAATATCAACAAAAACCAGGGGACAAGTTCGATTTCTCAGAATTTGACTACCTGAACAAACCCGAAAAGATTGAACAGCCTTGGAAGACCTTCCTGGACCGAATGTGGTCCAATGGGTATGACCACACCTATATCCTTACCGCCAGAGGCTCCACAGTGCCCCTAGAAAAATACTTTGATGACCATGGCATACGAGTACAGTGCGTAGGCATCGGAATCCCTCCTGGGGCGAATAACGGTCACTACAAGGCTAAGTGGATTGAAGATAAAATCCAAGAGGGATTTTATGGTACCGTGGAGTTCTTTGACGACCGAGATGACTGTGTTACACATGTTGGTGAACTAGGTCAGAAATATCCACATGTTAAGTTCCACGTGTGGCAAGTGACAAATGGAGAAATGAATAAATGCTTTTAGAAATCGCTGTTGGTGATGCTTATGGTGCCGGGTTTGAGTTCGCTTCCAAGGACAGACTCAAAGAACTAAACAATGACCTGAAACAGTATTATCCACATAATCTGCCTGGTCATTTACCACCTGGCTCTTATACAGATGACACCCAAATGTCAATTGCCATTTCTGAGATGATTTTGAATGACACTCCCTGGACCGTCGAAAATCTGGCACAGAAGTTTGTTGAGGTCTACAAGAGAGACCCAAGAAATGGGTATTCCCGTAAGTTTCAAGAAATCCTTGACAAGATTACCACAGGTGACGAACTGAGAGAGAAGATTATTGCTAACTCAACTGCCTGTGGGTCTGCCATGAGAGCTGTGCCAATCGGACTTCTCAAGTACGAACAAGAAATTATGGAAAAGGCTCATATTCAGGCAAGCATCACACATAACACAACAGATGGTATCATGTGTGCAAAGGCTGTGGCTCTTGCGGCACACTATGCAAGAACGTATCAACAGTGTAGCATTAATTCCTACCTCAACTGGCACCTCAAGTCTGAAATAGACTGGACAGGGTGGGAACCTGGCACTTACGTAACGTCAGCAGGCATGCCAGTAGTTCGGGCTGCTATTTCTGCCTGGAAACGCAACACAAAAATGTCGGATATTCTTAAGCAGTGTGTTGCTTATGAGGGTGACGTAGATTCGGTCAGTGCAATTGCTCTTGGCATTGCCAGCCTAGACAAGAAAGTAGAAAAAGACCTACCCGCCGTCCTCGTGGATAACCTTGAGAACAACGGGTTTGGTCGAGACTACTTGATTGAACTTGACAGGAAGCTTCTTACTCTTCCACGACTTCAAGATGCTGGTTGATATAACCCCTGTCCTCAGAGAACAACGGGATTTCATCATCAACACCCCATTTTGAGCGTGGAGCAACAGAATCTGCAACCAAGTAGGTTTCCTTGACGATGCACCTTCCACGCTTCTGGTAAGTTGGGTAGTTTCCCCAATTCTTTCCGGTCTTGAGGAAAATCATTTCCTGAAGTTCGGCACTATTCTTGCCATCAAGCTGAGAGTGCGAGTACAAGGACCGAGCAACCATCTGAACAGAGTTTCGGGTTGCATCCTGCTGACGCCACAAGAAATAGTTGCAAACTTCACTCTCGGGCAAAACAAATGCCCGAGCATCAAATGCTGCAATCTTGGTTTCTCCGAAAATGGTTGGACTCAAGGCAGTCATGTATCCAGCAGCAATGGAAGCGGAAACCGAAACCATTTTCTGGATCTGGTTTTCAAACCAAGGTGTGGATGAAAATCGCTTGTAGTTGTGAACCAAGACCGAGATTTCATCAGACTGCACATAAGCAATCTGTGCACCCTGAATCTGCTCACACAAGGCAATCCCAACATTATCCATTGCCGAGATGAGACGTTCATCAAATGGACGCTCACAAGAAGCAGTGTAGGTGTGAAATGCCTTGCCGTCGATTCGAAGAATGACAGGCATGCGAATTGGAAGAGACTGTCTGAAAGCCCCTTCATAGATTTTCATTCGGTCGCCAAGTGAGGTTTTATCTGATGTTCCCATAGAAGGAACAGTGTATCAGACATCATCAAATGGTCAAGAACTTATTTCAACTTCACCTTACGGATTACTTTTGCGTAAGGTGCATAAAATACAGTTGTACCCTCTGTGTTATTTAGGACGCTGATAGGTCCCTGAGGTTCAACCTCATAAACTGCTGGGTGTCCTCCAAGGGAGTGAACTGCTCTTCCTGCATAAATTAAGGCAGATCTTGGGTCTTTCGTGAAGAAAACCACATCAAGATTTTTCTTTCTTCCCTTCTCGGAAACCTTGTTGGTCTTGGAAGGAGGAAGGATTAGACTTCCAGGTTTGAAGTCATGAGAAGTCCCATGATAATAAACCGTGTGAGTGTTTTGATGTAAGTGACTTGCATCTTTTGGTTGATCGTCTTCACCCATAATAACTGCTGCTGAAGCTGGAGTGTTTGCTTCTGGATCCATGTCTGCCCAGTCTGTAGATTCTCCAAAAGGCATGTTGTGTTGATCGTAGGAATATTTTCTAAAGTCCTTGAATGGATCGTGTCTGATTTTATCATTCTTGGAACGAAGATACTTTGCCAATCCTCTACGATAAGCATGACCGAATGGAAGAAAGGTCATCCACCTTGTCCACTTGTCAAGTTTCTCCATGTCAGAACGGTTAAGCGTTGCTCTACCTTTTCTTTTTGTTAAGAGTTTGTTGATCAACACGTCAATCTGAGCTTCCTCATGAGAAGCCTGTTGAGGTGTCATGGATGTGTCACGAAGTTTTTGTTTTGCCTTCTTCAAGGTTGACACCATGTGATCATCTCCAGGAGTCATAAATGAGTCAGGACCAATGGTTTCAAAAACCATCGGAACTTCTTCTGTGATAACTTCCTTGACAATCTCTTCAATCAAGGCATGAAGAGACTCTTCGATCATTTTGGTCATTATTTGTGCTTCTTGTTGTAGCGTGCCCAGGCGATCTGAAATGGACGAGGGGAATCCTCTCCGTACTTCTTCTTAAGGGCTAGAACCATGTCCTCAAGCCCTGGAGGTGCCTTCTCTGTCATAACTTGTTTGACAGCCTCATCAACCATTGCCTTAAGAGGGTCTTTTGCTTCTGGCATTCCTGGCTTGGACTTGGAAAGAATCTGCATCAAACCTTCTTTCTCTCGGATTGTCTTTGTGATAATCCCAAGAGCAGTGTTCATTTGGTCTTTTTCTTCTGGAGTTTGAGCATTCCCCAAGGCATCCATGATTTCCTGACGAACCTTCTCGTCTTCACCCATCGTGGTGAGAATATCACGAACAAGGTAGTTACTTTCCGCTTCCTTACCAATGTCGTCCATTGGATTTTCCTTGAGTTCATGACCAGTTTCGGCTGCATGTTGCATAGCCTGGTCACCATACTTTTTACGACCAATAGAAGCAGCAACTGCTCCAGGATTGGTTACGCCCTTCTGGTGCGCAAGAGAACGCTTTAGTTTGTCAAAACCCATGTGCTTTTCCTGAATGGTTCTGTCAATCAGGGCTTCAAGAACATTTTCAAGTACAATCTTTTTCATTTGAACCTCAAACTACGTCCATAAATAGGGTTTTCAAATGGAAAGGGCTACCAAAGTAGCCCGTTCTATCACAGTTGTTTTGCTAGATGTTTGATTCGAGAACGAACCAAGGCATGCTTGTCAATCCTTGGTTTTTGTTCCTTTTTAGCTTTGGTTATGTTTTTAGTAGAGTCTACGGTTGTTATCAGGACTTCCTTGTCTCCATCTTTTCCACAAAATCCACTTTCAGAAGTTTCGCTGTTTACAACAAGCTCATTTACAACTGAGAAGGCATTGGGAATCTCTTTTTTCTCATATTCCTCTGTGAGATGGTCAATCAGTCTCCGTGAAATTTTAGCAGTATGGTAGCCTGTTTCATTAGCAGAAACGATAGAAGGATTCTGTTCTCTCTCATACATGAAAGATGGATCTTTCCCTGCCTTGATTTGGTCTAAGACCTCTGCGCTTTCTAAGAAGACCAAGGCAAGGTCTCGAAGCTGATTGGCTGTAAAGCCATTATAGTCTTCTCCTCGCACTTCCATTTCTGTAGAAAATGCTCCCATAGAGCCATTTTGGATTTTAAGGACAGCCTTTGTAGGATGTTTAATGTGTCTTTCTACCAGAATCGTCACGCCACTATTTCCGGTATGAATATACCGGGATTCAATTACCAATTCACTCATGTTGTTTCTCCTTGGTTAGGGAGTTGTCCGTAGACAACCTTACCCCGAAGCCTGGATAGGGCTTCATCAGAAAGAATGACTTGAGCAGCTTGGAAAGTATAGTTACTTGATTTTTGGCAATCTTAGCTTCTGCAAAAGCCAACTATAATCCATCTGTTTCAAACTAGTATCTATTTTTGGACAAAAAGTCCAATTGTTTCCTGTGTTAAAATATGGTGCATTTGGTGGAATTATAACTTCATCCAACCAAATAATTGTTGTTTCTTCAAAATAATAACCATCTTCTACTTTGCTTAAAAAACGAGGACATGCTAAACAAATTAGCTCATCAGGATTGTAATTGGCAATTACAACATGATCAGGTTTTTGATAAGAAGCAACACTAGGAGGCAAATTTAAATGATTTATTCTTTTTTGAGGCCAAAAAGGATGTAAATCATATGCAACTCTAAATTCTCCTGGAACCGAATGATCTTCTCTCCATATAGAAATTTTTCGATGGAGATCAAACAAATGTGGATGTTGTCTAAACTTTATTTGCAAATTTGGTTCTGTTTTTGTGAGAAAGACACATGAAACATTAACAAAATTACCAGACCAATCAATTTTTGATTTTATTAGAGGTATTAATGAAGTATTGACAAGTTCATCAATAATTTTCCATTTTTTACTCCTTGGCATTTTCCCAAAATCAATTAGTTCATTCAATTCTTCTTTAGTAAGGTGTGTAAAAGTAACCAAAACTGGCTCAATTTGGAGATTAAATGGTTTTTTCACTTTTCACCCATCCACCACTGCTCTTAACCTTACCCCTGACCATCAAGTGCAAAGCCTTGTAAGAGAGCCCTCTCTGAAGAGCAAACTCTCTTAAGGAGCCTGTGACTTCTACAGTTTCTTGTGTGTTCTTGTTCACAAGAGTTACACCAGCCGAATGTCCTGCCCATAACCCATTTTTGCAGTTCTCTGCTGCCTTTGCACGGGCTTCTGGTGTTCTCTTGGCTATGGCACTTGCCAAAGCTCTTTTGGTTTTTACCTCAAGAGATGGAGACTTACAACGTTTATCTGTTAAAGGGTTTGGTGGCTGTTTGGCTCTTGAACCCATTCTATTAGCTCTTGCTTCTTTTTCAATGTTGTAGCAATGCTTTTGGTTATCATAGTGTTTATCAAGATAGGTCTGTTCAACCGCAAGACAGTCTTCTGTTGTTCCTTGTACTATCTCAAGTACTTCAAACAGAAAATTCTCTTGACCACACTTTACGAAGTCATTTTGAAGAAATGAGTTTGTGTGCGTTCCTCCCATTAAGTTATTGAAATGGTTGTTCGCTCTTTTATAGAAGCACTTGGTACTACCAAAGTATCGTCTCCCATTTGAGAGATTCAAAATTCTATAGACGCCACCATCACTAGCATTTGCAGAACCATAAAGTCGTTTCATAGAAGAAAGTATGATTCATGTCTAGTGATTTGGACATGAAAAAGGCGAGGGATTAGCCTCGCCTCTTCAAACTCTAGAGTCCGTTAGGACCCACCAAAATTAGATGACGTTCATGTCGAGAACGGTGACAGTTGCGTAGAAGTCTGCGCGAACCATCTTTTTGCCGTAGCGAGTCATGATACCCTTACGTGGAGTGAAGTCCTCCTGAGCGTAAATAACTGGTGTCAAGATGAGTGGAACGTATGGTGCGTAAATGTAACCCGACTCAAGGAAGGTGTTACCCTTAAGACCAATCAAAATGCGGTTTGCTGGGAAGTATGGGTCCTTGTAAACCGTGTAACGGTTGTTAAGGGTACCTGCGGACTCAGCGCCGAGTGTCATGCTGTCTTGGACTTGACCATCTGTGTCAATCTTGTAGGACGACTTGTAGGTCTGCAAGTGCTCAAGGATTGTGCAAACGTCTGGGGACGTTACGATGAAGTTTGCAGAACCGCGAAGCGTCTTACGTGCGATTGTGTTTGCTGCATCGGTAATAGTCTCAAGGAGCGTCTGGTACCAGTCTTGGACGTTGACGTAAGCTTGTGGGCCTGCGGACAATGCCGAAGAGTGGAGCGCTTCTGCGCCAGTCTGCTTGTTAACGATCTTACCTGGAGCGCGGGACCAGTAAAGGTTTGCTGCGTTTGCCTGTGTAAGAAGGTCGTTGAGGATTTCACGGTCGATGTCGAGCGTGATGTGCTCAGAAAGAATGTTTGTCAATTCAACTTCAACGTCGATGTTGTAGAACGCTGTAAGGTCTTGTGCCATTTCTGGTGACCAACGTGCGCGCAACTTACGGGTTGTTGCTGTTACTGCAACGGACTCAATCTTGATGTCAATCTCTGGGATGACAGGCGATGGAGGGTTGATTGCGAAATCAGTTTCGAACGAAGGAATCGTAAGAGTCGAACCATCGGAGTTAACCGAAAGTGCGTCAGAGATTGCAGCCGAAGCTGTTACCTTTGTTGTTGCTGTTGCGTTTGGCTGTGGAGCTGTACCACCGTTTGCCACGCGAATGACGAACTGAATGTGGGAGCCGCCGATTGGGTCTGGTGTGAACAAACCAGATGTTGGGTCCCAAGAACCGCGCTTGTTGAGCTTACGGAGGTTGAGAACGCCGTTACCACCTTGATACTGATCGCCCCATGCAGTTGCCGAGCCTACTGCTGAACCGAAACCAGTGATTGCAATCTGCTCAAGCGAGTTGAGGTCTGCGCCACCGATGTTTGCAGTTACTTCAGATGCGGACATGTGAAGGAATACAAAGTCAAGGGCGTTGTTTGCAAGGTCAACTTCCATCTTGGAGTCGAAAAGAGCAAAACGTGCGTTGAAACCAACGAACTGTGCGCTTGTGCCAACGACTGCCGTTGTGCCAGTTGTCCAGATAGAACCCGATGCCCAGTAACCAACAGAGTCGGTCGTTGCATTGAGGTTAAGGCTCTGCTTGTGAACCTTTGTGAAACCTGTGCCTACAAGGTCGTACTGACCACCAGTTGCAAAGGAGCCAGAACGAATTCTTGCGCCAACTGGGTTATTGTAGATGGAGTCACCCTTCTTGTAGGTCTCGTTAACGGAGGAGTTCGACAAGTTTACACCTGCGTCGCCACCAACGTTGTTACCATACATGTAATCGAGATAGAACAAAAGACCCGATGGCAAGCTCATTGGCTGCACGGAAACGACTTCATTTGCAATCAAGCCGGCGAATACACGACGGACGATTGGGAATGCGACGTTTGTGAAACCAGCTACTTGACCACTCGACACGAGGTTTGCACCACCGGTCGACAAAGCATTGGACTCACGAAGGAGTTCTGCTGCTTGGTTTTCAAGGAGACGACTCATCGAGTCACGGGTGTTGCCCTTGAGACCCGAGAGAAGACCTGTTTTGTCCCACTTCTCGTTAATGCGTGGCATGTCTGCGCCGAGGGACTTTCTCGAAACGCCTTCTGCAATCATGTCTAATGAAAATGACTTCATATTCTTATCCTTCTTGAGGTTACTTGTTGTAAGTATTACTTGCGATTCTTAATTCCTGCCAAAAGCTGCCAACGTGCTGTTTCGATCTCGCCAGCCTTAGGCTGTGCGCTCTCGGTCAATCTTGCGCTTCCTGTCGAAGTAGGCTTCGAAGCCGAACCAGACAATTGGGTGGAAGATGTGCTTTCTGCGAGGATTTTCTTGATCTTGGTATAAGTCTCTTTTGCTTCTGCAAGGCTCTTAGCTTTGTCAAAATACGAAGCAATTTTTTGCTTCTGCGTCTTGGTCAAATCTTCACGAACTGCAAACTTGGAGACATACAAAGCCTTAGCTGTAAGAAGCTTAGACTCTGAAAGTTGTGACTGGAGTGCTTTGACAGTTGTTGCTGCCTTAGCGATTACTGCTGCTTCTGTAAGAGGCTTTTTGGTAGAAGCTGGCTTCTTGGACTCCATTGGCATCTTAGATTCATCTTTACCTGGCTTGTCCTTGTCCATAAGCATGGAGGATGCGTCGTCGTCGTCTTTGCCTGCGCCCATCTCTGGTGCAGAGTCGCCGTCATCGCCTACAAGGTCAATACTAAGTGCATCGTCATCACCGGCACCGGCTGCTGCGCCCATTGCGTCGCCTGCTACTGGTTCTGCCGAAAACTCTTCTGTTGCGCCATTAAGGAGAGCCTCAAGGTCATCAACGTCAATTTGGAAGGTAAGTTCTACTTCACCACCGCCAGCGCCTGCCATGTCATGCTCGCCACCTGCTGGTGCGTCTTCCATTGGCATCTTGGATGGACCTGCGCCCATTGGAGCTGCTGCACCTGGGGTGCCCATTGAGGTTGCATCCTCATTTTCCATACCACATTCCTTAAGTTCGGACTGTGCTGGAGCCTTGCCGCCTGCTGGCTTCTGGGAACCTTGATCGCCTTCTGGAACCGAAGGTGGCTTAAGGTGACCATCTTTATCTGTACCCTTGAGAGCCGATTCTTTCTTTACGGCTGCAAGACGACGGGAAAGATTTTCCTTACGGAGTTTTGCAACTGCCTCACGGAGTTCCTTTTCGTCAAACTCAAGAATCGAGTTGTTACCCTTTTTGTCAATAAGAGCCTCACCAGAGTGAACCTTTGGAGAAGTGTTCTCTGCGCCCTTTGTCTTTTCGCCGTCACCGAAGTTAGACGATGCTGGTGCGGACTCTGCGATACCTGCACCTGGCTCCTTGATAAGAGCGTCTGGGTTGTGAACTCTTGGAGTCTTTGTCTGTGCATCACCCTCAACCTTGCCATCACCGAAGTTCGAGGATGCTGGTGCATCTTCACCAAGGAGGGACTCGGCCATATTGGACATTTCGCTGTCGTCTGCCTTTGGAGCTTCACCTTCTTTGAACAAGTCAACGCCAGGTGCTACGCCAGATGTCTTTTCTGCATGTGCAGTTGCTTTATCAGCGGTTGCTGGTCCGAGTGCGTCTTCCTCGAAAAGCTTTGCTGCAAATTCTTTGAGAGTGGTCATCGATGCTCCTTTATTCTCTTTGTAACTAGTAGTTGATTCTGCTTCATTCAGTTTCATGAACAAAAATTCAAGCTTATTTTCGGCCAAGCGAGCCTTTTTAGATGAAATAACGTCTTCATTGACCATCTCATCCAGTTTTTCACACAAGGTAAATAGTTTCGATTTCAACGATTCTTTTACCAACATAGGTACGTTGCCCTTGAAATAAAGATAATCAATCTTTTCGGCAACCACGCGAACTTCTTCTTTGAAGCCAAAAATCTTAGCCTCACCAGCAACTACTGGTGTTGGTTCGTTTTCGTCTTCTGGGTTTGTTGGAGGAAGACCTGTTGGCGACGTTGGCGCCTCTGGGCCTTGCGTTGGTGCGGTGCCGGTTGGTCCGATTGGAGCCACAGGAGCAGGCGCAGCAGGTTGACCAGAACTTGCGTCAACCGGAGAAGCAGGGGGCGAAACCATCTCAGGACTTGCTGGCGCATTAGGTGTTTCTCCTTGCGCACCAAGAGAATCCATGCCTCCCGCAACTGGAGGAGCTGCCTCAGCGCCGCCACCACCAAGTGAGAAAAGCTGCTGGAAATCTACGGTGATTTTGCCTTCATCATCTGGCATTGGCATTCCTACCAAACCATCCGATGGAGAGATTGGGGCAGCATTTGGCATGTCACCAGGGGTCATTGTAGGTTCCTCAGGAGAAACCTCGGCAGAAGACAAGGAAGCAAGGTCGCCTGTGTCTGCAACGCCGTCTATTCCACCAGGTGCATCTTCTTCACCAAACAAAAATCTGCTTGCGTCAGCAGCTTCTGTGGCGATCATTTTCTTGATCACTGGGGCTACAGCCTCGATGATTTTGTTTCTTGCATCGATCTCGGCTATTTCTTTGAGTTTCTTAGCCTCAATAATTGATTGTTTGTAAAGCTCGCTCATGTATTGCCTCGCCCGTTAATTACTGTACAGAATTACGGTTCTCTGCTGGAACGACCAAAAATTAAATCACCGATGCGTCTTGCACCGATTTTAGCAGATGTTCTGCTTGGACTTTCAAGACCATTACCTACGAATGCACCACCCGAACCTCTTGAGTGCTCAGTTGCAGCAACACCAGCGTCTGGAATGCCTGCTGGGTTCTGTGGGTCATTTGGGTTAACAGCGATGTTTGGGCCATAAGGGGAACCTGGCTTACCACCACCACCAACTTCAACGTCTGCAAGATTTGGTGAATCTTGATAATCACGGTTGACAGTACCGAACGTGTGACCACCATCAGAAATAACTGGTGCTTCATTAAGCGTCTGGAAAAGGTCCTCAACGATTTGATCGCTGTAAGATCCATCATTTACAGGCGAACCAGAATAGATAATGGACAAATCGGCAGTGGACGAAGATCCCATGCCAAATGACCTTGCTGGTGGCTCAACTTTGATTTGTTTGTGTGTAGGCATTTAAATTCCCTTTTATCTAAATAGTCAGATTAGGTTTTTTTACCTTTTCTTGCCACCAAAAGCAGCAGTTGCCCAACGAGAGACATTGCCGCCAGCAAGTGCTTGAAGTTGTGCATTGTCATGAGCAGCAACTTCCGGTGCAATTGGCATTTCCTGACTCAAGCCTGACGCAGAACCGAATCCGTCACCTCCAGCAATCTGCTTTTGGAGTGTGTTAATGGCGGTATCCATCATAATCTGTTCAAACATACTTTTCTTGCCCGATGGGGTTTGAGAAACTACATTTTGAACAGCTTGCATGAGTCTTGGGTTAATCTCACCAGATGCACCCTGTTCTAGACCTGATGGTGGAGTTGGACGAGCATTGCCATTACCATAAAGCATGTTCACAGGCGCACTAGGTTTTGCCTGTCTGCCTTCTGTCAATTTCTCAAGGTGTTTGTCGAACATGCCTTCATTGATAAGTTCAGTGAGGCACTCCTTCATCAATCCCTTGAATTGTGAACGTGTCAATTTCATAGTTTTCTGATACCCAGGAGTTCGTTTGCAATTCTGTCAATCTTGTCAGACTTCTTGAGGAACTGACTAACTTCTTTTCTTTGGTCAGAGGTAAGTTCACGAGCTTCACGCATCATGAAAGCACCTGGAGTTGAAGGTTCAGACACGAAGTCCCAACAAATCAACTGAAGGTCATCCTGAACGACCGCACTGTTCTGAGTCTGTTTGACAGAACCAACAGCTCTAGAGGAAATACCAACCTTAATGCCGTTGTTGAACAAGGTCTTGAGTTGGCGTCCCTGGTCCATGTCCTCAAGGATTTCGACTCTGCCCCACACAACGTCACCTTCCCACCAAACGTCTGTAATAACGTGGGAAACGTTCTTGAGGTTCACAACAGGTTCGTCTGCGTGGTCAAGTTCACCAGTTGCTCTACGCTCTTTTACGAGCTTCATGTAGGCATCAACTTCTCTTTCCAAAATTGGTCTTGGGTAAACTCTACCGTTCTGATTTAGGGTGTTTGCTCTCTGAAGAATGCCTTTGACCAACATGTTTCCATATTGAGACTTCTTTGGCTTGCCTTCGTCGTCGATTTCTTTTGAGTAGTCGAACTCAGCAAACTCTCTGAGCAAGTAAATTTTCTTGTCATCACTCATGGGTCAGTTCCTTTTGTAACTTAATCAGGGTCATGTAGAAAGTTACGGTTTCATCATTGAGATTTGCGGTATTCTTATACTCATTGAGGAGTAGGTTTTTGATACCAACGAACTTCTTTGACAGATGTTCTGACAAGTCCTCATCACCAATCTTCTTTTTGGAAAGTGCACTGTTGACAAGAGTCAATGTCTTTGTACGAACCTCATCCAACATTTTGGTAAGGTCTTCCTTAGAAGACAGATCTGAGGCAAACACGTACTTGGAAACTATTTGACGTTGTTCATCAAGAAGCTCTACATTGTACTTTGTGTTGAACTTCTCGGACATGAGACCAACAACCAAGGAGTCAATTTCCTCATTGATTTGGCCATTATCCATCTCAAGGTACACAGAAGAGTTGGTAGCTGGAGTCTTTGCCACAACCATGTGTTCAAGAACAAGGTTCTCAATATTTGCTACCTCACCAAGCGACTCAGTAAGCTTTTTCTCACGCCAGTTGTTCAACAACACCTGGATAGAAGCCTGAAGTCTGTAGTCATTAACAGAGCGTTTGAAGAAGTCCTTGTCACCAAGAACAGAGTTGATCTCATGGATCAACTTGGTCTTTTCACTCTCAAGTACTTGACCTTGAAGGGTCTCAGAGGCGCTTTTAACTCTCTCAAAGAGTCTGATTGCAATCTCCTTGGAGGTCACGTTAGTTTCATAGAGGCTGCGAAACAACTGCCATTCTTTACCAATTTGGGTTTTAGGTCCAAAGTACTTTTTGTAAAGATTACTTGCCTTTTCAATGCCTGAGTGATTTTGTTCTACAAGTGCCTTGGCAATGTGACGAGCAAAAAAATCATTCAGAAGACCAACGTTTCTTTTTTTGTTGTGATATAGCATGTCTCAGTTACCTCAATGCCTAAAGATTCGAACCTTAGCGCCAGACAACTTATAAGTAGATTATCTCAAAATAGAAATTCAATCATCTTTCTGTGTATTTTCATCATTCTGCGTAGGTTCACGGTCATCTGTGAGTTCTAAGTCGATCTCATCAGCTTGTTTTGAGGCACTTTCACCTAATTCAGCCTCCAGAAGTTCAAGAAGTTCATCCTTGTTGGATTTTGGCGTAAATTCCTCTTCTAGACGCTTTTCGAGGTTCTCATTGATGAGTTTTGACTTTCTTGAGAAGTTAAGTCTTGTCTCCATCTTGTTGAACATGCTCTTGACTTCCTTGGAAAGTTCTGGTCTCTTTCTAAGGATGTACTCAAGTTCCCTGTGTTCATTGCGACGTTGTCTAAGGGAATCCAGGTCGTCAACGTCAGAGTTATACTGGTGCTTTCCACTGAAGTCTGTCATGGCAGCAAAATTAGGGTTAGCTAGATTGTCTCTGCCGCCCATACCAACCTGTCTCTTGTCATTTCTACGACGTTGGGTTGCGTATGGAGTTGCCTGAATAGGTGTTTGACCTGGCATTGTTTCTGTACGGATAATACCACCTTCATTGTCAAACTTGGCAATGCCAGAAATCAATTCATTGTCAGACATGCCAGGTTCTGCTTCTCTTGGCTGCTTTTCAACATCAGCTCCAGGCACCTGGTAGTTGGACTGGTCAAATGGGTCCACAACAGCCTGTCTCTCCTGGTTTTCCGTAGAAACAGCAATGGACTCAAGTTCCTTCTTGTAAAGAATGTCTTCCTTGCGGGAGTGCTTGGACTTGTCAATTTCATCAGGCGTGAACCCAAGGATTTCTGACTGAATCCAGTCCTCACCAACAAGAATGCTTTCTTTAAATTTCGTGGCAATGTCAATTCTGTCGTTCCACAAGGCAAGCTTTTGCTGAACTGCCACAGAGGATGGATTCGACAAGAACAACTCGAAGTCAATAAGATCTTCGCCATCAAAGCCCTTGGAATACAGGTGCAACATGGCAAGTTTGTTCATCTCGGCAATGATGATCTTCTGAATGATGTTAATGGTTCTGGAGAAACGAACGTCTTCCTGAGCCAAGGTTGCCTTAGAACTGACAGACTCATCGAACCCGAGATAGGCTCTTGGAATCTTCAAGGCGGCAAACAACTTCTTCTGAAGATACTCAACGTCTTCAGTTGCAGACACGTGTTGACCACCAGCCAAAGTTTCAATCTTTGTACCACCAGCCTCACCACGAACTGGGATGAAATAATCCTCATCCACGGCTACTGGGTTGTATCTGTAGTCCATTCTGCCATTAGACTTGTCCATCTGTGTGTTGGACCTAAGAGCAGCTTTTGCAGCTTCCATGTAGGAAGGGATGTCATTTGGTGCTGTGTTTCCTACGTCGATGTAGAAAACTCTACGTTCTGGTGAACGTACAACACGGTAAACCAACATAGCATCTTCCATCATGATGAGCTGACGCCAAATTCTTCTGCCAGACTCAAGAACGCTTGTGCCATAAGGCAAGAATAAGTCATTGCCTAGGATTCTAAGATGGGTAACCTGCCAGTTTTCCAGAATCTTGTTACCGCGGGTAAGCCAACGGAATCGAATGGCATAAGGGTCTTCAAGGTCGAAACCTTCCTCACGTTCAACTTCATTTACCGGAATTGGCGTACAAGAGATAATACCAACGTCTGGAACGATTTCGTTATAGAGAAAGAAATCACCATACTTGACTAGATTTCTAATCCAAGGACGAAGGTTGAACTCCACGTTGAGTGTGTCATAGAACACTTCCTCAAGAGCCTTCTTGATCTCAGGATTATCTGAATACACATGGAAACACTTGCCTTTTTCATCAGAAGCGCAAGATTCGTCGGCATAAATGTCAAGAGCAGAACCAATTTCGGCAGTGAACTCCATTTCAGAGAACTCTGCGTATCTGGCAATTCTGTCAAGAATACCGTAACCACCTAGAACGGAGAAGGGAGATGATTCTTTTCCGAAAGGAGCTGGACCTCTGTAGCCGAGGTTTGAATGAGCCATCGACTTGTCATAGAAAGCCTTGTAGTCGTAGCCCTTGATTCGTCTTTGAATAGCGGGACCTGAACGGAACAGTCTCGTTAAACGTTGGAAAAAGTTATCCTGTGCTGCTGCCATGTATTACCAATTTCCTAAATAGGTTTGCAGAATCACTATGGAATGTCTTTATATGTTTCAGTATATGCTCTCTTCTAATTGGTTATCCTCCACTAAAATACTTACTAACGATTCCGGAAGACATAAAATGACAAACATTCCATGCAAGATTCTTCAGAAGGTTGAATATGTCGCAAAATACATCGAAACCTCAAGTGATGACTGGTTTCGGGTCAAAAAGGAGCTTTTAGCTACTTGTGCTCCAAAAGAAAGGGCTTTCTTCTCAAGGAGACACAAAACCAGTAAAAAACACTTTCTGAATGACTTCGAACTGGAACTAATTAAGACCTGGAAACAACTTACGGGAGTTGAGCTAAAAGTAGACCCAGCAAAACTTCACACCCCTGAGGACGAACGTCCACCAAGATATTGGGCCTTGATGCAGTTAAACAAGAAGAGACAAGAAGCCGCAAATGACAAAAGTTAACCTCGAAAATGTAATCCGTCTTGTTGTGGAAGAAGTGCTTGATGAGGATCATCCTCAAAGACTTAGGGATATCTTTCTTCAGCCTGCCAAAGACGTGTTGCAAACCGCCAACTATGCAGCCGAGAGAATCTCAGGAGCTGCTCAGACCTTGGTTAAGGGCTTGTCTTTCATTATTCCAACCATTCTGATTCCTGGTCTTGAGTTCAACTACGCCCTTTTCAAGAAGGATGAAGACCAGAAGCTTGCAGACATTAAAAAGAAATATGGTGACGTCCTAGCAAGGAACTGGGAAGCTATTAAAGATCCTGATGTGTTTGGTTTCTTGCTCTTGGCATATCCTCAGGCAATGCTTGGTTTTGCCACTCTCAAGAAGTCTCCCTTGGCATTTTTGCGAATCCTTGAAGTCGTTACAGGTGGCATGGACTCAGTAACCAACCTCCGACAGAGTCTTGAGCAGTCAGCAGCCTACAGTCCAAGACAAACCCACAACTATGACCCAAACAGTGGTCCATTTGGTGGTGGAGGCGGTGGTGGAGATAGTTCATACATGGGTGACATGTATGGCGACTACGCAGGCACGGGTTTGACAGGTGAGTCCAAACACCCCCGCAAAAATCTTATAGAGGCCCAGGAAAATCCCCAGGTCATTCAACAGATCCAAGCCCTCATGCAACGTCCGGAGGTCAGGCAAGCCATTGCAGCGTCTCCAATATTCAAAGACATGCAAAGAGCCTCTATTGACATTATGGTTGCCCCTGTGATGAAGTTCCAGCATGTCCAGAACTTCGATCAAATGAAGGGTTTCATTTCTCCTTCTGCCATCGAACAGGCAAAAGCTGAGTTTCAGAAGAAAGCTGGAAATGACCCAAAGGCTCAACAAGAAGCCATGCAAGCGTTGGTTCAGGAAATCAAGAAGAGCTACAAAGAGGCTTACATAAAGAACCTTCAGGGTCTTGAGGCCAAGGATCCACCAGCTAAACCAGCTATTGATGCGGCTATTGCAAGAATTCGTAGTTTGCAATAAAAATATACAGTACCCAGTCAACAAATTAAGCTGTATCTGTGAAAGGTACACCTAATATGACTGATGGCACTGATTTACAACCGGATTCGATTACAGACCTAAAACCAATTATCAAGGAGTTCGTGAACAGGTTTACTGCTCTTGAACACGAGATCGAAACTCTTAACGAAGACAAGAAGGCTTTGTTTGAGGAGTTCGCGGAGAAGATTGACGTAAAAGAACTTAAGGCTGCTCTAAGGGTTCATAAAATTGAGCAGAAAGTAAGCCATCGTCATGCCTTCGAGAGTATTTTGGAATGTCTTAACGACCCAACCACATGACCGAGAAAAGTTACATTTTTATTTGGAAGATTGACGTTGGGAATGTTGCTCCAAGCGATGTTCCAACATACATGTCTGCCATAAAACAAAGTGTTGGAAATGTTGAAGGCAAATTAAATCACTTGTTGAATGCAGACGTTGAAGAGTATTTCATCCCAGTGACAAATGAGTCATCCAATTTGGATATAGTGGAGTTTAATCTTGAGTCGGATAGTCCATACACTCGAACATCAAATTCTGTAAATCCAAAGGCTGACTTCATTCGAGAGAAGATAGCGCAAATTTTAAAGGATTCACAAAATGTCGAAACAAACAGAGAAGTATGAAGTTCCAGTAATTCTATATGAGGAGCCAAAAAACGGAGAAAGACCTAATCCCATTCCGTACATTGATGTTGCCTCAACCGCAAAGATGCCACCAGTTTTATTCATCTTCGAATACAGACAAACTGGTGAATTTGAACCAGACTCAAAAGGAAATCCAGTCGAGATTGTTGATCAGATTCCACACAAGTACGTCGACATGGAGCACCTGAAAGATAAATTGCCACCTCACCTTAATGACATGATCAGAACCTTGCTTGGCATGAAGCCACTGAAGGAAGCACAAAAAGATGGTCAGGTGATTTTAGAAAAAGTAAACAAGGCTGTTGCTGACAAAGCAAGTAAGAAGGACTGAGAGATATGAGACTACACAAGAGCGTTATTGATAAGATGATTTATCTCTGCCAAACTTATGGTGGTTATGAGCATGAACACAAGCTTCGTGCAAAGCTCAATGAGCTTGACATGACTCCATACGAGCGTAAGGAGACAAACACTGGTGAAACCATTTTGGTTTTGACAGAAGACTACATTCGTGAACTTGAAGGCAAGAGAAAAGCCTAATAGGAACCTACCTTGACTAAAAATTTTGAAATCGGACAAGTAGTTTATATTTTGTCCGAACAAGCTCAGTCTATTTTGCCAGGTATTGTGGCAGAAGAAGTCGTCATTAAAAAATTGTCAGGAAACTCGACTTCCTGGAAAGTCAAGGTTGGTCATGGAGACAGAGCCAAGCTGTTTGATTCATCTAAAATCAAGGGTGAAGTTTATGGCAGCTTGGATGAAGTTCGTGAGATAATGCAAACACGTCTCAATGAGTACGTTGACAAAATTACGGTTGAAGCACAAGAGCGTGTAGAAAAGTGGTATGGTAAAGAAATTGCCGAAAGAGAAAAGGCAATGCACACCAGTCCAACACCTTCTACATCTACCTTTGATGACAGAATCGACCCTGATATTCTTTTGAGTTCAATCGAGAACTCACCCATTAGTCCAAAGTTTACCTCAGAAGCAAAAATTGACCCACGTGCCTCCCTTAGACAGAACCTGATGGCTGCTGTTATTCCTGATGAGGAACCATCGACAGATGGAGAAGGTCACATGTTCATGCAGGGTCCAAATGGTGAACGAATTGCCGTTCACGTCAATAAACCTAAAAACTAATCATGACAAATCAAAATTCCTCTTCTCCTCCGATGCCAAAACAAGAAGTTATCTTTGAGGATAAAGCTCATGAAGAACTTCTTAAGGGCGCTACCATTTTGGCAAGAGCCGTTAGGTCTACAATGGGACCAAGTGGTCATGGTGTAATCATTGACTTCAAGGGCAAGGCACCAATCATCACAAAAGATGGTGTTACCGTTGCTAGGTCAATCAACCTCAAGGATAAGCTCCAAAGCATTGGAGCAGAACTTCTCAAGGAGATTGCCGCAAAGACGAATGACCTGGCTGGTGACGGCACAACGACCGCAACAGTACTTGGTCATGGACTTCTTGCTCAGGGAATCAAGATGATTGCCACAGGACGTTCAGCAATCGGCATCAAAAAGGGAATTGACCTTGCTTCCAAGGAAGTTGTAGACTTTCTCAAAGAGAACTGTGTTCCAGTCAGTAGCAAAAATGACATTATTGCCATTGGTACCATCTCGGCCAATGGTGACAGTAAAATTGGCGAACTTCTTTCTCTAGCAATTGAGAAGGTTGGACCTGATGGCATTATTACCGTTGAACCTGCTAAGAGCATTCAGACACAACTTGATGTTGTGGAGGGTTTGCAGATTGACAGCGGCTACATCTCTCCCTATTTCGTTACAAATGGCGAAAAGTTGGTATGTGAACTTAGAGATCCTTACGTGTTGGTAACAAATCGTAAAATCTCCGCTATTGATGACATCATTCCAATTTTGGAAGTTGTTCATAGAGCCAACAAGCCTCTCTTGTTGATTGCAGACGAAGTTGAAGGCGAAGCTCTTCACACTTTGATTGTCAACAAGATGAAGGACAAAATTTCCGTGTGTGTCATCAAGGCACCTTCTTACTCAGAGAACCGAACCGATATTTTGAATGACATTAATGCTGTTGTTGGCGGAAAGGTTATTGACCTTTCTTCGGAATCCCACTTCAAGAATGTCACAGTCGGCCATTTTGGAACCTGTAAGAGAGTTATCGTAGGTCGTCACAACACGACTATCGTTGGAAACACAGATCAAAAAGTCAAGGATGCTGTTAGTGCTAGAATGAACATGCTTCGTACTGCCTTGGCAGATGGAACATTAGATGAACTTCACACTGACAGATATAGAAAACGTTTAGCTAAACTCTCAGGCGGCATTGCAGTCATCAAGGTTGGTGGTTCTACCGAAGTTGAGATTTTGGAAAGAAAAGATCGAGTAGAAGATGCTCTCAATGCAACTGTGGCGGCAACTCAAGAAGGTATTGTACCTGGTGGGGGTAGTGCTTTATTTTACGCTTCTCTCCATCTTAGAAAGTTGCTGGCAGATGATGAAGCTTGGAAAAACCTACCTGAAGATGTTCTTGCCGGCGTACAAGTGGTTGCCAACACTTGTGAGGCTCCTCTAAAGACCATTGTAGAAAACACAGGCAAGTCCTCTGACGTTGTTGTTGCCAAACTCAAGGAGTACGTGGAAACCAATAACATCTCTCTCAAGAAAAAGAAAAAGATGGATATTGGTGGAAACAACATAATCGAGTGGGAAAATCCACTTCTTCCTTCTGCCGTATTTAGAGATATTATTGGTTATGATGCATCTACGCACACGTATGATAACCTAATTGCCAAAGGGATTATTGACCCTGTAAAGGTAACTCGATATGCTCTTGAACACGCCTGTTCGGTTGTTGGACTGGTGTTAACGTGCAACGCTGTTGTGATAAATGATGAAGAATAAGGAGTAAGACTATGGGTATTGGACACAGAATAATGGCAAAGCCAGTTGGCTCGGGAACGGTCTTCAGTACCGCTACGAACACCGACATGGTTCTCGTTTACAGATTGCTTGAGGACAAGCAGGGTCAAATGATTATTGACACGACTGGCGGGGCTCTTGTAGAGCGCGCAGGAGGCGTCAAGGCAGGTTCTATGGGAACCATCACCGGACCATCGATCAAAGTGCCACGTCGCTGCCTGATTGAGTACAAGGACGTTCCTGCCGCAATGGGTGTGGACCTCGTTGACTTGTATCCTGTTCAGTTTGACGCTTATGGTGGAATCGGGTTCTTGCCTGGTGATGCCATCAAGATGATCTGATGATCAGCTAACCACTCGACGCTTTAACAAATAGATAAATTCTTCGTGTTTGTCTGCAATGTTGCCTAGGTGTTGCTCAAGTCCTCTTGTGAGGAGTCCAGTTTGATCCAAATTGTACATTACAGCTTCAAGAAGACCTAAAAACATAATCTCTGCTTCTAGGGAACGTCTTGCAGGTTCATCTGATGAACCTTGCATCTTGACGTTCTTTAGGAATGCACTCAAAGTTACCACATGTTTCTCAAAACCCACCAAGGCAGCCTTGTTAAGACCAACAATCTTCTCGGCTGTTGAGTCTATTTGTGGGACAATATCATTATAAAGACGATCATAAAGCAAGTGATCGCTGTAGAAGTCTGGACCGGAAGATTGCCAGTGATGTGTTTGGTGAAGGATGGACAAAGCTCTAAGGGCTCCTAAAATAACCACTACTTCCGCATACTGTTCACCAGGAAACAAGGCTAAAGAAGCTTCTAGCATCCTGGCAACGGCAATATTTTGTACCATTTCTGGTTTTTGATTGGGTAACATGAACCTCTGCAATAACTATTCAGAGAAAACATACTTATATCCAAGGATTTAGATAAATGACTTACCAAAATGCTCGTTCTGGCCCAAATAACGTTGGTGAATATCAGACCTCAGGTTTACCTTGGGTAACGTCTTCCTTAGTGACGGCAACACCTCAAAAGATTGACTTTCCCTATGTAACCAACTTCATTTCGGTTCATGGTGGCGCTTATGGCGGAACCGATGGTGTCAGAATTGGATTTTCTGTGAATGGTATTAATGGTGGCAACTATGCCTTGGTAAAGGCATCTGATGGTTGGACCACATTCAACATTCGTTGTAGGGAACTCTACGTCCGTAGTGACGTAGGAACGGTTTCTATGTCATTGACGGTAGGTCTTACCATGATTGAGAACAAGGCTTTCCCAAGCCTTACAGGCTCTGCAACCTATAACCCAGCAGCTACTGCATCCAACATGTATGGATATGGTAAACCAGGTGATCCAGGTGTTGGCTCAGGTGTGGGCTGATTTGCCCTGGGCTTGCTGAATAATCCCTGAGAATGTAGAACAAATCACCAAGATGTTTGCTACATGTGTAAACACGGACTTTTTGGCGAGTACATGATCATTTACGATGGTGAGCTTGTAGAGCTGGTCAAACCACTCTTCATAAACTCTAAACCACTCATGAACAGGCTTAAGTGCCTTTTCAGCGTTGAACTTTTTGTAGGAAACCTCAATCGAAGGATCAATCCACACACAGTTTTCAACCGTGGCACCTTCAACAACTGTTACCTTGGGCTTCTTTGCTTTGCCTTCGATAATGTCCTTCTTCTGACGAAGAATATTATTGGCATTTTCGAAGATTTCCTTGAATTCGTCGGCCTGACCAAGCAACTTCAGAATCTCTTCCTGAGAATAGTCACCAAACGTATTAGAACAGATCATTTAAATAAGCTCCCGATGGGATTTGAAAGCCGCAAGTCGGAGTCGAACCGACAACCTTTTCCTTACGAGGGAATTGTTCAGCCATTTGAACTTTTACGGCGTTTTTCTGTTCTTAGTCTATGACAAACAGCACAAACCAATTCACACTTTTCAATTTCACTTTTAATTTCATCTAGTGAATATTGTTGAGAATGAATCATGGTTGAAATTTCAGAAACCTTTGTATTTGGATCTAAATGATCAAAGTCCATTGCACAAGCATCGAAATTTTTACCACAGTCAATACATGGATTTTGCTTTATTTCATCTACAAATGCTTTTATAGTTTCCTTACGTTTTTCCTTCCATTTAGCTATTTGCTGTAATCGAATTTGTTTGTGTTCTTGATACCAAATTTTTTGGTATTTTCTTACACATTCCTTGCACTCATATTGCAAACCATCTTTGGATTTTGAATGTTTCCTAAATTCTAAAGAAGATTTATCTGTTTGACAAGTAGAACAGAATTTTAACATACTCGTAATTAAGTATTAGTTTACGAGGGAAAATGTCCTGCTAAATAGACTTTAGCAGGATCTTATTGATGGTGCAAGTTATTCTTTTGCATCGTCATTTATTTCAGTCGAAGACGAAATCGACGTAGTTCCATCAAAGTTCTCGATTTTCTTGACCCAATATTCAGGTGCTCCCGAGCCCGTGAGGAACTCAGAAATAACCGTGAACACGTTGTCGGAAAATCCACCAACATTCAGGCGGTCCTTGGAATCCGTAGCCTGTACCGACATATTTGGCTGCAAGTCAATGCAAACCAACTTTGCCTTTGGGTTACGACCCTTGAACTTTGCCCACTCAGCCATAAGACCAGTTGTTTTTGGCTGAGCATAACCATACCAACTGGACGAACGATCAACCCAGGATTCATTGTCAGAGACAATAATCACAAGGTCTCCACGACGACGATCCTGATTCAACAAGGCAAGCGTTGCTGCACAGTCGGTTCCACCGCCCGGTTGAGCGATTTTCTGAGCATTTGTCATGACCGAGTCTCTAGCATTCAGGTCAATCTTCTTTGCAGAAGTATCGAACGTGAAAACCTCTGTGTCCTCATTCTTGCGCTTGACTGCCGAGGCAATCAAGGCTGCAACCTGACGACAGGACGTTGTGGATGTTACACCTGGACGATAACCAGAAATGGACGAGTCCATTGATCCGGAAATATCAACACCAACGAAAATCTTACCATTGAACGCTGGAACGTTCTCAATAGCCGATTCCATTGCATCTTGCAGGGCATTTACCACAGACTCAGGGACTTCCGTGGAACCCTTTGTGTTGAGGTAAGCCGTGAAAAGCTGGTATGGAAATACCTTGGCCTTCTGAATAAGATCCTTGTCACGCAAACGATTTGCGATCATCTTCACCATCTCGGGATCCTTGAACACACCCTGACGAGCAAAGGTATTCAGGTTCATACGAGTCATCTGCCACTTGGCATTTTTGGCAATGCTTGTCCACTCTGCCGTGGTAAGCGGAAGAGCCGTGAGCATTTGGAAGTTTACATTTGGAACCTTGAGGTTACCTTTGTGTGGCTTGGAAATAGCCAGTTTGAAAGCTTCGAACTCCTGAACAATGCCAGGAAGCACCGAAGCATCGTGCTTACGGTCGGTGATGTAGCCATACAAAGCCTCACGAGACTTAGTCTCAGGGCGTGGGTGAACCATTTTGATAACGTCAGACAATGATGGTTCATTGCCAACAGAATCTGAGAAAACCTGGTAGTCAGAACGCGACTCAAGCCACTGCTTAATCATGCGCTTTGGAGCAGAACCAAGGGACTTACGACCTGTGACACCAGAACGGACAATCTGGATGAAGTTACGCACCATCTTGCCATTATCCATGACCTGTGGAAATGTTTCTTTGAACAAGTCAATGTCCTTAGCAGCCAACACAGCCAAAAGATATGCAGGCATATCCTTCATGAAGGCACTCTGACGTGAGTACACAGCCAACTTTGCAATGAAAGCTGGGCTAACCTTGTCAACCAACTTCTTGATATTGTCAAGTTGACTCTTTGCGTCGGCATAATAAGTGTTACCGAACATGCCTGTAACGGCAAACTGTGCCAAGGCATGTTTGTCCGTCATGCTGTAGGCAATGCCACCAGCAAGGTTCTTTGTGTTCGTGATTGGCTTTGCAGATGAACCAACGGAACTCTGCGACTTGAAAATAGACTTATTTGCCATGATGATTTCCCTTCCCTTAAAAATCTTAGGTTTGAACAGCGACAAGTTCTTGTAAAGACACCAGTAAAATGTAGTCCTTACGGCATTCGCCATATTTGCGTGAGTTAAATTTGTCTTCCCAGGTCCAAATTTAGCTATTTGTGAAAATTGTGTGCCGACAAAAGAGTGTAGAGTTTTTGGTTTTGAATAAAATGTAAACCCTACGGCATTCGGAACAATTCTTACTGTACAGGACGGTTTTGGGTTTGTATACCTCAATACCGATTTATTTACGTCCCCGGCGGGATTCAAACCCGCGTTCAACCGTTTTAGAGGCGGCTGCTTTGATCAGACTAAGCTACGGGGACAGAAGACCTTACAAAACCACTGGACGATTTCGATACTCCTCACAGGCTAGGTTCAAGTGATACAAGAACTCTCCAGTTCGTTCTCCAGGCTCAAAAGCCATGGCAGTCAACTGATTATCAAGGTCAGGTTCCCTGAAAGATGCGAACTTGATTCCAGCTTTCAAAGCTTCCTTGCCAAGGTTCAAAAGTCCACGTTCATCTGCAATTCCCTTGATGATGATGGTGTTACTGGTTTCGTACCAGTGCTTTTCAATCTCAGGGAAAAAATGTTGGAACTCTCGAAAGGCATGAAGAGATTGAGCAGCCTGATAACCCGGAGCCAAGTCTTGCCTAACGACGACATACAGTTTTAGCATGACTTTTCCTCCATTCTCTTCAAATACTCGGCATGTGCCTGGCGACGTCTCATTTCAACTTCTTTTTGTGCCTGAATCTTAGCGGTCATTTCTTCCTTTGTCAAGAAGAAACGTTTACCAGTGTTGATCCAGTCAGAAATGTCCGTAGGTTGCATGTAATATGCCACCCATGGGGAATATACCTTAATGATCATGAAGATCTTGTTTAGGTCTTGTTCGGTCCACTTGGTGGTTGTGGTCTTTTCAACTTGCTTGTAGTCCAGTCCTCTCAAGAAGGCATGGGCAAGGTGATGATGCCTGGTATTCAACCCAAGGAACACCCTTTGAATGGCTAGAATATCCTTGTCTAGCGGCTTTTGTTTCTTTTGCTTCTTCTTGCGAAGAATAACGGACTCTGCTGAGTAGCCCTTGATTGCGGCTCTCAAACTAAGCAGATTTCTCCTACTAAGCGGTTCTCTTAACATACTAACTCCTCTTTTTGCTGAAATGAAACTAATCGAACGGTGTGTTTGTTTAGTAACACCAGCAGAGGAGGACCGCGAGGACAAATCTACCAAAAATGAATCATTACCATTATCCTTAATCAGACTTTAAAAAATGTTTACTAGGGATTGATAACAAGAAGCAATTTATTTTGCTTCTTGGCATATCTGACAGTTGCCCAGGTTCCACTTCTAAGTTCTTCCCGGTTTGTCTTTGGTGTTGCTAGCATAGCAGTCGAATAGTCAACAATCAAGTGGTTTCGATCAAGTGGTGCAATTGGAGCATGAACCTGAATAGCTCCCAACCTCTCACAGTGAGCACGTTTTGCCTCAATATTGCAAGGAAAAATATGACGAGGGACATTTAACTGCCTGGCAATGTCATCAAAGTCCTTGTCGGCTCCGACACAGTCCCCATGAACCGCCAAAATCTGGTAACTAGGATACTGGGTCAATAAACGATTAATGACGCTGTTGAAATAGGCTTTAACGAAAGCCTTTTGACTCAAGGTCATTCCAGTTTGGGTTCCAGTAAATCCAATAATGTACTTACTCATAGAAGGTCATCACTTTCGGCTCTTGTGCCGTAACGTTCCTTCACCTTATCAATCCAGGCTTGGTTCTTAACCTTGAACATGACAGGAAGAGTCCATCTTTTTGGTGGAGAAGACTTGCAAACCACACCTTCAAAGGTAGCCCCAGGAAAACAACCAGAACGAATCTTGTGTTCCAGGTCATGGTTCATTTTTCCGTAGTGAAGAAGCTTGGGAATTTCCACAACATCCTCAAACATACGAATAAACTGATTTGGCGTCAGAAACCCTTGTTTGAAGATTTCTACGTCGAGTAAGACAACCTTGTGAGGTTCATCCTGAACATGGAGACCAGCGAAACTGTTTTCACCCAAGAACTCAAAGTAGCAAATCGTACTCTCGTATCGTTCTGCCTTGAAAATCTTGTTGAACTTCTCTTCTTGAGCCTTGATCAACTCAATGGCAGACCCAAACATGGGGTCATCTGCCCCCAACAAACGTTTGCGGGTGCCGAACTTGTAAAATCCCTTCTTTGGGGACCATTCAGCCCGAATGTTGCTTCCGTCTAGCTTTTCAAAGACATAGACGTCAACATCGCGTTGAATTACAACAGACATTTCAGGGTAGTGTTTCATGAGATGAAAAGAGCGAGTAGCCAGGCTCGAACTGGCGAAGACAGAGTGGAAGTCTGTCGTGTTACCACTACACTATACTCGCTTGTTGAAGAACTCTCGGATGTTATCTCTGTGTTCCTTGAAGAATACCTTATGATACACGTCTGGTGCTGGATTGTCAAGAGCTATTTGTGCCGCCTTTTCCCTTTTTGGGTCCAGGAGGTCATTATAGTAACTCCGGATAATTAGCATGAAGGAGTTAATTTCAGGGAAAGGAACGACAACTTGACGTTCAAACCTGATAAATACCGGCTGATTGTCATCCCAATACCACACATCTGGTGGTGTAAGTCTTGGATGACGACACACCAGGTTGTTTGGTCTAAAGGAAACTGACCCAACTCTCTGTACAGGCTCGGGTAACTTGATCAGACCCTTAACCATGCCACCAGGATTCGCTATAACGAGCTTTCCACTTGCCTGGCGGACATTGTCGTGGATCATACCAAAGGATTTTCCTAGGGCTTCCTCGGTGCTCCAATCGCTAGGGGCGAATAAGTGAAGCACAGAGGCAATATCATCTCCCGAGTCCAATAATGTGATAATAGCCAGGTCTTCTGGAACCTGACAAGCCAAGGCATCAAAATAGTCAACATAACCATTGGCGTCTGGTGGAACAGGAATTCCCTCAGCCTGAAAGGTCTTTACGAGCCAGTTGGTTATTACTTCTGTGCCGGGACTCTTGAGGTTGTTTTTGTAGAACTCCTCAATAGGCAAAGAACCTCTGATAGACTTCTTGTTTTTGATGTAGTGCTCTGAGTCAATCCCAAATTGAAAAAACTTCCCTTGGTCGCCAGACAGAGAAGATAGTTTCGTGGTTCTTGTGGAGGAGACCGGAACTACACCATGCTGAAGTGGATAATAATCCAAGTAGTCAGTATCACGAGGCAAACCTGGATCTACAAAATAAACACCCATAGGTCACCAATCCATGAGGTCTTCGCGTTCTTGTTCGCGTTCTCTACGTTTGGACTTGATGCTCTTGGTATCCGACTTCATTGCCTCAAGACAACGGTCGACAGCTTTTTCAAAGGTACCACCAGTTGCCTTATAGGTGTCCTTGTCCAAACGAATCTGAACGAAAGAGTTCTGCTTACGAATCTTGATCGTAATGTCAGCACCTTGATCTGCTAGGCTTTTTAGTCTTTCGTCCATATTGTCCTCTTTCAAGCTGTCATTGGGACTTGAACCCAAATCGCTTCCGTACCGGGGAAGTATACTAAACCGTTATACTATGACAGCGTTAATCCTCTACTAGTTTTGCCATGATCTCTTTGACGTTCGCCATGACCATTTCTTTTTTGTCGTATTTGAACTGAAAACCTGCTTGCTTTGACAAGAAGATTCTGTCGCCTACTTTATAGGCACTGACATTATCACCAACACCTATGATTGTAGCCTCAAGATACTTTTTATCAACCGTTTCTGGAATGTAGAAAGTGCTTTTTTGTTCGGTTGACTCGGTGTCAATCTTCTCAGCCAAAATTCTATCATCTGCTACGTAAAATTTCATTTATGTGTTTCCTACTAAGCGGGATATGGGATTCGAACCCATGTCTCAGCACTGGCAATGCCGGGTAATAACCACTATACCAATCCCGCATCAAAATTCAAAGTACTCACAATCGGACTCATCACAGTATTCAACAAATACTGCGGAATTGTCAAGCCCAAAGGAAAGATATTTTCCTGAGGTGTACTGTCTGTCAGTCCCACAAGAAACGAAACAACCTGAGGAGAACAAGCAAAGTACACTGACAATCAGTTTATTTGCCCTGGGCATCTGACTTGGGAGTTTCCTTACAAGTCTTCACGTGTTCACCATGAAACTTGGGATTCGACTGCTGTTGACCACATTTTGGACACTGCCACATTATCGACCTCTTCGAATCTTCTTCTCAGCCTCGTACTCTTCGATAGCATTATCTGCAAACTTCAAGGCTTCGTCTGAGATTTCCATGTTTGCAACCTTTCCTGTCACAAACAAAAACTGAGTTACACGATCACGTCCGACTCTGTCAACCATTTCCATGAACAGGTGGACTTCCTCGTCTGAAAAATCTGGATCCTTTTCCATTTGAAATCGAAAGGCAGCCTTCAACTTCTTGAACTGAATTGGATTCAGGCGTTTGAACTCGGTCTTTTTCCTGTTGCGCATTTTACGTCCCCACCAGGATTCGAACCTGGATCTAAAGCTTAGGAGGCTTCTATTCTAGCCTTTGAACTATGAGGACATTATAGCACGACTACGGATTGTTGCAAGCAGGACTTTCGTGTGGTGAAAACTCCACCATACAAGATTGGTCATCACCTGGTCGAAAAGGTCTGGTTGTAGTTCTAACAGGTGGTCCAAAGACAAATCCGCACCCACCCAAACATCCAACAAGCGCCCACACAAAAAACTTCATAATATGTCCCTATAAGGATTCGAACCTTAGTCTCAACGCTTAGAAGGCGTGTATGTTATCCACTACACCATAAGGACTTGAGTTACTCAGAAGATCTTTGGTCAGCCTCGTCGTAATTGTCGACCCACTCTACCATGGTAGCTGACCCATGTCCATGGATTTCAATAAATCCTGCGACGGTATCATGAAATTCCATTGAGTTTGGCTTTCCTGGAACTCTCCACCTTACAACAACGCTTCCGTCAGTGAACTTGCAGCCTTCTGCCACATATCCCGTTCCTGACACACCACTAATATCTGCATTTCTAACTACGTGAAAACGTTTCATACCTTTACCTATGGTTCCTACGGCTCATTATCTTTGTTAAACGACACCCGGAATCAACCCAAAAGGTTAATCCAAAAATCACTAACAATGACAAGAAGAGCATAGAACACAATAGCACTTCTTTATATGTGAGTCAATATTGGAGATTATGAGATTCGAACTCATACCGAGGGCGGTTGAGCCCTCTATCACTTCAACCTCAAAACGGACTCGGGCAGCTACCCCTCCATCTTGGCTCTGAGGCTTTCAGTTATCCATTGGCGGTAAACACTCCAACAGAAGCACTTCCAGTATGCTAAATCCCCATTAGTATGCGACTATTTTTCCTGTAATAATCGGTGTGATCTTCACACCATCAATTTCTTCTTGAAGTTGTTCAGATACCGCTTTGTTCTCACAATAAATGTGAATAGTGTCTTCTCCAATTCCAAATCCAAGAATTCCGGGCGTTTTCTCATACAATGTTTTAGCAGCTAGTTTTGCTGCACGTAAATCATCCATTGTTTTTATCATACGGAAAGTAGAGGTCCCGACCCTCACACAGTAGCCCGTGCCAACGGTTTAGCAAACCGCGCCCACCCCTGGTGGATTTACTTTCCAAAACTTACCACATTTCTCGAATTATGCTATTAAACCAAGAATCCTTGTCGCACACAGGACAATGTGCAAGAACTTTTCCAAACCATCCTTTGGTTTTGATTTCTGAAGGTTTCAGTCCAATCTCAGATTTGCATGTCTTACAATCGTAACTCGTTTCACGTTCTTTAGGTGTCCAGGGACCTTCACGTACAATAGTTGCCATTATCCAAGCCACACTTTCGTAATAATACCATCTATGACTTCATAGTTGATTCTATTGCTTCTGAAATCCATTGTCATCATTACCAAGTTAACCTTGCCATTGATCGTTCTTTTTGCACACCGAAACAAATAACCAACGTCAAAAGCAAATTGCTTTCCGACTTCTTCGGTCATTCCGATCATATCTTGGATTGCTTCTTCTGGTTGATTTCGTTGTAACATGTTATTCTAACGGTGAGCAGTGGTCTCGATCCACATAGAGTTGCCCCTACGACTAACTTTCCAGGATAGCCCGACATCCCAGCCGGTTTACTCACCAATTTTATTCGTCATCATTTGCCAGTGCAACCAAAACATCCCCATGACATGCCTTTGGAGAACACCAACATCCCAAAACTTTACCCTTTAACTCTACCTTGATACAAGCCAAAAGTTCATCTTGAGTTTCAAGCCACTCTACATATTTTTGTATGGCTTCCTCTCGTGTGGCAACCTTGAACTTAGCCTTGGTTCCTTCTAGGTGAGAAAATGGATTTCCCCACTTGGAAGGTCGACCGATGTAAACATCGAATGGCTCTTTCTTACAGTGAACTACTTTTGTCATTTTCCCAAGGCCAATATTTTGAAAGCGTCACCTTTAACTTTGATGTGACGTGAATATTTGCCCTTCACACCAATCGCATAGTCTACAATCTGTCGAGATTCTGGAAGAGTCAGTTTGGTATAAGCGTTTACCTTCGATTTATCCAACTTCTTTCCAGGGAAATGAGCTGCAAAGCGAATTGCTGCCAAAATATTGCAGGTTTCAAGAATTCTATCAAATGGCTCTGACTTCATTTTGATACGTCTTCTTGAGAATCTTCTCGGCTTGTTTGGCTTCGTCCTTGGTGAGAAGATTGGAAGTGACCATTTTATCAAGGTCACTCATATCAACCAAGGCAACGATCCAGTTCTTTGGACCGATGCTCATGACCTGAAACTTATTCACATATAGCTTTGTTTTCTTTTTCATGTTTGTGCCTCGATAGTTCCTACCGACTTTATCATAGGATATCCAGCCCAGTGAGTCAAGTGAGCCCAGGGCTTCATGGCTTCTTTAGACTGAAATACGACCAACCACTTACGGGAAATCTGGTCAAAGTCAACAAGAGTTACCTGATGGGTGTAGTTCTTTACATCCAACAAGTCTTCAAGTCTTTTCTGATCCGACCTAATATCCAGCTTTTTCATATGGAAGGCTGAGGTATCGATCCCCTGCCGATTTAACGGCCCGACCGCTTTCGAGGCGGCGCCAACAGCCATGTTGGTTAACCTTCCAATATCTTGATTTCTTCCAAGTAAATCAAGTTTCCACAATTGCATGTGGTCATCAAATTTATTGTTGTACTTGACATACGTTCTTCTTTTTGACGCATTCCTGTGTGAAGGACATAGCCAGTTGGCAACGTCTCACACTCACGCCGAGAAGGAGGCTCCACAGCCACAGGTGCTTTTTGCTCCTGGGTTTTGGAACTGAAAACCCGAGCCATTAAGTCCATTATCCACATAATCAACCGTTACTCCATCAAGATATTGAATCGACATGTGGTCGATTAAAACCGTTTGACCATCAAACTCTAGAACCGTGTCATCTTCTCTTGGTGGCTTTGTCTCAAAGAAAGCCTCATACCTAAATCCGGCACATCCACCACCCTTTAGACCAAGTCTCAGGGGAGTGTTCAAAATCTCTTGCTCCTCTTGGATTTGACGGATTTTCTTCAGGGCATTTTCTGTTAGTGTTACAGACATATTATTTTAGTACCTCTACGGAGGTTTGAACTCCGATTTCAAGATTGAGAGTCTTGCGACCTAGCCAATTGGTCGATAGAGGCATGTTACCAGGATTCGTACTCTGTCACATCACAAGTCTTCTTGCAATCACAAGTTACCTTTACTACGTCACCAAGAGAAGTTGGTTCAAAAGTAATTGAAAAGGATATGCTGCCTATTTTCTTTGGTGACATGTTCTTTAATGGACACTTGTGGTTTTGCAACCAAATTGTAATCCTTTCGGATTCGAGCCTGGATGTTTTGAACTTGTAGAAGCGCATTATTCACTTAAGTAGTGAATTTCTGATTTTTGTGCTTGAGATTCCGACAAGCTCAGGTGGGAACTCAACCTGACACCTAGAGACGTTTGGAGGTTGGATTTTGAAGTCCAAGGGATATTTCTGAATGCCTTTGCCATCTTCCAGATCTCGATCCCAAACAATGAAACACCCACGAAGACCACCAAAACCAACCTCACCGTAGTCGTCACGCATTCTCAAAATGGTGTCAACGCCAATGTACCACTGAATCTCACAGGGCATCACTGCACATTTTTCAATGAACCGAGGAGCGTTTGTCACAATGACAGGAGCATAAAACTCAAACTGCTCAAGTCTTCCAGCCAACTCCTCAATCGTCAGGTCAGGCTTCCCCATCCTACGAATAGAAATCTCAAAAGCCTTTTTGTGGCTTTTGTTGAATCCTGGCATGCGGTCATACATGTATCGATGACCATCATGTAGAGGATTAAAGGAACCTGGAATGACAGCAAACTCTGTCATCGAAAATGTGCCTTCATCTGCGGCAGCAATTTTCGTGACTTCACGACGGTCACGAATCTGACCATCAGGCATCACAATGAAAATCGCGTATGGATTTTCAAGTAATGTCAGATACCACTTTTTTAAGGCTGCCGTCTGCATAAAGATTAGTCAAACTCTCTTCCTCAAACCCTGTCAGAAGCTTCAAGGCAACTTCCGCAACCTTTTCGTCCTCAGCCTGTCTCTTCAGAAAAATCGTTTGGTCTACCCAAGGTTTGATAGGATCATCATACACCTGTTCAGGCAGCTTGTCAAACTTTAAATGATACACGCAATGGTTCACCGCGATGTAGGCATGAACATCACCTTTTCGGTGTCTGTTCGTGGTCAGAGCGCTCGTAATTGCCACAAGCTCGTTATTATCCGCGTAAACATTTGTCAAGGCACTGTAAAGCTCGATAGCCGCACCCTGACAAACCGTCTTCTTGGCAAATGCCTGAGGCTCAACTTCCCTCTGTTCCATCCACACGTGAGTCTCGTCCTCGTCATATGGCATCCACAAGGCTCCCAGCGCCTTGCTAGAGCCAGGAATGACTCCAAGGCGAGCCATGCTCACTCCACCACCAGCAATGACACTGATGATTTTCTTGGGCTTCTTGTAAGAAGCGACAAAACGAACGAGGAACTTTTCAAAGTCAGTCAACATGATTTACACACGCTCTCTGGTTGTGGTTCGGTACTCATGGGTAAGCTTTTCGACCAACTGGTCAACTTCCCCCGTGATGTGTCCAGCAATCTTAGGCATTTTGTTGAACTCCTGAATCACACGAGCCTCACAAGTGTTGAAGTCGTCTGTGAATCCAGGACCAAACGGTGCATCCTGCGAGCCATCATAATACATGACCAAGGAATCCTGTCCAAGGGGCTCATCTGGAAGGGCAAGAGTAATCCCGCTGCTAAGAGCAAGTTCATTTCTCAAAACCTTCACAAGAGGCAGCGTCTGCTTGCCACGTTCCTCCGACAACTTGATGACAGGACGATTATCCTGACCAACCGAGCACAGGGCAAACTTGGTGCTCATGTGATCACGGTTGATGTTGTTGCGAAGGTGTCCACCGATTCCGAAAATACCACAACGCCAAGGCAAGAAACCATTCTTGATACATTCCCAAGTAACTTCCTTGACAGTGTCAAAGGTTTCGCCATTTCCAACAATGAACCTGAGATTCGTGCTGGCATAGCGTGTGCCCATACGGGATTCCACTTTTTGCATCAAACCTGCATCACGTGCGCGACACAAAGTTCCAACGACCATTTCAACGCTGTCACCCGAGTCAGGACGAGCAACGATGATTTTGCCATTTCCCTTTTCCTTGGCATCAAGAGCAAGAGGAATCAGCTTGTTCTCAAGAGCATTCCAGTAGTCGTAGCAGTCGCCAACCATCGACAAAAACTCGCCATGGTCAGCCTTGTCGTACATGTGCTGATAACAGTCGAACTCATTTTCGAATCCCTGGACAATTCGGTGGGCAAGAGCCTTAACCGAAGAACCCATTGCAGGATTTGCACCATTCTTCCAGTTCTGGAAGGCTGCACGGAAAGTGTCGGTACCAAACCAAACATAGTTGTGAACCTTGGCAACAAGCTCAGATTCCTGAGGGCATGCTGCTGCCCTGTCACCAAAGTCATGAACCATCAGACGAGCAAAAAACATACACTCGTCATCCGTAACGCTCGGCATTTCGATTTCTCGAATAACGCCATAAGCCCACTTGAGAGCATGACGAGCTGCTGTAAGACGCTCAGAAGCTGCCCACACATGAAGAAGGGTGGACTCAAACCAAGAGGCAAGAGGACCAAAACCGTCCTTGGTTGCCCTCACACGGATGCAAGGCTCGCCAGGATAGGTAACGCCACCCTCCGGAATACCCTCAACACGCAGTGGAGGATAACCATCGCACTCATCAACAACCTTGCGCCACATTGCCTCAGGAAACTCAAAATCCCTGAAACCTGTGGCGGTTGCCTTGCGTCCCTTCAAGAACTCAATCGACTCGTCAATTTCCTGGTGAGTGTACGGCTCATAAAAGAGCATGTCACACAAGGACTGCAAACCTGCAAACAAAATACGAAGGTCAGAAGCCTCATAAATTGCAGGTTCATGCTTGAAGGGGAACTTGCGATACGTTCCGTAATAGACGGACTGGTCAGTTGCATCCTTCGACTCAAGGGTGAACCCATTAATCGTGTAGGCGTCAGCCCAAAGTGGACGAGGAACGGGGTGATGACGACGTGCTGGAAGTGTCTTGGTCATTTGATTTTCTCTTTGTAGTCTAGTGTCATCTTAGCGCACCAGAAGAGAAAGTCAACGTCTGTCATTTTAGGAAGGATATCGGCTTACAAGGAATTGAACCTTGATCTCTACTGTATCAGAGTAGCGTCTTAACCACTGGACGATAAGCCGGTTTATTTGGCACTAGACTAACCCCACATTTGTTAAATACTCAAGAATGTGATGCATCCCAAGCATTTCTTTTCCGTTGTGTCTTACGAACTCAACCAGGTCACTCCCATGAAGATTGCTTTCTATTCCCTTTTGGATGAAGTGCATCATTACTTGATTGTGAGTGTCAAGACCAAAGTCTTGCTTGTACCAGACTTTGAATATATCTGTGATTTCTTCCTCTGTCACAACAAGCCCACGTTGTTTAAATACTCAAACAAATAAGCATAAGAATATCCTCTGTATCTGGCAAGACAGAAGTCAAACAAATCTCGACCAGAGAGACCATGAACGTTAATACCTTGAGCAACATCGGACATCATATTTCCATGATACATGGAATTCAAATCATCTTCGGTTGGATCTCCTATGAAATCTTTTAGCATTTATGACCTCACGGAGAGTTGAACTCCGGTCATTGCCTTGAAAGGGCAAGGTTCTAACCGCTGAACTATGAGGCCAAGATTTTTTAGTGATGTTCGTCAATGTCTTGTTGAATTTTACTTTCAAGCTTTTCAAGTCTTGTGTCAAGTTGCAAAAACGCCTGAACAACCGGATTTTTTACAAGCTCATCATTTTTGTATCGAAGGGAGTTGTTTTCCTCTTGCAAGTCAAGAATGACATAGAGAAGTTCACTAATGAACTCGCGAGCCTTTCTTTCCTTGATGTGACCCTTCTTCTTGAGAGCCTTGTATTTGTCTTCGTGTCCCATTTATTCAGAGACAAGGATTCGAACCTTGATTCACGGATTCAAAGTCCGCTGTCCTGCCTTTGGACGATCTCTGATCGAGGGTGACTAGGGGGATTTGAACCCGCCTCTGAGTGATTCACAGTCACCCGTGCTTGCCATTACACCATAGCCACCATAACTCTACTTTACCTTCACCAACTTCTCCAAGTGCAAATATGTTCCTGCAATTCCAGGTCCATCCTCAGCATAAACATCATCGTTGTCAATGTGTTCAGCAAACAACTTGAGCCAATCATCATCAGTCTTTGGTTCGGTACCTGAAAACTGAATGGTGTAGTCATCACCACTTTCGCTCTTGAGGAACGCTACAAACTTCTGTTTTGTCTTTGTTTTTGCCATGTCTAGACATGATATCAGAGACCCTTAGAAAGTCAAGTCTAAACTCTTAATGTTGAACACAACCTTTATTTCGATGGGTTTGGAATTTCCATAGGATAAGTCACCAAAGTCAACATGATCTACAGTTGCGCCACCAATCTGCCATATTGAGGCTACAGTTCCACAAGCATCCAAGAGTTTGATATTAAAATCCAAGGGCTCTAAAGAAGCCTTTTTGGTCAAGTTCATTACTTGCTGTGCACCACTTGGACTGACCGGATCATATAAGAAAAGTTCCAACGGTTCAATTGCGTCTCCTTTTCCCTGATACGCTGTCCACTTTGGAAGCTTTATGGATTTAACCAAATAAGCATCAAGTCCTTTGAGTTCCACAAGAAAGTGAAATGATTTTTTTGGTTCAAAATTTGTTAGGAGGGACATGCTCTCCTAACTATGCGCGGTGAGGGATTTGAACCCCCGACCAATGCCGTGTAAAGACACCGCTCTGCCACTGAGCTAACCGCGCAATTAACGTGTATCCATTTCTGAGATTATCTCAGCCATGATTGTTTCTCGTTCCTCAGGAGTAATATCACCTTGATACTCCTCTGTCCACCACAAGGCCCAATGTCTGGAACAAAGACACTCAGGAATGTCAAAAGTCGCTTCTCGTTCACACTTGGTACAGGAAACGTTGGTGGTCATTTAGGTTCTTCCGTATTCGATGCAGTAGTCATACCGAAAGTTAGTCGTTGAAGTTATCTTTGGCTTACGTCCGTAGACTCGTTCTTTATAGATAGACTCTCTACCACACGCAGGACACAGATCAAGTGTCTTTCTGTACCAGTGTTTTCGAAGCTTCTTTCTCATTCGTCTTCTATCTTGTGAAACACCAAATATAGACATCCAATCTGGTGTTGAATTTGAACCAACTTGTAACCATGTGGAGTAAAGTCTTCCACATTCAAACCTTTTTCGGGAATGGCATCGAGCTTGTAAACCTGAACAAGTGTTTCAGTCATGGTTCAACCTTAATCAACTTTCCGTAAATGTGAGTTCCCTTGATCCAGCCATTTACATGACCTTTGTTGTTTCCAATCTGGAACTCATTTTTGTCGTTTGGACGTCCAGACTTAACAGCAGCGTCAATCTCTGTCAATTTCAGGTGAATCTTAACTGCCAGAACCTTGTGGAGATATTCGTTGCCGTTTACCTTGCACAAGACAATGTCGTCTTTTGTAACGTAGGCACCGGCAAGTCCATGCGTTGGAACAACCGTACAAAGTTCACCTGACTTAATCAGGGGAAGCATTGAGTTGCCTTTTGGACGAAATCTAACGACTTCACCAGCATTCAACTTGTCAATGTAATTTTTAGCCCAACCCATTTATCGTTTCTTTATGTTTGGCAGAAATGACATTCTGCAACCTTGTACGATACTTCATATCGATATCCAAATCAAGTGCTCTTTGCATGTATGCCTTAAAAAGCATAATGTCCAAACTCTTTTTGGTTCTTTTAGTCAAACCGGATTTCCAAAGTTCATTTATCATGCGGCAATATTCGTTGTATGCTCTACACATTTTTCTGTAGTCATTAGCTGGCAAATCCCCTGCTTCAAGGTCTTCTTCAATTTGCATTGAACAATCTGTATTGCCAAGGTTCAACGAAAACATCTTAAATTCTTCCAAGAACCACGGCGCCAAACTTAATCTTCTCACCTGTCTTTGTAGACAGGTTATCAAGAGCTTGCTTGACAGTCATGTTTGGTGCCACAAGAAAATCTTCCTCATGAAGTTCTGTGTGACTTGGAACAAGGTCATGTGTGGCTACTTGCATTGCAACAGCATCAGCGAAGTTTCTAAACTCGACATTGTTTGCGACGAAGTCCGTCTCACACAAAACCTCAATAGACCCATAAGAGCGTCCATCGTGATGACGATACAAGCCAACAAAACCTGACTTCGTTTCTCTGGTTTGAAGAGATGCTGCCTTGTCTGCACCTTTCGTCTTGAGAATCTCAAGAGCCTTTTCCAAGTTCTCGCCAGACTCTTTCCAAGCCTGGGAACACAGAATAATCGGCAAACCAGTAATCTTACGAAGAGACTTTATTTTCGTTAGTGTGTCGCTCATATATCACCACCATTTACTATACCAAAAGTCAGAGTGACAGGATTTGAACCTGCATTGGCTCCGATCCGAACGGAGTGGTCCGCCATTGACCCACACTCTGATAAACTATCAAAACACAAAGACCAGAATCATCACAACTACAGACAAAACAGCAACTGTCCACCCAAGAACTCTAAGAATCCAAGGATTCCACCCAAGAACTTTAGAGGCTCTTTGAAGGTCACTGATTTCTGTGGACCCAATTGATCCAACTATTAAGTCTACGATCCCAGCACCCCAAAAAACCATCCACACACCTTGAAGCCAAGGCAAAACTAGCAACCCAGCCAAAGGCAACAGAACAACTGCAAGGGCATCCAAAAATCTTGGAGCTAACAATCTAAGGGCTTCTTCTTTTGGACTAAGAAAATCACCAGCATAAGCAGCCGTCACAGATGCCCACACAAAAGTTCCACTTGCGTCCTTGTGCGGATACAACTGAAATACTGCACCAGTAATTGGTCGTAGCATTTTCAGCACAAAGTAGTGCGACAACTCATGCAAACAAGTCCACAGGAAATATGAAGGAGCAATACTCAGAACTGCTGCTAGAATAAATGTCCACATGGTATTTCTTGTTTTTGAAAAAATCGGGGTAGCAGGATTTGAACCTGCAAGTCTCCTGTACCCAAAACAGGCGCGATACCAGATTACGCTATACCCCGAGAGTCAGGATGGTGGATCTCGAAACCACATAATCTCGGCTCCAGACCGAGTGACCCGCCTTTGGCCCACATCCTGAAAATCTATCTTTCTATCTTACAACACTTAGAGTTGATTGTCAACCTAAGAATGGCTACAAAAGGACTTCAGGTTTCATACTTAGAACTTGGAGATATGAACCCATGCCTTTCAAAAACAAGGAAGATAAACTTGCTTACTACCGTAACTACGTTAACAAACGCTACAAAGAAGACCCTAACTTTAAAAAAGCAATTCAAGATCGAAATCGTAAAAATGATGCCAAATATAAAATGGCAAAAGATGAAATTATAAAAGACTTTCGTAAAAATGGTTGCAAGTTTTGTCCTGAAAAAGAATCATGCTGTCTTGTTGCCCATCATGTTATTCCTGAAGAAAAAGACTTTTCAATAGCTAAAGCATGTGCCACGGGATACAGTGCAAATCGTATCAAAAAAGAATTAGAGAAGTGCGTTTGTGTTTGTTCGAATTGTCATTCAAAAATTCATGCTGGTTTAATTGTGTTGTAATCCCACTGGAAGGAATTGAACCTTACACCAGAACGCTTATGAAGCGTTTGTCCTTGCCAAAGAACAGTGGGAGGAGTCCGTCCTCGCCTGAGAATGTAGCCGCTATTAATCTTCTGTCTTTGAGTCTTCCAACCACTTAGTAACAATATACAGGTACTGTTTCAAGGACAAAATAGGTCCATGAGCATTGCCTGTTTTCGACCAAGAGTCAATGACAGCCTGTGACTTCTTCACAATGTCTGCCAACATGCTTTTTGCAGTTGTGAGTTGACTTGAAACTCTTGCAAGACGAAAGTGAACCTGTGAGTCGACTTCTGTGTTGTACTCAAGAAGTCTTCTCTCGATATCAACCCGAGCCTTCAGTTCCTTTTCAACCTGGGAGGTGACATCTTCGTATGTGCCATTGTCCAGAATCAGGTAATACTTTCCCGAATCTCTAGCTAATTTTGCCATAGAATACCTCCTATGGTAATTAGCCTATATTCTCAGGTATTTTTGTCCACAGCAAGATTCGAACTTGCATCAACCATCTTCGGAGGATGGCGTTTTTCCTTTAAACTATGCGGACTCAAAGGCTATTTTACAGTTTCCTTGACGCCCAATTTAAATTCCTCGGTTGCGTCGATTCTGTCTTCTTCCTGCCTTTTATGTGGGTCTGTTTCGTATTTCTCTACAAGTGCAGGAAAACCTGACAAACGAATGCCCCAGGCAAGATGCTCGTCACATACCTTGAACCGATGTTTGTCGCCTTTGAGTCTCCACTGTGGCGTTTGTGTACATGGCTGAGACTTTTTGATCCCACGGAAGTAACACATGTCGATGGTAGGAGACTCTCTTTTTTCTCTCATACTTGCTCACCAGCCTCAGCACGGGCAGCAACCTCAAGACTGTTGTCCTTATAAGCACTCTTACCTTGCAAAAGTGCCACAAGACTTGCAGACACGTAAATCAGTCCAGGGAATGTAACCCAGATAATCAAGGTTAACCACCATGGGAGCATCCACACGAGAATCAAGCAAAGAATCGTACCAGCGAGACCATTTGTCTCAATCTGAGTCACATGGTCAAACTCATGTGAGATAACTGGACTGTCAGATGTTACATCCGGTGCAAACAAACATGCGTGACCAAAGGTCAACCCTGCAAGCTTTTTGAACCAGGTTTTTGTAGGCCAAGAACCTTCCTTGAGCCAAACGGTCATGTTGCCGTTCTGCCACTTGATTCCCTGACCCCAAGCCTTGCTAATAATCGCAAGAACACCCCAACCAAACAGGTCAACTCCAAAAGTAAATAAATACAGGAAGTTTCGGTACCATGGTTGCATAAAAATCTCCTTCTTTGGAGATAAATATGCGGTCCGAATTATAGGCCCTAGAGGAATTGAACCTCTACTTCAACGTTCGTAGCGTTGCGTGATATCCTTTTCACCAAGAGCCCATGTTAATTTGTTAACAATTTCTCACAATTTACTTAATGTGCTTGTCACAGAGTTGATGTTTACTCATTCTCTGTTCTTTGCTTCTCTGTCACTTGTCTTTCTACTATTCTTCTCGACTTGTACAAGTTACAAACTTTCATATTGTAGTTTAACACTTAAAAACGACGTCGAAATTAAATGCTGTTAGTTGAATTGTTAACAAATTAATGCCGAGGACAGGACTTGAACCTGCACTCCCTTGCGAGAACAGCCTCCTTAGGGCTGCGGGTCTGCCATTCCCCCACCTCGGCGTTTTCTGTTTCTCCAAGTATCAGTCTGAGAATGACAATTTGGACACAGCAATCTAAGATTTTCTAGTTGATTGTTTCGACGATTTCCGTCTATGTGATCAAGCTCCAAAACAATAGGTTTTCCTAACCATTGAGTAAGTTGACAAGTAGCATTCATGCATTGATGCTTGAATATTCCTGCCTTAAGTAATTTTTCTTTTAGATGAACAGATCTAAGGTAAATCTTGTTGGATAGTACGTCAGCGAGTAAAATGTTGTTGTGAGGCTTCTTTCCTTTATTAGAACCTTTACCTAAGAAATGAGAAACGTCAAGTGACCACTCTACAACCTTTTTTCGAAGAGTTTGATATGTTCCACCAGACTCATTCAGGTGCAATTCCATTGCAACACGTCGAAATGACGTGGATTTCTTTACTGCCTCAGCTAATTTGTCCTTGGTATATTTCACTAACCCAAAGTGTAACACCCTTTATCGAGTTCCGCAACCACCAAATAATGTAGAACACTCTTGGGTTCGTTGAGAACAACCTTCTGAACACTTCATTCTAACACAAACAAGTCCACCATTCTCGTAAACCTCTAGATGACAAGAACAAGCAAGTGTTACACTTATGTCAGGATTCGTTTCAAGAACGGACGAAGGCAAACCACCAGAGATGACACCAGAAGGCGCTACAACCGATTCTCTTCCTGGGCTTAGGACTGTGTGAGACAGACCTTCTTCCTGCTCCTGAGCCTCTTCTGAGGTCAGCGGGGCGCATCCAAGTGCGACCAGGGCTAACCCAAGCAAAACCCAGGATTTTCTGTTCATAAATCTAACTATGATGCCGTCAGAGAGATTTGAACTCTCACGCCCTTTCGAGCACTAGCTTCTGAGGCTAGCGTGACTGCCAATTCCACCATGACGGCATTACTTTTCTTTCTGTTCTTTCTTAAGTCTGATTATCCCCTTGATTGCCATCCAAATTGCAAAGAGATTGGCAAAGGTATAAATCAAAACCCCTGACTGCTCAGGGTGAATCACCGTAAGATATATGTCAACGACTACGTTGGAGACCGCAATGAGGATAATCAAGGGGTAACTCAACTTGAGGTTTCCTTTTGACAGGTTCCAGTGATTGAAGAACTGAAGTCCCACAACCACGGCTGCCAAAAGAATCAGAATCAGGTCCATATCTCTTATAGTAAAGCGCCGGGTTGGATTTGAACCAACAAAACATGTGCTTTGCAGGCACAGCCATTAGCCATTCTGGTACCGGCGCATAATCTGCATCTCATAGTCATCAAGCCACTTGAAACAATATCCATTGCCCTTTGTGGCATCATGATCAACCTGACTAGGGTTTTCTTCATTGTCATGGATTAAACCACCACGACCATTTAGAAACTTTTCATCTTCGAAGGCATTTGGACCTTCCACCATTTCATACCAAGTGTCATCTAACCTGTCATAAAGTTCGTCTGGTCTTCCTGCACGTAACCACTTTCTTTCCAAAAGAAGGTAGTTAACACAGGCTCTCGATAAACGAAACATATTCGGGAACGTGGACTCGAACCACGATTCTCAGCTTCAGAGGCTGTTGTCCTGCCATTAGACGATTCCCGAATGACAATTTGGTTTGAGCTGGTTTTCCACCAGCATCTCTCACTTATCTGTAGTGATTGTTCTCACAAGGTTCGTTCGTGTTCGACCGCTTGCTAGCAACGGTAAAATCCTAAACGATTTGAGGATAACTTGATGTTATCAATTGAACTAGTCAAACTTACGAAGCCAGGGGGACTTGAACCCCCACAATCTTGCTTGACAAGCAAGTGCACTAACCAAATTATGCTATGGCTCCATCTGGGCACGTCAAAAGTGCCCTCTTTCCCAACAGGGAATCCCCAAAGTGGATTTCGAAACCACATACTCCTCCTCTTCAGGGAGGCGCTTGAACCACTTCAGCTATTTGGGGTTGAACTGACAACAAAAGGTGAAAAGACTATTTTTCGCGTGTTGCTCTTACACTACACTGCTGTGGGTTTTAACTTAATAGCAGCGTCTAGATTCGCACTAGAATCTCGTCCTTGAATGATAGATGTAATCCTTTCGGGCATTTGTCAGAACGCAGAGGGATGGATATGAACCATCATTTTATCCCCTTGCGAGGGACACGTTCTACTTCTACTACCTCCACAAAGAAACAATGGGGAAGGATGGACTTTAACCACCGACACCTGGCTCACGCGCCAGTGCTCTTTCTCTGAGCTACTTCCCCGTATTTGATGACAAGAATGAAAGAGACTATTGTTGTGCTACCGTTACAACATATGTCCTTGCGGACATACCGGGATTCGAACCCGGACCGCTTTTTAATCAAAAAATGTAATCCCTCTCGGCATTCATCAAAATCTATTTACTTGGTTGTTCAGTCGACACAAGAAAGACCATAAGGTTCTTCTACAATCGACATCAAGTTTGCTTCCAAAGGAAGCACAACAACCTCACACGTACCCTTGCCCCAAAGCTTTTCATATTGTTTCTTTGCGGCACGAGCCAACTTCTTACCTGCTGCTTGATCAGCAATGCACAAAACCAATAACTTTTTCATGAATTCACTCCATTCTTAATCAAGAATGATTTTATTCGAACAGAATGTATTATTTTCGAACCGAAACTCCTGCGGATGGGATCGAACCACCGACCAACGAGTTAACAGCCTTCAAACTCTGAAAGAGTCACATATCTCACTACAACAGGCATTACATCGATTTTGACAAATGGATGTTCTGATATTTTAATTTTCAACCTTTGATGCTTATATATGCAACATTTAGGATGCCTATTGGCTTTTTCGTAAAGTTGAAACTCACCACGTAGATAAGGAGCAATGATGCGTTTATTGTCTAAATAGTCAATTTCAATTCCTTTGAACACTTCTTCATTCATAACTCCACCTCCTGGGATCGAACCAGGCTCTATCCGAGTTAACAGCTCGGTGCATTCACCTTGATTGCTAAAGTGGAATGTTCCTAATCCCGGCATGAATCTCAGCATGACAGCGATTACAAACCAAGACACATTTATCTAACTCTTGTTGAATTTTACTCCACTTTCGTGGGACACCACCTTCCGAAATACCGAAGTCTTTTTGAGATGGGTCTAAATGATGAAAGTCCAATGCTGCCACGCAGAGATTGTAATCACAACACTTACATTTCCCTCCAAGATACTTTACTGCTCGTTCCTTGATTTTCTGTCGAAACAGAGTGACATTGCATGAGTTACAGATTGTTCGTCTGTGACCCTTTGCTCTGTCATATTCATATTCTCTTTCACAACGACTACACTGCATAGAACTGCAAGTATACAACTTACAGAACAGAATGATAAGCAAAAACACCTCTGGTCTCGATGCCAGCGTTGCCGTTACACCATGCACGGGTGATCAGTCCGTCAGATTTTGCCTATTGTGGTTTTACGACTAAACAGTGTCCCACTAACTCATCGGTTTATTGAGAGAAGCCGACAAAACTAAGAAAAATGCCCGCTGTGTTGCCACTACACTACAAACATCCGCGCTTGGGTTTTCGGCACTCGCTAGGACAATATTCATGACTATTGTCGGCCTACTGGTCGGTTCACCGCTAGGGTTACTTCAATTCGGATTATATCTTCCCCGAAGGTACTTGTTTTGTGTTTGACAGGATTCGAACCTGTCTTGGCGGGTTAAGTCGGTCATCAGGGACTTGAACCCTGACTTTGTAGATTAAGAGCCTAATGTGCTACCGTTGACACCAATGACCGATGTGTAGGTTTTACGGACCTACGGTTAGTCCAGGGCAATACCTTATAGACTTACCGACTCAACCTGTTGCGTCCCATGTAATCCCGGTTGAGTGACCGAACTACACTTCGTTCCATGTCCCCAAGCCAAGGAAATGGCTTTAAGGACTTCACAAATCTTCTTTTTCTGTTTTCAATGGACTGTTTCACTGTGGGTGAAACACTCGAAATTTTCCTGATAACACTTCCTCAAAAGTGAGGCGGCAACGTCAATGTCATCTGTGGCATAACTGAGAGCCACCTTATTATCCGATGCCAAGGCAACATAGCCTACGATTTTCTCTCCTGCTTCTCGTGAGGTCATCTGGAAGGCGTAAGGAGCTACAACCGTAATCAGATTATAGAACTGACCTTCAAGAGCACTCACATCTGCTGCAAACATCTTTGGACGATCAAGCAAGGCTTGAATCACTTCCAGGATGTCATTTTTCAGAGACTTATTTTCTTCTTCATTGTCGGGCATCTTCACACTGTAGCATCTATCTCAGAAGAGTCAAACAAGTTCTTCACAATCGCCTTTCCACGACGATCGATCTGCTTCCACTTAATCTTGAAGGACTGACTTTCGATTCCACCAAACATTCTAGCGTTTGAGTGAACCTCAGCAAGACCCGAAAGAATCAACGTACAAGCCTGTCGCCTGTTCTTGCAAAACTCAGGAACATCCTCTGCCTTCATTGTGTGAATACACATGTCGTTCAGAATGAGTCCTGCCACATCCCTGTTGTCCGAGACCTTCAACCAAGTCTCGTAGGACACTTGAGCATGGTTCGGAAAGTGAACCTTGCCTTGGTCATCCACCGTCCTACAAAAAGGCTTACCACAATCATGATAGACTGCGTAGGTCTGGATGGTGTCTAGGTCGAAGAGATTTTCAAGGATTTTATCCTTGTTTTCTTCAAGCCACTCAGGAATCCGCCAAACATGGACTGACTTACCCGTTTTGAGATACTGAATGAGGTCACTCAGATATTCCCAAACACTTTCTCCATGTTGAAGAATGGTCTGTCCGTTCGTTTGCTCGACAGAAGACATCTTCTCACGGAGAGAAGAGATCTACAGGTTCTGCCAATCGTGTTTATTTAGCGTATCCATGATTTCTTTCCTAAATTTGCGTAGTCTGAATCATGACGCGTTCGTGATTCAGCTAGCTAGCTCCGGGCTCAGGCATCGAACCTGATCACTCCTGGTTAACAGCCAGGCGTCCATCCAAATGAACCTCCCCGGAATGGGTTTGTAGTTGTGTTGATGCTGCGTCTTCAACTACTAAGTATGTTCTGTACAGCAGCAATTGTAGCACATACTTTTTTGTTCGTTAACAGGAACCGACTCTTGAGAGAGTGAGGGCATCACTCCTCACACCTTTCGGTATTTAATCAGTCGTGTTCGATTCAGTCATAACTCTCAAGGGATAGCTACTTCCCTCTCAACAAGTTAGTGAGGTTTTACTCACGCGGGCTGCAACACTGATTCAGTATTCTTGACCCGACACCCTACCACACAGATGAGTCTCGCGACCATGTGGAATTCCAGGTTACCTTACACTTCCAATCCCTACTCAGATCAAACCTAACTCTCTTGGTTTGTGCTTTGTGCCGTGCGACACTAATCAGCCATCCTCAAGAATCGGTTCCTACTAACGAACTTATTCTATTTTCAAAACTTCCCTTGATTTTACAGGAGAAGGGTACTCCATACTCACGATGTTATCTCGCAAGGTCTTTGGTGGGGGCTCTTGGTTATTCTCCAAGCCAACCAAAACTTTTCGGCTTATTGCCTACTTTAGGTTTGATGTCTGCTGGTGTGCAGATGGGTTTCATAGCTCCCTCAACCCCCGTAACTTCACTTCACAGTCGAAACATAATCCGACCTCGGGTCAGATCATATGGCGACATTTCTACCTTGACTCGATCACCAACAACGATGTTGATTTTGTGCTGACGAATCTTTCCGGCCGGTTGGCATGTTACGATCTGTTCGGTACCTTCGATTTGAACCCTGAAAAGTCCAGTGTTGGACTCAACAACCATTCCTGTCATACCAATACGATCGTCACGATCACTATCCGTCTCCTGCCTATTTCGCTTACCCATTTAGATATCTCTTACTCCGTTTGATGAACCTAGTCTAGCACCACACAACATGTCGTCAAGAAGAAACTTGATGGAGTGGGAAGGATTTGAACCTACAATGCCCGAAGGCGACGGTGTTACAGACCGTTGTATCTACCAATGACACGTACACTCCAATAGAATTACACTACGAGTGGGATCAATAGCGATCACGTACGGAATTGACACTGAGGGTATTGAGATCACGGGTGATAACGATGTTGGATTTTGGGCAAAAGCTATCCTTACCAAGGAGATTTTCAGAGACAGACTTAGTATTCATCTGGCTAGGTTGCTCATGGAGTCGCGATACGAACTTAATTTTATTTTCCATGACATTTTCCTTTGTTAGGATTTTTCTACATTCACCCAAACTCCAACACCATTGTTGAGGTTTATTCTATTACTGCAATAGTCCAAAAATCGTCCGACAGATTATTGTCTAGGAGATAAGCATAAGGAATCGTAAAATATCCTGCTTGACCCCAATCCGGACCCCAAGAGTTTCTAACGAGAAAACGTTGGGTTGCATCATCATATCCAACACACATAACTGCGTGACCACCTAGAAGCGATTCACTTTTGCTTGGCATTGGAACAACGCCTGTGTCGGCAACTTCTTGTGACTCAAATGACTCGTAAACCGAGAAGCCAAAAACAAATGGCTTTCCACTTGCCAAACAAGACTTCATGTCATTGAGGGTTTGTGGCACTCTGCTATATGAGATAGCTTGTTCCTTAAGAGCTTCCGTGTAAGCAACTTTCGTTGGCTTTCTTTTAAACTTGGCAATATTGTAGGGCCAAGTTGTTTCTCTACACACACCTTTTTGAGCAACAGACTTGATACCATCTCTGATCATCGCGCCTGCATCGGAAGAAACCGTTCCTTCCATCACACGTTCATTGTAGTAAATGAACAAACGACTTGGAATAAAAAATGTACCACCTGCTTGCTGGTGTTTGATGAAGGACATTTCGCCAGCAATAGCATTTCCAGTGCAAGAACCTAGTTGGCCTTGATCAAAAACCGGAGGGCATAATGCTCTCATGTCTACGCTGGATGGCAAAGTTACAGAAGACGGTGCCGACGCCAAAATATGATCTCTGTGATCAGGTACGTCAGGCTTCCATGTATATTTTCTCTTGTGTGTCATTTAATACCTCTGCAATAAATATGGACCCGAGGGGGATTGAACCCCTATTTCACAGCGTGCAAAGCTGGTATAATCCCGTTATATCACAAGCCCATTTACCAAATATCGTCGTGTTTTTCACGATGACAGTTAGAGCATAACAACATACATTTGTCAAGCTCTTCTTTTGCTTTTTCAATTCCCCAATACCTGAAATTTTCAAATGTTGGGTCTTTTTCTTTTGGATTGATATGATGAAAATCAAGTGCGTTTAAACATCGATTATAACCACATCGTTCACATTTTCCGCCTTTATAGTCAACATATTTTTGCTTATTTCGCTTTCCACGTTCTTTGGTGTTTTTATTATGGCATTTTTTACACAAACACAAAGCTCTTCGTCCATGACCTCGATTCATCATGAATTCTAGTCGACTTTCACCACAAATACATTGCATAAATGGAGCTGAGAGGGTTTGAACCTCCAACCTACGAATTGCAAATCCGTCGCTCTCCCAAATTGAGCTACAGCCCCATGTTTACTTACAGTTGATCTTGTCTGACGTGTAGTCGTGAAAATCAAATGTCCGCTTGATTGGAAGAACTCCAATCATCGGGTGAGCAATGCAGTTGTGAACAAACCACCAGAAGTGATGTTCCTTGGCACTACCCGTCTTCTCTTTCCATTTTTCAATCCGCCACCAGAAACGACCATGTGCCGTTTGGAGACGATTCTTAAGCTCTTCTTGAGCCTTTCGTTTCTCAGCCTGCTTTTGTCTAGAAGCATGTAGAGCATTCAAGGCTTCCCTTTCCTGCTGTTCATACTCTTCATCGAGTTGTTTGAAAAAGTCTGGTCCCATAAGACCTAAACTTACAACATCAAAGGTGAGTTGTCAACCCAATTCCTTTAGACAGAGTGTCTAAGTCTGCCGTTTTGGAGTTTTTGGTTACTTTCTATTGGATTTCATTTCAATCTTTAACAAGCTTCAAACCCATGGTGAATCCACCAAAAACAAATAAGACCAAACTGCTTGAGACACAAGAAACAGGTCATAGAGGATTCGAACCCCTACAGAACGGGCTGGAGCCGTTCGTGCTACGCGTTACACTAATGACCTAAAACCACAAAGTGGTTGTGAGAGCTTTAGCGCAGGCACTCTCTCGTGGGTTTATATGCTAGGATCCCGCCTAAAAATGGATTGACGACAAGGATTGCAAAGAACGCTTTATTCCTTTTTGAGGAGGGATAAATCGCCTAGTTCGACCTAGGCTCGACACTTCGGGTTTCCCCGACATCTTTACCATGTATTCCTTACTGCATTCGTCAAATTGCGGGGGTGGGAATTGAACACCACGACCTTTGGGTTATGAGCCCAACGAGCTGCCTCTGCTCTACCCCGCTAAAACCGGACAACAAAAGTTTGTCATCAAAAAGAGCCATGCATCCTTACGTTGGAAAGGAAAGGAGGGAAGAACAACGTTGCACGACTCGAAAACATTGTAGGTTAAGGGATGAAGGAATATTCAAAAAATAATTCGTCTCTTCTACAACCAACAGAGGTTTCGCGAGTTGTAGAACAGCCATTTAGCATGTTCTTTTTATTACAACCTTACGCGCCTGTTGTCCGTCCCATACGGCCTACATGTAGCAAATATGCCAGTTACATTATGCCCAAATTGACTTTTAAACTAACACTGCCTATCAAATGGAGATGTGCGGAATCGAACCGCAGTCCAGAGAAACTTCCAATAACCTGTTTACGTTGACTATTCGCTTTTATGTTGTCAGTGTGAGCGTTCCTCAAAGCGACCCGAAGTTCTCACAATCATAGTTCTCGTCGGACACAGTCCGGACTTGTGGGTTATCAGAACTACTTTACCCACCAAGTTTGATTACTGTTATTTTACACTAGCCTCAACCCGTAATCCGATTGAAGTTCATGGCTCTATTCACCGATCAGGCTGCAAGAGCAAGAGGAGCATTATCTGCTGCATTTATAGTTTTTCAGTATTTTACGCCGGCTCCTGAAAAGAGCCTCCCAACGCCAGAAATCTTCTATCTCCCTGTCAAAACCAGGGCATCCCCAAAATCGGTATAGCCAAGAGCCCATTTTAAGGACCCCCAGCTATCCGAAAAAGTGTCGCACTCAAGTATTGCCTGAGTCGAAGTGGCGAGCAATAGCCACATTTCGGATGACCCATTCGGTCATCACGACACTAAAACTGGTTTCCATATTCAGTTGTCAACTTACTTGGGGATTACTCAGAAATGAGGTCCCTGTAATTTTATAGTTATGTATTTGTACCAAAAAAGGATAGAACTTTCTTCATTTCCGAGTACAAATGGTCAGGTTTGTTGTCACTTAGCCCACTTTGCTGTGCGTCGTTAAGTTCAACGACCATCCAGGTGCCATCAACCTTCCTTGCTATGTCTACCACCACAAACCTAACATTAAACCCTATTCGGTCAATGACCTGTTCTAGAAACTCCTGGGGGACACTAGCAGGCGAGGGAATCGTTGTCAAGTCGTCTGTGTGGGAGGACCAATAAAACCCGCCTGAGAGCACCTGGCGGTCAAGAATAAAGAACCTGTACTCCTCCGAGATTGGTAGCCCACCAAACCCATCCAACAACTTCACCAGGGGTTCATATTTCCTGATATAAATGTTTTGCTGTCCTACAAGCCCGTCACTGGACAACCGAAGATAAACCTGGATGGCTTCCTTCTTGTTAGCAGCAAACATGTGAGTGTTCCAGTCGAACTTACGAGAGTTGGTTTCTCCCTTTAGAATATAGGGTCCCTCGTTTTCTGGCAAGGACTCAAGGGAAAACCAAGTCTTCGGGGTAATATCCTTGAAGTCCTCATACCACTCCCGAAGGTCTGCAATCCACCTATGTTGATTATAGGAGTTAATCAACGTGCAATTACGACACTTGAGGTCATCTTCCAGTTCTTTGTAAAAAGGAACGACCGAGTACCTTCCGATAACCAGGGAACCCTCAGGGATCAAGGTTCTATTTTGATAGACATCGAAGTGCTGTTGACAAGAGTGCAACTCCGCTTCTTCTGAAAGGCTGGTACGCATTAAAATCACGGGCTTCATCTTCTTGTTCCTTTAGTCTTCGCTTGTAGAAGCGAACATTTTCAGCCCTGGCTTTTTCCCTAGAACACTGCTCACACAAGGGTTGCATGTTGGTGTAACTGTTTGTTCCACCTTCACCCAAGGATAACACATGATCCAAGGTTAGGTTAGGCTTTTTCTCCTGACACTCAGCGCACTTGAATTCATACTCAAGCAGAGTAATCAGCCAGTCCGTTGGGGAAAATGTACCAGCACCGTGCTTACGTCTCTTGTGCCAACGAGACTTGGTTCTTGCTTTCTTGACGCACCCCTTACAAGAAAACCAAAAGAAACCATGACGAGAAGTAAGTTCAGTAGAGGAATCAAAGGGTTGATGACAGATACGACAGGTCATTTTAACTTCTTACTTGCTTCCAGAGCCCTTTCATAGGAGGAGCCAATTTTCTTGTAGAGATCTTCTGGCAAGAAACCTTCTGGAACAGGCTCACCCCTATGATAGCACTCAGCTTTGTTGTGGCAACCACTCAAGGTGTCACACAAGCTAATGCCATTTTCCTTTACATATCCACCATTCGGCATCAAATTCCGATCGGTGATGTGATGGGCATCAAGTGTGACATTCTTGGCACCACACATAACACAAGCATTACGATCTCTTTTGAAGACCGACTCCCTAAAGTGCTCACGCACAAGTTTTTTGTTTGTTGACATTTTTACTCTTCTTGTCGGTGCGCCACTCTTTCCACTTCTCCCCATGTAGCACATCATATATCACAAAGCCAATTATATTTTCTTCTTCTCTAATGGAAACTGTTACATCCCCATTGTTTTTGTGGTGAAGGTCATATCGCTCATAAAACATTTCCATAGCATACTCATGAGTGTATCCAGGTGCTGTACCCGGAGATCTCTTACCTTTACCATTTTCACCATAATAGTAGTCAGTATGAAAACCGACAAACGTCTGGAAATCTTCATGCCAAGCCAACAACTCTTCCCATTGTTCAGGGGTTAAGCGATAAACATTGAAGACACGATAAACCGAATCGTGGACTTTCAGAGAGTTCAAGGTTTCCTTGATCACTTCCACATATACTTTTTGACCTTGATATTCAGCAACGCCACTCATGACTCCGTCATAATAACCGGAATGCCACAAGAGGCGAATGCCTTCCTTGATTTCGTGGTTACCACTCTTCATTTAAAGTGCCTGTGCTTTTAACCATAAGGTTTGAGTAAGCCTTTTTGGCAGGTACCGAAACAAAGCTTCCATCCCACAAACAATAAGCTGTTAGCTTGTTGCCATGAACACACCCTGTGTCAATGCCGATAGCATTGGAAGACACATGGGGCTCATGAAATGGCTGATGACCAAAAATAACCTTCTCTGGCCCATTGTACTTCTCAGTCCAAAATGCCATGTCGGGTGTGATTTCGTCGATGTGAGCCATTTCAGTATCGCTCTTGAGATACCGAACACGAGTGATGATCTTTGGAGGAGTATCCTCTGCCTTCTGACGAGGCAAAAGTCCACCGTGCAAAATCAAGTGTTGTTTCTCATCCAACACATAGTAGTAGTGATTCCAGTTATCCATAAAGTGATATGGATCAAACGTGGTAATCTTCAAAAGCTCCGCACGATTCCTAAGGAAGTCCTCAGAAACAATCATGGGATTCTTGTACTTGGGGTTCTTGCGGACCCTACGTTCATGCATGTGGTATCGAAGGTGTTTCTCCTCATGGTTACCCATGACAAACACGCAACAAGCAGACCAGGTCTTGGCCCACTCGATGACTTCCTTGGGATTGGGTCCCTTGTCGATGAGGTCGCCAACAAAAATCAACTTGTCGACATTCCCATCATAAAACCCAATGGCTGTAAGGAGTTCCATTAACTCCTCATAACAACCATGGACGTCACCAATACACGCTATTCTTTCATTACTTGTCATTTTCTTTCCTATATTCTAAAGCGGGATTTTGAATCTTCATTGTCCCGTGGTTATTGTCGTCAATCGTATAGAAAGCACGACGAATTCCGTAGTTGTAAAGTACATGTTGACATATTTCGCATGGCTTGGCAAGCGCAAACGTACCATACTTTTTAATATTTACGTGTTTTCTTACCACGTAAATTTTGCAGCCTCGAAGATCTGTCTTGGAACGTGCCTGAAGGACACAGTCCATTTCTGCATGTGTACTCATGCACCAGTCTCTCTGTCCACGAGCCAGGTCTGTATAATGCTCAACAAACCCATTGGTATTTCGCTTGTTGTAGCCAACAGACACAACAGAACCGCCACGGACCATTACCGCACACAGGTGATATTCCTGATCCTCGTAATTGTGGGCCTGTGCATACTGCAAGGCGATTCTAAAAAACTTACTCATATAGGCATTGTACTCGATTCAGTGTTGTGTTTCAATGTAGAACTGATACACTTATGTCATGGCAAAGGACGAAAAAATCAAACCAGGAATGCTTTGTACTTTCAAGGAGAGAAAGAAAGTGGCTTGGGTTGGTCAAGACCGCCTCACCAAAGAAAACTCTTTGAGTTTTAACAGTTGGGGAAATTCCGCCAAGACAATTTTATTGTCATCTCCACTGGTTACCGCGATTAAACGTTCACATGGCTTATATCTGAACCTGTGGGTTTCCTACATTTACATCATTGGGGTAAATGAAAATGGAAGCCTGGTAAAATGTTGGGTTTTGGGTTCGGACATTCGTCCAGTCAAGAATCAGAATCGCGCAAAAGCCAGTCAAATGACTGATAAATACTGACATTTTCTTGAGGTGTTCGTTTTCCTCCAAGTTGCCAGGATGATCTCATTGGCATGTCAGCACCCTTGACTCCGAAAGATGGACTCTTGAGATTATTGAGGTCTCTTGAGTTGCGTGAGATACCCAAAATCATAGCCATCTCCATTCCATTCTCGACTTTCTTTGAGGCGAACTCCAAGAAGTTTATGCCGATAGCCAAAGCCATGATTAAGTCGTCATGACAGTTTTTCTGGGCCTTGGGTTTTTCATGATCCACGATGAAGGTTTTGAACTCTGCCAGAAGTCTTTCTGACTTACAAGCAATCTGTTTATTTCTGATTGCAGCTTCAAGCTTACCAAGAATCATTGGACGAGTTTTGACGGTTGTTGTAAAACCACAAGTTTCCTGTTCGATCTCCTGAGGAGAGTAAACTGGATTCAAGTCACCCTTGAAGAGTTTTTCATAATAGACGTTGTTGTACTTTAAGTCCCTAAGCTTGTAAGAGGTAACAAGTCCTGGACTGTTCATTTCATGCACAATAAAGGCTTCATTGTACTTTTTAGCAACGTCAACCAAGAACTCACCAAACTTATCTGGCTGAATTCTGCCCATGTACTCAGCTACCATTTCATCCGTGGTTGCATCCAAAACATAGGCAGCACTATAATCCTCAGCATCACCTCTTGCCACGTCGGCAGACACGATATACTTGTGTCCAGGTTCTGCATATTTCCAAATGTTCATTTCCAACTTAGGACCATAACGACCAATTGTGGAAGTGATGGTTGTAGTCATCCATGTAAGAGACTCCTTGTCCAAGAAGGAGAAACCAGAAGCCTCAAAGGAACACAAGAGTTCTTGTGCGATAGCGCGGGGACTCTGCAAAAGAGCTGCACACTGTTCCTCAAACCAGGCTTGGTCATGTTCAGGGTGAACGGTCCAAGGAAGTCTGATTGGATAGAAACCATTGCTACCTTCAGTGTCTTCTCCTTTGTCAGAAGCTCTTTGGAAAATGTTGTAGAACTGATTACCAATACCCTTTGGAGAAGAAATAAGGATAACGTCACCACCTGTGGAAAGGGTTGGTTGCAAACCTGTCCAGATTTCATCGAAAGTTTCGATGTGAGCAGCTTCATCGACAATCAACAAGGAAACGGCTTCACCACGTGCAGCATTTTCTGTACATGGAAGAGCCTTGATCTTGGAGTTGTTTGAAAACTTCATCTCACGAACCGACATGGTCTTGAGATTTGGCATAACAAGCCATTCAGGCAAGGAGTCAAACATTCCCTTGATTTTTTCAAGGAACAACTTTGCCGTTTCAAGGCGAGTTGCAAGAATGATGATGTTCTTGTCTCTTCTGAAGATTGCTAGCCACAGAGCATAAGCTGCTGATACTGTTGAAAGTCCAAGCTGTCTGGACTTGTTACAGATAATCATTCTGTGTTTCTGGAACTTCTTAACGCACTCCTCCTGATAGGGATACGTCTGGAATGAAATCGGACCTCTAGTTGGATGCGAAATCTTTACATACTTTTTGATGAAGTAGATCGGATCTGTACCACACTTCTTGATTTCAGCGATCTGATCTGCTTTACGTTCAATTTTTCTCGATGCCATATTTCATGAAATTTTGGCGTTCAAAAACACACGAAAGTAGGCGGTCTTCTTTGGGTTGTAAAGACTGTAATTCACAAACTCCAAACCGTCACTAATCGAGCCTTTGATTATCTCGAATTTGACAGTCTCGCCTGTCATCTCGTTATACTCTTCTGTTGCCTTGTCAAAGGTTCTCTTGATTTTGTCAAGACCCTCTTCAAGCCATCTCTTTCTAAGTTCACGCCACATTCCCTCTGATGCGAAGTTAACAATAATCAAGAACATGGCTGATGCCATCTCGTCATCGATTAGTTTGATTGTTACTGTCTCAGTGGAGGATTTTAGTGTACCAACCTGATTTGCACCAGGAGCACCAAAGGTTTTATTGAAAACCCTAGAAAGAGCCAAGTATTTGTCGTAGTTTTTTACCGTCACAAAATTACCCTTTATTTGATGATAATTAGGGCGCGACTAATGGCTTTTCGATAAATTAGATACTCGACCCATCCTTCGGTGCTTAAACCAGGACGCCATCCCTCATCCCACTTGCCCAAAGACGTACCTGACCATCTCATTTGACAGTGGGTACAACACTGATGACTCCTGAAAACAATAGAGTCTTCAAGAGTCCTCATGGGAAATGAACAAACAGGGCAAAATATCGGAACAATGGCGTTTTCGTCGGTGGGAAACACCAACAAGAGCCTACCATTTTCTAAGATTTCAGTTCTATTTTCACCGGCCATATTATCATAATGGCCGAGGGACTAGGGTTTGACTACCCTCAGTCACCACAATCCGTGTGATAGTGGCTCCAATACCACATAACTTTGTCAGGATCGTCTTGTTCTACCGCCTCTGTCTGAGTCACTTCTGCCTTTGGAGGAGGTGTGTAGGCGTCAGGATGGTAGTTGCTGCACTGGTTGTTGGTACACTCAACCCCTGTAAAGGACTCATAACACTTAAACCCGCACTTAGGACACTGGGACATTAGACGTTGTTTCCTGCTAGTTTGCTTTTAAGCAAGCTAATTTCCGTTGTGGTCTTAGCCTGATTCCTGTAAACATACCCTTCTCTCATCAGGTTTGCAAGGACTTCTCTCTCGTCAGGCATTAAGTGACCCTCTAAGCTCCTATAAATCTCATGAGCCATGCACCAGTTGTTTTCAGAGTACCCATAGCCAACCACAGTCGAAAATAGGTCTAACTGAGAGTTCACATAGGAAAGCTCTTGTGGCTTTCTAACACCTAAGTTAACGGTTTGCTTCTTTGTCACCTTACGTTGATTTGCCATTATTTCCTCTTATACTTGAACAAACGAATAGTCGCCGTCGTCTTTAATATCTATGATTCTATCAGCAATTTCTTTGATTGGTTCAATGTGGGTGATTACCAAAATCACACGGAAGTAACTCTTGAGAAGATTCATTAGTTGAAGACACTGATACATGGAGTTCTGATCCAAAGGACCAAATCCCTCATCTAGGATGAAAATGTCTGACTTTGGCAAACTGGACAAGTTTGTGAGGGCAACTCTCAAGGCCAAGGATGCAATCATCTTTTCCATACCAGAAGCTGTCTCAATGACTCTACGACCCTTTGGATAGTTGATGTACACGTCCATAATGTTAGCAGTCGTGTCCGTCTCTAGGGTGATTTTGAAGTTAAAGCTGTTGCCAAGAATCTTTTCGAGTTCTGCGTTGATTGCTGGAAGCTGGTTCTTCAGAATCATGGCAGGAATGCCATTTTTGGAGAATGCCTTGTAAACAGACTCGAAGATTTGGAGCTGCTGAAGAATGTCAAAACACTCATCCTTTTCCAAAAAGAACTGTTCCAAACGTTGTTTGTTGGAACCAAGCTTCAGGAAGATGTCGTTCTTTTGAGACTCACAGTCGTCAAGTTCAGACTTGGTGATTTTTAGGTCTGTCTTCTTTTTCTCTATTTCCTGCTCTTCTGCCTCATCCAAGGACATACGGATGCTTTCCAGGTTCTCACGAATCTGCTCACGTTCCGAAATGAGACGAACAATGTCAATAGACTTCTGACGGGTCTTCAGCTCACGTAGGTTGGTTTCTACCTTGAGCTTTCTGTCCGAAAGGTTTCTGTGCTCCTTGATCTTGTCCGAGATCTTTTCCACAAGAAGGTCATCAAGTGTCTTTCTCATAGACTCATAGTCACTCTTGAGCGTTGTTACAAGTTCCCTTTGGGAAGCAAGCTTTTGCTTGTTCTCATGGGAATCCCTGATAAAGTGACACTGTGGGAAAGTATCGCCACATGGAACCAAGTCCAACTTTTTAACAGACTTCTCTTGGTGTTCAAGAGTTGTAGACTCTACTCTGAAAGAGGACTCCAGGGCAGCAAGTTTTTCCTTAACCTCAGCCATGGTTTCCTGGCGGGTCTCAAGTTCGTCTACGTTGATTTCCTGAAGGGTTAGGTCAATCTGCAAAAGTTCAGACTGTTTCACCTTGATGGCTGCCGAAAGTTCATTGAAGGTTTTATTGGCATTGTCAACCTGTCTTTCTTTCATCTCAAGGTCAGCCTCAAGTTGAAGAATCGTTGCCATGTCAACTTCTTTTTCCTTTTGAGCAATCCACAACTTCAGTTCATCAGTCAGGGCTCTCTTTTCTGCCACTCGCGACTCAAGAACAAGCTTGGAAGCCTCCAGTTGTTGGATTTCCTTCTTGGTGTCGTCAATCAACTGTTCCCACTGTGTGTCCGAGTATCTCTTGGTCTTGGCATTGAGGTTCGTACAGTCTTCCTTGGCATAGTCACACAGTTTCTTGAAAATATCCAAGTCCAGGAATCTGGACAAAACAGCCTTGCGTTCTGTGGCGCCTTCCTTGATGAATCTGTCCATGTCGCCTGTAGAAGCGAAGGAAGTCAGTAGGAAGTCCTCAGCGGTACCAAGAAGTCTTCTAAGCTCCTTGTCCGTCTCATCACGGGAAATGCCCGTACGAGGGATCGTAGAGCCATCTGGATTAACCTGGGTCAAGGTTAGAGAAGTGGAAGTCTTCTCATTGTCAACTTCCTTCTTACGCTTTCTTTTTGGTTCATCCTTGGTAGAAGTACGTTCAAGAACATAGTCGTTACCGCCAATGTTCACGTGAGACCGTACACGACAAGAACTCTTGTTCTCGTTGATGATATGAGCCGTTTTAACTGGACCACGATCTGTAGCGTTGAACAAGGAGTACATCATCGTACCAACAACAGAACTCTTTCCAATTCTGTTTGGACCGAATACGCCAATAATACCATTCAGTTTGGTAAAATCAATTGAGTTACCTTCTCCATAACGATAGATGTTGTCAAAGTCCATTGACTTGAGGGACCAAGAAATGTCTCGGGCAATAACATCTGGTTCTGAGGCATTCAACTTCACCAGGTATTTGTTGATAATGTCAGAAGCAGACTTGATTTGGTCTTCTGACAAAGGATGTGAAGCTTGGTTGTTGAGAATGTACTCACTGTAGAGCTGAACCAGAATGTCAGGATTGTTTCTAAGGCTCGTCTTCTGGATTTTGACAGTGTCTGTTTGGATGTTTTCAAGGTTATTCGAAACCTCAATCTTGAAAACAAGCTCTTCTGCTTGGTACTGATTTGTCAAATACTCATGAAGTTGACGCTTTTCCACGTCAGAGATGTTTTGATTGCTAACTGCTCTAAAACGTGTTCCAGGAAAGAACGTACCGCGAGAATCTACAAGAGCATTGATGGTTTTCTGAAAGTCTCCAAGCCAGGTGAAGCTCAGGAATGGCTGATAGTTCTGGAGAGACTTGAACTCAATGTCCCAGTCGTTCTTACCACGAATGTCCCACATCAAATAACCTTTGGTTTCTTCTTCGCCAAAGTTTTGTTGAATCATGGAACCAGGATAAGCAATCCAACCCTTGTCTTTTCCGTCGTCTGCCTGACGTTCCGAAAGAAACTGGAACTTGTGAATGTCGCCCAACATAGCGAAATCATATTCTGTGAAGAAAGACACGCTTTCCTCGCCACCAATCATCTTGAAGCCGCCATCTGTCTGACAGCCAATGATTGAACCATGGAACATGGCAATGTTGATCTTGTTTGGGTCTGGTTGAACGTTTGCCCAGCCATCCTTGTCAAAGCAAGAGAACACAGACCAGTTGATTTCTGGAAAGAGTGGGTCTATGAAGTTGCCACTATCTTTGAAAAGCAACATCTTTGGGGCAGCATTGAAAGCTTGGATGATTGGAGTGATTGAGTCCTGACGAGCAGCATTTGCTAGATTGCCGTCATGATTTCCGAGGATTGTACGAACAGGAGCAATTGCAAAAAGCTCCTGGAACATCCAAACCATCTTAGAAACAACCTCAGGCGAAATGCCCTGGGTCTTTGTGTGGAAAATGTCTCCAGTACAAACGATAATATCAGGCTTTTCCTGTCTTAGTTCCTCGAATAGTTTGGAGAAAGACTTTGTGTATTCCTCGTGTCTGGAACTTCCACGCCAATGTATGTCAGAAATGTGGGCTATTTTCATTTGAACGCCAATCTAATTTTTTCTAGGAGATAGTTTTCGATGTTGAAGACCTTGCCTGTTTTCTGAAGAGACCTAAACTCGTCTCTGGTCATTGCACCAACATCTCCCTTTTCTTTGGACACACTCAACATGGTAACTTGAATACCATATTCAATCAGGCTTTTACAAATCGTCAGAGCTTTTTCTTGTGCATCCTCATCCAGTGCAAGAACCACAGGTGTTTCGTTTTCTACAATCTTTCTAAAGAGCAAGTAGTCAGGACCAAAAGAAGACCCAAGAAGACATGTTGCGTTTTCATTACACTTTAGTAGGTCAAACGGTCCCTCAACTAAGGTTAGAGGTTTAGTCCAGTCTATGTTTATCTCGTTAAAGATGACTGATTCTCGTGGAACTTCAGGATTGATGTACTTGGGGAAAGCTTTTTTCCGATAGGTTCTGGCAGTCCAGTAGTTGATGTTCCCTTGTGCGTCAAAGGAAGGAATGATAACTCTGTCAACAAGATCCTCGTTGTCTGGAGCTATACCAAACTTCCAAAACCAGTAGTCCTTCTCCTTGTAGATTCCTCTCGATGATAAGTATTTTCTTGCACGATTTGCATGCAGACCTTTTTCATTAAACAAGAACTTGTATCCAGGAGGAAGAGAGACAACTGGTTGAGCGTTTTCTACGTCTTCTGGTTCAATGTCTGTGAGTTGTTGACCTTTGAGAAATGACTCAACATACTCGCCAAGGTGTTCGGGAAAATGCTTCTTTATCCAAGGGAACAAGTTTCGGGACTTGTTGTTGCAAACCCAACAGTGACTCACAAAGGTGTCTGTACGAATGACAAGTTTCTTTTTGTTGTAAGAAAAACCTTTTGTCTCTACGCACTGTGGACACAGGACAGAAATATTAAGTCCGCCATTAGAGAGTTTTCCTTCTCCAAAAACCTTCTCAATAAAGTCTATGGTTTGTCCTTTGGTAAAAAGTGACATTATATCTCAGATAGGATTTTTAAGTTGGTGGTTGTAACTGGAATGAACTTTCCTTTTGATAAAAGGATTGTTACACCACCATCTGCAACTTGATCAATGACAAGTCCCTGAATTTCGTATCCTGGATAAAAGATCGATCCAAAGTTGTCAGCAGAGAACTCATATTGTGTGTCGTTGATTTTTGCAATTTTTTGGCTTGTAGATGTAATCACTGCACTAACAAGTGTACCTGGCAGAATGGTACATTTATCCATGGGTGTTATATCAAATGTAATCTGACCTGGACTAGGTACACGACTATAAGTGTACGAAGAACCTGATGTTCTTATTATCTGAACACTTCCACTAAAAACTTTAAATGTCATGGATACAACTTCTGTCCGCCCTTTACGGCTACCCAAGCATCACCCATGTCTTGGTTACAGGTATCGTACACCATACTTCCAGCATTCTTTCCTGTCTTTGCAACGTGTTGCAACCAAGGAAATCCTGGATTCATTTTGAGAACCTCAGCAAACACCTTTTCTTTGGTGCTTTTGGTTTTATCCTTGGTATTGATCTTGATCCCAAGTTGAGCACGTGCTGAACGCACGTTCACAAATGTCGGTTTAATGCCCGTTGCCTGATAAGCCGTCAAACACACGATGGCATTCATCTTGGCAAGAATAATGATTGTGCCGGCTGAGGAGAATCCAGGAGAAAACATTTTGGCTACATCTTCCACAAAGATTCGTTTAATGGTCCAAGATGGAAGAATCTTTGACATGAAGAGCATCTTGAAATAATCTGCCTTGTCCCAAATATCATTAAACTTCGTGCTTGTCATCCTGATGGGATAAATGTCGATCATTTGTCCAGTGTTGTGATCTGACACACAAACTCCAATTACCGACGTGGAAACGTCCAATCCAATATCTACTTCGATTTTGCTTGTCGACATTTTTCTCTCAGTTTCGCTGCTCTTTGTAAGGGCAGAATCATGCTGTCAGTCCAGAACTCATAAGAAATTGGAGGAGTTTGTGCTGCACACCACAGCTTTGCAGCAGCAGCCTTTTTTTGTACTCTCAAATTCGTCAACATATTTTCTCTCTTGACTTCTACCATCTTGACTTTCCCGTCTGCATACCAGACAAGAAAATCCGGGAAGTATCGACGAACCTTCTTGGAAGTAAGGTTTGAGGTGTAGTTGATCTCGACAGACTCATAGGCATAAGCAAGTACTGTTGGGTCATTATCAAGATAATCACATATTGTCTTCTCCCACCCTGACCGATATTCGACAGGTTTAGAGCATTTTGGACTAATATGAGTCCCTGTAATATATCTGCCTTTTCTCTTACGGGAGCGTTTGGTCTTAGATGCTTTTTTACGGGCCATAGGAGCCTCTCTGTGACATTTTGAGGGAAGGTTGGTACTTCCCTATGTCTGAAGTATAAAGGATTTTAGAGGGTTTTTACATTTTAGTGGAGGATAACCAATTAGAAGAGTGATTAACAAAACCAAAGATATTTATGATTTAGACCACATATGCGGAAAGGCTCCTCGCTTTTGCAGTGAGCATTTTAATGCTCGGCGGGGGTGTCTACCCAGGTTGCAGTCATCAAGCACCTCCAAACTCTCTTCTTCGTCCTCCAGAAACAGAGTTTCGTCCTCAGGTAAACTTCTGGAATGAATCTCAATTTCCTTTGGAAGTTCGAGTGGATGTCAACATGGACCAAAGATTCTCAGATGAAGTGTTAATAGCCACAGATTTCTGGAATGGTATTATTGAAAGAGAAGTCTTTCGAGTTACCCAGGAAGACCTGAGTTCCTACACGCTTAATGGACAAAGAACACATCCTCCTTATGGGATGATTTATGTTCAAACCAGACGTCTTGGACTTGGGGCGGAACAACATCAAATGTTAGGAATGACGACCACTTTCTTTAACACGGTGAGTCCGTTTTCCACAGAAATGGACAGTGCTTTCGTTTGGATTGATGAAAGACTTGAACATCCTGAGGACATCCAAGAAGTTATTCTTCATGAACTTGGACACTCTCTTGGACTATCTCATGATAGAAACATTTCCTCAATAATGTACCCGTTCGCTCTTGATAGCGAAGGTCAGATTATGGACGAAGACATTCGTTATATTCGAAATGAAGTAGAATTTAGAAGTCCATTTTGACTGCGAACATCAACTTGTCACCAGTTCTCTTGATGATTGGTTGAGCAAAGTTGGTTTTGGTAATGACGTTCAGGTTGTCATCATGCAGGTACAAACCACTAAGCCACACGAACTGTTCGTCAATTTCATTTGCCAAGTTCTGCATGCTTCCAGACATGTAGGAAGGATTTGAGCTGGATGTTGACATCAAAGGTGGAAGCAAAAGGTTGAATTTGAGGACATGAACATTCTGAAGACCCTGGAACTCCATCTGCCAGGCTTGGTCACCAAAGAAACAGAACTGTGGAGACTTAACCATAACAATTCCCTCGTTATAGAAAATGTTTCCTACAGAAGCCCATGTTGCTGGAGCTGTGGCAGTGTCTGCTCTATAGAGATTGCCAAGACCATCATCCTTGAGAGTAATACCAACTTTGCCACCAGAACCCAGCATGCTTGGGTCACGTAGGGAAAAGGTTCCAGGCTTGATTTGATTGCCGTAGTAAAGATTGCTGATGTCAAAAAATACCACTTGATTAGAAGTGTTGTCTCTAGTCATGTGCAAGACAGCCAAGGAGTCAGAGTAGCTAGCACTAATATTGTTAGGATTTGCACCAACGATACCATCAACAATGGAACCTGAGTTGGCACTCAGACCAGCAGTGATGATATCCAAAGGAACCATGTTTCTAAGGGAAACATATCCATAGTTTATGTTGCCAAGGTCATTTCTAAACTTGACATTTGAGCCACTTGCCAAGAACTGGAAATTTGGATAAAACTGACCATTGTCACAAGGAAGAACGGTGTATTGACGTTTACGATTAGAACCTGTGGCAAACAAAAAACCATTGGCATCAATAACGTCAGATGTTACATTTAGGATTGAACCTGTAAGTCCAAGCCATCTTGGGAAAGTTGACTGAACGAACTCCTTACCGAAGTTTTCAAGGTTCATGTACATGCCACCAACACCAAAACTCATTGTGGTATTGAAAATATCTCTGGTGGTGTCATTAACCGCTTCGAATGGAGTAACCATTACACCACCATAAGCGCCTACAAATGATTGTGTTGGTGCTTCAACCGTAAAGAAAGGAGGAACATAAAACAGCATGTTCTTTAGGTCTGTTGGACCCGAAGACTGATATCCAGATACTTCTGGCATGGATAGGTGTTTATTGAAAATCTTCAGGTCATGAATTTCAGCATTCAAAGGATGGTTGAAACTAAAGGTTGCTGGGTAGTCGATTCCGGTTGTGGAGTTGAGTTGCTTAAGTCCGTCTCGTGCGGCTACATCTGCGGCAAAGAACAAAGAAGTTCCACTAAGTCCAGCATTGGTTCCTTCATAGAAGTTTCCAACCGACAAAACGATAGGACCATCTGTTCCTGTGTAACCACCCACAGGCTGAGATGTTGCAATGCTCGTCGTTAGGACGAACTGAGTGTCAACATTAGAGTCAATCAAGATTGATCCAGTGCCATTATTGTAAAGAGGTGCTGGACCTCCATGACGAATGGACACGTGATGCCAGTGATTTCTCTGGAGAGAGTTGTCAGAACTCAGGATGGTCAAGGAATTGGTAGTTGCCAAACTTGGTGCAACTCCAGCACTTGAGGACATCTGTAACAAAATACGGTATCCGTTTGGATAACCATTTACATCTCTAGAAGAGCCAGTTACCAAAGATACAGCCAACACACCTGAGAGATGAAGAACAGTACCTGCCTTAAAAGAGTTGTACTGGGTATCGGTCGTATACCGAGGGTTAATCCAAAAGTCCACAGACCACGAACCAGTCGGAGTGTAAGGTCCATAGGGCCAAACACCAGAAACAGGAAGGTTTGGATACAAGATAACAGTTCCTGAAGGAACCGCACTGCCTGTGAAAAAGTTGAGTGCATTGTAGTTTGTTACAGCAAACTGAGAATTTGGTTGTGTGGCTCGATAATAGGGCATCAAGTCATCAACTGTTACTAACTTCCTTAGAGTGTCAGAGTTCAACTCAAAGGGAGGAGTAAATCTCAAAATGTCAACTGTTTGCTGTTTACGTGCAGAGGGTTGCTGAGCAAATACTCCAGAGAGGTAGCCTTCTACCTGTGCTCTGTTAGATGCACTGATTTCACCAAAGGTGATGGCTTGAGTTAACAAGTCTCCAAGGTTCTGGTCGTTGTACATGGACGAACTGAACATTGAAAGAGGCTGAACCTCCTTCTCAAAGGCAGAACGTCTTGGGAACACGTACAGAGTACCAGAAATACCAGGAATAGATGAAGTTGTAGAACCACTAGAATATGACCTCACAGGATGAGTTTCTAGTGTAAATTGTTCTATATCATCGCGAGTAATCCTGCGTATCGACATTTCGTCTTTCCATGAGCCAAATCAGAAATCGAGTCTAATTTTGAGCGTAAGATTACGTTCGTCATCCTTCAAGATAGGTCTTGAAGTCTTTGCTGCTGCCAACAAGTTGTCGTTTGCATCATACAAACCAATGGAGGTAACGAAAACAAAGCTTCTTTGTGTTTCTTCCTGACCTTGGTCAATAACAACAATACGGGAGTCTGCATCCGTAAAGGTTGGATTGGAGGAGTAGTTGAACTCGTCTGCTGCCATGTTACAGAAGTAGATGGTGCTGTTGATGTTGGTGATGTTCTGGAAGGTACAAGCTGTTGCTGCGGAACCTGAGAATCTCGTGCTACACACGTGATCAAGGATTTCATCAACTGATGCCGAAACCATGAACTGACCCAAACTTCCAGAGAAGCCCGTCTGTCCTGACACGCTCATAGCCGAGATGGTTCCGCTGAGGAACGTTGTTTGGTCAAAGGACCTGGAAACGTCCAACACGGCAATGCCCTTGTCGATAAACAAGAGACCAACTGGAATGTCTGTGTTTGAGGAATCTACGATTGTAGAAACCTGACCACCAAAGGAGAATTCTTTGTTTTGGTTTGAACCAATGTCAGAGTAAATCTTAGTAGCTGCCTGACCTGTTCTGTTGATGTTATAGGAGTTCGTAAGGGCAGCACTTGGGTTAAGTCTGATTGCGAACGTTTCACGCTTAATCTGGTCACGAGCAAAGAGTCTCTTGAAATCAAGGAAGAGGGCTTCCTTGATTGTGGAAATCGTAGAACCGGAAGTAATGGTAAACTGTTCAGTTGCATCTCCAAGCAAGGATTGAGCATGGAGTCTATAAAGGTCCATTTTCTCTCTCATCATCAAGGACTGTGATGGGAAGATGTACTTTCCATTTGAGTCAATGCTGTAGTTGGCGTTCTGAACAAGTGCCGAAGCCGAGCTGAATCCAATCGTCATGTCAAATACAGGGTTTGCTGTTTGAAGAGTGAAGTCCTGATCGAACACGGTCTGGAATAACGAAGAAGTTACACCTGGACCAACACCACCCGTGACGAATACCTGATATTTCTTTCTAGTTGTAGAACCTGAAATATCCTGGTTGATAATGTCAACAAGCTGATTCAGAAACGATCTGGCTGTCTTAACGTCACTAGCTGCAAATTCTTTGAATACTGCCATTTTAAATCCTATTACGAAGTTTTGTTAATCTGAACTTCAAATTCATAAACGGCACCACTCTGGATACCTGAGATCTTTACGAACGTTGAAATGAGGTTTTTGTTGAACTGTGCTCCATAAATCTGGAACTGACTCTCTGTGATTGCCTTTGTGGACAAAGTCAAAGTAAGTCTAGAACCACCAAGGGAGTTTTCACCAGCATCTCTTGTGAGAATGTAGGTAGCTCTCTGTTGTGAGTCGATGTTGTCGGGTGCAGTTCCAAGAATCTGCAAAAAGAGATTAGACAGTTCAACAACGAAAGCCTGGTCTCTCAACTCGACGTCAATCGTCTGCTCGTTGTTAATCGTCTGGGAGATGTTAATCTGACGACTCTTGGTTGTTGTGTTTCCAATTGACACAATCTTATTTGTGGAGTCGACACCTTCACCTGTGAGGGCAAGAGTTGGAAGTCTGATGAGGTTAGGGTTGGAAACCGACACACAACGATACTTTTGTGCATAGGAACCATTGGTCAGAGCTTCAAACACAGGAGTGTTCTTCTCAATCTTCTCTTTACCAACAGTTCTGCCGTACTTAGTAATAATACCATAATCTACTTCATCATCACCAGCAGCAAACTTGACGATAGAGAAGCTACCATCGTTTCTTGCTAGGAACTGTCTGCCAGTGTCGGTAAGGACTGCGTCCAAAATAACGTTGTTTGTATCGTTTTGTAAGAAACCCATGTTACTCCTGTTTTCCTAAATATTCCCTACCGTAAATTACTCAACATCTGTAATGTCATCTACATTTTGTTGATCTGGTCTTCTTTTGTCTTCTAGTTTAATGGTTACAGATTTTTGAGACTCAAGGTCTACGTTAATCAAAGACAACTTATACTGAGCATCTGTACCCATCTTTAGAAGTCCCAAGTCACGATTTTGAGCGTTAAGTACCTGTAAATATTCAGGATTAAAGATAACCTGAAGTCTTTTGTGTCCTGAGTCTCTGATGGTGTCCACGAACGTGTCCTGGTTTAGGTACATGTTAGGATAAGCCTTTGGGGCTCCACTGACTGAAATAAGCTTTTTGTTGATACGATTTTTGTACTTGTCGAAGCTTACCTCAAGTTGCATTGAGTAGTTTGAGGACATTCCATGGGCATCTATGGAACACAGGGCATAAATGTACTTGGAGTCCTTACCGAACTCCTTGTCCAAGAAGTAAGTTTTTGCACTGGAAAGTCTTTCAACCAAAACAGGGTCTGGAGACTCTGTTCTAGGGGTTCTGACAATGCTGTCATCAAAGTCATACTCCTTGATGAGTTCAAAAGGGTCATTAATGGTTTCACGACGGAAAAGCTGGAAGTACTTAATGTCTCTTTGGGTGTTTGGCGGGAAAGACCAAGTTATTCTGGCGGTAGTGTTGAAGTAGTCCCAGGCAATGTTGAAATCTGCCGGAGGTGGAGGCGGAACATACTCCACACACTCAACTACCTTATTTGGACTGTCCTGAGAACAAACCAAGAAAGAAATGGCAATGAGACTTCCAGTTTCAGTGTCCTGAGCCAAGGTCTCTATGTAAACCACACTTCTGATGCGGTAATAATACTTGGCACCATACTTGACCTTAAAGTCCACGGTTGTGTTGGCAAGAGGGTTTTCAATAATAATTGGGGATCTGTCAACAAGAGTGCCGTTATCTAGCAACTCTTGCTTGTCTACAATATAACCAACAGGCTCAACTGTGGAGTTGAAGTCAGCAGCCGAGTCAATATTGCGAATATTGATATATTCCATGACTTCGAGGTCATACTCGTTATCTGTCAAGATGCTTGCATTGTCGCTGGCAATGGACTGGGTTTCTCTTTGAGTTGCCTCATCCATGAGTCTTTGAGCTTCATCCTCAAACAAGCCAACTGGGTTTTCTGTGGCAGAAGCAAGAATCTTGGACAACACACGATTATTGAACTGGAACTTTGTCTTGGAGTTCTTGATTTGGCCTAGCAAACTTGACACAAGCGACTCTCTATTTTGTTGAGTCACGAAGGTTACACCTAGGTCAGAAAGGTTCGTGAGGATGGAAGCTAGAAAAGAACCCTTCAACCGTGACGTTGTGAGGCTGTTTAAAGCCCTTGCCACATCAAGGGGCGACTCTGGGCTTGTTGTAGGAGCAAAACCCTTCTGAACCTCTTCCAGAGCCCTACGAATAAAGAATCCAAGGCGTTCATCTGCGCCTGTGTCCTGAAGGTCTACGTTAGAATAGTCACTTAGGGCAAAGTTCTGTTCGTTGTGGATCTTGTCAAAGTTATTGGCAATGGAGGTATTGATGGCAATATAATTGTTTTGTCCAATAACTGGACGCCATGTCAACTTGACATACCTTGGCACTTTGTCTTGGAAGTTCTTTGAGGTTACGAAGGAGGAGTCAAAGGCTTCTGACGGTCTTTTTGTAATGAACTGAGGAGCTGTCTGTCCAGAGTCATTTGTTCGTTCGTCTGGGACGAAGAAGTCATAGTTGAACTGTGCATTGAAGTCAGATACTTCTGGTGCATTAACAATGGAGATTTTTTTGGATGGCAGAGACTTTGACATCATGAACCTCCCGTGAGATTTGTTTCAACAACGACAAAGTAATCCTCGAAAATCATGTCGTTTCTGGTCTTTTCTTTAAGGTATTTTTTACCCTTAACATCATCAATCATATTTTGAACGGAAGTCTTTGTGTATGTGTTACGACCAGATTCCGTTGAAATGGTTTGGTCTACGTCGATTTCAAAGTCATCTGTGCTGACTGGAATGTGGAACACTCTGTCAAACAACTTTGGCTGGAGAACACGCTTCTGAATGAAAGAAGACTGGAACAACAAGTTGCCATAAGACAACAATCTAATGGTGTCCTTGGTTTCCTGATCTAGATTTGGATTCTGGAGAAGTTGAGGGATTGGCTGATTTGGAATGTCCTTGTTCTTGATGACCTTCAAGTAAGAGATAACCAAGTTGATGACATTTTGGTCTTGAGTTGAAGTCTTGGAGAAGTTTACCGTTGAGAAGGTCTCTTCATTGATTTCAATTCCTGCCATCAGTCGAATGTAAAGCTCAAAGAGTTCACTTTCGATGTGATTTTGAATCATGTTCTGTTTCTGAATGTCAGAAAGGAAGTTGTACTTGACGTCTTGTCTGATTTTTTGAACGGTTACATTTTTCTTGTTCTGAAGAGACTCATAATCTCTTACAAAGGCATTTCGAACAATGTCCGAAAACTTGATGTTTGGTTGTTGAAGAGAGTCAGGCAAGAAGTTCTTCACCGGAAACAAAGAAAGATCAAACACAAATGTTTGTGGTTTAAAAATCAAGTCATCAAAACGTGCATCTCTCTTGTAGATGTTCACCGACACAACGTCATACTCTTTGTTGTTGAAATTTGTGTCACTGATAGACGTACGAGAGATTCTGTCTGAAAGATTCTTGGAGAATCCAGCCGGAATACCAACGGTAAGGATTTTCACCTTTTGATCGGCACTAGTCTTGTGAGAGTATGTTGGTTGTTGAAGCATCGACAGAAGAGCGTTGAACTCTGGGACTGGGATTCTGTCCGTTACCAAATAACCGCTGTTTGCCTCAAGAGAAGAGTCGTCTAGAGACGTGTCAGAGATTTTATCGTTATAGTTGTCAAACAACCAAGAACTGACTCTTACTTGAGAAGGGTTTCTGACAAGGTCAAAATCTTGAATGGTTGTTCCTGTCGTTGCAAGGAAGTTTTGCAAGGAAGTCTTCGTGAAAGTGTGGATGACTGTTTCCTTGGTTGCCAAAAGACGAGAAGAAATCACACTGTAGATGTGGAGGATGTTCTTGATGGTCTTGTCTTCATCATCCAACTTAGATCTGTTGCCAACAATGGTTTTTCTCAACTCCAACAACTGGGTGGATTCCTGAACATTAATCAAGCCAATCGTGGTGTTTGAAAATACCTTACCAAATCCAAATTTTGGAGTATTGATGATGGTTGACAGATTTGGCAAGTTTAAAGTATTGCTCTTCACGCCAGGCGAGAAAATAGGTGGAACGAGACTTGGGTTATTTACTCCAACTTGACCAGAGACATTTGGAAGTCGTGGCTTTTCATTTGACAAGTCAAAGTTAAACAAGGAGAATGGAGCTTGTGGAGCTGGTGTTGACGTTGTTAGATTTTGAATGTTTAGTCCACTAGCAACTTTGGTTGTTGCTCTTGTGGCTACAAATAGAATCTTGGCTGCCACAATATCCTTGAGTATTTTCACCACTCCATCTGACATGGAAGTATCAACCGTAAGACTACCCTCAACAAGTGAACTGTCCTTGTTGAAAGAAGCAAAGGTATACCTGTTGGCAAAAGCCGACATTGTTTCAAAAATAAACAAAAGCAATGTACTTGTACTGAAGTAGTTCTGTCTTGTTCTTCCAGTGCCATCCTGAAGAGTGTAAACTGGGTTGGAACTTATAGAAGCATTCTGGTCAAGTTTGACAGCAATATCCACGAACTCCTTGCAGAGATTTGTAGACGAGGGTCCAATTGCTGCAACGTTGTTGAGTAAGGTTTCTCTGATTTCTCCACGTCTAAAAGACATGAAGTAACCATTTCTGTTCAAGGTAATTAGAATTCTGTTGGAGTTTAAAATTTGAGCTGCCACACCAACAGAACCTAAAGTCTGAGTTGGAGCAGAAATATTAGGAGAGAGAACGGTTGGTCTTAGAGAAGGAACACTCTTGGTGTATCCCTTCTTCAGCAAAGAAGTATTGAGGGTGCTTGTCAGAGAAAACACCTTGGTTTCAATTGCATCAACAACTGCCTCGATATATGGTCGAAGACCAGATTGACCACCAAAAAAGTTTGTGTTGTCGTTAGGAGAAACATTGGCAAACTTCAAAGCCTGAACTGTACCAAGTTCTGAACCGAGATTTTGAAAAATGCTCTTTTGGTCAGTTGGAGTCAAGGATGACAACCCAAGGAGCAACAGATATTCGAACAACATGTTCTTCAGGGTTGTGTCTGAGTTTGCAAGTCTCAACAAGGCTACAGAAATAGCCTGACTTCTGTTGATGCCGGAACTGTTGACAAGTCCAGCCATTGCCTCAGCTAGACCATTGAGGAAAATGTCATAAGTTGCCGTTGGAGACAAAGAAGAACCTTGGTTCAACTCCAAAAGATTTTCAATGATGTTTTTCGTGTCACTTGTAATCTGATTAAACTGACTGACGAAGGTCACATAAGGTTGAGTGTTGAAGCCATTTGCATCTACCGTCAAAATCGTGTCAACGAAGTAGGTACTGCCAGGAACGTACACACGTCTATCGGCATCGGAGTCCACATACAGACTTTCAAATGGCAGCACAAGGTTTGTGGTGTCTACATTAAACAACGTCATGGATGCCAAGGAGTTTGGTCCACGTGGGTCATTGAAAATGGTGTCACCTACATCGCCCAAGATATTATCGAAAGGATCACCATTGTCATCCTGAGCATACTTAGCCTGAAGATTTCTGGCATTTTCTGCTCTGCCCATTTGTTTAGAAACTCTAAGTTCCTTTGACAAGAAGTGGACAAGAAGCTTGATACGGTCATCTGGGTTGGATGGCAAGGAGTTGAGAAACTGATTAAAGAAAGCTGACTCGTTTGCATTACGAGGTGTATTTGGAGATCTTACGCTTGAAGGAGTAAATGTAAATCCATTGGTTTGGGTGTATGTCTTGTCAATGTTGACAGGACTTGTGTCTGAAGCTCTGTCAGAATCCACAAGGTCAAACAAGGACAAAGAATACCCCTCAAGGATGTTCTTGAAATCTGAGGTAAGTTGGTTGATGATTTTCGAGTCTGAGAAGTTGGCAAACTTGCTTTTTGGATACTGCATCTTGCGTTCATAGAAGTCAGCAAGGGTCAAGTAGTTTGCAGTGTCGAAGGATGTGTTTGGAATGCTCTTTGGGTCAAGAGACGTGTTCACAGCCTCGATTTTATCAATCAAAGTTCCATAGTAGTTCAAAATGGTCTTGGTTGAGTTTAGACCATTAGCAAAGCTTGACTTAATTGAGTCAAGTTGGGCTTTGAACTGAGTGTTGTTTCTCATGTCCCCAATAAGACGTTCAAGTGTAATGGCTCTAACTTCGTTCGCCTGGAATTGAGACTTTAGAAGCTGCTCTGCGGTCTCAGTTGGGTCCTTGGAACTAAGTCTACCACTTCCATCAACCGGAACGAAGTTCATTATAGACAAGATCTCTGGCCGAAACACAGAAATGCCGTTTTGTTCAACAGCCTGAAACTTACCATTAGTAAATCTAAACTGGGAGACTCTAAGGGTATCTTGCGTGTACTGTTTGGCACGTGAAAGAATGATTGGGGGAACGAATCTCAACACAGGCGGAAGAGGAATGTTTCTAACAATAGAAGGAGAGATTGTTTGTGGGCTTATGTTTCTGGCTGTGACAATGGCTCCAATTGTTCCTGCGCGGGAACTTGGACCAATGACGGTTGCAGAACTTGGTGTAGTTTTAGCCGCAGCAGGAGCCGAAACCGACTGCTGTGAAACTTGACCCATTGGAGCTGGACTGCCCCTTACACCTATGCCAAAAGTACCCATTAGATAAACACTTCGTTCGTTGCTACTTCTGTTCCTCTACTAAAGTCATAGAAAACCGGAACAATGTAGTATGTCAGTTTTCCATGCTCGCCGTCTGTCAAATTATCCACAAACTGGAAATAGTTGGACTCAGAAATGTTGTGGGACTTGCCAACGACCGTTCTCATACCTACCATTTCCATGATAACTATGAAGTGGTCGATTTTTGTGACACTTCCTTGGATTCTCCACTGAACCAAAATCGAACTTTTACCAAACTTTTGAGCAGATGCCTGGGCAATGGATGGCAAAATGTTTGCCAAGGAGACGTTTGTCGTGACAATGTTGCCAACCGAACCAAAGGAGAAGACGTTCTGGGAGTGATTTCTGGTAAGAGAGTTAGGACTTACCAAAGAACCTTTGTTGAGGGTAACAGGATGATACCACTTTGAAGGAGTAAGGTTGTAAGACTGGTTCTGAGAAGTAACAACCGTACGTGATACTGTGTTTAGGGTAGTTTCGGCACTTCTGAAATATGTCGTGACAGCGTATCGGTATTCAAATCCAGCTTCCAAAACCTTGACTCCCTGAACCTTTCCAAACTTCTTGTCTGAGAAGTCGGTTTCAGAAATTATGCCAAAGTCTTCTACCTCACCCGTGGTAACGTTGGTACGCTTTACGTTATAGGCGATAATGTTTTGAAGTTTTTCTTTCTCGTCACCAACAGCTTTTTGGAAGAAGTCTAGGAGTCCTTGTTTTGCCAAGGTTGACTTGATTAGGTCCATGTTGGTAGGAATAAGGGAGGAGTTCAAGGTAAACTGAACGTCAATCTCTGAGTCATTTTGGACAACAAGTGGCTTAGAAAGACTTGTTTCAACAATATTCGCAGTTACTGGTTCATACTTGATGATCAGGTTGTTGGCTCCACGTTCTATTGACCCATCTGGGTACAGAAGTTGAACTTGATACTCATAGATTCGGTCTTCTTGAACGTCATTGTCTGTGAGGAACAATGGAGCAGAGGTCTCTTCGTTTGTAATAAGAGACGACTTAACCACAAGCGAAAAATCTTCCTCGAAAATGGTAAGGTTCCTCTTTAGAAGTGACACCAAACACACTCCTGATGGAATATCGCGGATTTCGATAGAAATCGCATTTGTGACAATTTCCCCTAACAAGGAAACGAAGTTATGTCTTCGTTGATACTTGTTTGCATTGCGAGGTCTCTGGATTCCCTTGGCTCCAGAAGAGGAGAACTCTCCCGACTTTATGTTGTGAGAGTTATAAGGGATTGCTCTATAGAGGATTGTGTTGAAGTTGTTAACGACATCTTCCATACGTTGGAAGTCTTGTCCATAAGTTGCATTTATGTTACCAATGAAGGTATAAGCCGCATCCACATTTGGAATGCTCTTCTTTATTTCCTTACGATATACGGCAACTCCTACGGCTGTAGGATCAAGTTGCTTAACCTGCACAACGTTCTTGCCAGGAAGTCCTGTCTGAAGAATCTGAATGCTTGGCGGAATCGTAGGAATCTGAAGATTTGCGACATTCTTTGCGTGTGGCACAGAAATCGTAATGGTCTGGACAGGAACATTTAGGTTGTTCGTGAGTTGCAACACCAAAAAGAACTCATCAAGTTGCAACAAGCCAATTGGAATATAAAGATATTCTTGAATATCAAGGGTAGTACGAGGACTGTCTACAACCACGTTCACGTAGTCAGTAGAACGTAACTGAAGATGCGTTGAGGGATTGATTTCGTTTACCAGGTTTCCGGTCAAGGAAACCTTCTGTACGTCGCTCAAGTTCATCTGCTTGAGTACTGGGTTAGGTTGAGCTGTAACGCCTCCAGAGACCTTCTTGGCGCTCTGAATGGTCCTTGTAGGAGCACCTGAGATCTGTGCAGGATCTACACCCTTAGAAGCCAGTTGTAAGGATACATTTTTGGCAATGCTTGTGTTTCTTACCAATCCTGGAGACAGGATTGCTGTGGAGATGTTGTTCTCCAGCACAGGCATGATAATGTTTGAGTTCGTGATTTCCTGTACAGACTTCAACTTTACCAACTTGTCCTTCTTCAGGGTAACTTCCGGAACCAAGGTTTGAATGGCAGGTTTTAGGGTAAGTTGAGTTGTCTTGTCGTTTGGAATCTTGGCACTAATATCCGAAATATAAGTGAAGAACACATTTGAAACCTGTCCTCTGGACTGGTCTTTGTTGTTCGAACTCTTTTTCAGAATATTGCTGATTAACTGGTCTGGATTGAATGAAGTCAGAATTTTCTGTGGTTGGTTGGTAATCGGCTTTGAGGAAGCCAACATCTTTACCAATATAGACTTATTTTGGATAGCCTTACGAGGGTCTGTTCTGTAGTTCACCTCATACTTGAAGTAACCATCAGATGTGATTTCAAGCAAATGTACCGCCCCATCTTCTGGGACGTCAATGATGTTGGTTTGCTTTTTAAGTGAGACCTTCATGTCGTATAAGTAGATTATTCGAATATTAACGAAAACATGTTGACGAAAGTTGTTGTGCCAGTGTCATCAATAAACACTTTTCCAACGAAAAACACATGTTTTGTTGGGAATTCTATATCATTTGGAACCGTAAATAGACCAAAGTCGATAACATCTAGTTTTGTTATGGCATTTCCAGCCACTTCGAACATTTGACATACCAAGTTGTTCTGTCTGGAGGTCTGAAGGAAGGTCACCGTTTGCTTAAATCCAAGTTGATCACTATACCTAAACTCATTTTCAAGGTCATCATTGGTTAGGATTGGTGCTTGACCAAGGCTTGGGAAGACGCCAAGGGAAGACGTTGTGTTGCCGATTCTAGCTTTATTCACAGGTGGCAAATACTTGAAATTGGGCACATGCGAGAGTCTCTTGTCCATGAAAAGACTTTCAATGCTGTTCACCTTGACACTTTGAAGAGCACTTGCTGAAATAGGAAGGTTGTTGGTAACCGTAAACTTCAGATTGTCATTTCCAATAAGGAACTCGTTAAATCTCTGGTCGAAGAAGTCTGGAGAACCCAACACACGCAACCTGGAGAAGGCATCAATCGAGGCAGAAGTCAAGAGGTCCCCTGACAAACTTGCAAAGTCAGACCCGGTTACAAACTGTCCAAGACTTCCAGAAAAAAGCTGACCTGCCTGAATGGTTAGGCCAGAGCTTCTAAAAGCCATGAGTTTGCCAGAGTCATCAGCCTCGAAAGTCACCTGGTCTTGTGGCAAGGAAGTAGCCTCAAAACAAATACGATAGGTTTCGTCCAGGTGAGATCCTGTGTTGATGGTGTCTGTGTTGTAAATGGCAAATGCATCAGTAAAGCTGTAGTACTCAGCCTTCATTTTACCAGATGCGAACTGACGGCGACCTTCCTGGGTTACGAAGGTGTCGAAAATGCGAGTCTTTGCGTCGAGTATTCCAGCCATTTTGTTAATTAGTCAACTGCTTCAATATCAAAGTATGGCTGTCCCACACGTGCATGGATGTCAAATTGACCATTATCACGTGGATTAAACGTGCTTGCTCCAGAAGCAATTAGGTCCAGACTAGCTGAGTTGTAGACTTGTGTTCCGCTGAGGAACGAAATCATAACTGGATAGTCAAGGGTTATGTTGTCTGAGGAAATGGTTGCGCCATAAGGTGAAGTTTCCAAAAGGTCTCGGAAGAAACCAAAGTGGGTACGTCTGAAGACGTATTTTGGATTCACTGGGTTGGCATTCAGGACGCCATACTTGAATCCTCTTAGTCTTGGGTTTGCTATGAAGTACAGATTGTTTGAGTTGCTTTGACTGTTAAACAAGTACACGTCAAATTGAGGCATTGTATGAAAGTTTGGAAGGGCAACTCTAGATGCCGAAACTGTCAACTCGGTTCCATCTCCGGCACCAAAGAAAACTTTCTTTATAAGGTCGAAGTTGACTGTTGTGAAACCACCATTCAAACTAATGCTGGCCGACATGCTTTGACTTATATTGACGCTTGAAAACGAGACTTCTGGATTTGAGTTACAAACCGTTTCAAACCAATAAGAGTTATACCAACTTGGTAGTGTGGCAGAAGCAACACTTACGAAATGTAAGCCACCAAGAACTCTTCCTCCCAAAGCACCAGTAATGTATCCAAGTTGTCTGGTCTGAAATGTTTGTCTGATGATTTGTTTGTATTTGCTTTGAAATGGAAAACTGACAGGCCAAGGAGATGATGCACTCATGTAAATGTCAATTGCATCATTGTGACTAATGGCTTCTGCATTTACGTCTGAATTTCCAAGATAGCCTAAAAGGCTAAAGCTAGCATAGTCTCCACTACGATCTGCAATCTTGGCCATATTTGGCATTGTACTATCAAAAAAGATAGCATCTTGATTACTGCAAAACAGGAATCTGTTGTTTCCTTTGACTATGGCTCCAGACACAAACTGAATGAAGTCGTGATATCTCCACTTTGGAAGTGTTGTAAAAAGAGAAGATGTTATTCCTGTAGACAGGTCTCCAATAACTTGACGTTTTACGTTATAGATGGAAGCCGAAACAGCAATGCTTGAAGTCAAGGTTGACTTGCCAACCACAAACTGTGATGTCATGGAACCGCTAAACTCGGCTTTGAGTTCAAGTCCAAACTGATCAAAAACTGTCATTCGATTGCCTCATGAATTGAGTTAGAAAACATGACTTGATTAAAGCCTGAGTTGAACTCAGTTCCTTCTTGAAGGTAAGAACCATAAAGAACAACCTTTGAGAAACCAGGAGCGATCGTAAGCTGTGCTCCAAAGTTACCACTACCAGTAATGAAAATTCCATCAGGATGTTGACGATCCCAAGTATCTCCCGTGTGAGGAGATTGCCAACCAAAAATCAACTGATCATTAGGGTACAAAATATATGGATTCAAAATCCAAGAGACGCCATTGATTTGATCTACCAGGCCAGTTGTAGAGTCGAAAACGCCATGACGTTGGTTGCCAGCAGTTGAATTCAAGAAGTTTCGATTGCCTACAATGGAAGAACTTCCATTTCTAGAATTGGGGAACGTTGGGATTGTGTCATAAGTGTCAAACAAGTTACTTCCGCTTCTAATACGAAGGACAGCACCGTTGTCTTGATCTGTGGTAAACAAAGGAGTTGGAGCACAGACCACTCCAGAAACAACATACTTGCCTGACCACTTCAACAAGGAACCATCAGGATCATCAGATCGTTGAAATGGAAAAATGATATTTACATTGAGATTTTTCTGCAAAGCAGGAACAATAGAAATATCTCTGGTTGCTGGATCTGTGGAAAAAGCTCCGGTGCCTGGTGTAAAGATAGGAAGACAGGCAACAATGTCCATCGTACCTGAGTTATGGGAAACGGTGTAAGAAGCTGTTGTGTTTGAGAAACTGGTTGGCCCAGGATTTAAGACTACCGTTTCATTAACACTTCCATTTTTACGTTGGTTCAAAATAAAGAAGAAACTGGTACCTGAACCCAAGGCACCACCACTCCAGTTACATACAAGGTCACCAGAATTAAAGCTTCCAGTAAACTGAACGGCTACAGCTTCTACCAAAAATGGTCTTCGAAGTTTATTACTCATCGAGTAAAGAATCGAAGAAGAAACTCCAGTGTCTGGAACGAAGTACTTGTCAGCAAAAGGAAATCCATGTTCCTTGAATGGACGTACTGCCGAAAGCAATTCCATGTTAGGAAGAGCGTTCGTGTAAATGCCAGAAAAGGCACCAAATCCAATTGCTTTTTCTTTGTACCAAGGAACAATACCGACAGAACCTGTGGCAAGTGCCTGAGAAACGTAGTAGGTTGCCACACGTGGACTTCCAACAGGCTGCCAAGAAGCAGACCCATGGTTATAATAAGCCATTGTGTATGACTCTGAAATAGCAGGACCCCAGGCATCCCCAAGTGTTCTTGAGGCTACAGCCGAAAGATTGATTTCAATCTTTTGTTTGCTCCACAAAGGACTACCAAAACCAATAATCTGAGTTCCGCTTGAGTACAACTGCAAGTTCTGAGACTTACCATCTACAGCAAACTGATCATTATCGATAAATGGGTTGATGTTAGAACTGGAAGTATAGTATTTTGGGATATCCAGAAACACGTCAGAGATACCAGCGGCTACATAACCTGAACCTGTAATAGAAGGCAATAGTCCAGAACTAGAAATAGCAGGAATATAACTTGACCCAGTTGGGACGTTCAAACCATAATAAACATTTCTTTTGTTAAAGACGATAGTTTCAGTTTGATCATTAAATGGGCTTACGGTGGTTGTTACACCAATGGTTTTGGAAATAACTGGAGGATAACTGCCTGTTGTGCTGTCCTGAATGGTTAGTCTTACCTTGGGTGGAAGTCCTCTAATGGTTGTTCTTTTTTCGGTTCTTGCCATTGTTAACTGCCCCTAACCGTTCCCAGAAATGTAATAGAGTCTGTGCCGTAAATTGCTGAATCTCTACCATAAACGAAAGTATTTGTGTTAGCGGACCTGGTGCGACTTGGACGCAAGTCGCCATTGAGGTTCATATCCATGTTGTTTAGAACGCTCAGGAGGTCGCTGGTGGCACTTGTGGTCTGGGGAAGGGCGTTGATGGTCGTGTCGTTAAAAGCCCGTATAAGGCGTTCCTGGCCGAACGTATAGCCATCTATGACGATACCATTCGAGATAGGACCCCAAACAGCCTCACCTTCATCCAAGAAGAACCTTTGCTGAATAGGGTCATCATATTCCTTGAACTGGGTGGTTCTGTTGGCATTCTTGAAGATTGTGTCAAAGTCATTGCCATCTTCAACTTGACCAGCTACCCTGTGAGCGTAAAATGGACCTTCATTGCCATTTTTCCTGAATGGGATCGTCAAAGGCATGATAATGGTTTCCTCTTCCTCTTGAGGACCATCATTGAACACGATAGGAAGTGGGTAGTTCATTCCCAGAACAATAAAACTAACCGGGTCGAACTCTGGCAAGTCTTGGAACAAGGGAGAGTTCTCATACTCCGTGAAAGACCTTGCCTGACCAATGGTGTGAATATCCACAACGTGGTCAAGGTCACCAGACCAAATTTTAGGTTGAGTAGAGAAGAATCTATGACGATTTGTGGTAATTTCCACACCTTGACGGTAGGCGTCAATAGCCAAGGTATCACTTCCACCAGTGTCTGAGTCTGTTGGAATGTAAATTACCTGTTGTGAGTCGTCAAATGGTGTAAATTCGTTAGAAGACATATTAGTACCGCTTAAAGTCGCCCGTGATCAACTGCAACAAAATCGTATCTTTTAGACCATGACGGTTATTGTCGCCAAGGTAAATATCAGAGTACAGATATTCCAGTTTTGGTCTTTCAAGCATGTGGCTTTCAATAACGAAGTTAGTTCCAAGATACTTGGTTTTTCTTGGAATAAGTTGAGCAATGAAAGTTCCAATATTTGTGTCAAACCACTTATAGAACTCGAAGAAGCTCTTCAGGTTCATTTTGTCTGTAAGTCTGTTGAAGTAGACTTCTCTAAGGAAGGCAAGTCGTGGGTAGTCAGGGGAGAACAACAACTCAGGATTACCAATGATGTTATCCAGGGCATTAAGAGTTGAGAAAATGCCAACCATGTCTTGGTCAAGAGCATCTACAATCGAGAAGTCGATGGTGAATCTTGTGTTGTCTGTTGGTTGTTCAGAAAGCTCCACACGATACAAGGGAGCAACTGCCGCATAAGAGCTGGAAAGGACATTTTGATAGTTCAAGAAGGACCTTGGACGTACCTTCTCTGTTGTGGAGGCTTCATCGAACTTTGGAGAGATGTAACTATAAAAGAATCTCTCTGGAACTACGACAGAAGATGTAGCTGGGAAAGAACTACCGGAAAAATGCGACAAGGCTCCGAGATAGTTCAAGTTTTGGGAGTAGTCGAAGAACTGAATCTGTCCAGAAGCATCCGACTGTGTAACCTGTTGATCCATGGAAACATCGAGACGAAGTCTTTCCCAAGAACCTGATGCGTTCGTCACGAAGTTGAAGTTAAGATCAGGGTTCTGAACACCAAGAGACTTGAAGTTTCTTACGTGTTCTTGCCATTCGTCACTCTCAAGATATTTTGACCAGAATCTAATCTGACCAACACGACCATCGAAATAGGTTACTCTAGAAGTCTCAGGTGCCGAACCTGTCTGGTTCAAGAAATATGGAGAGGTTGAAGAAAGACTTTGGGAACCCAAGGCCAACCAGGATGCGCTTGCATTTGCAACGCTGCTATTGGTTCCCCAAACCGAAGTTGCTCCACCAGGAATTTCATTGAAGAAACTAGATGTAAAGTAGGCTTCAGTAATGTCACCAAAACTCTGCTTGGCTGCTCTAAGGAAATAAGAAGAAGAGACCACAGAGTTGAGGTCTGGGTGATCACTTCTTTGACGACCATAAGAGACATACCACTGACCACCATCAAAAATGTCTGCACCCGTAAGAACAAGACTAACAATTGGACTTGCAGAAGCCGTGATGGTTGGTTGTGTGTAAAGTGTAATATTTTTGGAACCAGAAACCGCTACAACGTTCAACAGGGCTTGTTCGCCTGGAACGCTTCCGGTGTTCATGATACGAATAAGACCTTGAGACACATGGTTAACGGTATTCTTTGGAAACCTATATGTTCCTTCAATTGTGAAGGAACCAGAAGTAAGATAGCCGGCATCCGTTGTGAATCCAGGTGTAACGAAAGGATAGCCAGGTTCAAATCTGGTCTGGTACAAATATTCGCTTCTTAGGTATCCGCCTGACACGAAGTTGGCAAAGGAAGAAATCTCCGAACGTTTGTCTCTGACGAAAGAAAGAGGAGCCTTTGTTGGACCACCAAACTCACGAATTCTGAAGTTGTTATCTGGGTCAATACCAACAGAACGAATGAAGGACTTCACTGAGTGAATCGTTCCCTTGGACTTTACAACGTCTTGAAGGTTGATCAAAATACGTCTCCAGATTTGATTCTGGATGTACTGAAGGCTTAGAGCATTTGTAGAAACATCGTCTTGGATGTTTTCTCGATTAATATACTGCTCAATAGAACTGCCAACAAACAACGGTGGCAAGTTGAAGCCCTGTTGTTTAGCCATAAACTGCAAAAATTGATCTGGGACAGTGTCTTCAGAATTATAGTCAACCCAGTTCAAGTTAGAGAATGACTGGATGTAAAGCTTCATTTCATCGAAGTACTTTGCCCACACATAAGCAAATGACAAGAGAAGTTGAGTACCTCCCAGTTGAGCTGACCGAGGGTCTGTACCAGAAATGATGGTATTGATGATGTTGCCTTGTTCTGTAGCAAGTCCATCTTGAACTTGACCTTCAAGAAGGTAGTGTTTTGGAACAAGTTTCGTAATGAGGTTGGGGTTGGCGTCATCAAAGTTGGATGCACTAACCATGAAGCTTTGATTGAACGTAAGAACTTGTGGGTGAGTACCGAAAAGAATTGGCGTGAACTCCAACTTCTCATAGGTCATTGGGTCTGGACCTGCAACAGAACCTGTAGGAATCTCTCTGACTCTGAGAGCATTTCCGGCAATGTTCAACTGTCCATGAAGACCTTGACCACTAGAATCCAAGGTAAGAAGCGTGTTTGATCCTGAAGGTTCATTAAGTTTGAAGTACAACCTAAGGTCATCACTTGCAAAGACTGCCTTCTTTTGGTAGTTCAGTCTGTCATCAAGACTTCTAACCGAATGCCAAATTCTAAAGTCATCTAGGGCACCAGAAAGTGTATTTTGTGGTGCGTGAGTAAATGATCCCATGGAGAAACCGGAACCAGAACCTATGACAAGGTCAATGCCGTCCCAAAAGGTTTCTCCCAGTTCAAACGAAACGCTTGATCCAGTCAACGCCTGATTGACATAAGCGTACATTTGGTTGACATTTGGAGTTCTGTCCCAAATCAAAGCTACATTGTTCCAGGTTCCCTTTCGCAAGGAGAACGACATTGTTTGACCCAAGGATTTACTTGCAACCGTGTAGTACATCGGTGCCATGTCAGTATTTGCGGTACCGCTGACAACCAAGGAGAAACCATCAAGTCCACTAATGGACTGGGACATCTTACTGAAGACTGTTTGTGTGGTATTTGAACCTGAAGGAAGATAAACCCAAAACTCTATTGTCGTAGAGTCAAGACCAGGATTAAGCTTAGAGGCACCTGTGATGTCCTTGGAGACGTTTGGGAAGGCAGCACCGGCACTGTCCTTGACAGTAATCCAAGTGCCAGCATTCGTCTCTGAACCCTTAGAGCCAGAGAAGAAGGCATATCCCTTGTACTTGGGATAATTGTCAAAGACATATTTCTCAAAGCCCGTCAAGCGGTCAAAGAACATTTCATATTCTTTTTGTGAGCCGTCAAATGGGAAAGAGTCGACAATTGTTGTAAATGCAACGTTAGTCTTGACCTGAGCACTGTTGAAGAATGTGTGATTTTCAAACTTGGACCAGTCTACATTCAACTGTTGAGTGGACTTGAGTCCTTCATTGTCAAGGTCATACTTGAAGGAAGCTGTCATGCCAATTACAGAATCAGCCAAGTCTGCACCAATAACCTTCGTAAATGTCGAAGATTTTGCTGCATCTTCTGTTAAGCCTCTTACAAGATTTGGCGTAAACAGGGATGGTCGGTTGAACCGTAAGTTGTCATTGTTATCTGTCATTATTCAGAAACTACCTTAAATCTGAACCCTTGTTCGTAGAAGAAGTCTGTTCTACCATTTTCCTCAAGCTTGAACTCGAACTCATACACTTTACTTGCCTGAAGGTCATTGAACCAAAAATCAAAGAACATTCCTTGGCTGTCTGAAGACAACTTTGTTCCTTGGGTGTCAAACGGAACAATGATTTCTTTAGTATAGGGGTCAATAACTCTCCAGTACATATTTTTGAAAATTCTAGACACCGCTGGCTTTGGAAGGCGTTGTGTGGCGAAGTCGAACTCCCAGTCTTGAATGAACACACGAAGACGTGTGTTTTCTTTCTTTGTGTAGAACTGTTCAAGATTGGTGATGTTAACCACATAGTTTCTTTGGTCGAAAGAAACACCATCACCCATAAGCTTGGAAAACTTCACATATCCACCAGAAGCAAACAAGTAGGTTTTGTCCAAGGACTTCCACAACAACAAGAAACTCTGGTCATAACCTGAGGCACTTACAAATGAGTTGAGTTGAATGTCCGAGAACGTGTTAAGTGACACGTCAGCATAATAAGAACCTGTTTGTTTCAGGTTGCCAAAGGAAAGCTGACTGCCAGTAAAGGAAGAACTAAAGTAAGAATTGCTGCTAGTGTAAAATGTGATTGACTGTGAGTGGCTTTGTGACCAAGAGGTTACTGGAATAATGCTGCTCTTGGAAGCAACCAACTCCAACATCAAACAGTTTGAACCTGTGATTTCCTGAGCACCCGACATGAAGTTGTGATAAATGCCTCTTGGAGACGAGTAGACAAAAAATCTATTTGGCACATCAAACATAGCCAAGTTAGAGTCATCAGAAACGACATTGCCATCATATTTGATGTAAAGTTGAGGTCTAAAAGTTGGGTTATTGGTGTTGCGTCCACCAAACCTCTTTACAAATCGAGTTGTCTGGTCAGTCTCCTGAGAGTCGATGAAGCTGAGTCTGAAGCCATTGTTTGGAAGATTTCCCCACAAGGAAGCAGACACGAGTTGTGTTACATTCATGAACAAGTCTTCATCACCACGACCAAAAGACTGTGTGACACTCAAACTCTGAGAACCAAAACCAATGTTGCCGCTTACGTAATAATCACAGATGTCACCGATAGCTCCCGAGGCAGCAGCACCAGAAACTGTCCACAAGGTCACAGAAGGGTTTACAGAGGCTGTAATCCAGTTAGCAGCGTCCAAGTCTCTAAAGTAAAGAACGTCAGAACCTGCTCCTTCGTTCCAGTCTTTTGCAAGAGGATGAAGTTGAAGGGTAAAATTCGATGGAACAGTTTGACCGCCATTAATGTTTTTCAAGTACAAAAAGGCACCAAAATTTGCACCAGAAGCATCTAAGATGGAACTGGTCAAGGACTGAAGAGGTGAGTAGTCAAACTTCAACAGGGCTCTTGATAGCTCGGTTGGATTGTTTGTTCCAGATAGTGTCGTTTCACCATAAAGGTGGAACAGGTCCATGCTTGCTGCTTGACCAACGTTTGAGTACAAAGACCTAGACCCGAACAAGATTTTGTCGGTAATGTAGGAATCTTTGCTTGATGACAAAATTCTAAACATGATTATACCGATGTTCCTTCAATATCAAAGTCCTTGTATCGGATTTCGAAAATAGATCCTGGTGGGCCAATGATAATACCCTTGGTTGTGTTAGAAGCCACGTCGAACTGTGCTGAACTGTAAACTCTACTGTTCTGTGCACCAGTAAGGTTCTTCACAGAAACGTTCGTTACAGACACAACACCGTTGTTATTGAAAATAAGATTCTGCAAGTCAGATAGAATGATTGGTTGGTCAATCTCAAAGTGCTTTATAGAAAAGTACTGTGTCAATCTTGACACAATGTTTTGAAGAACGAGTTTCTTGTTCTTGGTTGGGTCGATCACCACAGAAAACTCAACCTTGAGGTTGATGATTTGAGCATCGAGAATATCGATGGCATCAGAAATCATTCTGAAGGAATTCAAATAGGTCTGAAGGTTCTTCTTCAAGCTATCTGGAGACACAACAAGTTGACCTTGTTGATTTCTCGAAATGATGTAAAGTTGAGTTGCAAGTGGGTTGTTCTGGTTGGACCTAACAGAAGCACGATAAACTCTTCCAAAGTTGGAAGGCATCGTATACACACGGGCAAGCAAGTCTGGCTTTGTGACAATGCGACTCTGGGAGGCACGAACTGCTGGAATGCGAGTCTTTAGTTCGTCTGTGGTTGGAGCGTCATCTCCTCCTCCAGCATCTTGTTCATTTACTGCATCTACGGATTTTCTAACGAAAGATGCAACAGATGTACTTGGACCATTTGGGAAACTAATGTTGAGAGTACCAACACCTCTAATAGCTCCACCAATGACGTTGTGTTTCAAACCACCACCATATCTGTATTCTACAGACAAGGTCGAGTTTGGAGAAATAACACCAAATGTCGTGGTCTGAAGAAGATTGCCAGGATTCAAGGTAAATCTGGAGAAAGTCTTCTTTCCATAGAGTGGAACTGCAAACTCACTTGGATCTGGAATGATGTCATCATCCAAGGTAGAAGCACCACTTCCACCAAAGGTCAAAGACGTAAGGCGTGTCTGAATGTCAGTTCTCTTGATAAAACGATATGGAGCTGGAATGATAGCCAAGTTTTCTTGAACCAGTTCATTGTCATCGTTTCGGTTAATCAGAGCCTGGAATACTGTGTCTTGGGTCAGGTACTCAACTTCATAGTACTTGTTGCCCTGTGAGTCAGAAACTGAAATGACCTCAGTAACATTTTCTTTTGAAAGGGTGAACTTCTTGAAAGCCTCGAAATTTCCGATAGAGAAAGACTCGACCTGACGATTACCAGAAAGAGCTGTGCCCTTTCGAGACATGATGAATGCTGTAGGATTGTTATTCGCATCTCTTCCAGAGATACGAACGCTCGCAACATAGTTGCCGTCAATCGTTTCAGAAAAATCTAGGTCATCCACAAGTTCGAAGGATGTACCCACGTTTGAAGGGAAGGTTGTACCTGCCTCAATAACTGGGATAGCTGCTAGAAGGGGAGCCGGAGGGTTTTGGTTTGGGTCGGCTGGGACTTCGAGAGAGATCGTAATATCCACGACAGCCGGGGACGAACCAACGATATCAACACCCGCATTTCTGAGGTGGCGTTCGATATTCCGAAGCTCAACAGACGAATTCGGGTCCAACTCATGGAACTGATGATCGAGATAGAAACTTTGTACGTCCCCAATATACGCGGCAAATTCCAAGAACATACCACCAAGCGAAGGCTCGCTAAGGTCACGAATGCGATCCGGGAAGTGTACTCTTGCATATTCAAACAAATCCTGCTTAAAACCAGAGAAATCCTTGTTTAAGTATTTTCTGGTCTTGATTTGCTTTAAAATCTGCTTTCGTGAATCAGTTGGCATGTGTATCCTTAAATAACAAACAGGGTGACTTCTAATTTGGCATTATTGATCGCAAGTGAAGCTACAGAATAAATTAGCACCAGTTTGACGATTCCGGTGTATCTATTTTCCACTTGGTCGACATATGACTCATAAGCCACAGGTGTAACGAAAGGCATCCACTTCGAAATGGCTGTGTTTATACGAATCATCGCCTCTTGATCAAAGTCTGGTTTTGATGAGAAATCAACCAAAAGTGGTCTTAAATTGGCACCAAGGAAATAGTTTCCGAGTCTTTCGCCCCAATTCGTTAAGATAAGGTTTCGAAGATTGTCAGCAACCTGAGCCTTAATGTCAGTGTTCATTAGGAACAAGCCGTTCTGAGATGGGTCAGGTTCTACTGGGGTTTTGATGCCAATTGGCGTAATGGTCTTGTTCTTATTCAAGACGTCTTGTTGCTTAAAGCCCGTTACGCCAACATCTTTGAAAGAGATTTGTGCCATTTTGTTAAATATTTCGACAAGGGATTATGCGCTAGACCCTGTTGGAAGACCTAAGGTCGTCACACGGGTACTGAGCTGGTTGATTTGGCTTTGAATGGACACAAAGCTGGCAGTTATCTGGTTTTGTATGTACAGGTCTATTTCTGTAGCAAGATTCTGAGCAAAGGACAACTTCAGGGTTTGAGCCTGTTCAGGAGTCGTTACAGTTTGTGAGGAGTCCAAAATCCTTACGATTGCATCCCCAAGTTCTTTTTTGTTTGTTGCCATTATTCTCCGAAGATTCTTTCTGACTTGGCTTTCTCGACAATAGAGTTGTCACCACTGCCTACTAGATTTTGTTCTTTTTGAGTAATTGTTTGTTGAAGTTGACCTCTATAAAGAGTATTCGACAAAATTTGACTGGATGCAATTGCCTGAAGGGAAGCAATGTTGCTATATGGAACCGCAATGGCAGTGTTGAAAGCTGTCTCCAAGGTAGTCGTCAAACTTGAACAGAAGTCCTTCAAGGCATTTACTTGATCCTGAAGATTCTGAATGGAGTTCTTGTATTCTGACCACTTGATGTATGGCTCAGCCTTTCCAGTTGCCTTGCCCAGGTACATCTCTGGGGCATACATCTGAAGCTTGCCATTTTTATCAATATACAGATAAGCAAGGTCATCTTCATTATCTGCTTGACGAATGATTAGGATGGTTCCATCGATTTGGTCGGTCTTTCTGGCAATCACACGAATGTGGTCTGCCTTGGCAGCAACATAAGACTTACCAATAGTACCATCGTTTCCATCTTGAGGTTGTTCAAACTCTAGGGTATCATCAGGAAAACTGACATCTGTCAACTTGAAGTTTTTGTCAAGTTCTGACTGCATCGTAACCATAATACGAGCAGCATCATTCTCCATGTCAGGATCACCCTCACGTGGGTTATCTTGCTTTCCTTCTTGAAGATATGGGGTTTTGTTTACCTCTTCCACATGACGAGAGTTCTCTACGACACGTGGAGCTGTCTCTTCTGGATCCGTGTTCTCATCTGGAGGGAGCTTACGAGCACGTCCTGCGACTATGTCAATAGAACCTGCCTGACCGATAGCATCTGCTTCAGCACGAACCACAGGACCCGTTCTGTCTTCTCCAAAAACAATCATGGAGTTGTTCTTGCCCTGAAGAACAAACTCACCTACGCGTTTGTTGAATCTAGGAACAGGTTCAAAGGTGAAGTTCTTTATCGAGTTGCTGCCCTCCACAATGCCATCGTAGGGGTTTTCGTTGTTTGACCCAGTAACTCTAAGGGTCAAGGTCTGAGGCGTGTCAGCACCATTTGGGAAGCTTGGAGTATGGTCCTGGTCTCGTCCACGTTCTGTGGTGGATAGGAGTTGTGGATTGTATTCCGGAAAGAATCTACGGTCATGAACGTTATAGTTCACATCCTCAATAGTTCTCTGTTCTGAGACTCTGGAAATCCAATAGCCAACCACCGTTCCACTTCGACTTGGATCTGGGAAAATAACCCAAACCTGTTCGCCAGGAACAATAGGAAGTTCAATATAGGAAGAGAACAAAGGAAACAACACAGTAGAGATAGGGTTACCACTGTCTGCCGAGTCTGAAACCATTCTTGCCAAAATGGAGTTGACAGGAAGAATGTCTACGAGTTCAGGGTTGTTTACCTGTTCAGCAAGTGCTTGTTTCTGGTCATCTGACAAAGCACTAGGGTTATCCAAAACCTCTACTACAACAGCCCTTTGAAGGGTTGGAGCTTGACCTTGTGTTTGAACTGCCCTGATTTCCTGAGTAGGCTGACCAAGGGTCGAACCTCCCACAGCTCTTCTAGAAACCGCACTTGATATTCTTGCCATAATCGTTAAATAGTTACAGTCAAGAATTCAAAATAGTCTAATGTTTTGCTGAAGCTTCTATTTGGTCGTAAAGTGCGTCTTCTGTTAGTTCCGTTGTTTCCTTCTTACGGGCAGCACCAACCAGTTCAACCAGCTTCAAAAGCTGGTCATTTGCCTTTGACATACGTTCAAGGTACCTTGACAAGTTTTGTCCATGAATAGCATGTTCTGAAGGCTTACCTTGAACTTCCATGTAAAGGTCAGTCCAAATAATATAGGCATTCATACGATCCGTAATGGAGTTCTCGTAAATCTGTCTCCACAGGGATTTTTGTTTGTCTTCTGTGCTGGCAAGAGTTTCCAACAGCTCATTGAAAGACGCTAGTTGTTCGGTGGTCTTCTCTCTTAGAGAGTCAATGTTCTCACCAACAAAATTCCCCACAGGACTGTTAGTTTCAAGTTCTTCATCGTCTGTTATCAAAGCCTGTTGTTTTTTAGAATTGGAACTCATCGCGTTTCTTTAGCTCCCTGTAGTGTTTCTTCAAAGAAGCCAAAACAATGCTCAGTTGCTTGGAAGAAAGACCTGTGATCTCTCTTAAATATAGTAGAATGGCTCTTTTATTCAAGAGGTCCACTTCATCTAGATTTTCAACCAAAATCTTGATTGCCTTAACGCAATTTTGTTCGTTGTCAGTCTTTACCTTGACGCCAATTTCTCTAATCAAGGCAGTAATCTGATTTTTAAGTTCTCTACCAGCCATAATCTCCTCACCGTCAGGAGCAATGTTGTAAGACTCAATGGTCTCCAAGTCCTGCTGAGAGATGGCATCCTTGTTGTCAATGGATATGTAGGTTTGAGTCTTCTTGGCGTTCTGTTTTGACTTTATGGTCAACCAGTGTTTCGCAACGACGTTGAAGTAGGAGAAAGCCTTAGAACCCTTTTCAGCATTGAACTTTGGAAGGGCTCCATACAAGAACTCCAAACACTCATTCTTGAGATCTGTACGACTCTCATACATAACAGTAAAGCCATATACGTTAATGAGGTTCTCAACCAAGGAATCAAAGGCAGGGTAAATCTGCTCTAGGTAGATTTTGTTCTTACCGTTGTAGGTTGTTTCTTTCTGATAAGCAACAATGGATTTTTGGGTATTGTGGTCGAAGTAGTTGATGGTCTTTGTGCCAGGCTTTTTTCTAGAAATCTTTCTTTTTCCAGATAGCGTTAACTCTTCGGTTGGAGCAGTTGACATTTTAGTAGTGTTGTCCGATTTATCTTTCAATGGACGGCGGGAGTCTGTCTTTTCTTCCACCTTCGAGTTCTTGTTCGTCTTCTTCATCGGACCTCACTGTTATATATCTCTCTTTACTAAGACGAGTAAAGTCGTTGATTAATGCCACAAGGGCTGTTCTACTGAGACGAACACTGCTTAAGGCTTCCTCAACAGCGTATTTTACTTCTTTTGAATCAAAGAAAAGCTTCATTTCTAGAAGACTCTCTAGTGCTCCATATATTCCATTTAAAGTCTCAAGTGCATTTTCCAACTTGTCTTCAATTGAGAAGATAATTCTGGCAAACTTGATCAGATAGAAGGTTTCAACCCCTAAAAGACCTAACAAAAGAACAATAAGAGTAACTAGGAGAAATATCAACATTTTACACTACGCTTCCCAAAACCGCATCATAAGCTGTGGAAATTGCTTGAAAAGAGTGTGTTTTCAACAATTTACCCTGAAGCTCCTCAGCCCACTGTTTTGGAATGGTCGAGTTTTCATAGAACTTGAGGACACGCTTCTTGAAGTCTTCCTCGTCAGCAATGCCCCATTGAGAGCCTGGCATCCAGATTTCATTGTCAAAACGACCTGGAGGAACTGCTCCTACCTTGGTATCAACCTTGATGTACTTGCCTTGACCCAGGAACTCTGTGTGAGCTGACCAACCAGAGGCAATCACTGGAACACCGCTTGCTGCCGCCTCTAAAATCGGTAAACCGAATCCTTCACCATGGGTGAGGGTTACTAGCGCCTTGATGGAAGGGTGCTTATAGAGCCTTACAACCTCCTCGTCGTTCATTTCCCCGTGAAGAAGATAAAGTTTTGGATTTGTGCCTTTGTTGACTTGGCTAAGAAGACCCGTCAACTGTTGCTTGCACAAGAACTCATCTGCCTTGGTGTAACGACCCATGTTGGTCTTCAGAACAATGCCAACGTCTGGCTTGTCTGCAAAGACCTCAAACAGCCACTTGAGCGTAAATGGAAGGTTCTTTCGGTCGGTAGCTGCGTCACCACCCGTGATCTGACCAAATACCAAGAAGTTAAATGCCGTGTCGGTTTTGAAGTCAAGAGGCTCAACTGTGGAAGACTCTAGAATCTTGTCAAAGAAAGCCTCGGGAACAACAACGATTGGGGTTGTGACCTTTCCAGAGTTCATGAACACAGACTTGGTAAACTCAGAAGGAACAATAACCAAGGTCATCTTGTTTACGTGTTCAATCCACTTTGGATTACAGCGGTCTGCCTCTACGCCTGCCGTCATACCAATATTTACCTTACCAAGTTCAGGACACCACTCATTTGGGAGCTGGAGTTGGATTGTCACATCATAAAGCTTCTTTTGCTTTTGGGTGGCACTTGCCTGAAAACAACGACCAATCAGGTCATTCTGGGCATAGGTGTCAACATACCAAGGAGTACCTCCCCAGTTCAAAAGTTCTGTCGTAATGTCCAAGTTGCCATTCTTGTCGGCACGGTCAAACAACCACCTTGCAACTTGTCTTGCGTGAACTCCATAACCACTCTGTGAAAGAAGTGGCGCTCTCAGAAGAACTGTTTTCATTTTGCGCTTGCCTTTGTGATTTTGATGTTTTTCATCAAGTGAGCCGTAATGTCCATTGGAAGTTTTGCAACACTTGGGTCAATTTTAATTTGCTTCTGTTCAAAGAGCTGTTGAGTAGCTTCCTGTTGATTCTTTGGTTGTGGATTTGGATTATCGATGAGAGAAAGACTCCAAGTCTTTGGTTTGTTTGCCTTGTACTTGAGGATTGTGTCTTCAAGGGTTCTATCCCAGTCAGCAACCATCTTCTCATAAGAGAACTCAAAGTTCGTGTACTCAAGTAGCTTCTGCTTCATAGCTACTTTCTCTTCTGGTGTGTACTCGTAAACCTTCATGAAGGCATCCACAACCTGTTGGTGATTTGTGAAGTCTTCATAAATGTATGGAACCATCTGAGAACCAACGAGCTGTTGACTTGCTGGTGGAATGGCTACTCCGTTTTCTGAGCCGTCTCTGTGATCAATGACCTGACGAGTCAAACCACCAGTGGTAAGAGCAATGATTGGCTTACCAACCATCATCTGAATCAAGGTAGACAAACCAAAACCTTCAGCCTTGGCAATGTTGATTAGAACGTCAGACATGTTGTGAACGATGTTCATGTCACTTGGATTAAGCTTTTCTGTGGAGAACATCAGGTGCTCTCTAAGACCATAGAGATTGCTTACCTCAGCCAAGTTGCCGCCTTCGACGTCAAATGGATCTGTGTGCATAATCATCATGGCTTTTCTGTGTCCATGCTTTTTTTCAAGAGCATCAAGGAACTCACTGAAGCATGCAATGACATCAGAGCCCATTTTACGATGAGCATTTCGGTTAACCCACAAGACCTTGAACCAGTCAGCCTTGTCTCCGAACTTGCCAGTATTGAACTCCGTCATCTTTTCTTCAGGAAGTGGATAGTAGATTTCCTTTGGAAAGCTGTGAGGAATGTAGTTCGTCTTCTCAGGGAAATGAGGCTGAACTAACTCATATGTCTTATATGCAAGACAGTTGATGAGGTCAGTTGAGTTGTACCAAATCTCATTGAACTTTGGATATGGACCATTATCCCACACGTGCCAGTAAACAAGTGGAGCGAGTTGATGAATTTCATCCAAGACTTCCCAGGTCCAAATGAACTGACGTGGATCAGTAAACAAGAACACAGCATCTGGACGCTCTGACAACAAGATCTGACGAAGTTGTTCCTTCGTACCAAAACCATCAACTGGTTTGATGATCATGTCAGGATGTGGTTGAGATACACGATAATCGGAGTGCTTCTGTGCACCACCCAAACAAACAAACTTGTACTTGCCGGTATTGAGTAGACCATTGAACAATGCGCCAGCCTGGACGCCTACACCTGAGGTAGACAAAGGATGATCGCAAAGCGTTAAAATCTTGAACTTCTTTTTGGGAAGTTGTGCCTGTATGTCGCTTGGGTTAAATCCGGTCATTTCTTTGTTTCCATTTCAAGTAACAATGTACGCTGTCTATCGCTCGTTACTGTGTCTTTCATTAAGTTCATCAAGTCATCTTGATACATTATTTTGGCAAGTTCCTTGAACTTTACTTTTGGTTCCCAACCAAGAATGTTTCTTGCTTTTGTTGGGTCGCTTTCAAGATGCGTAACTTCATGAGGTCTGAGTTGTTGTGGGTCGAACACTACGTATTTTTCCCAATCTAGCCCTGCTTGTTCAAAAACTGCAATTACAAACTCTTTTACAGAGTGACTTTCTCCTGTGCCAATAACGAAGTCATCTGGAACATCATGTTGAAGCATTTTCCACATGCACTCCACGTACTCTCTGGAGAAACCCCAGTCACGCTTGGCGTCAAGGTTACCCAGAAGAAGCTTGTCTTGTTTACCCAAGGTAATGTTTGCTACAGCCTTTGTAATCTTTCTTGTTACGAAGTTTTCGCCACGTCTTGGAGATTCATGATTATGTAAAATACCAACGGCAATGAACATTTTGTATGCCTCACGATAGTTCACACAAATATTATGTGCAGCTACCTTGGCACAAGCATAAGGACTTGCTGGCATGAAAGCGGTCTGTTCATTCTGAGGATGTTGGGGATTGAAACCAAACTGCTCAGAAGAACCAGCCTGATAAATACGGGTATGAGGAATCAAAACCTTTGCTGCGTTGAGAAGTCTGAGGGTTCCCATGGCAACAACATCAAATGTCTCTTCAGGACAGTCAAAGCTGACTCTTACATGAGACTGAGCTGCTAGATTGTAAATCTCATCAGGCTTGTATTCTTCCAAAATCTTCCACAGGGAACTTGAATCCTGCATGTTTCCATAAACAGAAATGAAGTTTGGATGTTCGATTATGTTCTTCATCCATGGGTGCATGCTTTGGGAGTTTCGACGAAACATACCAACAACGACGTAGTTCTTCAAAAGTAAGAACTCAGCAAGGTAGCTTCCATCTTGACCAGCCACTCCAGTGATTAAGGCGACTTTACGGTGAGTGTCTTCTTTTTTCATGTTTGGATTTTTATTCTGGGTTTCCAAGAAGAAATCATAAGCATTTTTTAATGAATCTTCGAAGGTAATTTTAGGCTTCCAACCCAATTTTGTCTGTCTTGACACATCCGAAAGTTTTTGAAACATTCCATCAGGTCTTGAGGTGTTGAAGGCAAACTTGATTTTTTGTTCAGAACCTACCTTGGTTTCCCCAGTAAGAACCTCAACAGCCTTTTCATAGATTTCCTTGATACTCAGGTCATATCCAGTAGACACGTTCATGATGTCTGGAACTTCATCGAACTTATCCAAGGAGAAAAAGATAAAATCTGCTAAGTCAGCAGCATCCATGAACTCTCTTCTTGGTGTGCCAGTTCCCCAAATCTCAATATAAGTGTCAGACTGTGTTTCCAGTCTTATCTTGGCCTCATGAACCTTACGAATGATGGCTGGAAGAAGATGGCTTGCTTCAGGGTCAAAGTGATCCCATCTACCAAACAAGTTGCAAGGAATATAGGTTTTATATGAGACACCCTTTTCTTCAGAAGCATACTGACAGGCTCTTTGAACTGCATTTTTAGCAATCGCGTAACCTTCATTGGTTGGCTCAAGAGGACCAGTGAACAGATACGACTCCTTCATTGGCTGTTGAGCCTCACGTGGATACATGCAGGTAGAACCAAGATTAATCATCTTGGATACCCCGAGCTGTTTTGCAGCTCTTACCACATTCAAACCCATGGTGATGTTATCCATCATGAAATTGAACATGTTGGTTTTGTTGGCCTGAATGCCACCAACCAAGCCAGCCGTGTGAATGATGAGGTCTGGCTTGGTAATGTCTATTGTCTCAACAACTTGAGCAAAGTTCAACAAGTCGAGGTCCTTGCGTGAGGGAGCAATGATTTCGTGTTGTTGAGCTGCTGGATGTTCTAGGATATTTCTTCCTACCATTCCAGTGCCACCAGTTAAAAGGATCTTCATTTTCTTACCTTAAAGACTCCATAACTGACACAGTCATTGTAGACTGGGCTATAAAGTAATGATTTGTCTGCGTTTTGCTTCATTACAACTGCATCACATGGTTCAAACAAGTCAAAGGCATCAAGAGTAAAGTCTGTCATGCCATATGAGGTATTTTGATCCTCTGTCTTTAGGCCAGCTCGGTTTCTGGCTCTTTCAAGTTCATTCCATGGAAGACATGACTGGTCATAGTGATCCCAGTACTCATCCAAGGTAATAACCATTTTTCCACCTGGACGAAGAACTCTGTGCATTTCCTTCAAAATCTTCTTGAAGAGGTCAAAGTTATCAATGTGTTCAAATGTAGAAATGGCGTAAACTAAGTCGATGGAGTTATCTGGCATCTGAAGGTTCGATGCATCCATCCACAAGACTTTATGGTTTGGAGTATTGATTTCTTCATTCTTGATTCGAGAGTCGAAGTCAAATCCAAGGTAGGATTTCGGCTTTAGGTTGTCTCTAACGAACTCATGCCAGTTGTGCTCTGAAGGTAAACCAGTTCCAAAGTCAATAACGTCCAATCCTTCTACAGGCTCTACAAAAGCAGCCCACATGTACTCATAAGGTCTGGAACCCCAGTTTCCAAAACGAATGCCAGGCAACTGTGGGTCTGAGGTTTTAAAGTATCCAAATTTTTTCATCACAACACCTTCAGGATATTATTGATTCGATTCACGAAAGTGTGTTTGTCCTTGACCTTTTGAACCAATTCTCTTAGCGTTTGGGGATCTGGGTTTTCTTCCCACAGTTTTGCCTTAAGGTACATTTCTGCTGTGTCAGGAGAATATGGAAGCTTTTGGTCAAACAAATCCCACACCGTCTGAGAGTTGGTTGCCGTCATACGACCAAAGGATAGGTTTTTAAAGACACGACAAGGCACATAGCCCTTGTCTACTTGCCAGGACCCCTGAAGGGCTGGGGCTATCCAGGACTCGGCTATAGCACGAGGCTGGAGGTCATTCTGGAGCTTGGCATGAATAAGTTGGACTCCATCACCCTTGGCTGCCTGAGCCAAGTCTTGAATTTTGTCATCATTCCTGTGAGGACCACCCATGATGCTACCAATCCAAAAGATTTGCTTGCGACGTTTGTGTTGCATGGCAATCGTGTGGTCTGGGTCTATTTCACTTGGAAGCAGATTTGTTGCCCATGGTTGGTAAAGAGTTCTGTTGTCACACCCGTGATCAGGTCTGGAATAATCCGGATCTTTTTGATAATAGGCGAGCTGTTCAAGGTCAACAGGAACAACATTTCTTGTCAAACAGTCATGAGTGTAAACCTGAAGGTTCAAGACGTTCGGAAGAATAGGGCGATACTTGTCCAGGTTGCAGTTATGAATGACGTACTTGCTTGACGCAACAATTGGAATGTTTTGATCAACCTGTCCTTCAGTGAGGAACAGGCAATTCTCAAAAGAAAGACCAGAGACATCATCGGAGTTGTCCAGCCATAAAACCTCATATCCCATGTAGTTGAAGGTTCGATACCAGGAGTCATGAATAAAAGCAAAAGTGTTTGCCGTTCTAGCATCCAGGAGTTTATGACCCCAAACAACTACCTTGTTAAATTTTTCTGTCATACGTTTCCTTTTCTAAAAACTGATCAAGCCTTCTGGAAAGTTCTTCATAGGAGATGACAACATCTTTAGAGGAATAGTCCTTAAAAGGACCAGAAGCCTTCTGACGTGACCAGGACTCCCTGATGCAATATGCAAAGCCATAGTCTTCCTTCTTTATGTCCTCAAGTTCGTTCATCATGATTTCATGAATCTTTTCTCCAGGACGAATACCAATGATTTTAGTAGGCTTGTTGAACTTCTTGCTAAAATATGTGGCAAGGTCTTCAACCTTGAATGAGTCGAGTTTTGGAACCCACATAGAACCTGAAGTGCCATAGGCAAGAGCCATGTCAATAAGCTTAACCGACTCCTCCAGAAGCATCATGAACCTTGTCATGTTCGGATCTGTAATGGTAAAGGCTTCAGCCTCCTTGGCTTGCTTTAAAAACAAGGGAACGATACTTCCTCTTGAGGAGATAACATTTCCATATCTTGTAACCATGTAGGCAACCGAACTTTTTGCAGCCGTAGCAATAACCAGTTTCTCAGAAATGCTCTTACACATGCCATATACGTTAATCGGATTGCATGCCTTGTCGGTTGACACAAAACAAACTCTGGTGATTTTATTGTCTGGACGTATGGAGTTTTCCTCAATGGCATCCAGTACGTTTCTAACGCCAATTACGTTTGTGTCGATTGACTCACTTGGTTGATTCTCGCAAGTATCTACCTGTTTCAAAGCCTGTGCAATAATGACATAAGTTGGGTTCTCTTGACGAATAACCTGACTTACACGACGTGGATCACGAACATCACAAATAATCGTGCTTATTTTCTTGCGGCTGTTTAACGGAGGAAACTTGTTCTTGAGTTCCCAGTGCTTTGCTTCATCCCTGGAAACCACAACAATGTCAGAAATATATTGCCTGTAAAAGGAAACAAGGGCTTGTCCCAAAGAACCAGCCCCTCCAAAAATCAACAACTTCTTGTCAGTTAAGTTACTTACGTGTTGCATTTGCCCCATCCGAAGTAAGTGTCTATCGGAATCTGGAAGTTGTGTTCCTTGGCTTTTATGAATTGATCCATTTTAATTCCCCTGATTTCCTCGGGCATTATTGTCCTGGAAATGAAGTCTGCCACGAAGTCAGTCTTGGCTTGGTGATGTTGTTGACTCTGATGATCCCAGTTACTGGACCTACAATAGTGCAAGAAGGCATTTCCAAAGAACTCAAGGTTCCACTCAGGATTGTATGAACCAACAATCTCATCAGGAAGACAATGCATGTTTTTGTTTTCTGGCTTGATATGCCAGGTGTTGTGCATGGTTCTTACTGCGGCTTTCACCTCAGGATGCTTCTCAAAATACAAGTGAAGTCCACCACCCGTGTCAAGACGAGTGTTGTTAATTCCAATACCTTCCCAGTCAATCGTCTCAGCCTCTGGCAACAGCTCAGGATTTGCCATCACAATCACAGGTGTGAGATAGTGGTAAATGTGATCTCTCTGTTGTTTACACCCACCAAAGGTTCCTGTGTCTCCAAGAAACTCATTGACGGAAAATGGAGCAACCATAAAGCAGTCGCCATCAAGGAACATCACATAGGAATCCTTGTGTTTACACATGTCAGAACGCCAAACCATGTTCAAGGAATCGGCATGATGTTTTCCTGCCAGGTGAAAGGGTGTATCTGAGTGAGTCTGGATTGTAAAAAGCCCAGCAGCTTCTGCTGTTGTATTAATAGCATCTCTCAAACTCTGTTCTCTGGCATTATTGATGATGGTGAAGTCAAAAGGGTCTTTTAGGTGCTTTTGAAGGGTCATCAACTGCCATCTGATAAACTCAGGACGATTGTAGTGAACAGCATATACATGTACAGGTTTAGTCATTTTCTTTCATCCACTCTCTCAGTTCACAAAGTTGATCACAAATGTTTGGTGCTTCTCCATTGCTAGGCAACAGAGCACGATTGACTGCTTTTGGAGCTTTAACATTTTCAACCAAAGGATTTTTCCACTCATTACAAAACACGTTGCTAATGTTAACCAGAAGATCATATTTTGTTATTGGTGCACTTGCTAGTTGTACGAGCATTCCTGGTGGAAGAGTTAGCAATTGACTTTTGTTGAAAATAAATCTCTCAAGGTATTGAGCCAAATATAAAGTTGTTACACCAGACCAAATATGGTTGTTAAATCCTGGAACGCTTTGTTTTGGACTGTTCCTAAACCACTCAAACAAACCATGTTCAGTGTCGGCCGGACCAATGATGCTTGTCCTTACCACGATAGTGTCTGATGGTTCTCCAAGAGCCTTAGAAATACCATAGTCATCATCTGCGTCCTTTGGTGCTGAGGCGATATATCGTTCACCTGGTTTGAGGTCGCCCTTAAACACACAGTCACTTGAAATGTGAATTAGTTTGACATTAGCCTTTTTACAAGCCAATGCCAGCTTCCATGGAAATACAGCATTAACCTCATAAAAGTCTGAGGACTTCAATCCTTCTTTTTGCTTGATGTTTCCAATGCAGTTAATGACAAAGTCATAACCTTCAAAACTTGGTAGCAAGTCCGACTTCACGTCAAACTTGATAACTCCCACAGCTTTTCTTGTAGGCATCCAAGAAGGAATTTTGTCTCGAACAGTAAAGGTAACATTGTGATCTTTAGAAATCAAATACCTAACAACCACACTGCCCAACATCCCTGTGCCGCCGAGTACCAATACTTTCATGTTCTCATTTCCTTGTGGTTTTTATCAAGAGCCAAGAGTCTCTTCTGAAATGGAAGAGACCAGGACTCAGGATAACAGTAAGAAGGCGACAAGGACAAAGTAGGAGGATTATCGATAAAATACCTGTTCATGTGAGACTCATCATGCCAAACGGCTATGATATTTTTGGCTTTATCTTCCAAAACACGACTACCAATGGTTTCACACATCTTCAGGTATTCTTTAGCAGAACCTCCATTGAATCCACCAGCATAATACACAGTGCCCTCTGAAGGCGCTACAAAGGCTTTGGAGACACGATTGGTCTCATAGGTGAATGCCTCCCTTGGCTTGTTGAAAAAGCCCGGGTGGATGGTTCCTACGCGGTCTGAGAGCACTTCATCCCCAACCGTGTCCACAAACAACATGTCGGCATCACAATAAAAGAGATAATCCATCTCTTCTAGTTGCTTCTTTGTCGAAGGCATGGTGAACACATTATACCGAAATAAGGTTGGTCCCGGCCAAGCCATATGGATTTGTGGGATAATAACCTGACCAGGTTCTGGTGTGATGCCATGTTTGTTTGTGAAGACAAACATAGTAACCTCATGTTTGGTCAAAAAATGCTTTTTAACCGACTCCCATAAAGGTGGTACAAAGTCATAGTATTTATTTGTGGCAATAACCAACAGTCCAATTTTCACAGGATTACTCCTTGAGCTTCATGAACAAGACAACTTCCTTTGGGTTCACACGAACCCAAGTAAATGAAGTGACCTTTGGGTTCTGGCTCAAGAAGTTCTCAATATCTTGCTTGTTGTAGCGGTTATGGAAAAGTTGATCTGGCTCAAAGAAGTCAATCTTCTCTGGTTCATCTGTTGGCTCAATGAAGAAAATGTTGATGGCTTCTTTTTGTCCAATACGAATCATCTCTCCAAGACACTCACGAAACGTAGGAAGATGTTCAAGAACGTGGCGAGAGAAAGCAACCTCAAAGGATGAGTCTGGAAGTGAAATCTCCTCAACTGGAGAATGAAGCGCAGGAACTCCTTGAGAGGTAATGTGGCTATACAAAACCCAGGAAGAGTCAACTCCCATGTAGGAGATCTCATATCCATCATTCTTGTAGCCAAAATACTCAGTGGCTGGTCCGCATCCAAGATCTACAAGAGACTTATAGCCTGCATTTTTGACATAGTTTCTTACGAAAACCTTGGACTCTGCGTTGAAGTCACCAATCCAGCTCTTAAACTCACCGAATTTCTGACCAACGTTCTTGTCCCACCATGTTTGATTAAATCTCTCAGTCATTGTCCCACATTTCCTTCTCGTAAGAATACTTCTTGGCAATCCACTCTTTGTAAAAATGATGTCCTATGTCTAGAGACACATAGTTGTCTCCTTGCATGCCTTGCTCAGAGTAGTCTACATCGTTACAAGCTTTCTTAGAAAATCCTTTTTTGGCTAGGAACTTATGAAACTCCTGTAGCCACAAGCCATCCGTGTAAATCAGTCCATGTTTATCTGGATTCCAGGAACTCTTGTAAAAGTAAACCTTGAGTTCTCCCCAGGGCTTCTGTACAGGTCCATCCCAGGATTCGAAAATAAATCTGGCTCTGGCATCACGCATCTTGACTTTTCTGTACTCATTTGACCACAACCCATTGCCGGCTGTTTGAATAAGCTTGTTTATTGCCAGATGTTTTTTCATGTTACTTACCTGCTGTTTGTTGGAGGGCTGCCTTCATTGAGATACAGCAAAGTTGAGGAATCCGTGGGTCATACTTCGGATTATGAGAAACGTTATATTCAACCAGCATCTCATCCAGGTTTGCAAAATTAAACCAAGAAACACACTTAAGCCATAAGTGATAGTCTTCTGCTACTGGATAGGTGTTGTCGTATCCACCAGTTCTCAAGACAACTTCCGGGCGAAACACCACAGAAGGGTGGGCAAGGGCATTGTGACCAAGGAGTAGCGTTTTCTTTATTTCTGCATTTTCCTTGGGATAAGTCATCTGACTATTCAAAACGACTTTGGTCCCTGTGGAATAGTCGACTCTTAGGATTTGAGTACCACAAATATGAACGTCAGGATTTTCTGTCATGAACTTGACTTGTTTTTGGAGTTTGGTTGGTTCCCAAACGTCATCAGCATCAAGTCGAGCAATCAAGTCTGAACTTGCTTCCCCAAGAATCGTAAAGAGTCCTTTGTTCAAGGCAGGAACGATTCCAGGTTCCTTGCAAGAAAGCAAGGTCCAATCTTGACCAGCCTCATCCATAAGGTCACTAACGATTTTTACGGTATTGTCCGTGCAGTTGTTGTCAACCAACACAAGACGATAGACTCTATAAGTCTGAACTAATAAAGATCTAATTGCTCTTTCAATGGTTTTCTCACCATTGAACACAGGAAGCAAAACCGCTACTTTCATAAATCACCTCTTTACAAAAGTCAAAGGTACTAGTTGATGAGCCGACTTGTTCTTGATTCTTTGGAATGTTTTAATGTCAATCTTCTTGCCTTCATTCCACAAGCTAAGCAAGTCTCCTTCAGAACCTCCACCAAACACGTTCTTTACTTCAGACTGCACACGGTTATGGGGAACGTTGAAAACTCTCGATACCGTGAAACAAGCCATCTGTGGATGAGGAATCTGATTGTGAAGGTGAGACATGTTTCCTTCAAAGGTATTTGGGGATTTCCAGTCACCACTGTTGTTCATGGCAAACAAGGCGTCTGTCCTACGAAACACGTGCCCATCTACGGACAAAGGGTAATTCCAGTCCCAGTCTGTACCCTTCCAGTTCCACACAAAGAATGGTTCTTTGGTTACGCCTGCATGTGGAACACTCTGTCTTGATTGTGTGGAATAACAAAAATCTAGGTGCTTGCCAAGTCTGAGACTAAAGCAAAACACTGGAAGGTTGCCTCCAAGAAATCTTGTTATCAGGTCAAAATCCACATTATCCTTAAACACGTCATCGTCTGTGAAGTACACGACATGTTCCTTGGCTCCATTCACAAGACCCATGGTTTGTGTGCGAAAGTCAAACTCAGGATGAAAGTTCACTTTTGGGAAAGCCTGTTTCGCCTGTTCCATAGGCCAAATATACTCGTGGTCAGCCTTGTAAAGGACATTCACATCTGTAGGATCCATGTTCGAGTTATAAAACATGGACTCCAACAGAGCAAACAACTGCATTGGTCTGTTTTTAGAAAACACAATTGCGGTAATGTTCATAGTGGATGTTTCTCGCACCAGTCTTTCATGATTTCAGGTGCGTTTCTCAAAATCTTGACAGAAGGAGTTGTGGAACCATCCCAAGGACTGTGGAAAATCCATCCGCCAGTCTTGTCGCGAAGTTCCTTTGCCTTGGCTTCAATCATCTCATCCGTAACCTGTTCCCAGGGAACATCAAAGAAGACATTCGAGGAACGATTGATGTCATTATACATTGACTTCCAGAAATCCCCAAAGAAGTGCTTATACTTCTCAATCTTGCCCTTGATGCTGTACCAGGAATAGTGATACACCGTTGGCAAACCAAAACTCATTTGATTATACCATTTTTCATAGGCTTCAAGAGCCTTAGGATCTTTTAGGGCTGCCATTCTCAAGGACTCAAGTTGACTATTCATGAAGTTCAAACTTGGAACCGGAAGTCCTTGTTCTTTATTGATATAGTCACAGGTGTCCGTTCCTGGCTTTGCATAAACTAGTCCGTTGACAACCTGACGATGTGTAACCGGCATACCATGAGTAATGCCTGGGTGATTGCGACTTACACGCCACTTCCATGGGTTGATGTCCACACGAACTTTGTCTGGACCGCCCCAAAACTCCACAACTGGCAAGCACAACAGAGGAACATCCTCAAGGTTTTTTGCTTGAACAATCAAGTTATCCAAAATAGGTCTGTCAGAGGCATGAACGACTTCATCACAGTCCATCTGCCAAAGATAGTCGCCTGTACACTTCTCACGAGCTGCTTGCTTGAGCACACCATCATACACTCCGTGGTTTGGAGCATTCCAGTCCATGTCGGCATAATAAACAAAGAGCTTACCTTTGTTGGCTGCCATCATGTCTGCGAGAACTTTTCTCGTGTCATCGGTTCCGTCCGAGGAGTCCATTACAACGACTTCATCACAGAAGTCGATAAGAGACTGAATGGACTCCCTAAAAGGGTAATCCATGGCAATGCAGTTACGAGTGGTTGTATATCCAGATAGTTTCATTTGATTCCTTACTTGCAATGTTCAGTCATGTAATATGGACAATACTTGCATGAGTTTCTATTTTTGGTGAAAATCTTCTTTTCGACAGACCCAACCATTCTGTAGATGTTCTCCATTGCCTTTTCGATTGCCTTCTCACCAACCGACACAGGCACGAACTCGATGTGCTCACCTGGCTTTGCTGTTCTCTTGAGAAGAACCCAGGCACATCTAACCTTTTCGATTGGAACATTATTCTTGGCACACCAGAAGTGCTTGTAAAGCACAAGCTGCATCTGTTTCATTTGGTCACGCTTCTTGTCCCCAGTCCAACCCCAGTCGGTTGTCTTCCAGTCAATAATCCAATATTGCTGTTCAATCTCTGGTTCCTTCTTACGCTTGTCGACCTTCTCACACTCAAGGACACAGTCAATAAAGCCCTTGAAGTAGCGGTTCTTCTTTTTTTCTAGACTTTCGAACAAGTCGTACTCAGCAGCAATGATCTTGTAGTTCTGAAAGTTCTCCTGAAGAAATCCTGGAAGTTCCTCAAAAATAGGCTTGACTGTGGCAGCCCACACAGCAGGGTCATCCTTGAACTCAGGGATTGCCTTGAGAACCTCAATGACCTTCTCGCCTGTGACAACAGGGTCTAGTGGAGCCTTGCCAAGCAAATACTGCTCAATGGCATCATGGAGCGTTCCACCAAACTCTGTGTGTTGGGTTGGCTTGTCCTCCCCAAGTTTATCGATGTGCTTCAACTTGTGACGAAAGGAACACTCGAACCAATCTGTGAACTCGGAATAGGACACATGCCACTTCAACGTTGGAAGTGGGTTGCCCTCAAAGATCATTGGTAACTTGATTTTTTCTTGTTCTTCTGTTATTTCAGACATTACAAGAGTAAGTCTGCGTTACAAAGAACCGAAAGGATTATGTGAGTCTTATTCTTCAATTCCTGCTTCAATTTTTTCTTTCTTTGTCATTGGTGCCAAACAATATTTTGTTGATCGCTTTATTGTTCTACCCAATGGGGTTTCAATAGATGTTTCATCAATGAAACATTCATTAACATCTATAGAATCTTTTTCTTCACCTTCTCCTAAGAGACTTTTCACGAAATTCATCGCAAGTTTCTTAGTAGAAAAATAATGTGTATTAGAAGTCGAATAAATATAGACAGAATAAATCTTCATTTTCTAACTCCAAATGACACGTTCTTACGGAACTCTTCAAGGTTTCTTGCGTTAGAGTAACTCATAGAACTCTGAAGTCCACCCTTAATGTGTTTAACCACATCTCCAACCGTCTCACCCGAGATATCCAACACTGTGGAAATACCTTCTGGTGTAGGTAGCACTGCGGCGTCCTTGATGGTCAACATGGCATCTTTGGAAGCCATACCACGATAGACCTTCATTCCATTGATACGCGGTCCTGGAGCCTCCTGGCAGCTCGCAAAAAGCCTTCCGGACATAACCAGGTCAGCACCCAAGCCAAGAGCCTTGGCAATGTCGCCAATTTCCTGGATACCACCATCAGCAACAAGTAGGGGCTTTTCCAACATGTGATTATGGGCTTGTTTATACTTGTCCAGGTAAATTCTTTGGTTAATATCACGAGCACAATCCATTACGGCCGAAAACTGAGGGACAGTTACGCCTGTGATATTCTTGGTTGTACACACAGCACCTGGACCAATGCCAATTTTAACAGCATCTGCACCCCAGGAAATCAAGTCAAGACAACCTTCCGGAGTTGCCACGTTTCCTGCCATGATGAACGTGTACACGCCAAACTTTTGACGCATGAACTTAATCATGTCCTTCATCATCAAGGAGTGACCATGAGCAATGTCAATAATGAAGTTTCTGGCTCCTGCCTTGAAAAGAGCTTCTGCTCTTTCTTTTGAGTCAGAGTTTACTCCGACAGAAACAAAACATTGTCCATCTTCATTCTGAACACGTTCAAACTGTGCTACATTTTCCTCGATTGACATAAAACGATGAACAGCACCAATACCACCAGCTCTCCAAATAGCTAGAGCCATGTTCCCATCAGTAACTGTATCCATGTTTGCTGACATGACCGGAACGTCCAGTTTAAAATCCGGAGAACCCAACAAGCCCTCTTTCAACACAAGACTTGTGTCTACTTGCGTCCTGGACGTAATGTCGCTGTACTGTGGATAAATGAACACGTTCTTGTAGTCCAGGTTTTCTACCTCTTTATGTATTTTCACTATTAAGTTCCTTTACAACATCCGAATATTCAATCAAGTCATCTGCAAAATAGAAGTCTGTCTCGTCTTTAGACTTGTCGCACAGGTAACCAATGCTACCTTTTTCCGACAGCACGTAAAACTCAGAGGTTACAACAACAGTTTCTGTGGTGGGGTTACCCTTGTCGTCATAATACCCATCAGCATGGATAATACGACCCACATCAACATGAACAATGGACCCGATTGGGTACTTCTTTTGAAGCAAGTCCCAAATCTGGAACAACATGTTGAGTTCCTTCTGGCTAGTAACTGGACGACGTCTTCCATAAAGAGTTTGAAGTCCAAACAAGATACCCGAAGGCAAAGTCATTGGTTGAACCGAAACAATCTGTTGAGATATTAGTTGTGGCAAAACTGTCCTGACAGTGGGAAATCTAACTTTTTTTGGTGGTGCCATCAGAGAACTATTTGATCCCAAAATGCTTTGCCACGACCACGAAGATATTGTACCGTGTCTTCAACAGTTCCAGCAAACCAAGGCTCATCCTTGTGCTGAACATTTTCATTGAGGTCAAGAGCACAACCAATAATCTTCGCCTCAATAACAACTCTTGGACAGGTGTCAAAATCCAAAGGATGGAAAACTAGTCCATCGCACTTTGCAAGTTCTTGAAGGAAATCGTTGGCAGCCAAGTTAGAAAGGATCTTGACAGGCATTCTCTTTTCCGTACACCACTTTATGGTTTCCTGTGTACCCTTAATCCAGTTGCTGGACCCCTGAACAGCCCAAATCTTAATTGGAAGCTTACCAGCCACTTGCTCATGAACTTGACGAAGTTCCAAAAGCTTGTCAATTGTCTCATCTGAGAAAACTGAACTCAAAACAACATGCTTGCTTTCTTCCACGAAGAGAAGAGCAGGCATTCTTGACAGGAAATGTTCCTTCTGTTTTTCTGACATCCAGAAAATATGCTGGGCTGCTGAGTACAACTTCTCCACGACCATCCCATGAGGACGAAGAGGACAGTCACAAGGACTATTTGTCTGCTTCACGTGTGCCACCTCAGACCTAAACATGCAGTACTTGTAGTCATATTCGATTACTGAGTACTTGATGTTGTTCTGAATCATGTAGGCAAGACTTGCTACGTCACACTGTGTATAGTTGCCAAGGATCCAATATACGTCCTTGTATTTCTCCAACATGTCAATCGTGAGACTTGAGGAATGAACCTTGAAAATCTTATGAGGGGACTTCTGGATTATCGCCTCTGAGGTAGCCTCGGCTCCTCCTGCATAATCCTCTAAAAACATGTCACCGACAAAAACAACACGGGTCCCTGATGGAACTACAAATTCCATAGGAACCCCCGTGAAGTGATTATTTGCTGTGGCTGCGCCTAAGTTACGCAGAGTCTTTTCCTGTGGTTGCTGTGTCATTCTTACTCTCGGGTTGTGTGTGCTTGACAACCTCGCGTCCACCCTTGAACACGTAGGTTCGGCCAACGCTATCAGCATACACCTTAACAATCACCTTGTACGTCATTTCGTCATCCAAACCGAAAGGCTTGTCGTTTCGATAAAGAATCTGACCGAAACCCATCGTCAGGGCATTGTCAAGGTCAACCAGGCTGATGGTCTCTTCCTCGGTATCAAAGTGATACTTGCGGTCGTACTTGTTGTACCCACGAGGACAACCAATCATACTGTCAGCGTCAATCTTCTTGATGCTATACATGGTGTTCTTGATTCCAACAATGTCACCCACCTGGATGGCATCCATGAAATCACGAGTACGTTCCTCGTCATAAACCAACGTTCCAGCCTCATAGTCCGCTTCCTGCTCAGGCGAAAGCTTCTCGAAAAGCTTGATCTGTGCCATGAGCAAATCCTGGCTGGACTGCTGCATCCCGTTATACTTGAAGTCATCCGGGTTGTACTTGCGATCGGTCGTGATAATGTCCTCACGAGTCTCAATCAAGGTCAACGGAAGACCATCAGGTCCAATAGGACCATTTCCAGAAGCTGCCGCAGTATCTTCCTCGGTACTTCCCTCGACAGGCGTGGCAACAGGAGCTGCCTCAACCACAGGCTCAGAAACCGCGACCTCTTCAACCGACTTAGACTTTTTCTTGGTAGCCATTGTATCTCTCCGATTGCTTACATCTTCGCACGTTTCTTCAGCTTGTGCAAGGACATTCTCGTTTGTATCTATATTCCATAGATTTGCCTTGGATGTTCTTGTCCGTGTAAATCCAAGAGACCGCAACTTCTCAGCCAAAAGCTGAGACTTGTAGGTTGCAAAATCCTTGATGTCATGACTTTGATACCACGACTTACGCTTCTCTGCAACCCATGCCAAGGAAACCAAAGTTTTTCCAGGTTTAAGACTGGAGAAAAATAAGGAGTCAACCTGTTCAACCATCTCCAGGTCATTTTTGATCCCTTTCTTCTCCAACCACTTACAGTAATTCTTGTTTACATTTTCTGAACTGGAGTTGTACACGGGATATCTCATGACTGATACCACGATTCCACGAAGCTCCTTGTCATCAAAGGTTTCAGGATTTTCCAGACAAGCCTTGTAGTGAACTGCCAAAGCCATCAAGTCTTCATAGGTCGCTACTCCCTTTGCCCTGTGAGAAGACAACATTCGATGGATGGTGATGTTGCGAACACCTGAAGGGATTTTAACTCCTTCATCTATTTTAGCCTTAACGTCAGCAATGGGATTTTTGTGCCAGGATTCGAATATTGGGTCTGCCACCTGAACGTCAGCACTGAAAAGGTTTTTCTTCTTGGGCTTTCTTGGACGTCGACTCTTTTGCATCTCGTCATGAGATTTCTTGGTCATGTCCAAGATATGTTTTGGAAGGTCAACAATAGGTTCATTTAATCCATAAATGAGTTCATAGAATTTTCCTGACTTATGTTTGCTTGGAGGAACAATAACATAACCTGAGGAACCCTTGATGTCGACCTTGCTGGCAACACCAGAATATGAACAACTTACTGGAACATCACTCCAGTACCAAAAGTGATATCCACCAGATCCAGTACGATAACTGAAGGTTCTTGGAAGAGACTTGATTATCTCGTGTTCTACTTGATCAACGTCTACAACAACCAGGTATTTGCCTGTCTTTGAGGATTTCTGACCTGTGATGACAGCGTAATTAACACTACGTTTTCCAGCCATCTTGTTGAATTTCTCAAGGTTGTTGGTGGCAAGCTTTTTCCATCCGAAGTTGAGAAATGGATGTTTTCCTGGTGTACGACAAGTCTCCTTGTTTCGACAGGTACATTTACAGTTTTCATCAACTGAGTGAACTGGGAATATTTGTAAATCGCAGTCTTCTACGAAGTATTTGAGTATGTCTTCGACAGGGAACATGTGTCCCTTAGGTCTAAGTCATATGATTTGGTATGTATCTATCACTCTAATTGGTTATGTTCCACTGTGTTTAATTTGACACACACAATCTAAACATCAGCTTCCAAATGAAGTGATATATGTTTCTGCACTTGCAAGTTGAGTAGTCACATCATTTCCATGAAGAATCATAAAAGCTTTAACGTCCATGGTAGCTGGTAAACCACCAGTAGCTCTGTTGCCAAGACACAAGAGAGCTGTGGTGAAATTGGCAACTAAACATCCAGTTGAACCACCAGACAAGGTTTGTGATACACCATCAATTCTAATATCCGAACAACCTCTAGTATTACTAGTGTCAATAATTTGAGTTATCGTATGCCATTGATTTTGAGGTCCTGCTGCGGACGTTTCATTATAACCGAATGTTCCACCCGAACCCCATGCACCACCATTTAATTTGTTATTGGCTGCTGTGAAAGATTGTCCAACACCAAAAGTGTTTGGATTTCCAGAAAATGCATTACCTAGTTCAAGCCAAATTTCAGCAGCAGTATTTGAACCATGTCTAACTCTCCAAATAATAGCAATTTTTGAATCTGACGTAAATGCATTAGTTGAAGGTGTTGCAGTTGGATTGCAATTAGCAAATGAAATATAATCCGAAGTTTTGGTTGGTTTTGTGCCAGAGGTTGCAAAACTTAGAACAGATTTTCTTCCAGTCCAAGCATTTACTGTTCCAGCAGAAACGTCTCCTGCTACCAATAAATCAATGGTATAAGAACCAACTGGATTCCAAGTACTGTGTCCTGTTGCTAAAATTACGGCTGTCATCAGCTAGTAAATATATTAGCGGAACCAATTCAAACCATTACGTGAACTGATGGACAACAAACCACAACCAAGAGATCCAGTATATGGAGTTGACAACATGTTTAGAGTTGTGCCGCCAGAGCAGGAAATGATTGGAAGCGAAGCACTGTGTTCAAGTTGCAACAAAATAATGCCAGCATTTCCTGTTGGGAAACTTGCCGTCAAAGAACTGTTGAGTTGGATGACAATTGAACTGCTTAGGGTATAAGCCACAACCTTACCGAAATCGGTTGCCAAGAGAGTGTCGGTTGAACCTGTTACAACTCTGACGCTTGGAGTATCCACATATTGTTTATTCGTTGCGGCAGATCCTGTTGTAGGAGTCGGAACGATAACTGTGCTGCTAAAGGATGCCGTGTTTAATCCATAAAAAACACCAGAAACCACAGCATCGCCTCTGAACAAGGACACGTTACCATTTGAGGTGTCTTTTCCACCGATATTACCGGAGACTACAAAAAGGATATCCTTTTCATTGATGCCTGCGTTGGCATTGGCAAGTCCTGTAATTTGGATTGCGCTTACACTACCCGCAGACGTATTTCCATTTGCATGAAGATTGATCAAGGATCCACTAAATCCAATACCGCCATCACTATTACCATTTATGATGAAGTTTGAAGTGTTGGCTGAAGACGAAACCATTTGAATGGTGCCAGACATATACATGTCACAACCAAAGACAGCAACTCTTTGAACAGAGCCGCCCGGAATAGAGTTTACAGTTCCACTAGCAAGAAAAATATATTTTGGGTTAGGAGTACTGGTAATGTTGTCGCCAATGTTAATGCTTCTGGAAGTGTAGAAGTTTCCAGAAACAAGAGTGTCTCCAGCAAACACTGCTATTGAACCAGAACTGTTAACAGTGTTTGCATTCTTTACACCAAGACCACCAGAGACATAAAAGAAAATGTCCTTACCTGGGTAACCTGCTGTACCTATAATTGGGTTGCCATTGAAAAATGCCTTGGCAACTAAGTTCTTGTTTGGAAGATCTCCAACGATGAAGAAGGACCCAGACTCAGAAAACCAAGAAGGACGGCTTGCACCAAAGTTACTTCCACCAAAAAGAATGTTGCCAGCTTTGCTTACATAAATGCTTCCACTAAAGGCAGAATAACCTGCTTGTAGGGTTATGGTACCTCCAGTACCATGACTACCAGTTGTTGTAAGAACAGGACCAGCAGCACCACCAGCAATGAAAATACCACCACCATCACCACCAATTCCACGATAAGCTGAAGCACCTGATCCGGCAGAAAGTCCAACAGAACCTCCCGCTCCACCACTACCTGTATTTTCTGAAAGTCCAAAACCTTGAGAATCGCCAGCCGTGATGTTAACGCTACCACCAGTTCCAGAACTTCCGGTTAAGACATTTGCAAAACCGCCAAAGCCTGCCAGAATAACAACTGTTCCACCACCTCCAGCAGAAGTATTTTCAATGTTCGCATCACCACCAGCACCTCCTTCAACGAAGGATGATCCACCACTTCCAGCAACCGTTCCTGCTTGAATGGTTGATCCGCCAACACCAGCAAATAATTGAATGGTACCTCCACCAAGTCCACCGACGGTATTTATGCCAGCATTTCCGCCTTGCAAAATGAGATCACCACCACCACCTGAAACAACAGCAGTGCCTGCAACAATTTGCATAGAACGTCCTGCTTGAGGAAATCCTGTTGCGTCATTCATGCCCTCAACAGTAATCGTTCGTGGTGTGGTGCTGCCAGCTTCTACCTTAAAGACAACATCGGACTTGTAGAGTTCAACAGAACCGGTGGTGTAGATAACGTTTGAGGAAGTAGAGAACCAATAACTTGTTCCGCCTCCACCAGTTCCACCAATTGTGAGATTTCCAGACACATGAAGATCACCACCGAACACAGAAATGGCATGAGTGTTGGCTGTTCCTTTTTGACCAACACCACCTGAGACATACAAGAAGACATCTGTACCAATGGAACTTGTACCAAACACTGCCGCATTTATGTTGCCGATGTTTGGAGTCGAAGGATTATCGGCTGCAATCGGATAAAACAAAAGGGAAGCACCAGTTCCAGTTGAACCTGAACTGATGAACTTCGCACCTCTAAGTTGACTTGCTCTAAAATCTAGTGTCAAAATTGCACCTTATATTTCCATTGAAGTTTGCCTGCGGTCTTATTTCTGCCACTTGAGCATTCACTAATTGTTGTACGTTTAATTGAGGTTTTTTCAGAAGAACCAACATACAACTTTCCATTATATCTGTTTTTGATGATGTAAATGCCTAGTGTCATTGTGGTTTATCCTGAGTTCTAAATATCTCAATTGTTAATAAAATGCGATGAAATCAATGGTGGTGTTTGTTGGTGCAGAGATTTCAACAGTTTCAGAGTTGCTTGAGGAAGTCTGATGACTAAAGGCAACGTCTGCACTTCCATCATTTATACCAACGTTTGCCCAGGCAGTGTCATAGTAGAACTTTGGAAGACCCGGTAGGGTCGCGAAGGATGCCGTGTAAAAGCTTTTCCCACCAGGAGCGACAGAACCTGCCGAGGCTGTAATGGATGCCGTATAGGCGCTTGTAGCGACCGCAGGATAGGTTGGAGAGTAGATGGCTCTCCAACGAATACTTCCCGAGAATGGTGCCGAGAAGTCAAATGTAAATCCTGTGGTTGTTATGTTTCCACCATAAAGATTTAGGTTTCCGCCATAAATCGATGCAGATTCAACAGAAAGGACCACATATGGTTGATGACTGAAGGTAAAACCAAAGGAACCTGTACCAGAAGTTCCAAGACTTGGAAGTGTGAAAATACCTTCAGAGTACTCTGCCGTGGCAAAAGCAAAACTGCTGGTGATAATAACCTGAGATCCTGAGTTGACACCGTTGATTATAAAGAAATCTCGATGACGTAGGGTTTTGTTTAAGTCTAGGGAGTAGGTGACCTGCGTTTGAGGGTCAACAATACTAACGACCTGAGGTTTGTTGTTGTGGTAGCCATAAACCTTTCTCCAAAGGTTTCGGGCATTACCACCATATTTGTTATTCTGGTCGTTGCTCATGAGGGTAAATAGGATTTACCCTCCTAAACACACCCGACTCAAAGAATCTTAGCAGCCAAGGTTGCCAACTCAGAACGTTCACCCTTTGTAAGTGTGACGTGACCTGAGATCTGTTCTTTTTTGAACTTCTCAATAGCCACCGTCAAACCGTTAGAAAGACTGTCCACGTAGGTGTTGTCGATCTGCTCAATGTCACCTGTGAGAACGATCTTGGTGTTTTCGCCAACTCTCGTAAGAATCGTCTTCAACTCATGGGCATTGAGGTTCTGAGCTTCATCGATAATCATGAAAGCATTGGAGATACTTCTGCCACGAATGAAGGTCATTGCCTCAACTTCAATCGTACCTTCCTCGAAGTACATGTTCAAGGTCTCTTCAATGTTTCTGGATTTTTTACCAGAAGCACTCAACAAGAAACGCAAGTTGTCCTTGATAGGAGCAACCCATGGTTCCATTTTCTCTTCAATGGTACCTGGAAGGAAACCAATGTCTTTACCCATTGGCTGAACTGGACGACAAACCACAAGACTCTTGTACTTCTTCTTTTCAAGAACAAGCTCCAAGCCTGCTGCGATTGACAACAAGGTTTTACCACAACCAGCCAAGCCTGCAAGAGTTACGAGTTTGACATCTGGGTCAAGAAGCAACTGAAGGGCGAATCTCTGTTCTTTGTTCTTTGCTTCCAACTTACCAAGTTTCATTACATCATCTACCAAGTAGAGAGGTTCATCCTTGGAAACGAAACGTACAAGTCCAATAGACTCTTCATCAGACTCCGTGTCTTCTAAAACAAGGAACTGATTTGGAAGCAAGCCCCACTCATCTACCTTACCTGGGTGGATTTCAAGACACTTATCAGCGTAAAGTTTGTCAATGTCAAAATCTCCCTTAAGAGTCTTGACACCCGAGTACAAACTAGAAACTGATGTGGTTGCTTGAGCCTTTTTATAGTCTTCACACTCAAGACCAAGAATATCTGCCTTGAGTCTAAGGAGTGTGTCTCTTGTTACCAAAACAAGTTTTTCCTCTGTCTTAGCAGCGACGATTGTCTGACACAAGGTAAGGATGGAGTTGTCTCCAGACTGTTTGCCTGCAAGTTCGACTGGGAGAGCTTGTGGAGCTGCATTCACAATGTCATCAACAGACAAGATTCTAAGGGTGCCACCATTATTGAGAGCAATGCCGGTTTTAAGTGCCTTGTCATTTTTGGTAATATCTGCCAACTTACGAACAGTCTCACGGGCATTTCTACCAACTTCGTCTTGACGGTCCTTGTGACGATCGAGTTCCTCAATAACAATCAAAGGCAAAATGACGTAATTGTCTTCAAATGAAAAAAGTGCTTCTGGATCGGAAAGTAGAACGTTCGTGTCAATAACAAAAGTTTTCTTGGCCATTTAAATACACTTATCCCTTCGTACCAAAGAGGTACTAGATACACGGTCACCACTCACTCAACCAGCTACTCAGACTTAGGTTTTCTTTTCACTTTTGCGCTTTTGTCATCCGCATTATTTGCTTCAATGTCAATAAGTTGCGTAGGTTCACTAAAGTGCACAAGTGCATTTTTATGAACTTTCTCTTCGGTTGTATCACTAATGGGTTTTGTTTTCTCAACAAATGTTCCACTTGGGCCAACTTCGACATTGAGCGGATCTAAGCCTCTTATAAGAAGGTCACGTTTTATCGTTCCTAGCATGTCCTTAAATAGAGCCTCAACCTACAAAAAGATCCCACAAGAACTTACCAATTGCTGATAATAGGCCAGTTAGGACAAAACCGCCAAACCACCAAGCACCCTTGCTAAGTTTGACTGCCTTCTGCAAATCCTTGTTGTCTTCTCCAGCAACCTTTTGGATTTGTTTAATCTTGCTGTCTGTGTCGTCAGTTCTCTTTTCAACCGAGGAAACTCTAATGTGCATCTTTTCATCAAAGTTAGAAAGGGCATCTACCTTATTGGTAAGGTTTGCAATCATTCCTTCAGACTTGTGAAGCTTGGAGTAAATGCCATCTTCAGGGTCATAGAGACGATCAAGCTTTTCCTCAATGCGGCTGTCGTTCTGTTTGTGAGATTCAAAGTCGACGTTCAACTTGGCTTGCATACTCTTGATTTGAGACACCTCAGCCTCAAGTCTATCAAAGCCTCCGTTTAACACTTTGGCCGATCCAATCTTCTGATTGATTTGAGTTAGAAGTGCCTTGATTTGCTGGTCGTTTTCGTTGTCGTCAATTTTGGCCATTACATCCCCCAAGTGAATACAACGATAAATATAAACAACAGACTGATAAATAAGATGACATCAACAACAACCTTCGTTGACAGAGAAGACTATCAGAAACAAATTCGCCTGTTATCTGAGGAGATTTTAACCAAATACAATGGAATTTCTTCACTTTTAACAGAGGACTTGACCGCACTAGATTCTAATACTCTCCATCTTATTGGTAAAGTTTTACGCTCGAATTCACCTCTGGGGGTGAGTTTTTGTAAGCTCCTTGGTAACTCTTTGTTACAGGCTGAGTCACTAGCTGGCAACTCTGCCAACATTGGACTCATCTATTGCCTGAGCCTCCTTAAGAACGTTTTGGCATCAGATACCCTAAAAGGCATGTCAGATGTTGCACTTCTGTCTCAATATGAGACAATTCTCCTCAAGCTAAAAGAAGCCATCGAAAACAGCTATCAAGTTCCTAACTTGGAAGACCTGGAGCAGATTATCGAAAAGGTGTGTGAGGATCGTCTGTTGGCACAGGTTGTCGTTGGAGCAATGAAGGTTGCCGGACTTCAAGGAAAGATCTACTTTGAAAACGGCAGACAGCACAACTTTGTCGTAGAACGTAGAACTGGGTACAACTTCAAAACAAAACCCTACAAGTTCTTCTTGGACTCAAGTGGAGTCTGGGAAAGACAGAATGTAAGGGTTCTGTTGATTGATGGTGTTCTTGAGCAGGTATCTGAGATTGATCAGATTTTGAATGCCGCTCTTACAAACAAACAGTCAGGTATGATTGTGTGCAGAGGTTTCTCTGAAGAAGTTATTGCCACTCTCAAGGCCAACTTTGACAGAGGACTAATCGACGTCATGCCCGTCAGAATCAACTCTGACCTGGAGTCCATTAATATTCTCAATGACATGGCAAGTGTGTGCGGCTGTGATATTGTTTCTTCCCTTAAGGGCGATTTGATTTCTTGTGTAAAGTGGGATAGTCTTCCTGTTATCAACAAGGTTAGATGTCTTCTTGACAAGACAACCATTGAGGAAGAGAAAACCAGAAATAGTGTCAATGCCCAAATCAAACACTTGTTGGCTAAAAGATTTGACAACCAAAACTTGGAAGACGTTGTGAACCTGATTGACGAGAGAATCAAGGCTCTAACCTCTGAGTCTGTTATTGTTAGACTTCCAGTTATGACCCATCTTCAAAACCAAACAGCAAAAGGGAAGTTCGATACTTCCCTTCGTACAGTCAAGGCAGTTTTGAATAATGGCCTAATGACCTTTGGTGACCTGAGAAACAATTTTAAACCAAATAATACTCCACTCGACAGAGCAGTACTTCAAAGCCTAGAAGAAACCCTAAAACATTTTGAGAATGTCAAGGTTTCTTCCTTGTCAGCTTACTTGGCCTTCAATGTTTGTGGTAAACAAACGTTGATGATTGCCTCAACTAACGGTGCTATTGTTGAGGAGGACTGATCTTCCAACCAGCCTTTAGAAGTGCACTGAGAACTTGCTTGTTGTTTTGGATTGGACCACCAGCAATCTGTGTAACCTTCGCAGCCATGTCATCGACGTTTGGAGCGTTTGGCTGACCTGGAGGAGTTTGTTGCTGTCCTGCTTGTGGAGTAGGACTTGCTGTGTTTTGTTGATTTGTCTGTTGAACTTGGGATGCTCCATTTGGCGGTGGAGGTGCCGCACCCGCTGTTCTCTGAGCCTGATTAGAAGGCTGAGAGCTTTGGGTTGGAGCTGCCTGTCCCGCTGGAGTTGTACCAGAAGCCTGTTGGGTTCCTTGGGATGCGTTTTGACCTGGGGTGATCGGGTGACCTCCCTTGTCCATGCCTGGAGGAAGTTTTAGACCATTGAGCCTGGTGAAGAAGTTCTCAAGGTGTTGAACTGTTGCCTGGTCATTTGCAGCAGTTCCTTGTTTCAAGACATTTATCAAGTCTGTCGTGATGGCTTCTGGACGAAGAGCAGGATCAGTTGTGCCGGACTTAAAGAAGTTAGAAATTCTCTTGAATAGATTTTGACCAACACCCTTGTTGATGAGAGCTTCCAGTTGTTGAAGTTCTTGATCATTTAGTGGTCTGTTATCAGGCAGCAACTGATTGATTTTTGGCCAAAGTTCAGCAAGCTTCTCGAAGTAGTTGTAGACGATGTTTGCAGTTGCAGCCACACCCTTGATAGATGGATCAAGGAAGTTCTTTTTGCCTGAGGCAGCAGCCAAGGCTTGACCACGAAGCTTTTCGAGAGCAGCACCAGTTGCCTGGAGTTCTGGAAATTGCTTGATGATGGTAGAAATCTTCTGGAGTCCCTGATTGACTCTTTGAAGCTGCATAGCAGGATCTTCGCCTGCTTCCTTGAGGAAGGCTTCTTCCTCTTCTGTCAGAACATCGCCTCCCTCAGGTGCTTTTGGGTTTGTGCCTGTCGCTGCCTCCATCGCAGGAGCTGCCATTGGAGCTGCTTCTGCCTTTTCTGGAGTAGCTACAAGCGGAACCTTGTCAACAGACATAAGTTGCTTGAAGTCTCCGGCACTCAGGTTCAAAAGTTCATCTGCGATTTTCTCATAGTCCAAGGTTGGAAGTTCCATGGACTTGTACATCCTCTTGAGGATTTCTTGGACTTCATGACCTGGAACCAAGGCATGAAGAATCGCCTTCTTCATTCTTTCAGCCTCTGCAAGATCCTTGAGAGGTGTGGTTGGGTTCTCGATAGCCTTTCTGAAAATAGGGAACTCCAACATGGACTTCATGTCTCTGTTGAAGAACCTCGAAAGGTTGTTGTAAAGCAAGGACATGTACTTTACCATGTAGGTTGCTGGTTCCTTGATTGACTCTTTTTCCTCATCTGTCAAACGAAGACGACCATCCGCACGGGTGATCTTCTCGCCCATGGTAATACGGTTCATGAGTTCAACAGCATCGTCAAGGCTTTTCTTGACTTCTGGAACTCTTGCTGCAAACGGAGCAAATACTGAGTCAAACTTCGAAATTGAACTCTGGAGTCTCTGGAGCGCCTCACGATTAAAAGTCTCGTTGAGCAACAAAACGTTTTCCATTACCCAAGAAACAGCGGCTTCGTTTATCGCTTTATTCTTTTGGACTTTAAACTTGCCATACTCTTCTCTAAGTGTTACCATGAGATTTCCTCTTGAAAGTGCATCTAAGCATAAGTAAATAGGTAAGAATACCCCAATATGCCCATCGATATAAAACCAACCGGAAAAACAATTTCCCTAGAAGAGCTTCTTCGAAAGGAAAATGCTGTTTATTTGCCCAAGCCTATGATTTCCCGACCAAATTCCCCAAGTGTGGAAAATGAGGAAGACAAGGTTCCAAGCAAGTTTTACTTGCCAGTCCTGAGGATTAATGACCCAACACAGTGGGAATCGAAACCCCTGAGCGAACGAGTACACTTCACAGATGAGGTGGCAAAGAAGACCTGTCTAGGAAACTGTTGTGGTGTCAAGGACTTGCGTGCCGGGTGTTGTCAGCTCGACGTGGACGAGGGAGACATGGAGCACGTTCTAGGTCCGGTGGATGAGGACTGGATCAAGAAAACAATCCACTGGATGAAAAAGAAGGGATTGAACGTGACAAGACACGATCTTGTGATAGACTACGATGAAGGTAAACTAATCGGGCAACAGTTCTTTCACGATCACGAGGTCTTCAAACAGAAGGACACCTATCCAATCTTACGCATCCAGGCCAACGGAAAACGCTTTGCCTGCAAATTCCTAAATGTTCATAATGGTATGTGTACCATTTACGAACAAAGACCGAACATGTGTAGAGACTATTTATGTGAGTATGTGAAGTCGAACTTCCTTGCAAGGACCAAGGAACACCCGAATACGTATAAAAAGCTAAGGTAGAATATGATAACGAAAACCGCAAAACCGATGCCAGTGACCGTTGACACGTGGACGCAGGGAAACGATCCAAAGCAGTATGCTATGGACGAGATGCTCGATATTGTACGTCAGAAGTACAATAACCCTGACACCATTACTCACGTGATGGTTGGAACCGACAGTCACTCTGCCGGCGCGAACTACCATTTCGTTACCGTGCTTTGTGTGTGGGACGAGGGTAAGGGCGGCACGTACTTCTACAAGTCGACCTATGAGCCTAGGAAGACCTTCCAGGGCTCTCAGAAAATGAGACTTCAAGACGAGGTTACCAAGAGCCTTGCCTTGGCTTTTGAACTTGAGGAAAAAACCAAGATCAAGCCAGAGGTCCATATTGATGCCTCTCCAGCGGACAAAAAGGAATTCTCTTCCTCCTTCAGTGATTTTCTGAAGGGCTATGTACTTTCTTCGGGTTATGATGCAATACTGAAGCCAGAAAGCTTCGTCTCAAATTGTATTGCAGACAAGCACACCCGTAAAAGAGTACGGGCACGAAGAGGAAACAAAAATGGATCGCAAACAATTGGAAACAGCAATTGAACGTCAAACCTTCAAATTTCTCACAATGATAAAGGAGTCTGCCTCAGACACCGTAATGTTGTGGGCAAATAGAAACAGGGTTGATGTTGACGTTGCTCTTCTACAAAGAATCCTTGACCAGTACAAGGCAGCAATTGAGAACGAGTATCTTGGCAAAGTCGATTACTTCATGAAGAACTTAGATGGGGAACTTGAAAAGTTTTCTGAGGTGTCAAACCCTTTGCCACTTACCGACGAGTTGAAGCCCAAGAGAAAAAACTCCAAAAAGAGCGCCTGAGTACCAAGCTTAGGATCGCTCTTTTTGTACTTGGTGGTATAGGCTTGGTCGGTATAGGTTTTCTTTCCGCCTTGTTATTGCTATGAGAGACTACGTAAAGCACCTTATTCAATGCAAGTGCATTCTGATGCAGTTTCGTCAGATGCCAGATCCTCCTTTTCACAAGTTCATTGTGTTCTCGGAAATCGAACCCCCGGGCATTATAGTAAAATCTATTGTCCAGTGCCCGAACTGTGGTGCGGTTCACCGAGTAAAAGAAGTCGGAGTCAGTGAAGTCCTTCGTAAGGAAGATGCCCCAAGCATTCTGACAATCGAGGAAATCAAATCCTCCCTGCCAGAGAAACTGGTTGCAGGATTTTCAGGGTATGACCTTGAACTCCACCAGTGGATGGAAATCAAGTGGATCCTAGACAATGAACAGTGGGGCAGAAACGTCATTCTCACAAAAGACTCTGCCGATGGTCTTGTCACAGGAAAGTATGTCCAAATCATATCCAAGGACATTTGGCGATTTAACAACTTCTCCCGTGAGGAGATGATTGCAGAGAAGACATGACAGACACCAAAGAACAAACCCCAGCAGAGTTTTGGGAAGAAGAACAACCAGATCAGGTTTACATCAAACCACGTCTAGAGATGAATCTTTCCCCAAAGCAGAAACAAGACTGTAGAGACATTGCCCTGGAGATTCGTAAGTTCGGAATCAACTACAGACAGAGATTGTTTCTGTTGGAACTCCTTGCCCTTGAGTGCGAAGATAATAACCTCATCCGAGATATCAAGGCTGCCATTGAGAAGTCCAGGGAGACTTTCGGCAAGCAACAGGAATCCGGGTTGATTATTCCTGGGTCAAACGACTGACCCGACACAAGTTGTGGTAGGCGTTTCTGATAAATGTCATCTGATAAATACCAACCGTCACAACCTGATTTTTGTATAAGCAGCGATAGTACTCGCCATTTATCTGATCTGCTGACCTTGGCACAAACTCAAGAATAAGCAACCAACCCGGAAACATCAGGTTTGTTGGTCTACGATAGTGACCATATTCATGCTTCTCTGAAAGCACTGACAAAGAAAAGTCAGCCCCTATAATGAGAAGGTCACCAGGCTCAAAGACGTCCGTTTGGAAGAGCGATAATCCTTCGGGTGACTCCGTCTTCTGGGAACGTGTAGGTGTACTCGCCATATAGACTGTGTTCGTTTGGACCCGCTTCTCGATAGTAGTACCCTGGAGTACTCTTGTCAAGCTTAGTCTTTAACTTCGTACCATCCGTGTCCATCCAGTGAATAAAGTGTAACATGAACTCCTGGTAAATAACCGGATTGACACCAGGAGGAGATACCCTGCGGAAAATCCTCTCCATGCCAGTTGTCATCTTTGGAGTTGGAAGTGTTGGTTTTGGTGGTTGCATATTATCTGTACCTTGGGTAAGTCGCATGTCTTCGACAACACTTTTGGAAGTCTTCCTCAGCCTTACGTAAAACTTCTCGAAACTGTTCAGGCGTGGGAACTTCTACCTTCTCATAGTCTTCCTCAGAAAGAGTCTTGAAAATATCTGGTCTGTTGTCAGTCATAGCACTCCCCTAGTTTATGGGATTGGTAATAAAATGGGCAAAGACAAGGGATCTGGACAAGCCCACACAGGAGCATCAACCCATACCGGAATCCTACCAGAAAACCAAATCTTGTAGAAAATGGTCTTGTAGTCATTCCCACCAACATATTGACCGTCAGCCGTAAGAGAGTGAGTTACTACCCTGTAGTCCATCAAGGTCCCAACCAACCCACACAAAGGAAACTTCACATAAGTCTCCCCTGTCAAGTCACTAGAACTCTGATGTATGTTGTTATTGGTGTTGTTGAAAAACCAGTGCTTCTGTCTTCTGGTCTCAACTACTCCAGGAATACCAGTTATCATGTCCGTGTCCAACCAGGCAATCTGGTGGAAGTTCACACTGTCCCCAGCAGAGAACCCTATCGACTGTCCATCTCCATTAAGAATCTTTGACCTTTTTGTCACATAGTCCCTTAACCGAAGTCCCCCATGCTCCCGCATGTCCCAACGTTTCGTGTCCGTCATGGACTCCTCATAGTCATAACCAGTCAACTCCAACATTCCGTCCACATCCAAAAAACAATTCAATGTCAAAGTCGGTATGTACTTCGTCTCCTCAGGACTTCCCTTTGTGGTGTGATTTACAATATCTACCATAATGAACTTGTCCTTTAGGGCAGGAGGTAAGAAGTAGTGGTTAGGATAAGAGAAGGCGGTGCTTACAAACTGTAGGTCACACTTAACAGCCACCAGGTCACCTATCGTCGGAAGATAGTCCTCAAGCCCTCCTAGAGCCGGCAATAATACATTCTTGGGCGGTACATCCGGAAGATGTGTCACAACAAGTCTCCGACCATCAAAATATCTCCAAGAGGCATGATATATCGACATGTACAATCTACCAGAACCATACTCATTAACCCGCGCACGAGTAAACCACTTGTCCATGATAAATGCATTCCGACACCCCCGCATACCATTTAAATAGATGACCACAAATACCCAAATCAACTTATTCCCAAATATCCACTTATTGCCAATATGAACAAATGCCAATATCAATAAAACAAATATCCATATAACCAATAATCAACCCACCATAATAAAACATGCTCATCATCCCAGGATCCCTAGAAGCACTCGCCATCCTCATAGTCACCCTCACTATGGCATATACCCTCTTCTACCTCCTCTCAGATAATGACCACTAACCCATAAAGACACTGAGTGGCGAGAGTGAGAGATACAGAGAGAGAGAACACACCCACGTCCTCCCCTAAGATTTTCTGAGATTTATCAGGCGTTTTTCTTCGCAAAGTTTCAGAAGTTGACAAAAGGGTGAGACCCAACCCCTAATTTACACCTCCACCCTCTTTTGGAATTCCCAGGTTTCCCCTTAGTTCTCAGACACTTACAAAGATTTCCCTAAAGAGTGTGGTTTTGGGTGTGTTTAGAATTCCCTAAGGAATTCCATATGTGGCGGCAGTTCTGGTTTCTCTTTTGGGGATTACACAAGATTTGAGGTTGATACCAAAATATCCTTATGCGAAATTCCTCCTCCAAGTCCAAGTCCCCGGTTTCTAAGAAAACCAAACAGCCAAGGAAACACCTGGCAAAACAGCAGGCCAAAAACAACAAGAAGATGTCTTCCAAAAAGCAGCAGACTCAGAAGGAGAGTCTGTTAAGCCTGAAGTCTGGTGGGACATTTCCTAGAAGTGTAAGTTCTTCTTCTGCTGGTACCTGGAGTGTTCAACCAGTTTCCTCCACCGGAATACCTTCCACAAGCAACAGCACCACATTTGAACTAAAGAAGGCAATGTCCTCTCGACTCTTACACAAGGTCAAGGCATTTACTCCTGGGGAGATGGTTTTGAAAAAGCTAGCTGTGATGGAGTACATCGACCTGTACCTGAGGATTCTGAAAAAGGTGAACTCCACAAACACGCCATCCCTTGGAGGTTTAGGGGGAAGTCCAAATGTGGTTATTGCCACTTCTGGGTACTCGGTGTCTCTCAGTCCAATCACCACTTCCACGCCAATGTCCACAAGCACCTCAGTGTCTGTTGGTGGTAGTAAACCAATAAACCTGGGTTCGGCTTTTACACACATTGGTGGGTCGTCTTCTCCTTCCTCAGGTGCCTCGGTTGAACTTACCATTCTCCCACAACCCCAGTTTTCTAAAATAGACATGGAAGTCACCTTCGACGGGTCAGAGCTTGAAGAGGTAGTTTACAAAACCAAAAGCAAGCAAGCCGAGCCAGCCAAGTCAACCGCAAAGAAGGCAACCAAAAAGCTGGCCCAGGAGAAGGAAGGACCAATAACCAAGTCCTTGAGAGAAGCCACAGAAGGGTTGCCATCCTTTGCCAATATGTCCCCGGCAGGCATCCTGGGAACCTTGATTTCCGATAACCTAAACCCTGGGTTGAAGGATGCTGGAAATCTGGAAAGAGACATCACCAAGTCAACCTCTGCCACGGACGTGATCTTTGCCGAAATGCTCCTGTGTGTGTCCAAGCCTTTTTTGAAAAAGAGGGACATCGAAAAGGAACAGGAAGAAGTCGAAAAACAACTCACCTTCAAGTTTCATGGACAAGGAGACAGGTCAGACTCTTCTTCCTCCATTACACCAGAACACCTCAGGGACTACGACCTGTCGAAACTGGAAAACCTGGAAGTCACCACAGACCACACAGAAGACAGCGATGAAGAAGACCCAAAAGGGCTTTGGTCCAAGTCACTCGACACCGGCGGATTCACCTTTTCTGGAAGTTCTGCTGGGTATTTCGGAGAAGCCAACACGATCTTTCAGGAGTTCTGGAACCTTGAGAAAAACTGCAAGGTCGAGGTTGCCCTGAGTGCCTTTGAACCAAAACACCTGGAGGTCTATGACCCACAGGGGATTCACAAAAACTGGAAGTCCCTGTCAACCTTGAAGAAAGACCTTGGCGAGTAGTTCCCGTGAGTTCCTCAATCGCCAAGTTCCAAAAAGTCCTAAGAGACGCAGCTCGGTATCAAATCATCAAAAGGATGAACGAGATCGAGGCCGAAACAGACTTTGAGTCCAGTTGTTACCTTGCTGAGTCTACAAATAGTGTTGACATAACCCCCGAGATAACCAAAATGGCAAACCCAAGTTCTGACGATGAGAAACCCCTGGATGCAGACCTTCACGAAACCCTTAGGGCCAAGTATGGGACCTATGCTATTCCAAAATACATGTATGGTCAAGCTTTGGCACAAGGCAGTCTTTACAAAAGAAACGACAAGGGTGTTCCGGACTGGGACAGAGGCAGAGTTACTTCCTCTTCTGGTATAGGAGACCCAAACCAGTATCTCTTCACCCAAAGTAACACAACGATTCCCTTGAACTACGCCTTCAAGACTGGTGACATCATTCTGATAACTTCAAGCCCACAGGCAGAACAGCCCTGGCAAAACGTCCTGGTGCTCCACAATAACGCCAGAGCCAGACTTTACACAAACCCCGAGATTCTGTTGTACTGGGACCTTGTGAGCGAACCTGAGGTCAAGTAAGGGATTTCAAAGTCCAAAATTCTCCCGGGAATTTTTTCCACAGGGAAATTCCCCAGGAAATTTTTTCCAAAATTGAAATTGGAATTTGAAAATTGACTTGCGCCAAAAAGTACAGGGGTCAAGCCTATTAACACAATAGGAACCCCCGGTCATTATGGACGTGGGGGGGTGGGGTCAATTTGATACCCCTGGTAGGGGTGGGGGTCAATACCCCCAATTGACGGGTATCAAGTTCGATACAGTGTCAAGTGTAGGTATCAAACGAGATACCTTGACAAGGCATGTGATGTATGCTAGGGTGTATCATGTCTGAGTGGCATCACAACTGGCAGCCTGGGTATCTATATAGGTGCATACATCATCATGGCACATGGATTGCACCTGGCGACTTAGTTTTGTTATTGAATGAAGGTGGTGATGGTCGGTATGAGGTGTATCACTTCCGTCTTGGACAGAAGGCATTGGTATTGCATCATGATGCGGTGTGGCATTTTAAGTTAGAAGCCAAGCTTTGAGGGTCAACATGGAAAATTGTTCTACTGAGGAGAAGGAGCATTTGTCTTTAACCAACATGCCTAGGGTTGGCGACTTGGTTTGGTTACCGAATTACTACACTCCGCACTTATATCTTGTGATACAAAATCCGGTAGTATCATGGTTGAACTCTACTGATGGATATTTGGTGGAGTTTTTGTGTGTTGACATGGTGACGCAGAGAAAAGGACTTCAGTGTTTCGAGCAGTATCCCGATATTTGTATCGATAGCGATTATCGGATCATGTCGAGGTTTTGTTGACATGTTGTCATGGGTCTGCTAGTGTGAGAGGGTGGAAGAGAACGTTGGAAAGTTATTGAGGGCGAAGGGATCCTGTCGAGCCTGGGCTTTGGTCTCAGTTGGGGAAGTGATTTGTCTTATCCATCCTTCGGATATCATTTTGGTCTTGAGGTGGCATAACTCACATTTTATTGTGTGGGACTTGACACAGCAATGCATGTACGAGGTTTTCTTTCTAGATTTTGCGCGTATGGACTGGGAAGAGGTAACGAGTGAAGGATTCTGACTTTGGTGGGCTTTATAAGCCTTTGAGACGTGTTCCTAGGGCTGGGGATATTCTCTTGCAGGATTTTCCTCGGTGGGCTAGTGGCGAGCTTGGAATCTACATGGTAACCTCAGAGCCTGCATATCACACCACCAAGAGTCCATATTTGCCGCCAGGGACTTTAATTTGGCACATTGACTTGTGGAACTTGGTTGACTATGGATTTACGTGGTGGGAGCCGCAGGGTTTGGAAGATGGTAAGTTGACTTCTGAGAGTGTGCAAGGGTGGTATTTGGCGACTTATGACAAAGTCTAGCAAAAATCTTGTGCCGGCAACCTTTGTGCCAGAGGTTGGGGAGATTTATAGGATTAAGGGAAATTATGGCCGTGGCAATAGCAGCGTGCCATTTTACACAATCAATGACCGTTTGTCAGGGGATTTTAGTTTCTTGCACACGGGTGATCTTGTTCTTTTTCTTTGTGAGGAGGAGAATTCTCACTGGAAAGGCACGCCTTATGCTTGTAAGTGGTGGAAGGTCTTTGACTTGAAGAATCTTTTGGTTGGACATATCATGGATGACACCAGGACGATTGAGAGCTTGTCTAAGGACTTGGCATGAAAATTGACTTACAGGTTGGCGACGTGTTTCAGACCAAAGCCACAAGTCACGCGTGGATTGGGCCAAAGTATTTGTTACTTGACAAATGTCCGATTGAACCAAAATACGGCAATTTTGAGTCGGCGTTTGCACTTGACCTTGACAAGTGTGAATGTTTCAGGTTTGCTATTGCGAGCGACAGCACACAGTTGACCATGGGTTATGAGTTAACGGTTTGGTCTATGTCAGGCAAGATGAAAATCTATACCAGTGAAATGTTATGACGTGTGAGTGCAAAAACTGTTGTTTCGTCCGCAAGCAAGAATTGCCTATGTGGACCTTTGGTGAACGTCCACCGAGGGTTGGTGACCATATCTTTCTTGACACGCCATCCAACATTTTCAGACGACACAAGGCATCACACTTGATACTTTCGATTGACGAGCATGAAGATGAGTGGAAAATGTTCAAGTATTTTACACAGACGATTCAATACATGGACGGCAAGGATTCTAGGTCGCCATTGAATCTCAAAGTCACAGACAGTTATTGGTTGCTTGGAAGTGTGGATTGAGGTATACTAGGTAATTGCGATGTTTGAGAGACCTTTATTTCCTCCTGTGTGTGAGTCTGGCATGTTATATGTGGTAACACACGCCATGCCATTTTACAAAAATTGTTTTGTAAATGTTCCACCTGACCTATTGCCAACGATGTTGACTGGTCACAAGGTTTTGCCTCTTGGACCGATTCATGCACTTGAGTACAACTTCCAGCAAATATGGAATTTGACGTCAGGACATATTGGGTTTGTGTTTGGTCCAACCACTTATCACTTTAGGAAGCTTGAGGAAGATGGCTTATAACGAGCAAAAGCCTGAGGCTGGTGATGTGTGGATTGTCACAAAGACAAGTGGCACTTATGTAAGTGTACCTGCCAGCATTTTCGGTTCCAACGAACATCGTGTAGCAAAACATATACCATATGGCACGTATGTTTTGTTTCTTGAGAATGCACAATTTAAGAATGCAAATGGCACTGCCATTATGGTAAATGGAGAAAAATGTTGGGTATCTCCGTATTATCTTCACGGAATAAGCCCGATTCGAGGATGACTTATGAGAGGCGCAAAGTTACCAAAAAAGGGTGACATCTGGATTGTCAAGTCACATTCGGTTTATGTGAGGGTTCCAGGCGCGTCACCTTATGCGGATATCACTACTCGATACGCAATTCCTGTGCCATACGGGTCATACCTCTTATTTCTTGAAGATATGCGGGATTTTCCAGAGCAGGTTGAAGTTTTGTGGAAAAATCAAAAGTGTTGGATAACATTTAGTTATGTGACTCAACACATGCAAGACATGGAGAGATTGAAGTGACGATGACACCAGAAGAAAAAGACAACTTGACAAGCGTTTTCTACCTGCTCATGCGGGATTATGTTCCAACTGGCACAATTGCAAAGCTCGTGCAGGACTTGGAGAAACATCCAGGTCCGCACGAGTTTACGAGCAAGTATCTTGCGGCTTACGCTGGCGAGCTTGTAGAACGCATCGCTAAGGTGCCGCAAAGCCCTTCTTCCAATAAACCTTCGCCTTCCTTGGAAAGTCTACGGAAGGAGATTGAGGTTTTGCGGCAGAAGATTGCCGAGATGGGTCCGATTCGGAATGACGGTTTCCAGGACCCGTAAACACTCAGATCTTATCATGTTGCCAATATTTGGCAATGAGAGAAATAATTTCTTCTTTCTCAACCTGCCCTGTCTTGAGGTTGAGTTTAGTTAGTGTGTAATAATTCCGGCCATCGGGCTTTTCCACACGTAACACTAAGTGAATGGATTTGGTCTCAAGGTGGGTGATTAGGTCGCCTGGGGACAGGTCAGTGACCAGAATCTCTTTGTAGTGGGAAAGCCTAGTCACGTTGCCGATTCTGCCAGAAGAGCGTGAGCCCTTGCCTGAGAGTCTTCCTGGTACTGACGCTCACGTGAGGAGCTGAACCAGGTGAGGGATTTCAATCGACTCTGAATCAGGTCATCCTGAGACTTTTCGACGTTGGACTTCTTGCGCTTGGGGTTCTTGTTGGTCGGCATAAGGAGATATTAGCAGAAACGACAAAGGGAGCAACCTATTTTTGTAGGTGCTCCCTTCTTATTCAGCGTCGGCAAATCGTTGGTTGTTTCACACGAACCCAATCCTCGTGAGGATCCAAGGCAAGCAAGGTATCTAGATTCTTGGAACAAACGAACATGGACACCGGCCCAGCCCCTTCACTTTCGCTCAGAAAGTCGTTGTACTCACTTGCAACCATCCGAGTCCATACGAAACATGCCGGACTATCGAACATGCGTGAAGGCTTGGGCAAGTGATTGAAATTTCGTCCGTTACTGAACGATTGAGTGTGAGAGAAAAGGGCATTTGCCAGATTCTCCATTTTCCAATCGTCGAACAAATTTGAGAAAAGACGAAAGCCATCCAAAGCATATCGTGATTTCTTGGCGTTTTCGCTTTTGCCAGTCCAGTAGATTCGATTGACTAGAACCTTACAGATCCGCGTCTGATGAGGCTTAGTGTGAGCTTCTCGAATCAACGATTCGGCTTCTTTGGCAGAATGGGCAGTAGTATAGTGCTCGTAAATGATCGCATCACGGTGGTTCGTGAAAGACTTCTCGCCACGATGCGAGCCCATGAGATCTTTGCGGGTATCATTGCCACGGGCCAAAACCAAAACCTGATAGTCAGCCATTTTATATCCTCGGTGTTTGTCAGTCGCCCTGTGCTGTTGACAAAGAACGTTTTACCAGAATCTCAGAGACGTGCAAGGATTATTTTAGCGTCCAACCACTGACACAGGACAACCATGCGTCAAAAGAAAATCTTGACGACGAAGTGGAGAAGTGTGCCAAAATTCTGTTCGCAATCGAACGATGCAGGAAATCCGGGAAATTGGTTCACGTGAACATAACATTGGCACAACAATTGGCAGACATTGATCAAGCATACGATAGCCGTGTGACTGCACGCGGTCTTCACCAGCACCATAAATAGGACCTGACGCAAAAGATCCACGATCAAGTCGAGTCACGTAAACACGCGGTCCACAACCGCTTCCAAGACTGCTGAATAGAACCAACAGAACTAACAGAAAACTTTTCATCCTACACTTTATCACACCTTCCCAATGAGTCAAGGATTGACATTGGCTTTCTTTCTGCTACTCTTCCCAGGTCATGCCTCAGATTTGTGATTTCTCTAGAGAACGTCTTCTGCGTCCACCTCCAATTGGCGCACTTATTGCGTGCGAAAGAGGTACGAATGCAAATGTAAACCGACCGAGAAAACTCGGTGGACCACACGAGGAATTCTTTTTGGTCCTCAGTGTCAAGATGGACACATACAGCAATACCTCGGAGATAGTCAAGAAGTGGTTGATTGACGTCTTGGACTTACAAACCCTAACAACCACATGGATTTGGCCGCGTGAGGACGAGGAAGGAAATCTCAAGTTCATGAATGCTGATTGGTGGTTGCTGCATGAGTGAAAAATTCCTTGATTGGGTTGACCTTGACTACACCGACATAACATATCCGCCAAAGGTCGGAGACTTCATTTCTCCTAATGAATTTGGGCGTGATGACATTTATATGGTCATCAGAACCGAAAGAATTGACCCTGACTGTTTGCTTGTTGTTTTGTGGGACCTGAGAAAAAATTGCAAGGCTTTCAATGTTTGGCACTTAATGCCGGACACCAAGAAAGTGCGTTGGCCTTATTCTAGATGGGCGGTTGTTACGCTTCCATGAGTGAAAAACATTACGACTTTGTTGGAAAATCATATTTGATACCCTTTGGTGTGTCAGTGTTCGGATTTGGCGTTACGAATCCTGGACACAATGAGTGGTTAAAGCCTGGCACAACATTTCTGGTGCTGAGTGACAGCCAAACAACAGGGGAATATTTTACTGTCTTGCATCTTGGTCTCAGGTATGACATAAGCTATAGTCGCCTTATGGACTGTCGTGAACTATGACTTTCATCAACCTGAAAAATCTTGTGGATGTTCAGCCTGGAACGTTGCTGAAAGCTCGGGGGTGTGAGGGAAGCTTTGCCTTGGTTCTTGAGCCACCCACACTAAACACAACACAAACAAACAGTGATACTTCTTTTCACCTAAATTGTAACTGTTGGCATATTTCTGAGAAGAGTCTTTACGGTACGAAAAGACAACCAACCGATTTACCAAAGCCAGATTTTCTCACCATAAAAATGCACTTCTTTCCACATCAGGGATTAAGTCTGGCGACATGTGTCGGATGGGAAATATACGACGGTGAGGACATAAATCATGGAACTTGATCGACTACCACAAATCGGCGAGACATGGACGGTCAAGGAAGATCACCAAGCTTTCGCCATTGACCAAAACTACAAGCCGTGGCGATTTGTACCAGGTATGTATATTCTCTTCCTTGATACAGTCAGGTCACTAGACATAACAGATGAATCAACACCCATTCTGTGTCAAGGTGTACGTTATCACATCATGCGACTCTATATCAGGGCCTTAGTACCTCTGTGAGACACAAATGGAATTTCATAAATCAAAAATGATAGAAGTCAAAGTTGGTCAGGTGTATCAAATTCGAGAAGAGACAGATCCGGATCTGTGGTGTCACCTAATGATTTTTCAAGACGAAAGAGATAGTCAAGGCAACTATCCCCACAAGCACTTGGAATACCCTTCTAAGGTCGTAATAACCCGTGAGAAGCATATTTCAAACGGACGTTGGGTGATTGAGGTTCAGGTGGCAAATGTCATCTCACCGCTTCTGAGTGACCTGGAAAAACGTTGGATTTGTCGAGAAGGAGATCTCAGAGAAGATACAATTCAACTGGTAGATCATGGAACCCCATAAAAATCATAGACACTATGTGTCAAGGAAAAATCTCCCTAGTGTTGGTGACATAATCCAGTGGGGCGAATGTAAGCCCGGTGAGCATTATTTGCTGGTTTTGGAAGAGCCAAAGTTGATACAAGAAGCCAAAGATTTTTCCAGTCCCCTATTAAATGCCATAATAGACACACATTGGCAACTTTTGTGTCTCGACATTGATTCTGGAACCCTGGCACACAATTGGTTTTGGGATGATGTTATCAGCGACTATGTGTTCATTAGTCGACTTGACCCATGACCAAAGCCATGCTAGACTATTTGGTTCTATGTTTCACAAAGGTACAGTAAAAAAACTGAAACTGCTTAAAGAAGTTCCCAAGAATGGCACGCTTCTTGTTCAGCAGCACAACAATGGCAATAATGTGTCGCTTGATTTTTCTCTCTATCTGGTCTTGGATTCTGAGTATATCGCGACTCGACGTGACTGGCGCTTAAATCTATGGTGTATCACAGCAGGATATAACACAAGGTGGAATCCTCCGGGCTTTCCAAATGGAAAGCTAAATCTTGACTGGACAACAGGACCCGTTAAGTGGTATGTGTTTAGTGAGCCCGAATGACACGTCAGAAGAAAGTCAAGCATTTACCTGGCAAGATTCTTGAAATGCGTGCCAATGGATGTGTGATGTATTTTTTCTCAGATGAAGACAATAATACTTCCAACCTCAAACACCTTCACAAGGGAAATCTCTTTATGATACTTGACACGGTCAAGTCAGAGGATGTTCCAGGCGAAGCCTGGCAAAAAAGCAACCCTCAAGAAAAGTGGTGTCGAGTTTGGCACTTCAAGTCTAATCTGATTGGATACATTGCCCTAGAGGACATAATCGTCTTCACAGAAGAAACTCGGTGGTTGACATGAGCACTATTCTGCGAACAGGAGACATTATCCGTTATCGGCCAGCAGCCCTTGGTACAGTATCCTTGGTTTTGACAGAACCAATTTTGGTAAACAGTCGTTGTTGGCGTGTTAAAACGTGGGACCTAACCCGAAATGAACTGTCGGGTGCAGTCTTTTACACAATCAAGAACAATGCCGATCCCAACTGGGAAGTTATTTACCACATATGACCAAAGGTGACAACAGGTATTTGCCAGAAGTAGGTGACTTGATCCGTTACCGTCGTCAGGAGTTTATCGAAGGTTTGCACCTGGTTCTTTCTACTCCAGAAAAAGCCAGAAATTCAGCTTATGCCATGTATGTGGGTGGCGTGCCTGTGCATATGGACTCTTGGGTTGTGTCAGTTTGGGAATTGACTGGAATGTGTGAAAGCGGTGCAAGCTTTCAGAAGATCAACAGTCCAGATCCCAATTGGGAAATCGTCCTCAAGTTCAAGCCATCACACACGAGTCACCAGACACAGGTGCAAGGTGCAAGTATTCCGGAATGTCCTGATTGCTCAGGAAGTACACCAGACCGTCTGTAAGGGCGTTGCGAATCTCTTCCACCCACAGAGCCTCGGTTTCCCGAAACTGGCTCAGATCGTCTTCTGTGGTCGCGAACATGGCACTGGCGAGCAGTAGTCCAGTCTCGTCAGAGGTTTCGTCGAAAAGAACCTTGACCGACTTGACGCCATTGGTGATCGAAGCGGTGTAGGTCGTGACGGCAGGCTGATTCATTTGCAATATCTCCTCAGTGAGTAAGAAGAGTATAACAAAAAACCCTCATGTGTCAAGGTGCTCTAGAAATCAACTTCCAATATTTCTGAGTTGATTCAACGATACCTAAGTCACGCTTTTCCATGGTTTCCAGGTCAAGGCCGACAAATTGGGTGTGAACGGGACTGACAGGAGTTACCGAAAGAACAAGCACAAAAAGCATGTCTCTTTCTAGAAAAGAAGATTCGTCTTCCTCGGAAAATCTTACCAGATCTCCGACTTTTATGCTGTCATGCCTAATCGTCATCTTCAATCCGAGCAACAAAGTGCCAACATTTTTCGGTTGACGTGATAATGCCACATTGGTCGTACTGCATGGTATCAAGATTCAGACCATCGAAATCTGTGTGACCTTCCTTGCGTGGAATCAGCTTCAAGATCAAGAAACACTTGACATGGAAGTCACTTTCGGGCCTTGACTTGAAGGAAACAACATCCCCAACCCTAACTTCATTCCATTTAATCACATAAACACCTTAGCATATAAGCTTGTTCTTGTCAAAGGGTTTGACAAGACACAAAAACCGTGCTAAAGTCTCAGGTGATATGAATCGACAAGATATTAAGGTAGGTGACTTACTTGAGTGGACAGGTAAAATGATGAATGAGGTTGGCATCATTTTGGTCCTAGAGATTTACACTCAAGACTTTACGGTGGAAGATCCAAACCTTGGAATGAAACCAACCTTGACGAAACATCGTTACATGCCTGAGAGAACAGTATTTCTTGGGTTGTCGCTCAAAGACAACGACAAGGAGGTTTATGCTCTCAATAAAGATACCGAATCTTTTTGGCGTCTTGTGGAGCGTGCTAAAACAACATAAGAGCCCACCGATTTCTCAGTAGGCTCTCACTTGTGACTCACGGTTGAGACTCAGGTTGCTTCGCCCTTGTACTCGCAATCCTGGAAGTATGCCAGAACCCAACCGTACTGTGCGTGCAAGCGCTGCTCTTCCGCCATCGAACGAACAGAAGCGTTTTGGGCATGAGCCATGCAGTGAACGATGTAGTACTGGTCGGTCTTCACGATCATGAGGTAGAGACAGTCCTCGAACATGTCGAAAAACTTGTCGTTTGCTGCCAACAGCTTCTCACGGGTGACGAGCGTGTTTGCAAGCTCAAGTGGCGCCTTCATGTCACCAACGTCGCTCGTCAAGTCGATAACCGAAACAGTGTTGTTGCTCATATCGCGATCTCCTCAGTGACTTTGTTTTAGCAGAATCCCAGGTTGGGTCAAGCGATTTTCTTAAGCCACTCAGTCAAAAGCTCAGGACGATCGCCCTTGATCCAGGGAGAAACTCCCTCAGGAATCTTCTCACGCGAGGAAAAGACCACCACTGGAAGTTCTTGCTCTTCCGCTTCCCAAAACACACGTTGACCCATGTTGTCTTCCGGCCATTGACTGTCAAGTCGGGCAGGAAACACCCAATCAGTAACCACAGCACAGAAGCCATGATCGGGTGCACGAAGGGCTTTAATGGCCTCATAAAGCGTGCCAACGTGTGTGACCTGAAGTCCCAGCGCTGCACACTCCTCCAAAACCATTTCCGCCTTGCTGAAAGTGTCCTCAACCAAAAGAATCTTTTTCACCTTCTTATGGTAGCAGGCTGATTTCCCTTGTCAAGGCATATTCTGTGCACTAAGATTGGTCGATGGTGGAAAAGAGAAAGCGAAAGAAAGAATTGGAACCTGACTTCTGGATTGCCACGCACTGGATTGTTGAACGTGAGCAAGGTTGCTTTCTTGATCCCAACATGACTTCTATCAAGGAAGCCAATGAAGATCCGCGACCTTTGACTATTGCCGATCACAATACCATCATGACCGTATTGACAGAACCTATTAACCCTTTTGCAGACCCGACAAAGGAAAGAGAACGAGTCGCAAACAGTCCTTATGTTCAGGTTTTGTGGATGGGTCAAAAATGGCACATCTCTACCAGTCGACTTAAAGCTTACTGTCGGAGACTTAAGTGATATTTTCAGTTGGTACTGTACTCAAAATTACCAGTCAGATGGATGGTAAGATTGCAGTAAACCAGGGTGCGGCATTTCCAGGCTTGCAGTGGCGTAATGTCAAGGGACCATATATTATCATTCTTGAGAAAATCCTGTCTTATACAGACAACCGCATTCCTGATACAAAGTATTGGGTCTTTGACCTCGGAGCCCAAAGAAAAACAATGGTGTGGGAAGAGGATTTAGAGGATTGCACTGAGACTCTCAGTGTGGTAGACTAATAGGTCAACATGAATAATACTCTTCCAAGAGACGAGGATTTTGGTTGTGGGTGGATTGTTCGTGAAGGCGGATGTCTCTGGCTTGATATCTACAAAAACCAATCCACGTTTTCAAATCTCTTTCGTTCAGCCAAAGTGCCACCAAAAAGCATAATATTCGTTATTGAGCCTTGTGTGACTCACAAGGGATACGTCAAGGTTTTGTGGAATGGAAGATTTGCTATGGTTCATGTCCACGTGTTGCAAGCTCGATGTGAGCCTTTGCCATGACCGAGGAAACCATTTCTGAGGGTTCCTTGCCTGATGTGGGAGACCTTTTGATACACTCAGTGACTGGCGAAGTGGTGATAGTGTTGACTAAACCATCACAAGAATTAACTCGCAAGCTCAGACTCATAAAAGAATACAAGGAAGCGCCTTGGCGTTGGTGGTGTGATGTTTTATGGTTGACAACCAAACACAGAACGTCTATAGAATTGAGCTTCGATATCTATCAATCAGGCATCGGATACGTGTGTCGAACATGGCGTTGGGTAAAAGAGTAAAAGAAGAGATCACCATTGATTCCTTGTGGATTGTCACAAAGGGTGACATGGCTTTGTCCAATGCCATAGCGTTCCACGCTCAAGTTTGTCCAATCAAGGTGTATCACACGACATTTTTGGTCGTAGACATTACGCCAAATATTTACCTTCCAAGTAGCTCACCTCACATAAAAGTCTTGTGTGAAGGTCGAACTTACTGGACGTTTCCTAGAGACATTAACAAGTGTTGCAGGAAGGTCAGCAAATGAAGCTTGACAATCCGGCCAATCACCCAATCCCAGGGGACATTATTTGCATGCGTGGATCGATGCGTATATTTTTGGTGTTAACCAAAACGCGATGGATTGACCTACTCGAAAGAGATCTAGGATACAACGATTACCCAGATCAATACAAGCTTTGGGTTTTGGATTTACAGTCTCTTACCAAAAGAGAAATTGTGCTACATAACGCTTTTGGTAAAGCGTTATGGCACACGTACCTTGATCCCAATGATCCACGCGCTTGATTGCGTCAGAATGGATCCCAAGTGCTGTAGTCGTCGAGTGCGCCCTCACGCGTGCGAAACTCGTACTCCTCACACTTGATTCCGACTGCATTCCTTGCAGCCATGAATCGACGCTTGGCATCGTAGATCTTGCCAGAACCCGGATTTTCATCCGAGAACACACCAACGATCGTCACCTCACGATCTCGATGATTCTCGATGTGATACAGAACCGTCACCATCTTGGCCGGCTGTGCAGAGATTTCGGTGGATCGAATGTGGGCGATGATTGCTTCGTTCAACATGTCCAGATTATATCAGTTTCCTCTGACCCGTCAAGTACTCGTTCACCATTTCTGATAAGATGAGCCTGAGGCTTTGCCTGGTTTTGTTCATCAAAGAACACACGTTGGATCTTTTGGGCTTGCAGAGAAAAGCCAAATATGTCAAGATAAAGATCTTCCTTGTTAAGGATATACGGTGCACCCAAATCCCCAAATCTCTCAGAGTTGATTTTGGTAATAATCCATGCTACCTTCTGGCGAGGGATTACAATCAAGTCACCAACCTGAACAGAACAAAGTTTCACAACGGTATTCTCTCAATTGAGCTTGCATCCCAACCAAGAATATTGTAGTGTTTGACCTTGTGGCCTAAGTGAAAATCATACACCGTAATATTTCTTCCTGGATCATTGGGATCCTCAATGTCGATGTTGTCAACAGACAACACAAGGGAATATCTTTTCCCATATTTGTGGTCTTTTTGAATGAGTATGTCACCAGGTGATACATCACGTGCAGCAAGAAGAGTTGTAGTCACAGAGAAATCCTTTGAGTGACCTCAGCATCCCACCCATCAATAATGTTTGGCTTGTATATAACACGTTCTTGGGTGTTTAGGTCGTATAAGGTGCAACCTGGTCTATAACTGTTGACAGGATCAAAATCAACAGACAACACCAATAGACACTTGGGACCATTCTTGAGACCTGAACGAATGAGCAGATCTCCGAGTTTTAGGTCTCTGACGGGAAGGAGTTTCATTTTCAGTCACAGAAATCTGCGGTGGTACACTTATTGTCACCACTGCGAAGCTTTTGCGTCACTGACAAGTCCAGTGCAGCAACCGAAACCGCACCAAGGACCAATCCAAAGAGGACACTAGCCAGAAATCCACGCATGAGAATACCTTAGCAGGATTTATTTGAACGTCAAGACTTTTTGTGTGGGAAGCTGCATTTGCCACACATTAGGTTCACTGTCTGGATAATCAACTGAAATCCACACATGACGTTTTATTTGCGCTGCGATGTCAAGAGCAAGGTATTCATTCGCTGACAGTTTTTTCAGTACGAGGTAAAAAGTAATTGTGGTAATATGACCTGGATCTGAATACTTTCTGAGATGATCAGAGTGAGCAAGAAGCGTACCACGAACAATTCGTTTTTTGTCTATCGGAATCACTGCCGTCGTCTCAGGTGAGGAAAACAAATATGGCGTCTGACGTGTCGAGCATGGTAATACTGAAGCGTCCCAAGGTTTAGTTTGTTGTTGTCAACGATCCACTTTCTCTTCTGTCGAGTGACCCATTTCTTGAGCCACGAGAATGGCCCAGGTGACACGACAGAGGGTTTAGACGACTCACGATAGGGTGTCATGGGTCAACGGTTCCTAAGCCATTCTAGAGCCCACACGAGCACCTCAAAGAACACTGAGAGCAGGGTGACTCCAATCAAGAGTCCAAGACACAAAAATCCGATAGAAATCAACAAGGTTACCAAAAATCCAATCATAGCGTTACCTCTTTTCCTGTTCCAATGTGGTAGATTTTCCCATCTTGAGAGAACAACAATATAAAGTCATCTTCTATGTACAGAATTTCCTTTGTGTCTTTGTTCCGTGTGAGAACGTGCTCCATCTTCATAAATTGAAGATGTAAACCATAGATCTTAATGGCCCACTGCGAACCCATTGTAGGGTTATTGTCAACCTTGCAGATTAGCCAAGATTCCGCACGTGGCTTGCCATAATCCAGCCAGACAATATCGCCAGGAGAAACGATAAGGTTCGCATTTGTCACGGATAACCACAATCCTCTCTGAATCGAAGTTTTTGTCCGTCGCGCAAGAGATACCACTCGTAGGCATGTGTCAAGTTAATTTTCCCAAAATTACGTGAGAAAATCAGTGTGATGGTCCGATTTTCGAGATCCAGACACTGGACGTGTTCACAATCCCGCACCATCACAGACGGCACAAACTCAAGAAACAAATACATTTTCTCCTTAGGTTGTGCTGCGGCTTGATACGGGTCTGGATATTGTCGATGGACAATCACATCACCAGGAACAAGCGTTCCATCACAGAAATAAGTCACTTCTTCTCGCTGGGCCGACATGTACTAAAGAATAGCACAAAAAGAAACGGGAGCAAACCCTTTCGAGCTTGCTCCCGCGGTATGGATCCTTTTGTCTCAGGTGTCCGATAGATCAGGCATCCGAAGGATCCCAGGAAAGACGCATCGAGGTTGCCAGCCCCCAGTTCCGCGCCTGACACAGGAAAATCCTGTGAAGCGCCTTAGCGGTGTCTCCACCCTTGCCGACGATCATGGCGAGCATCGCACGCGGGGCAACGATGTCCACGATCAGTTCACCCTCGCACGTGGGATTCTGGTGAACGCCGATGGACACCGAGTCCGGATCGTTCACGAGAGCAAGAAGCGTATCTTCCACAAGGTCACCGAAATCCTCGAAAAGCGTCTGACTGTTGCTCATATCTATATCCTCTTTCTATTTCTTAGAGGCGGTTTCTTGTGCCACCTCTTTCATTTGTTTGTTTTAGCAGAATCCGACCTAAGTGCAAAATCTTCAGGCGTCGGTTTCTTCTACGAAATCCACTTCCCAACGCGTGGCACGAGCCTCACAGAAATCGTCTCGTTCGATCAACTCTTCTGCCAGTTCTGTAGCATGCTCGTGATCTTCCGCCTCAACCTGAAAGGTCAAGCCACGTGTGACAGTCACGGTATACGTCTTCTTTTCGGTCATATCGTCGACTCCCTATAGATTGAAGATAGCACCAAAATCCTCAGGTGCAAGGGGAAAATGTTTGTGCGTCCAACACCCTCGGGTTGCCAGATTCTGCAAATGAATCGGAGTGAACACTAACGCACAATTGGGCCATCGGGGTAACGATCCCCGTTCGTCGGATTAAAAGTCCGATGCTTCACCATTAAAGCTTATAGCCCTAAATCACCAAAACACCAGCATGAATCTCACCGTGACAATTAGAGCATACCAAAACGCACTTGTCAAGCTCTTCTTTTACTCGTTTCCACGACAGAGCCCAATTGCCGCTTATTTGAAATTCCTTGGTTGAGGGATCGAGATGATGAAAATGTAATGACTGTTTACATTTACTATACCCGCAAACAATACATGAATCACCTTTGTAAGCGAAGCACTGTCGTGCTCTTTCTTTACGCCTGGCGTTGACAAGACAGGTATTACACTGCGTTTTGGTATGGCCTGCTTTTTTACTATAGCTATATGTGCGAGTGCATTGTGAACATTGATTCATGTTCACAATTTAGATGAAGGCTAGAGCAATGTCTCACTCTGCCAACTGAGCTAACGCCTCGAAAGAAGTTAAGTTAAGACACGTGGCAGTTTTGATTACCCAGGTACTGCCAGACCTTTTTGACAAAGTGGCTCACAGGGGACACATTCCCACGACAAGTTATGTTGTCGTCCACCCGTCCATCTACTTTAGCAGAAAGAAGTGATGAAGCAAGTAGGAAGGGACGCAGCCTGGTGCTTGCCAACCTACTCGCCTCATCACAAAGAACACTTTATCACAAAACCCTAAAGGGTCAAGAGAAAAGATTGGCTGTTTATCCTCCCCGCAGCCAAGGATCACGGGACACTTTCGTATCAACCGTGAGGAGTCTTTGTGTCAGATCGACTCGATGAAAAGCTCGATCTGATTCTGTTGTCCGGGCGTTGCCCCTGGAACTTCTGGCATCACACGACCATGCGTGTGATGCTCGCATGCTGCCGCAACCCATGCGCGACGTTCTGCGGTGTTCGGAATGAGACTGCGAAGGAAGGTCAGACCGGGGTGAACCGTTTCGTTTTCCATTTGAATATCCTAGCAGGCTGAAGGATTTTGTCAAGAAGATTTGTTGTTGTTGGCTTGAACCGGCGCACACAAGGCAAGACAAGAGTTTCACGTGTCACTCGCTCCCACGAGTAAAAACGCTAGGCTTCTGTCAGGGGAGATCCCCATATGCGCCCATTCAAACCAACAACACTCTAGACTTTAGCACCAACTTAGTTTCTGTCAAGACCTTTGTGACCTTACAACCCCGATTTATTCCTCGCACCCAAACACATTAAAGGCATTTGACATATTCGTCTGTCATAGCCCAACGTGTTGTCGGGACCATACGAGGCAGAATCTCAGGTCACAAAAAGAAGCATAGCAGAGTTTGAGGCTTATGCAACGTCTCTTTGAAAATCTGTCGAGCTTGCCTCAAGCATGCTAGGAATATTCAGGTGGACATTGTGCGGGAATCTGATACCAAGACGACCCGTAACCGGACAAGGGAAGATAATCCCAGATTGCCACATCACGAGCATTTCTTCAAGAAGTTCTGTCAGAATGGCACTGGACGCTTTTCGCATGCCAAACTTGAGTGGACACCTTGACACAATATCCGCGATGATCGGGTCAAAGTGCCATTTCGCGACAGTGGGAGAAATCCAGTCGTCAGTTTCGTACTCGACTTCAGTGGACCTGTCGCCTTTCAGTCTCACGACAAAATGGACCAAATGACCATAAAGTCGGATACAGGGACGCACAGTAACATCAGACTCACACAGGGATTCAGAGAGAGACAGGAAAGTATTCATGTCTCCGGGCTATGCACTCACCTTGCCAAGTAAACCCCAGGGGAAAACCCTAGTGATTTCGCGGGCTGTTCTAAAATGCCTTGTGGCTCATGCCGTACACGTGGGACAAAGGGTGTGCCACGCAGAATTTTGCCCCGTGGGGATAAGGAGACGGCACGTTATTGCGCCGTCTCTATAATGCCTCAGAGGTGACTTCTGTATTCTTACACCCTACGACGTAAGCATGTCCGTCAAACGCTTCACAAGCTCTTGCGCTTCCGCAGGAGTGAGCGTAAGAACGTTTGCACGGGGCGCGTGCTCCATGAGAAGCGTGACGTCGATGGTGTCCGCACGGCGAGAAAAAACAACAGAGTCCTCGCCCATGTCGACTTCCGTGATTTCCGTCTTGCCCGTGTAGTCGTTGACAGTCGTTCGTACGTGAAAGCTCATATCGTGGCTCTCTTTCTCAGTTACCTAATAATAGCACCTAACCTGAGGCATGCAAGTACTATTTTGACAAAAGAAAATCGGGCACGGAAACCCAAAGGTCTCACATGTCCGATTGCGGCGCCTAGAAGGCTGTGTCAGTCATCGAAGTCGGAAAAGCTACCGTAGTCCTCGTCCGTTCCGAAACCGCAGGAAGCGAGCGCAGACTCCGCATCGCCATCCATGTCCTCACCGTAAAGGTAATCCTCGATTTCCCCTTCGGCCTCGATTTCCTCACGCTCACGACGATTCTCTTCCTCATACGCCTCATCGAAGGCAATCTCGATGGACTGCTCGAAATGATGCGTCACGCTATTTGCGGTGGAATCCGCCTCACGCCAGGCATCGGCGTCAAGCTCAAGTGCCCGAAGATACGTGGAATGGCAGCACTGAATGGTGTGATTCTCGTTCATGGCATATTCTCCGTTGTTGAAGTGCCCTGCTGACAAAGAACATAATAGCAGAATGGGGTTGTCGTGCAACCCCTATTTTGCCAGATTTCTACCGAGCGAGTTTCTTGGCGAATGCCTTACGAGCACGCTTGTGGGCATCACGATCCGGCTTTGACATTCCGGCTTCCATACGATACCACTCGTGGACACTAAGACACTCGATCGGAACGATGATCTCGCCCCACAAGGGCGCACACAGTCCACAGTTGTCGATGTTCGGATTCGAGTGTGCCTCACCGGGACACTTGACCGCGTGATACCTGACAGCCTTCGTGGTCGACTTCGTCATGGCGTCCGTCCTTTGTTATGAGGATACTATAGCAAAATAGAAGACACGTGCAAGGATTATTTTTCGGGAAACCACGCCTGAGTGTATCCGCCACAGTCATACTCAAAGCTCGACACGCGCTTTCCTTCGTCGAAGCTTGCCAAGATCACACGATCGCCTGAATAAGTCGTCTGTGACAGTTTGCAAGCCTGTAGGTGTGCAGCTTGACGATCCGTGAAAACCGAAACCGTCGAAAGACCCTCGTAAGGAACATTGACTGCAACCATGTGTGCAAGTGCCATTTCGTCATCCGCCTTTCGATAGATTCAATATAGCAAAAACCGAGAGTATGTGCAAGAATTATTTTTCCTGCACCCGGAGTTTGTTTAGTGCGGCAAAAAACGCCACTAAGGACTCGGCAATACACCGATTGATTGCCTTTGCGTCACCTGGACCAAAGGTGTATCCGCCAGCGGACAAAATCCGCTGTAACTTTCGGTAGTTATTTGGTCGTTTTGTCACCTTTACAGAATAGCAAAACCCACTTGACTTTCAAGTGGGTTTTGCCAGAATGTTATCAGTGGATTTCGATGCCCACACCGTAAGGCGTGAACGTTCCGCCATCGGCGAGCTTGACGGGCCGAAGAGAAACCTGACCCGTGATCAGGTTCGTGATCTTCGCAGGAAACATGCCACGAAGGTCGGGCTTGTTGTCGAGGATCTTGACCTCACGGGTCCCACAAGCGAAAAAGAACGACCGACCAATGTTGAAATTGACGATGGACATTTTCGACACCCTCACTTTCTGAATATAGTCTAGCAGGGTTTTGGTAAAGGTCAATGCAAAACGTTGGACAGAAGGGTAATCACACCCACGAACGCCAGCCAAGCAACCAAAACCCATCCAGCCGTCACGGTTGAGCCCGTGATCAAGAATGCAGCGAGGGTGAACAGAAACGCGAGAACGAAGGGGAGAGGATTCATGTTCTGCATGATGATTTCTTTCTATGTTGGAGTCTAGCAGGATTCGGGTAAAAGTCGACCCAAATGCAGCAAAGGGTCAAAAAAACCTGAATCGGACATGAGTTGAAAGAAAAAGAACGACTGAGGCGTTTGGGTTCCAACAAATGTACTTGAACCACGACACCAAATTTCACCAACATATGAATTCCACGTCAGATATTCTTGCTCTGACAAGTCAAACTCATATGCCTCTGACACCTCAGGAAGTTCGATTCTCATCGTAAGAAACCTTAGCACAGGTTTCATTGGAAGCAAGATTACTTCTTCTCACCGTATTTCTTTTCGTAGTTTCGCACGTATTCGGTCATGCTAGGACTGAGCAAGTCACAATCAGCCAGAAAGGTCAGACACCCTTCGTACTGTGTCAACTTGTCGCTGTCAAGCGTGCACTTGAATCGTGCATCCTCATGATTGCCACGGCGCAAGTGTGTCACAGCTTGCCTAAGCACTTCCGTGCCACGACCGTTGTTGACAGTACGATTGTAGGCTTCTACCTTATCGGCCAGTTCATCGTTTGTCATGTGCTTATCTTACCAGGCTTTTGACAGAATGCAAGCCCTTACTTCTGAGATTCGTTGTAGGTTTGCCGAAGTAGGTGCTTTGCGTAATTTACACTACTCCGCAGAGAAGTTACCCACGTTGCACCGCATTTTCCTTCCATCTTGACTATGAATTCATGGTCATCCACGATATCACGAAGGAGTTGACGCATTGTGTCAAGCTCTTTCTTGAGCTTGACGATTTCGGTTTCTTCCTGTACGACTGGAGCGGTGTATTCCACTTCGGTCATCACGATCGACAACCCTGCATCGGACGCCAGCGCCCAGAAACACCGTGCTTCATCCGAGAAAATCCACTGTTGAGCATCGGGCTCGATGAAAAACGAAGCGATCTCACGTCCAGTGGCAATGTCTTTGACAACGGCGATTTCCATTGTGTCCGTCCTTTGAATATAAAGAAAGCTTATCACGATTTTTCTGTCGTGCAAGCTTTCTTTTTGTATGGTTGATTTCTGGAATCGAACCAGATCCGTTCCTGCGGTATGCCGGAACATGCTCCCTCTAGGACTTCCGCCCCTTACAACAAATCAACCGTGACCCTAGGAACCTCTCAGAACGACTTTTCGATCGTCCAACCTGCCGACTTGAGGGTGATCTCGAAAGCCCGCAGAATCGAATTCTGGTGGCGCGTGGTGGTACGCGAGCGCGTCTGACCAAAGAACCGAATCGACTTCTTGACACGATCGACGATCGCGATGTTCATGTCGTAGGAGTGAACGTGATCGCCCTTCATCGTCAGTGCGCCACTGACGCAACCAAGGCCAGTGTTGCAGAAATCGACGAATTCGGAGTCGCGATACTTTGCCATTTCGATATCCTCTTTCTTTTCCGTGTCAGTCAGTGGATAGATATACTTTACCAGAAACCAAGTCAGAGTCAAGAACGATTTTGCTTTTTCTCGTGTTCCTGACGCATGGCAAGGATTTCCGACAGAGATCCGATTTTGTACTGAATCCCTGGGAAAATGCAAGAACCAAATTCAGCGATTGACCATCGCATTGGCGAATTCCGTACCATCCATGCGGATCTCACGCTTGCACGCGAGCCGTGAGACTCGACGCTTCATACGGGAATTCATGACCTTTGCCTGCTTGAGCGTGCCATGACGGCAGCACGAGCACTTGAAGCCACCAGGACCACGATTGCACTTCTTGGCGGTGTCTCGGATATCCATGTTCTCAACCTCTGAATCTATATTAGCAGAATCAGGTAACCCGTCAACCGTTCTTTTTGGGATTCGGCAACCTGAGTACTTGCTTATAACCATCGCACGGACAGTGGGCACACGGACACTTTTCGTTGAAAGTGAAGTGATTACTACGTGGGTGCCCACACTCACACCCAACAATTCCAAGCATTTCCGCTTGTTCTTGGGTGAGATCGACTCGAATCTTTTTGCTCTTTTTCGTAGCCATGGTCAATTCCCCACATGACCGCAAAAGGTCACGTCGTCATGGTTCGGTTGACACACAGCATAGCAGCGTCCAGCGGGGTCAAACTGACTCGAAAAGTCACAAACTCCATCGCTGGTGTCGCCAAAAAGACACGACTCGCACGCAACGAAGTGATTGATTTCGATATCTTCCATGCAGAAGTGTGCAGCATTGACCGGCGAAGCGTAGGTAAGACCCACACAAGCCTGCTCACACGTACGACCATTCGACGGATAACCGGCAATGTGGCAGTCGGTCTGCATGCGCTGACAGTCCGACACGCAAGCTTCCATGGCAGTCTCGTCCGTGTAGGTCATCGCCACCGGCGCGCTACAACCAACAACCGTCGCGAGCATCACGAGCGAAAATAGAGTCTTCATATTGGCATCACTCACTTTCTGAGTATATCTTAGCGGAAAATCTCGATCTGTCAAACTGATTTATAGCCAGTCGTGACAATTGAGCGTTTGCGCCTGAGAGACAACACTTGGGCAATGTTCCAAGGCATATGCCTGTAGTGCACTGTCGATTTGCGACACTGAGGCATCCTCGCACGAATTGTAGGACGAGAAGAAGCCTTCCACACACAGAATTTCGTCTTGTGACAAGTCGACACACCCTGGAATTGCCGCATTGGCTACCGCAGTATCGTGACACTTCGTGCGATCTGCCTCGGTCGTCTCGTAACCGGGCATGGTGCAAGCAAACACAACGTCAAGCATGTTGACGCAATCGGTCGTCAGAAGCGTGTCAGGCGCCAGCAATGGCGTACTACCAGGCGCACTTGCGCAACCGCTCGCCATCGCCACACCAACCGTCAGAAGAAATGCCATCGTGATTTTCGTCATGTCGCTAACCTCAGAAGACAATATAGCAGGGTGAAGGGATCGTGCAAGGGATTTTAGGTAGAAAGCTTCTCTTTGTACTTTTCCAGGGCTTGCAGGAATGCCGACCCGTATCCATGACGAGCGCAAGCGCTCGAAAAGTCTCGCCCCTGGATTTCGTTGGTTGTGCCATCGAACCAAAACAGGATGAAAGTGCGCATGGTGTCGTTTCTCCCTTTGGAATAACTAGCAGGAAAATACTTGCGTGCAACCTGCAATATGGCTTGCGGGGTTTTAGGTTTCTGCTATTATGATCTTACTCCAGAAGGAGGGGAGAATGAGGGATGGGAATTTTCAGGTTGGCACGGTTAGTGCTATCGCAATCCCTAGACCATCGTACCAAACTCACTTGGCATAAAACTTTCCCAAAAAGATTTCTTGCTTCTGACGTCAAGCCTGCTAAAGTGTTGATTGTTGAAGGCGAGACGAAAGAGACGAGAAAAGAGACTCAAAAAAATCTCTTGACGAAGTTTCCGAGTCTGCTAAAGTAACCAAGTCCCAAACGAGAAAAGAAAGAGGATATCAATATGACGAACGGAATCAAGGTCACGCGCAATGTCACGGGCTCGGTCGATGGCGCGCTTGTGCGTCTTTCCAAGGATGGCGAGATCGCCACGGTGCTCGTGCGTGACACGGGGCTTTTGGAGCGTGTGCCTGCCGCGACGCTCACGCCTGCGAAGGGTCGTCCGATCAAGCTCATTCGCGGTCTTTGCCGTGCGGACGTGAACGAGCTTATCCGTGACGACGACGATTTCTGTCAGGACGCAATCGGCGAGCTTTTCGGTCGTCAGGCGTACGACGAGCGCGATGCGAAGGCGACCTATCACGACAACGACGTGGGTTTCCGTGCGGACGATGCTCGCCGTGGTTCGATGCTCGCGGTCAAGTCGGCTTGTGCGTGGGGCGCGGAAGAGTACGCGATGGCGCGTGGCATCCTTCGCAGCTACAGCGGAACGCAGCTTTTCGATATCGCTGCCGAGCGTCTTTCGGAGCGTGAGATCATCGAGGCGACGTCCAGCACGGAAACGCAGCGCTGTGTTTCGGAAGTGCTCGCCGACCTTCTGTCGATGGCGGCTTGATTCTCTGACGAAATGGGAAGGGCGGTTTATGTCGCCCTTCCTTTTTGTTTGACTTGTTCTCAAAACGTGGTAAAGTGTAGTGCTATGTCCTCTCACACAATTTATCGCGAACCTTTTCGTCCGGTTGTGAAACCGGAAACCATTTTGATCGTTCGACGTGAACTTGCGTTGTCGATCACGGGAATGGGTCAATACACGGTCGTAAATGGCTTCAAAGGTCCGGATGCACGGGTCAAGGCCAGTAAATGGCTCGGTGACTTTCTGCGAACCTTGCCCAAGTCATATTCGGCAACTTACATGGTTTGGACCTTGGAAGAGTACGAAACCCACACCGGGCGGAAATGGGTTTGGCTTACCTTCTGACCCCTACCTCCTAGGAGGATCTACAACATGCTTGAAAAGGATATTCAAGTTGGTGTTTTGGTAAGCACCATTAAAGGTGTTTACGAACTAAGTAATAACTTAGAATTAGACGTCAATTCTGTGTGGTTTCGTCAAATTCACAGAGAAAGTAAGGTCCACACATTCTTGATTTTGGATATTATCCAAGGTCACAGACCTTGGAATATTGTTAAAGTGTTGTCAGTGGAGTTTCAGGATGTTTGGTGGATTAATCAAACTTGGCTTGAACCAATGTTTCAGGTTTTTGAGACCCCACCCTCCTCAGCTCTGTGGCGTTGATTTTTCTTGACCACCTCCTAGGTCCTGCTACAATCTGGTAACTTCTTCTCAGTTGGAGACATGAACATGAATGACTATACCTGGTTCGCTCAGATTCTGGTCGATGCGGATTACACGCCCCGCAAGTATTCTGGTCGTTTCATGTATGGAAAGCAGTGTCTTTCCATTCACCTCGATCGCGAGGATTCTCAGGCCCGGACCATCGGTCTGATTCTTGCGAACATGTCGATGGACAACAAGCATCCGGCACGGTTCAAGCAGGATGTGCTTGATCTTTCGGAGATCTTGCAGGATGCTCGTGAGGATTCCATGGGCCTTGGAAGCGTCCTGTACTTCCCCAAGGTCACGTGGAAGGATTCCTACGAGAATCCCACGGGCGAGGAAGAGGATTTCGACGAGGAAGACGAACAGAAGGAATGGGAAGACGAGCGTACCACGAACGCTCTTGAGTTGACCTGTTCCGATTCTGAGGAGATTTCTCCTAAGGGTTGACACCGGGGGTAGCTCCTGCTACCATTTCCTCTGTCCGTTTTGACATGTTTTTGAACATGTTTTGATGGACGGAGGAAAACTGCTTTGAAGCCCACAGACATTTATACCAACGACTCGGGTAAGTCTTACATCATCACGTGGGTAAGCCCTGTCGAAAGTCTTATTTCTGCGGAGCCTGTGAGGGCTTTCCAGGGCATTTCTCTACCCCCCCACCTCCTAGCTCCTTCTAGGTTCCGCAGGATTTTCTGTGCGATTCTCGTGGCGCACTACTGGTTAGTTCGTGGAGTCAAACGCCTTTATTGGGAGTTGATTTACCAGCCAGGGGTTTGGAAGAAACGTGGTTGACTATATCTACAAACACTTAACGGTCGAAAATCGAACGATTGAAGTTGGAGACTTATTCAGCTTGCCTTCGGCAAGTAAGGTTTATCGAGAGGTTAATGGATTATGGCTGGTGATTGCCATTGAAATCAGGGATAAACCTTTTGAAAATGGAGCCGTGTTTGTTTCCGCAGTAAACAAAAACAATCGAAAGGACCATTTTTGGCCTGAGATTGAAAACGTACAGGTTATTTCTCGTGTACCACCTTGACAACACAGAACAGGTATATCGCTTTCAACCGGCAACCAATGAGGTTGTTCCTGGGGACTTGGTCATTCATAATACTGGAATGGTTCAGCTTTGGTTAGTTTTAGCAGTGTGGGGTCAGGCTCGGGACTGTTGGGTTGAAATGATGAGCTTAACCACTCATCGCAAAGTGCAGAATCCTATTGAAGTCTTGATGGTTGCGACCCCCACCTCCTAGGTGCTCCTATGTTCACCAAGCTTAAACAAAAAATAATCTACAAGCTCACACGTGTGTTAAACAAGGCAATGTGGGTTCCCGAGAAGGGAGACCTTGTCAAGGGAATTTTCCTAAACCCAAAAGAGCTTTGGCTTGTGATGGAAGTGAACGACTCAAGCAGTGGGTATGGAAAAACTTTAACGCTCCTGAACTTGAACAGCAATCATATTTTGCAGTTTGGGTGGACAGAAGACATTGAAATTGTTACGAAGGCGGATGACCAGTGAGAGTCAATCCCAAAGTGGGCGACTTGGTTAAACTTGATCGTCAAGATCTTACCAACAGATACGCTTCTGTCAAACAGGAAAATGAACCCACGTGGCTCATATTGGATCTGGTTGAGGACAGAACAATATCGGGCACCAAAAGGTGGACACATAAAGCCTTGAACTTGCGGTCAAATGATGTTATGTGGTTTGGCCTTGAAGGAACTGTGTGGATTGTTGTGTCCTCAGCAGGTCAGAAATGATTACCTTTGAACAATTTGAGGCACTTGTCCCTGGGGACATATTCTCCCGTGAGTGGACCGAACTAGATCAAGATGGCAATAAGTTGCTTTTACGCGATGTGTGCATGGTGCTTGAAAAACCCCGAATGCACGATAGACCCCACCCACACATGTTGACCGTGTGGTGTCACAGACTAAATACAAACACCAAAATGACATATGTGTGGGCTAGAGAACTAGCTCACACATACACCTTTTGGGTTGGTCAAGAAGACGAGTGATTGTCTGTCGAGAAGCGTGACATTCTGATCTTTTGGGTTGCATCATAGGTCACGGGAAACTTCGTGTGTGACTTCATCATGAAGTAAGTGACAACCATGTACGGCTTACCATTCTGCTTTCTCGCGTAGTGGTGAATTTCCAGAACCAACATTGCTGCATCCGGGTTGAATTCTCCGGACAAGGACAGCATGTCGCCAACCTGTAGATCCGTAACACTGGTGAATCCCTGAGACATGAGGATATTATAGCATCCTCATGATTTAGTGCAAGGGATTATTCCTTGGGCCAGATTTGCACGCCATCACGAAATACTATCTCAGGACTTTCAATAGGCGTGGCGACTAGACTAAGTGAGCTTTTTTTAGCTCCACTTTTACCAAAAACAAACGCTTCACCTTGACCAATCAAGGAAATGATGAGATACCAGTCATGGGTGTCGTAAATTAAGTCACCGACTTGAAGCTCATCTCTAAAGTCACCAAAAACAAGTCTATCGACATACTTGATAGGAAGTCCCACAGTTAGATTTGTTCCTTAGGCCAGATTTTCTTTCCATCTCGCCAGATTTCATCATAGGACAACAAGCCAGGTTCTAGGTCCCATGAACAGGTTTCGTGTGTGGTGAGACACCACAACTTCATGTAACGAGTCATGTCAGTACCAAAACGTGAGGAGTCTTCTGGTTCATATTCCAAACACAAAAACCAACCTTTATTACGGGTTTCAGGAAAATCATTTCTGGTAAACCACAGGTCACCAGGCTGGACTACTTCTCTTGCGGACATACCTTCTTGTTCTTCGTTTTCGACAATGTCCCAGTTGGCCATATTTTCTTTCCGTCTCGAAAAATCTGCATGAGTCTCTTAGACAACAAGGCTGAGGTGTAAATCAGGTGTTTGGTATTATCTTCAAGACACAAGACATTCCAATAAACGTCGTCTGGAAGACCCATGAATTCTGGTGGTGGCATGTGAGGTGACACATCCAAAATAAGATATTTTATCCACGTCTCCTCAGAGCCCTGAATTTTTAGGTACAGCAAGTCACCAATCTGACATACCGTACAAATCCTGAGCTTGTCATCCATCGGCATCCACAAGAGTACCACAAGAATTCAGGTGGTCAAGGTCATTTTTTCTTGGAGGGTGTTCCGGTAGATGAGAGAGGAAATGGATAACTTGTTGAATTGGTTATCATCGCCGGAAAAGAAAAACTGGTTGCAGAGCTATTTGTAGTGGTTGATGTGGCATACATCATCTCACGAGGGTCAACTGGCTCACCTGTTTCCTCTGTAGAAGCAAGCAGTTCAACGCCAGAGTCATTGATTCCATTTGAAGAAAAATAAAATGTGGTTCTCTTGAAGTTGTTGACACCAGAAGTAAGCCACATGACCTGACATACAAAATACACACTGCCATCAAACTTAGGTTGCGTGATTACCAGAAAGGTAATAGGATCTGGACTCACAGGAACAGGTCCGTTGTTCTGACTTTGTTGATATTTTACATGCGTGAACATGTCGCCCTTCTTGAAGCGACGTCTTTTCACGGGTAGACTCTTTACTATGTTGAAATTTACCACTGTCATTCCAGGTTCTGCAACAAAATAAATTTCTCCAAGAGACTTTGTTGAAATCTTATCTTTTGCTGCTTCTTGAAGTCAAAGACCCTGTAGGAAGGTTCTCGGGTCATGCCCAATGCATTTTTCCCGCCCGCCACGTGCTCTAGGACAAGCCATCTTGGCTTAGCTGGGCTGCCATCGTCTCTCACAGTCACGAGGGCTACAAGGTCCCCAGGAGCGAACTTAAACTTGGTCATTGGACATCCATCAAAAGACGATAACATGTGCTGTTGTCAACTTGTAGTGAATATCTTTTGTTTTCGGTGAGACTATAAACGATTACGACATACTCACGGAAATATTGTTCCTTACCGCTAGAGGAAAGCCATCGAGCCCTTTCTGTTAGCTCCTTTGGTTCATCCACGACCAAGTAGGTCAGTTTCTTACTGTCACCAAGGAATTGGAATATGTCACCCATTTTCAGTGGGTGACTCTTGAACTGAAACTCTCCATCGCCCTCAAGGAAGTTAAATGGCATTCATTTCTTCCCCTGTTTCGCCTGCCCACACACAGTTTGTCTCCAAAAAGTGTTTTCGGACTCGTGATCGTCTGTTTAGACTAAGGTCCCAAATCAAGTAGTAGTCCACTGCATATTCCTCATATGTGGCTTCCACGGTCTCGGAGCAAATCTGCTCTAAGACCAAGTAATAGTGCGTTTGGGACAAGTTTGACACAACATCCCCACGTTGATATTTGAACCTAGAAGTCATTCGGTTTTCATCTTTAGAAGGCGTGCGTTTACGTAAAGGTAGTCATACCAAACAATTTTGTTTGGTTTTAAGTCCCAAAGGACGTATACTTCTTCCTGTAAATCTGTATCCAAGACCATCCACAAGTGTTTGGTTCTTATTCCAAGCTGTTCCATTTGGAGAAGTTCGCCCACCTTGAATTTGAAGTTAAGGCTCATACTTGAAATTTTGGTCTGTGTCAAATGACCAAAACAATTCTCCATCTCGATAGACCTTGTCGCTTTTGTAGATGGAGTCAAAGTGGGGATGTTTCCATCCAGACTGGATATCCATAACTTCCCATCGGATGGAATTCCAATAGTCCCTTGGACTGCGACGTAATACCAGGAAATTAATCCCTCCGGAGTCGACGACGATGTCTCCTGGCACAAGGTTTGCCACAATGGTACGAGCATACTCAACCCACTGCGCGTGGATTCTTTCACGTTCCTCTAGGGCAAGCATTTCTTCTTCGGGAGTCATAGTCGTTGTTGAATTCTAAAAGCTTCCTGGATATGGATCATCTCATAATCCTTATATCCGAAACTGGAAAATCCATCATTGCACCAAAAATAGACCTGCCAGAAACTTATTTCGTTCCAATTTTGCCAAGTGCACTTAGTAATAATGGCCCAGCACTTTATGGCACCTGGACGTTTGAATTCGACCAAGTCACCAGGAGTGTAAAGACACTTGTAGAAGAGAGGATCTTCTGTTGGTTGAGTTTCAGAAATCATAGGCAAGAGCCTGAGCCAGGTGACTCAGGAAATCCATCACGTCACCATTTGCGAAGTCGATGCGACGAAGCATATCGGCGATCTTCTCCTGTTCCTGAGCAGGAGCCGAGTACAGAATGGTGTCGATCACCACACCAGCCTCGATCACATTCTCCGTGCCAAGAGGTGCCGTGACGTGGAACGTGTGGTCACGATCCAGGTCCTTCTCGGCAAAGAAATCGGTGAGGTACTTCTTCGTGGACTGCGTCTTGGTGTTGGACATGAGGTTATGATAGCACCCAACAAAGAAGGCGCAACAAAAATCTTTTTGTGGCAGTTCAAGACCCTTCATGATAGACTTGTCTCGTGGCCTTTAATTTTCTTCAGGAAACAATTGAAGTCGGAGACATGCTCAAGTGGCAATATATGCCAAACGGACTACCAGAGTATTTTCTTGTGGTTTCCGCATCATCGATGATAGTCACCGAAAATCAGTTTAATCTCAGGTTTTTCTGTGAGATTGGAATCCAGGTCTTAGACTTGAAGACTTCACATGTTGAGGTTGACTTGGTGATTGACTCAACAAATCAAGCTTATTGGACTAAGGTTTATCCAACCTAGACATCAGAAGGTATTTCTTCTGGTAGTCATCTTGATACATGTTGAAGTCGTGAAATTGTCTTGTAGTGAGGTTGACACAGGTAGCTCGAATGCTACCTCGACTTTCATGGTCAACAGCCAAAACAAGCCAACAGTGCATCGGATTAACGGGATTTAATGGAACCGGATTGAAGTACCGGAACAAATCACCGACAATCGGATATCTGACTGTCATTTCCCTAAATAGGGAAACCTTAGGCCGATTGTATCAAAATGTAGGCATGCTGAACAGAATCATCATCCCAAACCATATGAGGAATAAGTCTACTTTGATTGAGGGTGTCCTTGATTAGCAGAATCCTAAAAACCCAAACAAACTCTACATCATTCCCAAATGCATATTTTTGGTCATAGCTTTTTTCTACATTTAACATAAGCCAGACACAGTCCCACAGTTCATCCTTGACTGGTTCTGGTTTTTTGCCAGAAATACCATCACGAATTGGCACTCGTTGATCTCGCCAGTAGAACAAGTCACCAACCTGAGGGATTTTGGGTGTCATCTGTTGCCTGCATCTCAATCATGGTACGCTTTGATTCCGAAATGGTGATCTTTCGAGTTATGTTATCTTTGGTCAATATTGTCATTTGAACCCACTTCTTGCATCGTTTGTGGATTTCAAGAACAAGGTAATACGAAAACTCAGGCATGTTCCTTTGCCAGGATTGCGTGGCATAGTCCCAAGAAATGCCTTTGTGTTTTTTACGAACAAGCCATCCTTCCTGGACTTTTTGCGTGTCGAATAAAATGAACATGTGTATGTCAGACTTTAGCACCGAACCCATAGAGATCAAATGGAAAAGGATGGAACCCCATTTCGGTGTTCCACCCTTCTCAGCAGATTATTGCGACTTTCGACATTGCTGGCACTTGTCTAAAGCCTAACTGACTTCGGTCCAGCCCCGGTCAGCGTAACAGCCTCGCTTATCTATGAGCACAGTTGTTTCTCTATTATCTTAATTAGAGGGTTGCTAGTTTATTGGTTTGAGTGAGGGAACTATGTTCCTGAGCTGAATGCACCGAGCCTGCTCGTAATCGACCCTACTTGCCTAAAATTAGGGTGGCTTTCATGCCGACTACCAAGGACTTTATGTGCGCACATACACCTAGGGAGCGTCCTCCAAGGTCAGGTTAGGTGCATTCAACTCAGGAACATCATGAACTTACTGTAGCAAGACTTTTGGAAGTGTCAAGCTGTTTCCTGCTCGGTCTGCTTGAGCCAGAGACACGAGTTTGCGTCCACACCCTTGACGATGAACGTCACGTGATCGACGGAGCACTCACGCGGATACATGGTCACATCCGTAGGCTGGATGTTGAAGTGTGCGGCAACAACCGGAATCAGACGACTCACCACCTTGCGATAGGCCGTAGACTGACCAATATTTGCCATCTCCGCGTACTGGTCGCCCGTAAGAGCCACACGAACACGACCATTCTTGCGCGGTCGACCCTTCATGCCGGTCTGCGAGGGAAGCGAAGTGGTCTGCTCAAGAGAAAGAAGCGTCGTCATTTGGGAATCCTTTTGTTGGTGACTTCGAACTCATTTGTTTTAGCGTATTTTCCGAAAGGCGCAAGAAGTTTTTTTTCACTCAGTCCTAGACAAAATTTTGTAAAACCTTATTTGATTCGGCCAGATATGAAAAGATCTTGCAAGACCTGCATAGTTGTCAGACAGAAAAAAGGCATGCCACACACGACAACTTTCTCGCCATCCTAAATCCTTTAATAGCAAAACCCGATAATAACCAGTGTCATAGTCAACAATGTCACCAACTCGAAATCTTTCAATGTCTTCAAGGTCTTCTTGATTATTCACTGGTTATCCTCAGACAACAAAAAATATTCATGAGAACGGACATTCCCAATCCACCAACACTCACTGATGGTTTTGTGAAACAGGACTGGAATCTGATTGATTATCCAGCCTTTTCCCTTCCATCTTTCTGTTGCACGACTGTAATCGTCAACAGTGAAATTTTCAAGCACCAAATAAGTGACTTTGATGAGTGAGCCATCAGACATGGTCTGACGGAGGAAAATCAAATCACCTGTTTTAGGTGGTCGAGTTAGAGTCTTCATCACATTCATCCCACGAGGTCTGACTCATGACTACCTCAGTTGGTACAACAACGCACAGAATGCCTTGCATCTTGGCAACCCTGACCTTATGTTCCGTCCAACCTTCTGGACTCACCCGATCCCACCCATTTCGCTTGGCATCGCCAACCGACGAGAAAATCTTGAGAGTGCCGAGAATCTTGGCAAGGTTCCAGTGCCTTGGACACTTGAAAGCAGGCGCACGGGTCAAGTGTAGGTCACTGGTGAGGGATTCCTTCCAGCGTTCGTCAGGGATTTCGTCAAACCCAACAAAGACCGTCCCAAAGAAGGGCATCCGAATAAGGTGCGTCTTTTCTTTGTTCAGAATTTGAGAGGAATCAAGGTGATCCTGACATGCCTTAACCCACTCGGGAAGGTCAAAAGGCTTCTCTTCAAGATTTTGTAGAGGACGCATGATTCACCAATCTTAGCATTTAGAGCATGGGTGTCAAGAAAAAAGCCCACCAGTTTTTATCCTGGTGGGCCAAAAGGGGCTCCTCGTAAAGGACTCGAACCTTCGATAATCGAAACTCTCGGACTCTACAGCTTCTAGAACACTGCCTTTCAGCACAGAAATTTTCCATTGTTGTACTTCCAACGGATCCAGTCTGACTTACTCGCCGACTCCTACTAGTTTCTCTCACCCACCATGACGAGGCATGAAGTTGTTTTAGCTCATTCCTTGGACTTGTCAACCACCAACGACAACACATGGAAGCTCGCGAACGCTTTCTCGATGCAGGTAAAACCGGCAATAACGTACCGGAAACTTCTGCCTGTAGTTCTTGTGCGACGAGAACGTTTCCACTTCTACCATGAACTTCTCGTCTTGCCAGTTGATGTTCTTCGTGATAACACGATGCGTACCATAACCATGACCGCAAAGAATATCACCCGCTTCAGCCATACGCCAGGGCGTATATTCGCGCTTCTCGGGACTACGAGTTTGGTCGAGATATCGACTAGGTCCCGGTCGGACATGCAGCGTTCCCGTCTGCATGTCCATATTCGCCGAGAAGATACTGTGTCCCATTTGAATCTTGAACGTTTGAGGAGTCATTTGTCACCACCTGTGTTTTGGTTTTAGCATTTATCTCGTGGTCGTCAATGGATATCTTTCAAGTCGGTGGCGAATGTCCTCACGACCATAAGGACGTTCCCGTGGAATCAAGGGATTTACCGTACAGGTGTCATCCTCGATTTCAATCGGCACAAAGGAAATTCGGAAGAACGTCCGTTCGGTTCCCAAAGGAATGTTGTTTGGACGCCGATGAATCACATAAGGGTCAATGCCATAAATGTGCTCAGCACGCAAGGTGCAAATGTTCGACTCATCTGCCACATCCTGGAAATACTGGTGGATGTTGTGACGCAGTGGGTCAAAGTCCTCAGGAAGAGTGACTTCCTGGTCAAGCAGTTCTGTGGGATACCTGTTTGTCCAAATGTAGTTCTGTTCCGGATTGTGGGGAACCCGCATGGAGAAGCCATCCACGTGCCACAGGTCATCCGTAACCGTGTTGATGACACCATGACGAACGGTGACATAAACAAAGGGATTGTAGATCTCCTGAGTAAGCTGAACCGTGTTGCAAGCCACGATTGCCGTACGAAGCCACTCCAGTTCTTTCGGAATCTGAAATCCCTCTGACCAAGGATTGCGGACCATCATTCGCAGGATCATCTGTGGGCCAGCAGGAAGCTCCAAGTCCAACGTTCGACCAATAAGCACAGCGGGCTGCCCAAAGGTTTTGCGAGGCGTCAGAAGGTCATGTGCTCGTTCGTACATAAGAAGACTATACCAGATTTTTCTGAGAGGTCAAGGTCATTCTGGAAGTACTGGTTTCCATGCCTGTCGCTGTTTGTAAAAGTCGTATAGAATTACTTTTTCATTGGTAGTGGGTGACCAACACTCATAAACGAAGGCTGCGTCAAAAGGGTCATCCTTACGAAAATGGGAACAGTATTTCAGGACCAATAAAGACTTAAAGGTTTTCGTGTAAAGATTTACGCCTTTTGCGGTTCTGACCAAAAGCGTTCCTGGAACTTGTGGTTGTGGCAATTTCATGTAGAACTCAAGAGGAAATATTCCTCTTCATAAATCTGAAGCCAGTCCATTGTGCCAACATGTGACTCACATGTTTGTGAGTTTACTATGAAAAACAACACAGGGTAACGAATAGGTTTATCTGCTCTTGCTTCCACAGTTTTGCCTTTTTCAAGCACCAAAAACAAATAGTGCTTTCCTGGCATAAGAGGGGATTGGAATTTAATCAAGTCTCCAACTTGCCAGTTTTTGTAACAGGCGACTTCTTCACCACTCCTCATTCCGCCATTCCTTCTTGTGTTCCTTGCGGTCACGCTTGTCAGCATGAACACCGCCACCCGAACGGTGAATGGCACTCAGGGCAATGTCAGAACGCACACCCTGGAAAATCTCCACGGTGGTCGGAAGGCTGTTGTTCTTCTTGCGCTTGTTCTTCTTGCTTGCCATGATGACCAGAGTCTATCAGAGATTATTCTGGAGTCAACTAAATATCGTTGTCTGGTAGGTTTTTGGTCATTGCTCCATAACACCAGGAGGAAGTAATCCTGTACTTCTCGTTACTTCCAACACTTAGAACAAGAGCACCAAACTCACAATTGTCCTTAAAATACTCAAGGACAAGGTAAGTCTGTCCAGTAAGGGCAGTCTCAGAGTTAACCCATCCCTCACAAGCAATAAATGCAGCGTCAGTAAGTGGATGAGCCTTTTCCAGGTCTTTGGGATCAGGAGCAACAAGACGCCAGTGTTCCTTAGTTGATACCATCAGCGTGCCAACAGGAAAGCTCTTAGCAAATGCCTGTGCAGTCAAGCTTCCATAGAGGTCGGTTATGCCTAGAAAAATGTCACTCATGATGCTCATATGGTTTTCTAAAGTGTAGCATAAGTTGCGACCAATACAACCACACAACCTTATTTTCCGTCAGGTTCCAAACCTTAAGACCCTGATAATTTACCAGCTTAGGTCCTTGTTGAACCGAAAAATAACCAAGAACCATGAGTTGATCACCTGAATTTCCAGAATACCCTTTCTCATGACCATCAGTGGCAGTGTTTTGGGGTTTATTCAACCCTACAACATATCCGAATTCGGCTTGCAAAAGCGTGCCGACCGGGTATCCTTCTCTCAAAATCAACATGCGATCTTTCATAAAGTACTTGACACAACCTCAATTTTACTTACACCACTGTTCGTGTAGGCATTTTGACTATTGCCAGGCCAAAATTTGATTAACTTAAAGTTGTCCTTCGCCAAGAGTCTAAACTCCAAAAATTGATTTTCAGGCCAAAGAAAAAATCCCTTGTTTGTCACTATAGCCCGATGTACACCACCTAAATCTGTGTTTGAGATATAAAGAAATCGAGGCGAAATCGTAACTTCAATCAAGTCACCAATTTGGATGTTTTCGATGTTGATACCGCTCATAAAATGATTGGTAGCCTTACCCAATCCCCACCTGGATAAGCCTCACCACCCTCACAAAGATAAAGTTGATTGTTCTTGGGATTTATTTCCACAGTATCTTGTATCTTTTCCAAGTTCCTAAGATTTAGGTAAGTGATCGTAACCTGTCCAAAGTGCTCTTCGATGTCAATTACCAACAAAGCAGTTTTTTGTTGACGACCGCCTTTGATTATGGAAAATCCCTCCTTGGGATAAATCAAGTCACCAATTGCTAAATTCTCGGGCATCATAAAGTTTACCACGCAAAAAAAGAGCTGTCAAACACGTTGACGCTCTTAGTAAAATGTGGCACACTATAGTTAAATGTATGTTGTGGTATGGTTGGGTAGCTTTAGGATATTTGACCTTGGTCTTTGTCAGCTACTCTTGGTTGATTCTCACTAAGGCTGGTCAGAGTCTTCTCCATCAGTCGAAATAACCATCCAACCCTGTAAAATAACATCAAGTCTCTGAGAGTTTTCAAACTTCTCATTGGTGTTTAGATCAAGCCAAGTCATGGACTTATACAGTCCACTTGACTCGTCAAGTTCACAATTGGAGATTTTCAACAACATATAACAGCCACTAGTAGCGTTTTTAAGAACGTCTCCAACATGAAGATCTGAAAATGTTGTTGCTTGTTTCATTCTGGTGACTCAACGGTAAAGTTGTCCCAAAGCTCTTCATCACCAATCCAAGATGCTTTCATGGTTGTTATGTGTTTTAGAGACAGAACCCTAAAGAGATAATAGTGCTGATACTCAGGTGTGGTAAAAGGTTCTTTACTTAAGATCAACCAAAAGCTTTTATCATGCTTGTTTGTAATCAAGTCACCAGCTTCAAGATCGCCAAATTTCTCTTTACGTTTGGTCACTAGATTTGACCTTGTGCAACCTGCAATGAGTTAAGACCTCTGAGCGTCCATCACCGAACAAACCAGAAATGTGGTTGTTTTCCATTTCAAGAATTTTTACATACCAGGTATTTTGCAGTCGCTCTTTTACTTCCAAGACCATCCAGAAAATAGAGAAGTTTAAGCCAGTTTCCTGACTTATCCTAAGCAGTTCCAGAATATCCCCAGGTTCCAGATCCTGGAAATAAACGGGTGGTGGAAGGCGGCTATCGACAGAAGACATAGTGATATTCACTCGGGCAAAAGAAAACTCCACATGCTCTGATATCCCTCAGACTCAAATGCAGAGCTGTGTGTATCACACAGACTATTTAGATGCCAAGTCTTGTAGTGATGAAAATAGGGTCGTGAACTTTCATACTTCAAGATCAATTCATATGGTTTATCACCATAGAAAAGTAAAGTCCCTGGTGGCAATGGCGACTTAGGAAAAACGTGAGATGGCTTTTTCACGGCCATTCGGGGAGGGTAGGGTCCTCCTGGAAGGAAGCACGCATCTGTGCAACCTTGTCGTCAGGAACACCATGCGTGTTCTGAAATTGAGTCTTGAGACACTTCTGGAAAACCGTGTAACCTGCCTTCTTGGCAAGGTCAACGTATTCCTTGTAGTGTTTGCGGATCAGGTTCGTGTTGTCCACGACGATCAGGTCATCACCACGAGCAAGAGCCTGCTCGAAAGCATAACGACACGACCCATGTGCCTTGCCCAAGAGAGCAGAATCGAACTGGTAGGTTCCTGAGCGTTCGAAATACAGGTCAGCGGAACACACGGTAGCCTGAGGAACGTGCGTCTTGATCCAGGTGGATTTACCCGAGCCACTCGCCGCACGCATGAGAATAACTTGCTTAGTCATCTGGTTATTGTACCTTGCTTTCTATGATTGTCAAGGTATAGTTACTCCTATGGCAACGATCGGTTCACAACCGAAATCTCAGAGCTTTTATTAGCGACCAAGAGATTGCTCTCAAGCTTGTCAGTGCTGGTGAAGCAACGCCTGAGCAGGTTTTCTTGGCTTTGAAGGCTGCCAAGGTACTTGACGGCGAAAGTCCTTAGTGATATAGTCACTCGTTATGATTCTGGATCTTGTTCCTGGGGACTTTTTGTCAAACAATGATAAACCAAACTATACCAAGTTTTTGGTATTGGCGCCAATTCAATTGTTTTTTGTCCATACAACAGGGTTTTGGTCATCCTCAGGAAAGACAATTGACTTAATGGAGTTTCGTCACGAATATGGTAAAGTTTTGATAGGGAGATGTACCAGGCACTTGGCTTTGTATCCAGGAATGAAGATCTACCGTGATGGCGAAGTGCTGGACCCATTTAACTCTTCTGGTTCATGAAGCAACTTACAATGCCTCGTGGCAGTCATTCGGGCTCTGACACAATCTCGCATGTCTGCCAGAATGCTCGATTCAAAAGCCACACGTTGATGCCAAGGCGGCAGGAATAGAGTTTCCAGGTTGCCCCTCGTGTTGGATGAGCCGTTAGCAGGACGAACATGTCATCCGGTCGCGTTTGAATATTGAACTGATAACCCTGCTTCAAGGGTGCAATGGTGACCGGATCATGATCTGCACAAGAGTACAGATTCAAAAGTCGGGTGCCAAGTCGGGAAGGAGTTGCCTTAGTTCCCCACTTAACCAAAGTTCCAGGCTTGAGAGTTTTCGGGTCCACACGTACCTCCTACCACCTTCTACGTCAGGAGTCAATCATTTTCTGCAAAGGCAAAAAACACCACAAGCTGAATCAAAGCCCAATGGCACAAAAAACTAACAAGAGTGAGAGGGTAGGGTACCAGGAACCCAATAAAGACCGTAATTAATACCGTTAGTTGCAGAAACGTTTCCAGGGGGAGTCCAATAACTTTCATGAGATAAGTCTAGCACATTCTTTGATGGAGTGCTAGACTTATCTTGTAATGCAACGAGAAGACTATGTTGGACTGTTAAGGATGGGATGTCACACAACCCAAACATCCCGTCAGTGGTTTTTGCCTGACGTTGGCGATTTGTTTTTTACATTTTCTAGAAGTGGCGCAGAAGCACGTCGTGTTCTTGTAACAAAAAAGCCCGTGTTGGTTGATCAACACGAGTCAACCGCTTTCTCTTTGTGGAAACTGGAGGGTCTTGGACTTTTTTCTCTTGACTCTCCAGAGAAGGTCGGGATTGTGTCAGAGTGGATGTTCAACCTAGGTTCGTTCGATAGTTCTGGACATTACCACTATTATATCACTCGTCACCCGTGACAGCTTCCACCAGTAATTCGTCATCAACACACATCCACACAATTTGGTTGGTCTTAACCACAAGGACCTTTACCCACGTCCACAAAGTGGCAGAGCCATTCAATGGCTCGTGATCAAGAACCAAAATATGATTTCCGGCCTTTAAGCCTCTAGTCATGGCACCATCTATGTTGCCAAATTTGTACATTGATTTCTTAAGCTCTGTGTCTTCAACAACCCACAGGTGTCCAACAGATAGAAACATGTTTCCAACAGGAAACAGCTTCTGTGCCTTTTCTTTATTTTCGATCAGCATTATTCCACATCCAATGTAGCAACCAACTGCCACCGTCCATGGCTATTCCAGTAACCATCGAAAATGTTGTTGTGATTGACACTTTCGTCAAACTTTCTGTGAGTGACCATGTCAATGAAGTCAAAGGACGTATACATGCCATCACCAACATGAGCCTTGATGAACATGCAGTTGTTGCCAGAGGGTTGGCCTAGATGATTCAACTTGACATACAAGTTGCCGTAAAGGGAATCAAAATAGGCTTGACGAACCTGCTTAGTGAACTGTGGCTTAAGGGAAACGATATTGTTGGCAATCTGCGCCTGATAAGCGAGATTTTGTTCATACCACTCAAGAGGAACAAGAGAGTTGCCGGGTTTGTTTCTACGACGATTCTTACGTCGCCAAGCTTTGTATGCCTTGCTCATTGGTCTTCTTGGATCTTAGCATTTGTTTCTGGAATTGCAACATTCTTTTCCAGAGGCCAAATCAGTCGTTCCATGTCAGACTGACACAACCAAACTGTGATTCCAAGTCTCAATGAGATAAAAGCAAAAAGTCTTGTCTTAAGGCGACTTCTGAGAGGCTTTTTGAAATCTGTCTCATGTGGACTAATCACTCGGAACGAGTGAACGTTTCCAAGGAAGATCAAAGTATCACTTGTTTCAAGTCTGATTTCGGACTTACGAGTACCAAAATGGGATGTAGCAACCTTTTTGGAAAAATCAACACTTGTGGCAGCAAAGATCCAACCCAAATTGGTGGATTTGAGGGCATATAGCTCGCCGATGATAAGGTGTTTAGGTAGCACTTTGCACCCATTCCAAGCATCCCATCACGATAAACTCCTTGTCAACAAAAACAATTCGTTGGGTCAAGGGCAGGAAGAATTTCACATACCTGCGGGTTTTCTTTTCAGGACGCATGTCGACATGAACCATAAAGGTGTTAGTTGCCCAATATCCTTGTTCGGTCCCATGATAGGTAAACTGAACCCAACAACTACGATCCTTCTTGATTCTGTAGAGTCTCCCCAGTTTCAAGCTTTCCAGTTTCATTGTTATTCTTCAACCCGAGTCATCTGCGTGCCGAAGAGATAGGTTGGCACATAAACCTTCTTTTGTAGACGCAAACAAAACATCAAGCAAAACTCACGCCCAAACTTGAACTTTCTGTTATCCACATACAACAGAAAGTCACCCTTCAAAATCGCTGAGTCATAACTGTTGATGTTGATGACACCTTCCACATATTTCATGTAGTATTCGTCTTTGAGACCAAATCTTGAGCTGTTGATTTCTCCAATCACATGGAACATTTCTCCATACTTCGGATATTCTTCCACGGGCATGCTTTGAAGAGCCAATTTCCTTAGCTGGTACTTGGTTGCCATGTCGGTCTGGACATGATATCATACAAGAATGACCAAGACAACCTCGTGGAATCTTTTTCTTGATGATCTTCGAATTCCACCTGAAATGCATCAACCTTCTCTTGAAAATCCGGCTTTTTGGACCCTTGCGCAGTCCTCACAAGAAGCTATGGATCTGGTTCGGGAAAAGGGCATGCCAGCATTTATGAGTCTTGATCATGACCTCGGAGGTGATGATAAGTCTATGGTCTTCCTAAATTGGCTGGCTTATGAGTACTGGAATGGAGAAGACAACATTCCGCTTTATGTAGTTCACAGTGCAAATCCCGTAGGTGCCGAGAACATTGAGTCATTTATGTTGTCTTGGGTTAGGAGCATGGAATTGTGAAGATTGGTGGACACAGAACCAGCAATAATTGGGACTGTATTGAAGTTGATGTTGGGGATGTTTTTTTGGCACAACGAGAGGATGGTCAAGAAATGTTCATGGTTCTGAGTATCAACGTTGGCTACATGCACCAGCCAGACATAATCGAATGCCTTAACTTAACTCAGAATGTCAAACGCAGATATACGTTTAATCATTGGTACAACCCTAAGATGGTCTGCAAACTTAATGGAGAAAAATGAGCTTATTTGGTGACCTTGTTCCGGTTCTGTCGGTTGGTGACATGATCACGCATCGCAAGGATGATGCGAAGTACGGTCGCCTGTATTTGATTTTGGGACCTGGCAAACACGTCCGGAACACATTTGTTTCGAGATATCACCAGAGGTTTGAATATCCAGTTTATCGATACTTGGTATGGGATATTACCAAGGGCAGAATCCACGATGCAGAAGTTGCACCAAACTCAAACTGGTCCGTCTTTGCAATGTTTAAGGAAAGTGCTACAGTGCTACATCATGTGGAAAACGATTAACATCTATATCCGTGCCGGGTTCATTTCTCTTGGCCTTGGATTGGTCTTGGTACTTTTGCTGCCAGTGTTTGCCTTGTTGGTGATTGGGGATTATCTCTACCCAAGCAAGGACCCTCGCAAGGACTTTTATGACAACGAAGAAGAAGGTTAAACCTGGATACATTTCACCTAAAGAACTAATGGTGGGTGACATTGTGTCAACTTCTGATCCAGCAGAAGACAAGTCACAGTACAAACTTTCTGGCATGTTTCTTGTGTTGCAACGAAATGACTTAGGATTTGCGGATTTTCACCTGGGTGTGCAAATCAAGTACATGCAGTTTCAATCCAACATAAAAACTGAAATCATCTATTCTGATAGTGATGTCAAGCCTCTATATTTAGTGTGTCGGACAGATAAATGATCTATTGCAGCGAAACTGAGAAGTTTGTCAGTCAATTTCCTCTTGTTGAAACTTCAAAGGTTGAGGTTGGTGATATTGTCACTTATCACAATGACGCCTTCAAAGACAGCATGTTCCTGATCCTCAAAATCTTCAAGGGACAAAAGGACCGTTTCACTTTCCATGCGATGGAAGTTCGATGGGGAAAGTCAGGTAAGCTTAATGTTTTCCTGGAACTTGATCCAGAAGCTCGGGGATTTCGACTGGTACAAAAAGCTGGTAGTTGACACCTCCAAGACACATGCTAAGACTAGTGAACAATGACAACGTCAGTAGAACTTAAGTCTGGTGTTGTTTATACCGTGGCATCAGACTTTATCTTTGTGCCATGTAGTGGCGGATATAAAGCCGCTGTGTCGCCTGGACACAAGTTTCTGTTGACAGTACACAGTTACTTGCACGATCCAAAACGTCGCGGGGAATGTTTCCACATGATTGGCGAGGAAACTAGTCATGTTTTTGTTATCGAACGCAAATACTTGGATAGATTGATCGAGGTAGAAAAATGAATTCGTCGCTTCGTAGTACCATCTTTGATATCGCTCTTGGGGCGGGTTTGGTGTTGGGGTTGTATAGCAATCCTTATGCCTGGGCTTGTGTGGTTCTCATGGTCATCATGTCATTGATTAATCCCGTGGTGCCAAAGTCTGTGCAATGTTCGTGCCAGAAAGAAAAGACTCAGGGCTGAAAGAAACGGGCTAATATTTATTTGCTCGTTCTTTCCGTGTGTAGGTTGGCAAAAGAAGTGTATTATCACGATACGCAAATACCCAACCATTACATTTTTGAATGCGATTTTTGCACATACTAACAATAGCTTCATTAGGAATATTACAGGCCCGAGATGCTTCACGAATACCGTTAAATTCCTTTATTTCTTGTGTGGCAATATTGTAACCATGAACAGGTTTCCGTTGATCTTTTTTAATCTTCATCACAACTGGAATTCCAGTCCACCTGTCTGAAACTGCTTTCCTTAGATTATAGCACGATCTCTGATTGTCATAAAAAAGGTTCAACCAGTCCTGTTCTCTCAATTCAAGATTTTCAATACAAGAAATTTCCAAGATTTGGGTACTGAAATGTTCAGTACCTGACTTATTGAAGTCACGTTGTAAAAATATGTTTGGATGCCGATTCCTTCGTAAGTCTCTAAAATGCCTATGCATTCGTGCCTCATATGAACGTGTACTTCCGACATAAAATCGACCATTCAAATTGTTGTTGATAACGTAAACGCAAGAAATCATAGAGTTATTGTTGTTGCACACATGATTTGATGGGTAAAGAAGAAAGAAAGAAGTTGACTTCCTAAGCTCAGGTGCTAAACCAAGGTAATCGGAAAGCGGAACCCCGCTAACAAACAAAAGAAGAAAAGAGGATACAGTAATGAAGATTGGAATGCATGTTTCGGTGATCGAGTCGGGTGCGCGTGGTGTGCTTGTCGGCCTTGAGGGTGAGACGGCTACGGTTCGTCTCCGCAATGAGGACAAGACGCTTTCGGCCAGCGAGAGCACGTATGCGGTGAGTGCACTCAAGGGTGAGAAGGGTCGTCCGGTTCGTCTGGATCGCCTTGCCGCTCAGGATGCCACGGTGACGGCTGAGGCTCCCGCTGCGGAGACGGCTGTCGAGTCGGAGACGTCCACGGATGAGGTTTCGGCTGCCTGATTAGCAGGTTGTCGAACACAAAAAGCAAGAACAAGAAAACAAAAAACGTTGTAATGTTCGTGTAGTCTATACTTTGTAAGCTGCATTTCTTACGGGGGATGTAGAGAACGACGTAGGGTTAGGTGTTGGAAGTGACATCGACGCGAAACGTACTTGTATGATTTGGTGAGGGAAAGCCGCCGTTGATCTGGCTTGACTCTGGGGAGAGACCTCGGCCAATTTTCCAATGTCGAAAAATAAGAAAGAAGCTCATGCTCAGTCTGTTGACATTGAGTCCCTTGTGTCTGATCTAGTTCAAGAACTGGATTATGACATGTGGAAGTCGCTCTTTGACGAGGAGTGCATGGAAGATCCTGAGGCTGCCGCAGAAACGCGTGAGGCACTCTGTGAGATTGTTCGTAAACACTGTTCATAAGTGTTTAGCTCTGGTAACTCCTGGATCCAGCGGGTAAGGAACCGTCCTCTTAAACGACAGTGGGTGATAACCCAATGCAGGTTCGAATCCTGCCAGGAGTCTATGTACAAAATGTTTGAAGACAATTTGGGTTGGGGGTTGGTCATTGTTTTTATTTTGTTTGCATTGTTTGGTGGACTCATGGTTTCCATGATTCAAAGCACTTACACACAGGACTGTCAGGAAATCTGCGATTCCCGTGGCACAGAAATGCGTCGTGTAACTTCGTTCGGATGCCTGTGCGAGAATGGCGAAGTTGTCAACCACTCCTCCAATCGGCGTTAAATGCTTGATCCCAATTATTACCTTGACGCAAGAGTTGGGGACATTTGGGACATTGAAGGCACAGCTTGGCGCATTGTAGTCTTGGTAATAGAACCACTTGACTCAGAAGGTCGTGCCATGTGTCTCAAGTTGAGATTTTGGAATGATGGGAACGATGAAACTCATCGTGGTCCTAGAATATCTGCCACTGCATTTGTTCATGGCCGTAAAAGATCGACCTTGATCGCAAGGATTGACGACGAAAATCCTTGACCAAAATCGAGAGTCTGCTAAGACCTAGTCATGCGAAACAACACGACTCAGGTTATGTGGATCAACCCGCGAGCAAGCCTTACCATCGTCGCCAAGGAAAGCCGTCAGCTTGGTCGGTGCTATCATGGCACGACCTATGAGGTTTCCAGCACCAAGGAAATTTCTCCTGCGACTCTTTACCAGCTTTTTCTCCTGGGCTTTTTCGGAGCCGGTCAGGAATTCAAGGTGGTCAGCTCGGAAGAGCACAAGGATTCGATTGCCCCGTGTGTGGTTGACCTGACAACGAACAAGATGATCGAAGGTGCAGTTGCCACGAATCAGTATTCCGGCAAGCCCTACGAGCCCATGAACATGTCCTATTGGGTTTATCAGGTAGAGCGTCGAACCGACAGTGGTGACTGACCCTGTTGACAACTGTCATTTGCCATGCTAGAAGACTTCTAAGGAGTTCAAGGCATGGCAAATTCAGATTCAGACTCGGGTTCGATTGCAGCATTTCTTGGCAAGGGATTGCTGAAGGTTGTGTTGCATTTCTTGTACACCGTTTACGGTGGTTGGGTTTTGACGATTGCATGGGGTTGGTTCGCTGTGGCATTTTTCCACATGGCACCCATTACGATTCTTGGGGCAATCGCTCTTTCTCTCTTGCGGAGTGTTTTTTTCATGGACATTGCCACCATGCGAGTGGCACTGGCTGTGGACAAGCATCTTAAGTTGGACAACACGACTAAGGGACTTGTTGACTGGATTGGTCAACCTCTTTTGGATACCATGGTTCTGATTGCCTGCATTATGACACACTTTGTCCTCTTCCCCTTGCTCATAGCTTTTGGTCTTTCCTGAGAAGTGCATGACCGAGCCCGAAAACATTGACAAGTCTCTCATTGACGTGGGGGACTTGCTTTGTTTTAAGTCTTTCAGAGACGATTTTTACTTGGTTGTGAAAAACAACGACATGGTTGAAGTTGGCTTTGGGGACGACCTTTATTGTATTGCTTATCATCGAATATTGAATCTTCGTGATTTTCGGTGTGAGCGTATCACAGCGGCAAACTTCGTAGCCAACCCAAACTTTTTTCTTGTAGCAAAAGCCAATCTAGAGTAAGATAAGAAACCATGACCAAGACCAACTATCTATACACCCACGAGGCTCTAAAAGGTCTTTGGGAGCTTTATTGGGACGCACGGATGCCTAACCACATTCCTGGTGCGGAAGTCCCTAAAGAGAACGTGGTGTCTCTAAAAATCAAGACTAACATCGAGCAGGTAACCCGAGCTATGACCGAGGCTCTCAATCAGGTTATCGAGGAAAAAAAGAAGAACAAGAAGGAAGCAAATGACGGATCCGTATCGAGTGAGTCAAAAGCCAGAAACGCCTAAAGTTGAACTTGACCCGAGTCTAAAGCCTTATTTTATTTATCTCGACATTGAGATAGAAAATAAAAAGACCAAGGCAACCACAGCGGCATATCATCCAGAGTACGAAATGGCTCGTGATAAATACGAGGCGTTTCAGTATGTCTTGACAAAGCTCAAGAAGATTCACTCTGTTGTGAAGATTAAGGGATTTATGGTTATAGGGCTTGAGGACTTTGGGTGGTTTGCCCCTAGTTCTGCGTCTTTCTTTCCAGTTCGTCTCATGGCTTTTGGATGTTTTTCCACCCGTGGAATCATCTTGGAACGATTTACTTCTAGTGACAAATATGCCGCACTCAAAAAGATGAGTGATAAACATGAGTTTGGTCATGAAAATGTAGTTATTGTCACGGCAGATGACCTTCGACAGGTGGTCAAGAATGCCATAGAAAATGCCAATTCAGAATAGCATTCCTGTCACACTGGATGGATTCACCGAACACCTGACCAGGAATCCAAGAGTTGGTGACGTTATTTACATGCCTCACCCTAGCGGACGTCCATATGATCCAGGGAGAAGCAAGTTGCTTTTTGTCATCGAAGTAAAAGCGACAAAAGAAAATCAAAACACGAAACTGGATCCCCTGCATGTTCGAGTGATAAACTTGTTCACCATGGAAAAGTTTGGCATGTGGATATCGGATTTTGAATATTATCGTCTGATTGCTGAGTTAGAACTTGAAAGATAGTCCTTGACGCCATCTTGAAATCTGGTAAGATACTCCTATGCAAACGCTCAAGCTTGAAGAGAAGGTCATCAACGTGGTCGACTACAACGATCTCGATGATTTCATCAGTTTTCACTACGGAGTCCCTTTCGAGGTTGTTGCCGACCAGGAAATGAACAACTATTCTTCCAAGCTGATCAAGGTCGAGAAGGAAAACCTTGATCAGTGGCAACAGGAAGATTTGAATTACCTCAAGGAATCGGGGGACTATAAGGGTGGGTCACTTCGTACACTTTTGGCAGATCTGTGCAACCGTGGACACCTCGCACCCGGAAACTACCTGATTCAGGTGTTCTGGTGACCTGAGTGGGACCAGGAGAAAAAGCAAGGATTCGTGTAAGAGGTGGTCAAGTTCCAGAACTTGGTGACCTCATTTACATTGAAGAGAACTTTGTTGACTCCTTGTCGATTTATGGCATAGTGTGTAGCGAACCAGTACCGATTAGTTTTATTGGACCACCATCCAAAAAATTGCAAACAGAGGTTTTTAACCTTTTTACGCAACAAAAAGAACGGTTTCTATTCACGACAGACACCTATGGTTCTTGTTTAGTTCAAACATATGAAAGCAAAGAACGGACTTGAGGTAGAGATTGGGGACTTGTGGTCTTGGAAAATGGCGCCACTCAACGACAAAACAGATAACATCTTTCTTATTTTGAACGCAGAAATCGAAACACTTAAAGTAGATGGCGTTACACACGAACAAATAGTTTTCGAGGCATTTTGTTTTGAATACCACAAACGACGAAGGTTTCTGTTTCGAAACGATGCTAGATTTTACACTCTCATTTCAAGGTTAGACAATGGTAAAGACGGTTAATGGACTTGAGGTTGAACTTGGTGACCTTTGGTCATTTAGAACCGTAGACGAAGAAGACAAGTTGATTATGATTATCAGACTTGCCAAACTTCCAGGTGGAGATTCATCATTTCAGGTTCTCGACATGTCAACCAATGAAATCAAGAACTTTGGTTTTGCTCTGTTGCCTTGGAGATATGCCCTTATTTCGAGAACTTGACATCTGATTTTAAGTGCGCTAACCTCTGGGTTCCCTATGAGTCCAGCAGAAATTGCCTTAGTCATGATGTTGACCCGTGTGTGTATTTCGGAAGGCGGGTTCGATGGTCATAAAGAGTGTGCAGTAATTGTACATGCCTTGACCGAACAAGCTGCCGAAAGAGGAATACCTCTCAGAACACAGGTTTGTTTATATGCTCCAAATTCTTGCCTGAGACACCGAACCGATGCACGAAGGTGGATCAATGACCTTGATCCAGAACGACGTTCTAGGCCCTCAGGATTTCCTAGAATGCTTTCTTGGACCACATACCGTCCGATGGTGGCTGCCATGTATGTGACAGCTTACAGGGCTTATACGGGCGCCATTGCAAGTCCATGTCCAGGAGCATTTCACTGGGGTGCCTCCTGGTGTCGTTCTTGTAGAGTCCGAATGCGAGAAGCAGGATTTCAGAGAATTCAGTGTGAAGGCGTAGGAAATCACTGGTGGGGACACCCTCAGGATTTTAGAAAACCTGAGCCAGAGACATTTGACCCCGTAGCATTTTGTGCTATCTCTTATTCATGGATGCCACCGAGCCAGTAGAACACTGCCGAATCTGTCGTCACCCATTCAAGGATTTTGGATGGGGCAAACAGTCGTTGTGTTTTGGATTTGCCTGTTCTCGGTGTGTGAACAGGGCTTGTCGACTTGTTCGACGTCATAATCGTCGTGCACGGCTTGCGGACGTGAAGGGAAAGATTTTTGCTTTTGACTGGTTGTCGATCTTGTTTGCGCATGCATTCAAGTGTGCTACATGTCAAAAGGAAAAGGAGTTGACTCTTGATCACATTCGACCACTGTCGACAGGCGGCCAAAATTTGTCATGGAATATTCAGCCTCTATGCCTCTGCTGTCATGGCGAGAAGGACAATATCCGAAAGCGAGTTTGAGGCGATATTCTATCCGGTAGGACGAACTTACCGGATTAGTCCTAAGTCTCTTGCGTCAACCTATTTTCATGGTTGGCCTACGGCAGAGTCACTTTTCAGTGAACTTGACGACCATTCTCAGCACTTTAACGTGAGAGCTGAGAAGGTGACATTTAAGTCTGGCGATCTTTTGTTATTGCTTGGACATGAAAAGCGTATCCAACCAGATGGTTGGCCCATGGTTATTTGGCACGTGTTTCACCTGGGTCTACAGAAAAACATGTGGATTCTTGAAAACATTGAGCCACTTGAGCCAACTCTGCTTGATAAAATCCGACAGGCAACAGACAATGACTATTCGTTTCCTTGAGGGTTGCATCCCTTTAGAAACCTAGTATAGTGTGTGGGTATGTCCACAAAAAGATCCCGCAAGCTACAAATTGGTGACTTCATCAAGTTTGATCCAAATGCTGTCGTGAAGAAGTTTCACAAGCATCCGATGGACGTGATGCACTACCTTGAAGACATTAACAACCCCAAGTTGGTTTACACTGACTCAGAAAATATTTTTCCTGAGGTTGAGCAGAACTATCTCATTTCAGATGCCCGAGACTACTTTGACCGTTTCGGTTATCGTACACGGGTCTGTAAGGTCGTAGGACTGGTCGATTCCTTGGATGGGTGGATGCCTGCTGCGAGTCTAAAGCTCGTGTATGAAGGCTCTGAGGACCCACAATGAGCAAACCTCGGTCAGGTCACATTGGACCTGTTGGATATCTTTGGATTCCATACGATCCAGAGTATCACCAGTCACGATTGCAGTGGGCATTTTATCCCGAGTGTGACTCTGACTGGTGGTGGGTTCGGGTGCTTGGAGTAGAATTCTGTGTCGAACGCAAGCACTAAAATGGAGTCAGATTTAGAAATTGGTGCCTTGTATAGGTGGAAACGAACACCTAAAACCTGGAATTCTTGGGAAATAACAAGTGTTATTTTTGAAGGTTCAACCACTCAACGATTTATGTTTCTTAAGGATATCCAGCGTCCCAGCACATATCCACACAGTCTTCCTTACCTACCTCGTTACAAGTTTTGGTTTCTTGATCAAAATAAACTTGTAGAATTCGATCAAAGAGATATAGCAAGATTGGAAATGGTAAAGTGACACTGCCTGACACAATTGGTGAAATCTACAAGTGGAAACCTTCTACCGTCAGATTGACATATTGGGATGCATGGGTAGGAAGCACAGACAGAAATACTGACCAACCGCCAGTTTCTGCTTATGGTTACTACAAGAGAGTCGATCTCAAGGATCAATTTTTGCTCACAGACATTGTTTCCTGTCAAAACATTTTCTCAGACTCTCGTGACTTGTTTGTTTTCCTTGATGTGCTAAGAAACACCAAGGTCCGAATGTTTCCCATGGACGCAGAAGGGTTGATGTTGGCATATGACCAAAAAGAAGACACTCAGACAACGGATTCGTCAACTCGACAAGATTCTGGCGAAATGGCACTTCAAGACGTCAAGGGTGACGTTTCGGGTGGGTGATGTTTGGGAAGTGAGTCCAGATGCCACTGTCAATTTTGATGTGGCAAACACTGATGAACAGCGTGATATTATTCAGTGGTGGGCAACACCCTTTCCTCCCAAAAGCGCTTTTTTGCTGCTTGCCAAGTCTTCTAGAGAAATGAGAAGGCAGAATGGAATCAACACAGACAGATTTACTTTCTTTGCATTGGAGCTGAAATCTCAGATGAAGTACGAAATTGTTTTCTCTCGTAAGGATGTGACAGACAAAGTCATCCGTCGGATTTCTTCCTTGCCTATCTAACCAATATCTGCTAAAGTTCCCTTATATGGAGTGCAACTTCTATAAAATGTGCGAGAAGGTTCGTGCAGATCTCGTTGAGATTTACACGGGAAATCCTTTTCCTGTAAAAGGCATGGAAAACTCCCTGATGCTCCTGAACAATGGGCGTTGGCGTTTTTTCGATGAGCAGTTTGGTGGTGCGTGTGGTGTTGGCGCCTACATGTTGACCATTCTTGCACGACGACACAATCAGACATTGGTGCTTGCTGGACACCAGGCTCACTTTTGGTGTCAGACACCAGAAGGAACTATCGTTGACCCAACCTATGAGCAGTTTGACCCTCGTAGGCCAATTCACGTTGGTGCACCTTTGAAGTGGCATCATGGTTCTGAGGTTGACACTCGTGCCAAGGAAATTCTCAAAAGGTATCCTGAGACACAAAATCCGTTTTCACGATATCATCGCCGGACACTTGAACGATGGATGAATACGCTGTAAAGTTTGCTGTTGGAAATATTCTTGTGTGGCATAATGTGCCATGTTATCTAATTTTAAGCGTAATGTTGCAGGATCCTATGAATTTGGGCTTTACCTGCAAAGTGTTAAATTTAAGAACACAAAAGAAAATACACAAAATTACAATTGTACCAGAAGCTTGGGAAGTTTGGAAACCAGATGACAAATAACTTAGAGACCTCTGACGTTCCAGAAGAAGAGGAACTTTCAGAAGAAGAAAAAGAACTACGCAAGATTGCTGCAACCCTGTACAGCATTCGACTTGACTCGCTTGCTCCCGTCAAGGACATAACGCCTGTTGGTTATAGAGTTATGTCACAACGTGGGTCAGACAAGTCAGGAATCTATCTCAGTCGTTCTGCGGTTTTTATCTCTCTTGATGCATTTGAGATTTCTGGTGAGGTTATCACGGTCCACAATCTTGCCAAGTTTTCTTATGTGTATCTCAAGTCTGACCAAGATGGCAAGGAAATCATGGTTGAAGTTCCTTCCCTTCAAGGATATCGAATCAGAAACGGAAGCCACTACTCAGGACGTGCAAATAGGTTGTGGGTTGAAGGAGACGCACAACCCGGTGGTTTTATTCAAGTCCGATGACAGCTCGGTCTAAATTCGCCCAAGGTGACATAATCAAGTGGATAGACAAAGATCCACCTGACTATGAGTGTTGGCCTCATTTTGACTTTATTGCAAGGAATGATCAGTTTCTCATCCTCTTTTTTCACTCATACCCTGCCAAACAGTTCAACCAATATAAGGTGCTTGACCTAACACGGAACAAAATCATTTGGTTAGATCAGGACATGGTAGAGTGTAAATCCTGGATGAAGCGAACAATGAAAGTCTCAAAATAGACCTTGCATCCCTCAGGCATTTTGCTATAGTATCCTCAGAGGTTGAGACATGAGCACCAAGGATTTCCGAATCGTTTACATTGTTTGGTACCAGGCTGGTGGGATCGACGGACGGAGCACCGAGCCTCGGTCGATTGCACTCGCTACCTTTGACGAAAAGGAAGCGGAGATCAAGGCAAAGGCTGGTTGGTGTGAAGAGGAAGTCGAGGTGCGTGCAGTGGACATGCACGATGCCAAGAACAACGCACTTCGGAAGCTTTCGCCCCTTGACAAGCTTGCTCTTGGCCTTGGTACGCCTCCTGCAAAGGAAGAGCAGACCAATCGGTCACCCGACAAGTTCAACAACCCTCCCCGTTGGTAAACATTTTCCTTGCACACAACGCGCATTCTGTTAGAATGTTCTTTGTCAAAGGGAGCTAGATATGGCCTACAAGATTGCAACGCTTGTTCTCAAGTCCAAGAACGTCAAGATCGGTGAGGTTTCTGCAACCTACGCCAGCATTGACGGGTCGTGTCCCTCGGATTGCATGCACAAGGGTGCGGGTTGTTATGCTCAGGCTGGCAACGTGGGAATCCACGTGTCACGCATGAATGCAACCAATAACGTGCGTACCCGTCAGGATGCTCGTGAGGTTGCTCGTGAGGTTGCTCGTGAGGAAGCACGTCAGATCAAGGCTGCAATCGCCAGCGGAGACGACACGCGCCCCTTGCGAGTGCATGTTTCTGGTGATTGTCGTACGCCTTCCGCAGCACGTGAGATTGCAACGGCAGTGGAAAATTGGAAGGCTCCCGTGTGGGGCTACACTCACGCGTGGAAGAAAGTCTCACGTCAGGATTGGGGACGTGCTAGCGTTCTTGCCTCGGTGGATTCTGCGGAAGACCTTCCCCTGGCATTTTCTCGTGGGTATGCGCCTGCTATCGTGGTAGAGAAGCACCCAGAGAATGGCAAGGCTTTCCTTCGTGAGGATGGTGTCAAGGTTATTCCTTGCCCTGCACAAACCCGTGAGGACGTGACGTGTGTCAAGTGTGGTCTGTGCATGAATGCCGACAAGCTTCATGGCATGAACGCTGCTATCTCGTTCGCGGCTCATGGAGTTTCCAAGCGAAAGTTGACCGTTATCAAGTAACGTGCTAGGGTGTTCCCGTATGTCACGAAATAAATACGGGAACGCTCTCTCGCTTGCTGAGGCATGCGTTTTGACTGTTGGTGATAAGGTTTGGTATCAGTACGTGAAAAACGGAAATGTTCGGATTTCCGAGGAAGTTCTCGTAAACTACAACGACGGCAGAAATATCCTGTTTGACAACGGATATGACTTCGAACTTGGTAGAGCCCTGAGAACCTCCGGAGATCTCACTCTCATTCCAGCGAGAGTGGAATGTCATCCTGGTGAGTGTACTTTGTTTCACTTGACCAAGGTGTGACTCCAAGTTATCAGGTGGACAACATTTGTACAGGTTGATACACTATGTGAATGGCATTTTACGGTCCACCGACTTCCTATCCGCGGATTTATCCACACTTACCTGTTGTTAGTACTACAAGCGAATATTTGTCCACAGTTTGGATTAAGAGAAAAATTTGCAAGAGGAAAAAGCCCAAGTATATCTCAAAGCACGAAAAAGTTTGTCCGTTTTTGGTAGGGCAGATTATTTTCAACAAGAAACGTCCAACGATTCGCAGACTTGTTATTGGTGAGCCAAGACTCATTAACAAGACCGTGTGGAGTCGTCATAGAACCTGTTGGGAAATTCCAGTGTTGAATATTCGCAAGAGTGCGAATAACGGGAAAAAATCTATGTTGGTGATTGAACTAACACGGATTAAGAACTTTGAGATTTTCTCAGACTCTGAGGTTGCCTCTGTTTTGGAGTGTGCTAATATCGAGTAACTCCACAACAGGTTGAGGTCACTCATGGGTTGTCTGAATTCGCAGGGTCAATTCTCTCACTGGTTTGCAAATATACACCTGAGTGGGGCTTGTAATCGATCCTGTTACTTCTGTATCGGGCAACACATGCCCGGTCTTGACCCGATCAACAACCTGGACACTTGGCCTTTGCCAGGCATGGACGAGTTTTTGACGAAGTGTCGAGAGCAGGGCGTTAAGGAAATTAACCTGACTGGCTCTGACACCGATCCCTTGCTCTATCGTCATCTTCCTGAGTTGACGGCATTTCTCCGAAAGGAGATTCCTGGTGCCATCCTCGGAATCCGGACGAACGGGGTTTTGGAAGAGCGGCACCCTGACTTGATTGACCTGTTTGACAAGGGAAGCATTTCTGTCACTTCCTTTGACTCGGCAATCTACAAGAAGACCATGGGTCATGGAAGCCCGCCAGACGTCGCAGGATTTCGTCAGAGGCATCCGGGGTTCCGGGTGAAGGGGAACGTGGTCCTATGTCCTGAGACCGTCACAAAGAATTCTAATGGCTTCTGTGACCTTGATGCGACCTTGAAATACTTCGCTTCCAATGGATTTGAGAAGGTCAACATCCGTGAGCCTTACGGGCAGACTCATATTGGTGATCCGCTCAAGGGATCTCAGTTTGAGCAGATTGGTACGATCTATGCCATGCCGATTTACAATGTCTATGGCATGCAGGTTACCTATTGGGATGTTCACTACGTGGAGGTTGAATCTGTCAATCTCTATGCCAACGCCAACGTGTCTGTGACTTATCCAGTCACACTTGGACATGACCCTGTTCTTGGCACGGTGTTTGACCAGAGCAAGTTCTTGCAGGGTCGTCAGCATGAACAGTGGAAAAACAAGCGAAAGCTTTCGGTGGTGAGGTAAATGGCCAAAAAGAAACTGAAAGTTGGCGACCTTGTCTACATCAACAACACGAGATATGGGTCAATTCGTGCCATGGAGTGTGATGTAAATTCCATAACAAAATCAAGTTTCGTTTATGTCCACTACGGAATGTTTTTGATTTTGGATACAGAGTCCTTACCACCTGGTTACTTTTCGAAAACCTCAATGTGGCTTGAGGCTCTAGACTTGAGAAACAACACCAAGATTTTTTTGAACACGGATGACATCATGAAATATGTGGAGAATTTTCCTGACCCATAAGGTGGCATGTTGTTTGTTGTGTGCTAAAGTAATCCTATGCCTCTTTTCTATAGAAACAGTTTAACTCAGTTGAGTCTGCCATTTCCTGAGTCGGAACGTGTGTTGATTAAAGGCTACAACCAAGCATTTTTATTTGACCTGGTTGAGTCAGACACGTGGATTGCAACCAAGACCGTTTTATTTCTAACAGAAACCACTGATTCTGATGGTTCGCCTTATGGTCCAGAAGTGGTTGTTCTTCAAGAAACTTGGACACAAGGTGCATTCTATGTGAATGGCAAAATCCAAGCATATACTACCACTGTCAATGAAGCCATAAGAAAATACATGATTGGCGTTTTTTCCTATGAGCGAAATCAGCACGGATGGCTGTGGGCTGGTGACTTTAAGGCAAAGTTAGAACAATGACTGACATATGGAGCGACAATCCACCTTTGGCAAAGGTTATGCCAGCAGGCACCTTAATCATGCGAACAGGTGAATATGGCAAAGATATCTCATCGACATTTGCATTTATTGCCTTACAGCGTTTTGTTACGCCATCTTGTCGTGAGTATAATCAAGAGAAACCTGGGTTTCTCACTGGTGTGTGGGCTTGTGTCTACGACATAGAACAACAACGTGTGCGAGACATTATGATCGATTTTTCGACTTCTTGGAAATATACTTTCCAAGAACCGTAGACCCTTGCATTCATGTGAAAAGGTGCTAAAACACCACTATGACCACATCACAGAAGTCGCTAGAGGATGACATTCAGATTCTTGGTGGACTTGCAGAAGTTCACATGACTGCCACGACCAAGGAAGACTTTCAGCTTTGTCAGCGTGTTCGGGCCACGATCACGTGCTACATGCTGAATCGTCCAGGCTGGATCAAGATTGAATCTGGCTTGAACCTTTCCACGTCCATGACGTGACAATGGAAAACAAATTTCCATTTGAGGTTGGAGATCTCATTGGCTTCAAGCCAAACATGCAGCCAGGAAAAATGGTGCCAGATTGGCTTGGACTGGTTTTGACAGCAACAAAACCATATCGCTCATCCTTAGACGACATGGAGGATGAGGATGGCATGTTAGTACGATATAAGATTTTCTGTTTTCAAACAGAAAACGTGACCTCCTGGTACCATTATGAAGATGACATGCCTCGTTGGTACTTGGTTGCCTCACCCATCGAAAATCTTGTGAGACATGACTGAACGAACAAAACCTTTTGGTGTTGGTGACATTGTTGGCAACATGTGGATTGAACCACCAGAGTTGGTCTTGGTTGTTGAGGTTAGAGTTGCTAAGTCATTTTTTGAGTATGACGTGATTTACCTAGACAAGAAACAGGGTGGACATTCGACTTGGGCAGAACTTTCTGACTTTGATCCCATGTTTAAGCTTTTTTATGAGGCAGATTAAATGTTAAAGCCTCGTACAAAGCCCTTTAAGGCAGGAGACGTTATCGAGTGGAGGTGGGAACAGAGTTGGTCCCGAGTTTTGGTCCTTGATGTAACCTATGAGAAACAAGTAGCTAATCCTATATGGGTTTATTCTGTTTTGCATCTCAGCGACTCAAATCCACATTGTATTTATTTGCAGACCAAGTCTATTTGGCATGAAAATGAATTTCCGTTTGCGCAAAACATCAACCTGGTGTATAGTGTTGAAGAATGATAAGAAGGCATCCATTTAAGGTTGGCGACCTAGTCAAGTTCAAGGTTGACAATGACGACTTCATTACAGCCCTTGTTGTCGACGTGAACGTCAGAAGTACCAAAAATATGGGCTTTCACTATTTCTACGATATTGTCCACATTGGTGGAAGCACTCATGGAAGCAAGGGCATTTGGAATGAGTGTCCAGGTTTTGGAATAACGTTTTCAAATGACTTTATCCTGGTGTCATCATGCAAGACAACTTGAAGTTTGTGCCATTCAAGGTTGGTGACATTGTCGAGCGTGACCTAGAAGGTGCTCCGAAGCGACTAGGATTAATTTTAGATATTTGGCCTTTTAGAACCAACACCACTGAAAGACAGTGTTTGCTTTACAAAGTGTGTCTTTTGGATGTGGCTATGTGGCGAATAGTCTCTTGGCAACATGAAAATTTGCCAAGATGGCCAAATATTCACTACAGGCTTATTTGTGGAACTGACACATGAGAAAGACTTTCGAGATTGGTGATGTGGTCGAACGAACCTTTCGAGGCAATGTTCGTACCACATACACTGGTTTGATTTTGGATGTGACAAACACCAAAACAAACAAGTTATATACGGTTTTTGTTTTTGGTGCTAATCAGAAAGTCACCTGGATCCACGACTTGATGTATCGTGATACAACAGTCACCTACAAACTCTGTTCTGAGGATTCCGAAAAAGAAGACAAAGAAACCGTTTGACAAGTTCCTGAATGGTGCTAAAACAAAATGGTGATGAGGAGGTGACAATCAAGTCGCCCTCAAACAAATAGAGAAAAAGACAATGAAGATCGGTATGATGGTTGAGACGGCTCGTTCGTGTGGCGCTCTTGGTGAGCGTGGTGGTGTGGATCTCGGCGCGGAGACGACGGGCAAGCTGCTCGGCATTCGCGGAGATCACTGCAAGTTGGAGCTTGCGGATGGCAAGGTCGTTTACCTTGCGACCGAATATCTGAAGTGGCGTTGAGCCCAAAAAGACGTTCTCACGTTCGATTCGGCGCTGTTGTGGCGTTTAGGGTTGACAGCGTGAGTTGATCACCTGGAAGGGTGGCAGGAGAAATCTTGCCACCTTTTCTTTTTTGTTCTTCTCCTGGGATTTTTAACCAGGTTGCACTAAAATCTAAAGGGTGATAGTCTTAGGTATCATGGAAACTCTACTGGTTGTCTCTGGCTGGTCTTGCCTCGTGACTGGTTTCTTTCTGTTTGTGCCGCTCATGATCCTTGGATCCAAGGCAGGTTACAGTATCGGTGCAGCCATTGGTGGAAGTCTTGGAAGATTTTTTAGGTCCTTTGTTGAATGACTAAATCACCCTTTGCTAAGGTTCAGGCAGGAGACATGATCCAGACAACAAAGTTTGGGGCATGGACTTTTTTGAAGAGAAACGACTACAGGAAGAATTCCCGAGATTGGAATCACTGTGAAGGGTGGTTTTTGGTTATTGAAACAAGAACCTGGAAAATCAGTGACGAGCATCCTTGGATTTTAACCTTAGATCTTTGGTCACCCAAGGAAAATTACTGGTGTGACATTAGAGTGTACTTATATCAAGAAGATATTCCAAAGGATGTTGAAAGTCAATTGGAGATGGTTGAAGTTAATGAACTCAACAACCCAAAATTGCTGACACATATACCTTGTGTCTCTGAGACAAAATAAAGGAAAACAAAATGAACGTTATTCAAGTAGTTATGGGCGATTGGTCACAGGATGGTCACAACCACACAGAAACTGTGGTCATTATGAGCGACCACACCGCAAAGCAAATGGAAAAGGCATATAAGGCAGGTGTCAAAAAGTGCAAGTTTGACATTTCTTCATTCTGTGAGGAATATGAAGACAACACCATTTCCAATAAAATGTTTCTTTATTTTTTCAATTGGGGTGTGGAGATGGAAGAAAACTACGACGAAGATGCCGACCATCAGCCAATTGGTTATTCTGACTTTGCCAACATTTACTTGAAGACGTGCGAAATTGGAGATCCGACATTTAAGTACGTGAGAGTTGACTCCAATGCTTCTTCGGTCAATATTGGCGGATATGGGTTGTTTTCGAATTGAAAGTAAATTTGATACAACGCCAAACCAATCTAGATACTACTGCTTAGAGCATCCACATTTGCTCTAGAAAGTAGTTAAAGTGAGAAAATACGAATACAAAATCGAGTCTTTTACAAGTAATATGTACCAGCCTACATATCTGGAAAATCATCTCAATAAACTTGGAGAAGACGGTTGGAAACTGATCGATAAAGACAAAGAGGTTATCATCCTCAGGCGTCGTAAACAGGCTTAATTAACTTGACATGTTTTGGATTTACGCGCTTCTTGATGAAAAAGGTTTTCCTAGATATGTTGGAAAAACCTATGACTTGAAAGAACGACTGAGAAATCATCTCAAAGAGAAAGGTCGTTGTCATCGAATCTGTTGGCTTAAATCTATGAAATCTAAGGGACTCAATCCCACATTGATTGCATTGGATTCTAAGCCAACAGAGCAAGAAGCTTTGGATGAAGAAGTTTTTTTGATATCTTATTTTCGTTATTTGGGTGCTGATTTAACCAACGGAACAGATGGTGGTGAAGGAATCTCTGGACACAAACATTCCTTAGAAACAAGAAACAAAATGTCCAAAAGTCGGATAGGACATATAACTTCACCTGAAACTCGACGTAAGTTGTCTGAATCAAACAAAGGTAAACCACATAAAGGTGGATGGCATCATAATGAAACAAGTAAGAAAAAAATAACAGGTAGAAAACCAAGGCAAATTCAAGACTCGCATGGAAAAGTCTTTGCGTCTGTTCGTGAAGCTGCTAAAGTGTTTGGTGTAAGCATCGATCAAATCAAATATGCCCTTCAAAAGGGCACTCCCACCCACAAAGTACCAAGGTTACATTATGTTGAAGGTTCAAGAATATCTACTGACGCACACATTGAACGATTTAGCTCGTGAACATGGCGTCTATTCTCGCTTCAGCACGAAAAATCCTTTGAAGTGGTCTCTAAATTACGACCAGATCGAAGCGAAGGATGCAGATCCGATCGCTCAGGAGTGTCGTGGTCTGGTTCTTGCGACGGAAGAGCCGTTGGCAGACATGGATCCGACGCTTGGCGCAATGGGCGTTACGGTTGGCGAGACGAAGATTCGTGGTCTTCCCATGGGACGGTTTTTCAACTACGGCCAGGGCTCTGCCGCTACGGTTGACCTGGATTCGCCTGACACGCGCTTCTGTGAGAAGCTCGACGGAACCCTGTGCATCATGTATTGGGATCGTCACCTTGGAGAGTGGTCCATTGCCACGCGATCTGTTCCAGACGCTGACCTTCCTATGGATGGTTTTGGCAATCAGACGTTCACGGATCTCTTCTGGAAGGCTTTTAAGGCTTCTGGTGGAATGATTTCGCAGTTGGACTATGCACGTGGGTGGCATACCTTCTGTTTCGAGCTTTGCACGCCCGATAACCAGATTGTGGTCAAGTACCCGGACTACAAGGTTTATCTCCTGGCTGCTCGTGAGAACGAGACCGGAATCAACATGGATCCTCAGCCTTGGGCGGTCCAGATGTCGGTGGAGTGTGCTCCGACGTATCGTTTCGGCTCCACGGACGAAATGCTGAATTTCGTTTCCTCGCGAAATCCCTTGGCTCACGAGGGAATCGTCGTTGTTGACAAGGACTTCAATCGAGTCAAGGTCAAGAATGCGGGATATCTCGCTTACAACAAGATCAAGGACTCTGTTGCAAAGTCTCCTCGTGCGGTAATGGAGATCGTTCTTCTTGGCAAGGAAGACGACGTTATGCCGCTCGTTCCCGAGCATGTGCAGAAGGTCATCCTTGACACCAAGGATCGCCTGGCGGCATTTTTGCGAGTCACGGACGAGGAATACACGGCTTGCTATCACACGGACCGTAAGACGTTTGCTCTTGCCATTCAGGCGGGTTCTGGTAACATGGGACCACAGATGGCACGATGGTCGGGAAAGTGTGCTTCTACCAAGGACTGGATCTTCTCTCAGCGGAAGGATGGAAATTGGTCAGATGGGTTCCTTGACTCGCTTATGCGTATGTGTAAGGAATAATGGGAACAGACTGGCGGATTGAGGTAGTCCCTGGTGCTCATCCAGAGCATGTCGGGGACTATTTTCAATTGACAGCATATCGCGTGAATCTCATGTGGCTTCCCAAAAACACCCTATCTGCCTTAAATGAAACATGGAGGGTTTCTGACATAGCCCTTTATCTAGGAAACAATGAGTTTCTGGTTAATGGAGAAAGGCTTGTTATGTTTAATGACCTTCATCTTGATTGGAATTTCTACTTGACGCCAGCAAAGATCCTACCGAAGGACGACTGAAAATGTCACAGGATTTGAATCAAACACGTCCAATTGGCGGACATGCTGATAAAATCGGTGAGCTTTTTGTCATGTGTGTGGATCGTCCAGGTCCAATAAGGTGGAATTCCTCAGACTTGTTAGATGATGCCTGGTATCCTGAGGATGTTGTCATGTATCTTGGTGACAACATGTTTTGGTGGATTAAAGGAAATTACTTGCGCGAAGTTTATTCTAAGCTAGAACCTTGGGACGACTGGTTTAGTCCTTGGAAGCCCACATGCACAACTTCACAAAAGTCAGGATGAACAAAAAGGCCAAGAAGATCTGGGACCAACGGATTGGAAGCCTCTTTGTTTTCAACAAAGAGGGCTACAAATATCCTCGATGGGACCTTGAGCCTATCGTTCCTATCGAGTCAAGAAGTTCAACTCTAAAAAAATCCTCGGTGGATCATTGGGGATTTATTTTGTATCTTGGTGAAGACCTGTTTTTCTCTTATGGGCTTAACCACAAGATTAGGATGATGAGTGACATGTTTGAGTGGGATGGTTGGCTCAAGTCTGTCGATCAGGAGTAAGACAATGGGAGCTTGGGGAACAGAACCAAAAGATAATGACGAGTCAGCCGACTTGTTTTACGAGATTGAGACCACGTGGGATGCTTGTGGTCTTGAAATTGCTACTCGTAATCTTCATGGACAACTCAAGACCACCGAAACGAATTATTCGGATGGCACACAACGCAAGTTTGAACTACTTGGAATGACTCAGTTGTTTTTCGACAAACTTGAAGAAGGTTACGAAGGATCTCTTACCTACGACAACCTGTGGAAAGATGAACTGATTCCTGACATTTTGTGGACATGTCATCAATATGCCCAGGATTGCCTAAACGACACACCCTGGCAAAAGCAGTGGATGGAAACACAAAAACTGGTGGACAATCTTCATCTCTTCAAAAAGAACACCCTGGAACTTGTCAAGAAAACATTGTGAGCATTGACAACATTTAATGGACATGATAGACTTGTTATCTTAATGGAGAAAAATAGTGAAGATCATTATTCGTGAGTCGGATTTTTCAACTGGAACTTCAAAGAGTGTTGCTGGTCAGGCGGTTCGTTATGCTGTCATTGACCTTATGAACTCTCATCAGCTTGACAGATTTTTCCGTGCCAAGCGAGTGTGGTGGGATTCTTCCAAAGTAGTCAACAAGAATATCTTGTCTGGCCTTGTGTTTGAGGAGTGACATATGAGAGTACTTGCCAAAAACTATGCCATTTTTGAGCGTGACAAGAGAAAGAAAACCGCTCCAAAACGCATCCATAACTCGATGCTTCCAGCCGGATCTCCGATGTATTTCTATTGTCTGTCATGCAATCACCTCTGTGATGTTTTGCCAGAATCCTACACCTGTCGCCCAAAGAACTATTGTGAAGAGTGTCAGCCTTTGGTAGACAAAGGTTGGATTCGATGAAGAATGTGCCAGAAATTGGCGACGTCTACTTAAACGAAGCACAGTTGCCCCAATATGGCAACACCATTCTGATTTTAGACATAATGCTTAATCAAACAATTTTGTGGTTTCAGGTATACGAGTTAGACAGACAAAAAAAGGCTATGAGGTCAGAATATGAAATCTCCTCATATTACAAAAAGGTAACAGAAACATGACAAATCCATTCGCTCCGCACACCAAGTTTATCATCGAAGGCACCCAACAGGAGCTTGAGACGCTTCACAAGGCTCTCAGTGCCGTTCTGAGTGACCCAAATAATGGTCAGGCTCAGGTCATCACAGACAAGTTCAACGTGATTTTCCGCAAGGATGACTCAAGCGGAACCCAAGGTGGCTTGGATGAAGTTGACGACGGCAACTGAATCTGCTAATCTTCAAGAATGCAACTAACCCTTGAAGACCTCAAAGACTTGAAAAGTGCTGATGACTTCAAAGAATGGGGTTGGCTAATTTTTAATCGTGGTGGTCAAGTTAAAATCCTTGAACCAGGAAGTCAGCCGCTAAAACTCAGCGAAGCATATAAAGCCACTGTCATGTTGCGTTGGCATTGGGATGCCGATGACATGTGGGTTTTCAAGAATATGTGGGGCGAAACTGGAGTTTGGGTTTCACAAACCACCATTAGTCAAAGACCAAATCATGACAACCTTGGTTGATCTCACACCTTTGGATGAGCCTTTGGTTCATGGCGACTTGTTGCAACATCGTCTCAATGAACGATATTATGTTGTCATTCTTGGTCCAGGAAAAGACTGGCATGTCGAGGATGACGAAAGATTGCGTCAAACCAAACTTGAGATAAAGCAAGGAAAAACCTGGAATATCTTCATGATGATCGATGAAGGTTTCAGGTCTAACATGTGTGAGGAAGCTATTCGACTTGACTTCCAAAAGGTGCTATTGGAAGAGAAATAACCCATGTCAATCCCTAACAGTTATGTTTTTTGTCCTGGTGATACTTGCATTAGGTTTCTTGATGATGGCCGTGTTTATGACACCTATTTGTTGCTTGAACACAATAATCACAATGATTGGAAGGTTCTACAACTTTCTGACAATAAAATATTGGGCTTGTCAAGACTCTATTGTAAAACGTATTGGTTTCTTCTTGACGACCCTATGGTTGTAGAGTATCTTACACAGAGTTTCCCAAAGGAAGAGAAATAATCATGAGTAAAAAGACGAAGGCAAAGGCGAAGGACAAGCGTGCAGCAGAGAAGCGCTCGCGGAAGGCGAGTCAGAAGGCTCAGTATCAGGCATGGGCAGCGGCTGGTGTGACGAAGGGCAGCAAGCGTCAGCGAAGCAAGAAGGCTTCTGACTACAAGCTCTTGAATCCCCGCAAGAAGGGTCGTACGAGGATTCCGTTCCCGGTTCACCTGTGGTTGGACAAGAACGGCAAGCTCAAGGCTGGTGCTCCGCATCGTGCTTGGCTTGAGCTTAATCGTCAGTCGTGACGATTGAGAGACAAATTCCGGAAGATGTACGTGTGGGTGATATTGTTGAATTCACCTTCACGTACATCTATAAAAGTCCCACATCCTTGCCGCCAGTAAAAGAAATCTGGCGTGCACTGATTTTAGAGCTTGTTGGTAATGATGAGTGGAAAGTGTTTGTTCTCAAGAACGACACATATCCTACACAGAACAATAGCGTTCACTTTTGGAGCACCAAGCAAGCTAGTAACGAAACAGTAGAAATTATTGGGTCAGTTGACATGGAAGATTTTCCTGCTAGTCTTAAGGAAAGAGGGTAAACTCATGGAACTCACGAATCGAATGTTGATTGGCCTTGGACGCGCAATTGGCGCTACGACGGAAGCTGGTCGTAGTGCTCATGGGTGGATTCGTCTGGCACGGGTTCGCTCACGTCAGGATGAGAACAAGAATACCTACGTGATCGCCATCCGTGAGACCAAGCAGGGACTTCAGTTCGGATGTTCTTGTCCTCATTGGATCTATCGTGTGCGACACAACCCGGGCGCCCTTTGCAAGCACCAGGAGCTTTTTCTAGGCCACACGGCAGGAACCGCACCCAAGACCGGGGTTTGGCTCTATCGTGCCGGGAAGGCATTTTTGCAGCAGACGCAGAAGGGTACGTGACCTCATGACCTACGCAATCGCAAACGTGGTGTATGGCATCGACCTCACCTATGATGAGAATTGGCTCAAGGAACTGCCCAAGGAACTTGAACAAAGTTTCGATGACAATCCTGAGAACATTGGGATTACCACCGACTACTCGGGAAATGGTGAGCGTCCCATGTGGTTTGGGATTAAGCTGTGTGAGTTTGACGAGTGTCAGACCATTCGTCTGGACGAGATCGCCAAGTACAACAATCCCACGGATGAAATCAAGCAAAAGTGGGCAAAGAAGGTTGAGAATCTCGACCCCGAGCTTCACAAGATTTTGATTGATCATTTCGGTAGGTCAAATCCGGTTCCGGATGGAAGTGGCGGTCATTCTTTGAGGCCGGAAGTTCTTATTATTTGGAGTAGCTCTTAACAAAAGGGAAAACAATGAAAACATACATGCAGGCGGTGTGGATTTTGGCTTTTGGCATTGCTGGTTACATGATTGGAGAGGCAGTGTTTTCCACTCCAACTGAACGTGCAGAAACCGCATGCCACCAAAGCTGTGGGTATCATGGAGTTGCCAGCTTTTCCTCTGACTCTAGTGGCAATGTGACTTGTACCTGTCGCTAATTCTGCTATCTTTTGACTTCACCTGGTCAAAGGAGCAAGGCAATGAGTTTTCGCGATAATCAAGTTGCACGTGAGGAACGTGAAAAGGTTGAGCTTCGGGATCGTGTTCTTTCCTTGAAAGAGGAGAATGAACGCCTTGCCCGTGAGCTTGCAATTGCCAAGCACAAGGAAGAGCAGACGGCTGAGGAAGATGCAATCGTCAATCGGCACAAGTACCTTGACAAGGTTGCTGTCCTTTTCGAAAAGATTTCCTATCCCTTCGTTGCCCTTGGCCGAGGGATTTTCGCCGTTCTTTCCTTTCCTGCAAGGATTTTCTCCTCACGACCAAACAAGGCTGAGGCTTTGGGTGGTATGTTCATTGCCTTGACCATTCTGACCATTGTTGGTTGTCTCGTTTGGCAGGAGTTTTATGCCGAGCGTGATGGTTATGTGGTTGGAAAGAACTACTATCCCGAGCATGAATCTTGTTCTTGGGAAGAAACCTGCACTGGTTCTGGTTCAACCCGATCCTGTACCAGCAACTACGTGTGTCACACTGTGCCTCCACAGTGGACTCTTGACATTGCTTATCAGGGCAATTCTGCCACATGGTCAGTTTCTGAGTCAGACTACGAAGCCACACAATATGGTGAGTGGTTTTGTGCTCGCGACCTTCTCCACACGGACCCTTGTGTCCAACCCCCACGATGACTCACAATTCACTCATTTACTTCAATCACTCACAAACTGCTGATTGGAGAAATTTAAATCTGGAGTATGCCTCACGGCTTTTCGATCGATGGATTGGAGAAGTCTTTGTGTGCCATGCCAATTATGTTGGTATGTCATCATCCAAGCCGACATTTTGGATTTATCTAGATGAGGGTAATTTCCTTGTTTGTTGTGGAAATTACGGCGGCATAGATGGAACCCTTGAATTTTTGATTGCCAAATCCTCAGCCAAAGTCTTGGTTAAGATTAACGATTTCGACAATTTCTTTAAGAAGGCTGATGACTGACCTTAAGGATTTTTGTGCCAACACAACCGTGTTGGTGAGTACGGACAACATCAACTTCTGTGACCACACAGAGGCTGACTGGATGCGTTTTGCTGGTGAGTTTTATCAGCATGCTTACACAAACGACACATTTATGTTCCTTGGCAAGTTTGTTAATAGTTGTTTGATATTTTGGAACTTGAATCAAAATACCATCGTAGAAATTCCTCTCTCTGGTTTTTACCGCCTTTTAAGGATATCTAAAGAACCTTAGATGCTGTAAACTGACCCTAAGACGATGAGCAAACCACTCCTCTTAGATAAACGCCAAGTAAAAGCCTTAAAAACAGGTGACCTGATCGAAATTGACTTCACACAGTTTCGTAGGATGAAAGACTCTCAGGTAGGCCAGTTTCTCTTTCTGAGTCACTGCAAGGTAACAGACTTCATCTCTGGCAAAACTGCCAGGGGAGTTGAACTGGTGGCATTAACTACCGAAAGGAAGTGTTATCTTACCTATGAGCATCTGTGTGGACTATGGACAACGAGATTAGTTTCGAGAATTTAACTCCAAGTGACCTAATAGGTTGTATTCTTTGGACAACAGAAATGTTTTCTGAGTCAACTCCTAAAAATGGAGATCCTCATCTCATTCTTGAAGCTGGATATGACCACATCCAAAATGTCATAAGACCACCCGTCTTTCAGGTGAAGCTTCTTCATATCGCCCGTAACTTTGTTTTCAAGACTCGATGGGATGGTTATGAAAACTGGAGTCACATGTTATTGCAGAGTGTCAACGGTCAAACCTTCCAGGTGATTGGAAGGGGAGAGGTCTTGACCAGATTTAGATGACTTATAAGCTGCCACCTGTTGCATACCAGTGGGATCCCAAATACAAAGTCGACCCACCATTTGAGGTGGGTGATCTGGTCATGCTTAAAGAAGCAAAATACATCATGAATCCAGCAACCAAGATGTATTTTCCAAAGTTCTTTTATGGAATGGCGATTGTCCTTGAAAACAAAAAAATCACTCTGTCAAGCGGAGAAAACTCCGTTGAGGAGTTTTGCTTTACTGTATTTTGGCACCTTAAGGAACAGATCAAAATCGCCACATATGTGTGGGATGGCTCTATCACTCTGGTGAGTCATAAACCCGAACAATAAACACACGCCCGTATTCGCGTTTGGTCACAGGGTTTGTTACCATGTTGCCAATAATGTCAAACTCGGGCTGAATGAGGATTTTCTCTATATAGCCATCAGCTTCTGATGCCAGCCACACGTCATTCCAGGAAAGGAACTTTCCATCCTTTTCTACCTTGTAAGACAAATATCCTATCTGACCACGTGTCATCGTTTCCATGTTACTCGGTCACTTTCTCCAACCACCACTCCGGATATAACTTGATGGACATTTTGGTTTGGGTGTTCAGATTCAACAGAATTATGCGTTCAACCTGAATTGGTAGTCCAGACGGGTGGGTTAGAGGACGTAACTCGCCTTCAGAAACACCAAGTGTTGGTACTGTCTCAATTGCAAGAACCAAGTATTTTGTGTTAAGTAAGTTGCCTCTGTAGCGAACTTGAACAATGTCAGAAAGGGCAATGCCCTGAGAAAGAGTGTCCATCTTTTGGAAGCTTAACACTTGTCACACCAAAGTGCAATCAAAAACAAATCGAGCCACCCAGCTTTATGAGTGGCTCGACTTGGAGATTGGAACCTTTGCAGGTTTTCAGGCAGCCGTCACCGGCGCAGGGCGAACCGTCACGGCCAGGTCCGTGAGAACCTCACGCGACTTGATCATGAAGTACCCGTGCTCGTGGCGCGCAATCACGGTCGTGTTCGGCAGGCCGAGCTGAGCACGAAGCAGCGCGAACGCCTGGCGCCGAATCTGCTTCTCCGTCGCACCCTCGCGCATGAGGCGCTCACACCCGACCAGCGAGAGGTACACGCGGGCATTCGCCTGCGGGCGACCAGCGCCCTCCGAGTGAGCACTACGAGCAACCTGAGCAGCCGTCACAGTAAGATTCATCGTCGTCATTGTGGTATCCTTCTTTCTTTCTTGTTTGGTTTCTTGTTGTTTGGGAACAGGCACTAGAACTTTTGCTTCTTCTTTTTCTCTTCGGCGATCTCGCCAACAACTTAGGTTTAGCAGAACTCCCATTGTGGTCAACCTCTTTCTGATCTTTTCTTTCAGACCACCGTTTCAACACTAGAAACGGTCATGGATTCAGTCACTTCCGAAAGCGCCTGAACAATCCTAAGCTCATCAGAATGAAAGAACACACGCAGTTTCATTCCGGGACATTCCGGTTTGACCTGAGACATAAGCGTCTGATCGGCCCACAAAACAAGAACGTCATACTGATAGGCGTTCGGGTCACCATCAGGCCAAACGAGGTGAGAACGCGTCAGTGTTGTCTTAGAAAGGCACTCAGACAGCACCAGGTACTTGGCAAGAAGACTCTTGGTGCTGTTGACACGTACTATAATGTCACCAGTGTGACATGGGGGCTGACACACCCAAATCTTGGCAGACATTATTCAATCCTCTGGACGAGAGACCAAGTGCCACTTTGAATCCTTTTGTCGCGGGATTCGGGCACAGTAATCATGCCTCTTGCGCCTGCTCCTCTTGGCGCAGCAGGCCCAATATAAAGATTCTTCAAGTCACCGCCCAAGTTTATGACTGTATAGGTGTGCAAAGGAATCTTCATATGAGAAGATTCAGCAGGAACTGTGCCAGCATACTTGATGACGAAAAATAAATGACTGTCAAAGTCTAAACCCGTGTCAGAGATGAAATTATATGAAATAATGTCACCAGGTTGGAAAGGTCCACGGTACTTGGGTGGGTTGATTGTCACCACTCCGTTTTAGCAGAAAGCTCTTCCATGGCAAGTTTTTCTTGCCAGTCATTAAATAACAAGTCACTATATGACAGACGGACAACTTTGTTGTTTTTTAAATCCCAAGCCCTAAGGCTTGTATGTTTTATTGGACTTTCCAACAACAAATAAAGAGAAGGTATTGAATCTTTCTTTGATTCCTTGAGATCGAGACTGTAAGTCCACCCATTGTATGACACTAAGTCGCCACACTTATGAAAATGTGTCACACCTCATCCTTACGGTCGTAATATTTCCAGAAGAGGGTTGGATCCTTGAACCAAACCGTGTCAAGCTTCTTGTTGTCGTCACACTTGAGGATTTTCAGGCGAACCCTTGGTGAAGCTGTAACCGGAGAATTTTCCTCTACCTTATCCAAGGACACTTCAAGAATCGTGTAAAACCGATTCTGATCGTGCTTTGGTACAATAAGCATGCCAACGACCGGCACATTTGCTGGAATCGTATAAGGTAACGAGTTTGCCATATCCACTTTCTCTTCTTCTTCCTTTTGTTCTGCTGGTTCATTTGCTCCAATGAACCTATCAATCATTGACCTAAGCATATTTTTCATTCTAATGTACTCCAAACTTCTACACGAAAACCTTCATTTACGTACCAATAGTCAAGTTCTGACCTTAAAATTATCAGGAGATGTTGTGTAAATGATGACTTTCCAAGACGAACCACCTTGAAATAATGTGCGTACTCATGAAGTACACCATTATCAAGAGCCAAAAATAACAGGTCATTTGAATCGATACCGATGATACCGATGATTATGTCGCCTGCTTTGGCTGGAAATGGCTTCACGAAGTTAGACTAGCACATGGAATGGCAATGTGCCATTGTAATCAGTCAAGTTTATTAGGTACTCATAGTGTGAGTGATTGCACCAAAACACAAACCGAATACAAGATTCCATTTGACGATTCTCAAGAACGACAGGCCAGTAAATGTTCATCAACATTGCACCTTGCCCACGTTTGGCAGTGTGCCATCCTAGGATTTTACCTTGACCTGGAGAAGAGTTGCCTCCAGATTGAACTTGACACATCGTACATGCAAAATCAAAGGCTACAGCAGTTCCACGAGGCAACTTGTCCCAATAGCCCCTAAGATTTTCCAGTTTCTTCGTGCGAGCCTTCGTTCCGTTGAATAAATCTTCGGCTATCGACTTAGCCAAATTTACCAAAATGGAACGAACCGTCATTCCATTAAATATGCTATCTCTTTTGAACCAACTTCAAAAACTTGTAAACCATGTGGTCAGGGACGGTCATGACAACGATCTGACCTTGGTCAATCATTTTGACTCCCACAAGCTCCATAAGCTTGTAGTCACCATTGCAATCGGTGTCCCAATCAAGAGACGGGGTTCGTTTGGCGCCCATGAAAACAACTGTGCTTCCAGCCTTCAACACCCCTTTGACTCTTTTTTGACCTTGAGCTATTTCACACACGTGTTCTTGCTTGACCTTAAGCAAGTCCCCGTTACGAAAGAAGTTCAGACGTTTTTTAGGCATGTGAAACCACTAGAAAGTCATCAATGTCCGAAATGTGACTCAACACAAAGTAACACACAACCCGATTGTTGCTCAAGTCTAAAAGTTTCATACTATGGAAGTTTGGTGGTACTTCAAGTACAGTTCCATCAAAAAACGGAACTTTTTCCCCAAGACCAATTTCTAAAACCAAGTAATTGCTGGAACTGTTAACAAACATATGGTCATAGGCGAAACCAGCAAATCGATGTTCTTGGTCCTTGTTTACCGTAACAATGTCTCCAACTTGATATTTGTCACACAAGGTCATCAACTAGTACCTTAGCATCAAAAAGAAAAGAAGGCAAGAATCCCTGCCTTCTTCTCGTTAACAAAGTTATGTGATTTTGGGTTCAGCGCCCAAAATGCTTGGAGAGTGTTTCGTAGAGTGCGCGTGCCTGACGTCCCGACATTTCGACCTTGACCACACGCTTGCCGCCTGTAATCGTGGTCGAAGGCAAAAGAACCTCAACACTTGAACCCTTCTTGGTTCCGTGCGACTCTACACGAACACCTGCGGCAGTCGAGTGAGTGGTGCGAACTGCAAACGTTGCCTTGTCGGCGAGTTTGTCATAAAGCTTGGACTTCGTGATATGCGACTTAGATTTAGAATTCTTCATGTTTTCTCCTGGTGTCACTTACTAGTGATAGCTCTATCTTAGTCATCCTTTGGAGGATTGTTAACTTGATTCTTTCTCGACTTTCTTGTTTTGCTTTCTGACTCTTCCACAGGAAGTTGTTCTTCGGTTGCTTCAATGCTAGAAATCATAACATTTTCAACTTGCTGGTCAGTTGGTTCAATCCCAGAAACTGCCAATATTTGTTTTTTGGCAGAATCTATGAAAGTGTTCATATCTAGAAGCAACTTGGCTTCCTTGAGAAAATCAGGCGAAAGCTCATATGTGTCTTGATGATCCTGACACCATGTATCAAGCTGTGCCTGTGTGGAAATCTGTTCGGACTCTAACCACTGACCTACCGAAAACCTTCTGCGTTGGAGAAGGTGACCAAAATCAACTTTGTTCGTCATTTTCTTGTTCCTTGTGAGCGAGATAAAGAATGTCGCTCAAATACTCGTGAATGTTTGCGTCCTTTAGGAGGCTGTCCAGGTTGAAGTCGATGTTGTCCTTGTGCTTTCCTTGGATCTCCCCAGCAATGCCTGTAAGGAGTTTTTCCATGGCTACAATCAACTGATTTCGAGCAGTGGCGTGGTTCATACGAAATCCGTTTGCTGTCATTACCTTCGCAATGCTACGGAAATCCAAACCTTCTTCAAGGGTGATATACTTTTTCTCTTTTGACATAAAACTCCGGGTTACTGTTTTCTAACAGGGGATACGGGAACGATTTCTAGTGTAGGTTGTGGCAGATATGGTAAGGTTTTTGGTGTCTTTTGAACCTCTTGTTCGATAGACTCTACACCATAACCCTCAACGTCTGGTTCGTCGCCTAAAAGGTCAATGACTACAATTCCTCGCTTTGTTTCGTCCATTTTTTACCCAGGTGTTTTACATCATCATTTGTAATTACGTTAAACCTAAGTAATAATACCAGCCTTTCGCGTGGCGATAGCTCATTCAGAGCCTTTTTGACGAACTTGATCATAAGCTGTTGATCAATCTTTTGGTCCTGATAAGGCATTGGATCTACAAGGTTTTCCTTGAGAGAGCAACCCGTGTCATCTCCAAAGATCTTCACTTCCTCATCCAAGGACTTGATGTACTTGCTGGAAATGGCGCTACCAATCGAGGCGAGCATTTTGTTAGTGATGGGATACTTGGCTGTGTCAAGCGTGGTAGAAGACGAGATAAGCTCCTGAAACTCAGTGTTTTCGTCTTTAAGCTGCCTGAGAAGTTTGTTCTGAGCTGTTCTCACATGTGAGGGAACGTGAATCGTTGGCTCAACGTTGATAAGGTAGTTGTTTACCGCCTGACGAATCCACCAGGTTGCATAGGTCGAAAACCTGAAACCCTTGTTTGGGTCAAATCCATCAATAGCAGACAATAAACCAATATTGCCTTCCTGCAACAAGTCGTCTCTGAGTGTCTTGTGTTGAGCCTTGTTTGAGTAATACTTGTTAACAATGAACGTAACAAGCGGTTGATTCTTCAAGGCAATCCTTGACCGAAGATTTGTGTCTCTGTTGCCAAAGTACTCGAAAAACATCTTGTCGATATTTTTTGGCAAAATCTCAGCAGGGATCTCTTCTTCTACTAAAAGTGCCGGCATGTCTGCCACAACATTTTCAACTGCAATAGTGTCTGATTTCATATTTCCTTTACGTAAGATTCATTCTTACCTGACTCTTTTACTATGAGTGTACATTCACACTCTTTTAACTCCATTGACTCACTTAGGTTTTGACAGGCGGAACTTGATATGGTCATCTAAGTTCATGAAATGAAAGCAAAAAATGTGTGCAGCTCTTTGGTAGGCGTCTGCCAGGTCCTTAGGTGTCCAACTTGAACCGAGAATACCACTCATTCTCAAATAAACGACGGACTGAATCCTCAGGAAAAAGAACTTGTAAACGATAGAATCTCCCTGCTTCTGTATTTGAAGCAAGGAGTTTTCTGACAAATTCTTCTCCAACAACAAAACCTGATCTCCGGGTTCTAGCCCAAGACCAGGTTCAAATAACTTAATTGACTTATTTGGCTCAGTAAATGAAGGCGTGACTCTTAACATGTTTGTGCTAAGGGCGCATGAAGCCACATAGATACCACCAATTTTGGGTACTCGGTTGTTAAGAAGGAGCATGTATCTAGGATGATAATGCTCCTGTTAGGAATGTCAACTCCTAACCTGACGATTTTACACGATTTCTTTTCGGGTGATCCACTCAGCCGGAATTGGATCCATGTAGTCCACAAATCGTACGAAGTCCGGATCAGAAGGAACTACCTGTTTCCACTCGTCTGACCAAGAACCATAATCCGAGTATGGACCACCTTCGGAATAAATCCACACGTGAGCAATATAGATGCCACTTGGCAACTGGAACAGTTCATGTTTCTTTGTGCCAAAGTTGTCCACAGTGGCAACGTAGTCAATAATCAGTTTTGCCTGACTTTTGTCAAACCACCGATCGCCACCAATTTTGATGAAGTCGTCCTTTTTCACATGACGGGATTCACTCATGGGATCATGCCTTTCGATCGAGCGTGCTGAATGATGGTAGCATGATCGAAGCACAAATTCAAGTCAGCCACGTCACAGTCAACCATTTTGACGTTCTTGGCATCATCCCCAGCCACAGGCGTGTCCGTGATGACTGCCACAAAGGCAATCGACACAACATGCCTACGAGGGTCTCTCTGTGGGTTAGAATAAACTCCAAGCAGTTGCAGAGTCTTCAAGTCCACATTAAGCTCTTCCTTCATCTCACGGCGAGCTGCATTTTCCACAGTCTCTCCAACATCCACAAATCCGCCAGGGATTGCCCAGCCAAGCGGTGGATACTTTCGCTCAATCAAGGCAATCTTGCCACTGACCGGGTGATAGCAAATAACGTCAACTGCCAACTTGGGCGTTTCAATGTTCATCTTTGTCGTTCCTTTTTTCCCATTCCATAAACTTCCGCAGAAGTAGAGTAAAAGCATTTATAATCAAGAGAGCCAAAAAGACAATGGAACAAAGAGCCACTTGAAGAGTGTTGTTTACTTGATCCATGTCAGCGGCTCCGAAGAGTGATAGACTTCGATCTTATCACCCATTTTAAGTTCCACCTGATTCGTCGACCCATCCCAGCAAATCAAAGACTCTCTCATCTTTGACACAAGTTCCATTTTCTGACCTGGCGTGACGAACCCACGAGCGTGTGTGTACTTGCCAGAAGGCTTATATGGCTCGCGTACTCTGTACTGAAGCTTGTTATCATGCCACATTTGGAGAGAGCCACCAGCACTTTTCATGGCAGCACTCGACCCAAGAGGAGCACACACCCAAATGCCAGAAGACTTCTGAGCTTCTCCATTCAGAAAGTAAGAGCTTGTCGAGGCAGGATGCTTGTGACAAAACAGAATGTCGTTTAGTACCCGTGAGGTTTGTTCCTTGCCATTGACAGAAAATGCCAGGCGTGTCACGGTTCTGTTAATCGGCCAACCAATGTGCTTTTCTTTTTCATCTGTCAGATAGCGTTCAAGCTGAACCTCAAAAGAGAACATGTCAGCCGCACACAAATATCCAACAGACCGTCCAGGATCAGAGTTGACACCAAAGACAGGAATGTCAGAACCTACAAAACTCTGTGTCCAAAGCAAGGTACCGTCACCACCCACAGAAACCACCAGGTTCTCGTCCTTGGCAACAGAAACATCCCGACGTGGATTCACCTCGGTCTTACATCCAGATTTTTCTAGAGTCTTGAGGACGGTTTCAATGGTTCGCTCATTTGCCTCATGAGAGGCAAACATGGACTGAGTCGTAATGTCACCAGAGTCCAACAAAGCCTTAATGTGTTCATTTTTACGTTCTTCAACGTAAATCTGATACATCGACTTTTTATGGACAACTCTGACTTTCATGTTCATTCCATGGGACGATACATCGCACCGTAGTCCAAAGTCAGAGTGTGACCATTGTTGCACACACACATGAGATCATGAATATGAGACATTTCGGTACCTCTGCGCACACAGGCACTGGCACATCCAGCTTGACGAACGTTGGAGCTACCACGTTCCATGCCATTGTTGAAGGTACTAGGACCCATAGTCATAAGACAAATAAGTCCACCAAGAATAATGCCAGCAATAATGCCAAGAAACATCGAAGCCTTTTCGCCACCTGTCATGTCATCACTTGCCATTTTATTCTGCCTTTACTAAAGACCCAAGTCCCATGAGAGGAAGTTGGAACCAAGAAACCATAACACAAAGTGCCAAGGCATGCAACTTCTCTTTTAGAGAAGACTGATTCCAGTCGCCCTCAGCCTGAATCTCTGTCATAACCTCGTACACATGACCAAAAGTGTAACACACTCTCAGACCAAAAAAGAACAGGTAAATAACGCCTATGATTTCGAAGAAGAAGACCATTTGATAAACTTGTGTCCTAAATACTCTTTCTCTTGCCACATGTCAAATACCAGGATTGGTAGGGTAATGGGCCAAAAGAACGAACAGGTCAGCCAAAAGCGAAACTCATGTCGACCCCACTTACGTACATTTTGATATTGTGGCATGGTAAACATCCACAGCAGGAAAATGCACCCAAAGAAAACTTGCCAGGCCAAATAGGCCATCAATAAAAACATGTGTCAAGAACCTTTTTGTTTTAGCTTGAGGAACAACCACTTGGCAAATCGATCCATGGCTGACTTAAACCATTCCTTGGAAAACACAGTGGCTTCGAAAATCTGAATGCATGCAATAATGGGCCAAACAAAAAGACAAAGCCAAAAAATGCCAAGCATTTCCCGGTTGGCACTGTTGACAGTCATGTCTTTCCAGACCTCATATTTGGAATAGTTGATTTGACGCCAAAGGTCAATCAAGCCCGTAATGACAGAGCAAATCAACCACACACAGATCAAAGCAAAAATCATCATAGTCAACTCTTCTTCTTATTGTAGTGCTTCACAATGAAGTCGTAAATGCCAATAGAGGCAGCATTTGCAAGGTTCATGTCATTCTGCAACCCATATTGCGGGATGCTGACGACGCTGTGAGCCCTTGCAAGGATTCGGTCAGGAATCCCCGTCTTCTCGTTTCCAAAGACAAGGACGGGATTCTCAGGGTAGGAAAAACCCATCAGACAGTGTGAGTCCATGTCAGGACGGCGCTCGAAACAAACAAGAGGAGCATTCTCAGCAAGAAAGTCCTCTTCCGTCACATGTCGAATGTTTTCCCACTTGTGAGTGCCCATGGTTGCACGCTCATAAAATGCGGGCGTGTCAACCAGGATGATTTCCTTCACAAGGAAAATGTGAGCGCTACGAATGATTGCGCCAGTGTTGAAGTAGTTGTCAGACCCACAAATCGCCACAGAAACTGGATGACGAACTTCATTCAGTGTCGTTCGAATCTCTTGCTTGGTGAATTGCGACAAGTCGGGCGGCTTTGACATTTTCTACTTCTTCCAGGAACGAGAAAAGCTTTTTGTTGTAAACGCCAAATGGACCATTCAGCAAAGATTCTTTATCAACAGAACGCACAACACCTGTTTCTTTTGTCTCGTGTTTTCCAATAATAACACCTTCAAAACAGTATGTCAAGTATTCCACGCCATCTTTGCCGCCAGGACACATGGAAACAAAACACAACTCGGGATTGATAAAGTCATATCCCGTCTCTTCCTTGACCTCACGGACAATTGCCTCAAGGGGAGTTTCCCCGGGATCAACCTTGCCACCTGGCAAGCCAAAAGCGTTTGGGTCATCCTTGCGAGACACCGCCAAGATACCACGTCCAAGATGGACGTAAGCGCACACTGCCTTGAGAATAGTCACTTGGATCGCCTTTCGAGAAAGTGTTCCCAAATTCGGTCAGTTGACAAGTCGGCTGGCGGGAACAATGGCAAGCATCGAACCTTTTGCGGTTGTTCAGACTTGACCATGAAGTCTACCAAAGCTGGACATCCCTCATGTAGGTGAATGTTAGTGATGAAAAGCCATTTCTCATCACCAATGAGATTTATCATGTCGTTGGGTTTTTTGGATTGGAAATATACCAGAGCTTCCTCACGTGAGTCAAAACACCACAAGGAATTGTTCTTGGAAAGCTGATACCACTCTCCAATTTCCGGCAACCAAGATCGAATGGCAGCTTCACTGTTCTTTGTTGACATCGGATTTTTTCTCTGCCGGCTTCTCGTGTGGATTGTGAGACTGTTGATGGCGACGATTCAACATCGCTTCCACCACAGGTGGCAACACAGCCCCAATCAAAGTAGGAATCGCAACCAAAGCCAGTTGCTGCCAAAATGTCGGCCCACCCTCAGAACCTCTAGGAAGAAAACTCATTTCTGTTTGTGCCTCTTGATGAGTTCTAGCATGACTCGACCAATGTTGCAAGCGTCGTCAATTCCCCTGTGATGTTGCCCTTCCCAAGTCATCCCAAAATATTCCACAGCCTCTTTGGCTCCAATACCACGTCCAAGCCCTTCCAATAGAGCCATCATGGTTTTCACGTTAATGTGACCCACTCCAAAGGGATACTCAACGTGCATTGTACGACATTGACGTTCAAGCATCGTTCTGTCATAGTCTCCCCAGGAACACCACACCTTGTTCTTTGGACCAAACTTGTTAAGCCATCGAATAGCCTCTGGAAATGTACGAGCACCATTCTTGGCAAGAACATCCTCGGCCGTGATTGTGGTAAGTTGAGTACAGAAAGGTGTGATCCAGGATTTAACCGGAGTAATGAACGTACTGTCCTTATCAACCACTTCACCCTTTTTTAGGTCAATGACAGCAACACCAATTTCGATCACTTCAGATTCGAACTTGGGTGGTTTGGGATCATCACAGGTTGCTTCAAGGTCTACAATAATCAACTTATCAAGATTTGAGGATGCCATTTATTTCTCTATGTTTTTCTGTTCAAATAAGACAGGAGGTATTTCTTCGTCGTCTTTCAAGGGAGTTGGATATGAGCTAAGAAGTTCACCAATATACTGGAACAACCACTTAGCCACAAAGTGTGCTTCTTTCAGACCTTGAGCCTTGCTCAACTCAACAAGTTGAGCAATAGCTGCAAGTCCCCAATGTGACTTGGAGACAGACTGTATGAGTTCCTGACCAAATTTCTCGACGTCGTCAAACCAGGCGTCATCAATCTCTGCCAATTCCTTCGGAAGATTATTCATCTCTTCCGGAGTGTGCTCAAAAAAGGGATTGGGCCAAGGTGTCGTCTTGAAAACAAACTCTGGATCATTGGAAATGACCAAGCCCCAGTCACCAGGATCCATCATAGAACCATGTTCGGTGGCACGAACCAAAAAGTATTTCCCAAGGATAGGAGGATTTTCATTTTCTTTTGGGAGCGGAAAATACATTTCCGTCTTAGCTGCACACATCTCACACATGTTGTAAGGAATGATACTCCAAGATCACCGAAAGTCAACAGACTTATTTTTTCTTCCGGGTGGATTCCACAGCATTTTCAAGCTGCTTGCCCGAGTAAACATAATCTGACCTGACGTGTTCATCTGGCTTAAAGCAGACTTTACAGTACCACTCATATACTGGACTTGCATCTTCTTGCATAAAGACTACAATGTGCCAGTCTACACCTGTCTCATCCCAAGTGTGACAGTTCTTACAGTGAACGCCGTTCAACTCCGCACAACCTCTGAGAAGCTCTAGGGTTGGAGGAACAATGATCGTCTTCTTTTTGTCGTTGTCATGAGCTGCCAACAACTTGTAAGCAGAAGGAAATGGCGAAGAAGACCTTTTGCGTTCCTTAGACATAGTAAGTCTAAATATTATCTTCGTCGTCCTCGGTCCACCCAAGTCTTTGCTTTACTTCATCCCAGGTGTAATAATACTTCATGTATCCCTGAGCCTGACCAATAGCAAGTTTCCAACCCAAACGCCAACTGATATATGGGTCTTCCTTGGCAAGTTCCTCGGTGTTTTCATCAATCCAGGAGCCTTTTTGGTACTTGTAGGCGTGCCAGGGAACAAGCAGGTAGTATCTGCAACGCCACACACGGATGTACCAAGGCTGGTGTTGATAACGGTCGTCAGGTTTTGTCATGGGTCCATTGGGACATATTTGCCCCATCCTCTAAACTTGTGATAAGCACCCATGGCATCAACCCAAGACTTTGCTTTAATCGAGAAGACAAGCTTGGCATCTTTCTCAATAAGTCCACGACGTTTCATGTCTGCTATGTTATCGGCAAATGTAAACGTGCTAGAACACGAATCATCCCATGCCTCAAACAAGGTGAGTTCTGTTTTCTTTTTCTTGTTTGTGGTCATGGTCAACAGCCAATGTAAGCAAGCAAATCATACAATAGGGATTGTGGGACTCGAACCCACAAGAGCTTTCACTCGATTGATTTTAAGT